>MCNF01000013.1_pt1 | contig 102057 bp, 91 predicted proteins | sample 778221 | NCBI WGS metagenome assembly MCNF01 (sample SAMN04296814, study PRJNA304217) | bioreactor metagenome | isolation source: arboretum soil enriched with benzalkonium chloride | place: Turkey | reverse complement strand
GTATTGGAGCGTTATGCCGGACATGTTCCAGAGGCCCAGCTAGGTCGCTACAGAGATTTCATCGCCTGGCTGCAGGTGCAGGACAAATCGTCTCAGGAGGCATTCTGGAAAACCCAGTTGGCCAATCTGGATGAGCCAACGAGATTGTTCCAAGCACTGTCGCAGAACCTGCGTCACGGGTCTTCGGGGTTGGGAGAGCTTGCACATGAGTTGGATCACCAGCAGATGATCAAGCTCAAGAGCTTCGCCCAGGGCCAGAAGATAACACTCAATACCTTAGTGCAATCGGCATGGTTGTTATTGCTGCAACGCTATACCGGACAAGACACCGTGGCTTTCGGCGCTACAGTATCAGGTCGTCCGGCAGAGTTGCGTGGGGTAGAGCAGCAGGTTGGTTTGTTCATCAATACCCTGCCCGTGGTTGCGACATTGAAACCGGATGTGCCTGCAGCGCAATGGATGCAGCAGATACAGGGGCAGAACCTTGCGCTGCGTGAGCAAGAGCACACGCCCTTGTTCGAAGTGCAGCGCCTGGCTGGCTTGGGAGGCGAGACGTTGTTCGACACCATTCTGGTGTTTGAAAACTATCCTGTTTCGCAGGTATTGGAGCAAGGAGCGCCTCAAGGCGTCCGTTTTGGCAGCGTAGTCAGCCGGGAACAGACGCATTACCCATTGTCGATAGCGGTAGGTGTCGGAGAGACCCTGACGCTGCACTACAGCTATGACCTTGCTGAGGTTTGCCCGGAAACCATTGAACGTCTCAATCAACATTTACTGCATCTGTTGAGTGAATTGGTTGAGAGGCCTCAAGCCCCCCTGGGCTCGCTGATGCTGCTGACTGATATGCAGCAACAATGTTTGGCGGCTAACGAGCATGGACTCTCTGCAGAGTACTCTTGGGCCCCAATACAGCATCTGATCGAGCAGCAAGTCGAACGCACTCCTCAGGCCACGGCACTTATTTTTGGTGAGCGACAACTGACTTATCGTGAACTGAACAGCCATGCCAACCGATTGGCTCATGCGTTGGTCGAGCGTGGTGTCGGAGCCGAGACGCTGGTCGGGATTGCGGTGGAGCGTTCCTTTGAAATGATTGTCGCGCTGCTGGCGATTCTCAAGGCCGGGGGGGCTTATGTGCCTCTGGATCCTGAGTATCCGGAAGAGCGCCTGGCCTACATGATCAAGGACAGCGGCGTGAAGTTGCTGCTGAGTCAATCCCATCTGCAGTTGCCATCCAGCGATGGGGTACAACGCTTGGATCTAGACGGTGATCATGCCTGGTTGGCAGGTTACGGCGAGGCCAATCCGCCGCAGGTAGTGAGCGGCGAGAATCTCATGTACGTGATTTACACCTCTGGATCTACTGGCAAGCCTAAGGGGGTGGGAGTCAGTCATGGGGCGCTGGCACAACGCTTGCTGTGGATGCAGGAAACCTATGCCCTTCAGGTCGATGATGTGCTGCTGCAGAAGGCTCCGATGAGCTTTGACGTATCGGTCTGGGAGTGCCTGTGGCCGTTGTTCACAGGTTCTCGGCTGGCTTTGGCAGCGCCAGGCGAACACCGTGATCCGGTGCGTCTGATGGAGCTAGTACAGCGTTACGCCGTAACTACTTTGCACTTTGTGCCGCCATTGCTGCGGATGTTCATGGACGTGCCAGGTATCTCTGCTTGTACAAGCTTGCGCCGGATGTTTTCCGGGGGGGAGGCGCTGACGACTGACTTGCGTGACCAAGTGCTGAAGTTGCTTCCGGGAACAATCCTGCACAACCGGTACGGACCTACGGAAACGGCCATCAATGCCACTTACTGGCATTGCACCCCGTTAGATGGTGCGCGTTCGCCGATAGGCCGTCCTTTGGGGAACGTAATTTGCCGAGTGTTGGATGGTGACCTAAATCCTCTTCCCACAGGTGTGGCCGGAGAGCTATATGTCGGTGGTGCTGGCCTGGCTCGTGGTTACCTCGGACGTCCGGGATTATCAGCTGAACGTTTCATCGCTGATCCTTTCATGGGCGAAGGTATGCGGTTGTATCGAACCGGCGACCGTGTGCGTTGGGCTGAAGATGGGGCATTGGAGTACCTGGGGCGTCTCGACCAGCAGATCAAGGTTCGGGGGTTCCGGGTTGAGCTGGATGAGATCCGCTCCTTGTTGCAGGCCCAGGCCGGTGTGGTTCAGGCCGAAGTGATTCTGCGCCAGGGAGAGGCAGGCAGCCAGTTGCTGGGTTACTACGTCGCTGAGCCTACAGCTCTTGAGGAGACCGAGCACAGCCACCGGCTACGTATCGCTCTGCAAGACCAGCTTCCGGAGTACATGGTGCCGAGGCTGCTCATGCGCTTGCCCCATATGCCCCTTACTCCAAACGGAAAGTTGGACCGCAAGGCCTTGCCCGAACCAGACACTCGTGTACTGCAGGGCGAGTACGTGGCTCCCCAAACTGACCTGGAAAAGCAGCTTGCTGCTATATGGCAGGATGTTTTGGGCGTTGAGCAAGTGGGTCTTACTGATAACTTCTTCGAGCTGGGCGGGCATTCGTTGCTTGTCATCAATGTCATGTCCCGTATCCAACTCGAGCTAGGGGCGAAGATCAGTGTGCAGGAGCTCTTCCAGCATGCCGAACTGCAGCAGTTGGCGCAGCGGCTGCAAGCACAGGATTCGGCCGTCAGCATGGAGAAGCTGTCGTTGCTGGATTCTCTTCTCGATGAAATGGAGCAGCTGTGATGGATAGTCTGGTAGCGAACAAGATTGTTAAACGTTTTATCGGACTGCCATTGGAGCAACGTAAGGTCTATTTGCAACGGATGCAGCAGGAAGGTGTATCACCTGCCAACCTGCCAATCCCAGAGGTGCGGCTTGAGACCCATGGTATTCCGCTTTCTTATGCGCAGGAGCGCCAGTGGTTTCTTTGGCAACTGGAGCCTGACAGCAGCGCTTACCACATTCCCAGCGTGATGCGCTTGAAAGGCGAGTTGGATGTGGCTGCTCTACAGGCCAGTTTCCAGGCGTTGATCGCACGGCATGAAAACCTGCGTACGCGATTTCGCCAGGAAGGTGAGCGGATGCTGCAGGAGATTCTGCCTGAAGCCACGGTAGATATTGTTTTCGAGGATATGGAGGAAGATGGGCTACAGGCACGTGTTGAGCAGGAGATAGCCCGTCCATTTGATCTGGAGCGCGGGCCGTTGCTACGGATCAACCTGATCCGTCTGGGGGAGCGAGAGCATGTGCTGGTCCTGGTTCAGCATCACATCATTTCCGATGGCCGTTCGATGCATGTGATGGTGGAAGAGCTGGTGCAGCTTTATGGCGCCAACAGCCGTGGATTGCAGGTCGATCTGCCGCGCTTGCCGATTCAATACGCGGACTATGCGTTGTGGCAGCGCAGTTGGATGGAGGCGGGCGAGAAAGAGCGCCAGCTGGATTACTGGTGTGGCTTGCTGGGTGGAGAGCAACCCGTTCTGGAGTTACCGCTGGATCATCCACGTCCAGCAATACAGAGCTATAGAGGGGCGTCGCTGGATCTCATGCTGGACAAAGCCCTGGTGTCAGGTGTTCGGGCATTAGCTCAGCGTGAAGGAGCCACCAGTTTCATGGTCCTGCTCGCCTCGTTCCAGTTGTTGCTGCATCGCTATAGTGGCCAGCAGGACATTCGCGTCGGTGTACCTACGGCCAACCGCAACCGGGTAGAAACCGAGCGCTTGATCGGTTTCTTCGTTAACACCCAGGTCATGAAAGCAGACATCGATAACCTGACGAGTGTCAGCACACTGTTGCGCCAGGTTCGCCAGCGAGCGTTGGAGGCGCAGGCCCACCAGGACCTGCCTTTCGAGCAGTTGGTAGAAGCCTTGCGTCCTGAGCGTAGTACCAGTTACAGCCCGTTATTTCAGGTGCTGTTCAACCATCAGAGCCATTCAGGGGCCGGTACCTCGGAACAGCCTGCCTCAGAACTTGTTCTGGAGAGGCTGGACTGGACCAGCCGCACTGCGCAATTTGACTTGAGCCTGGATATCAATGAGGGCGAGGACCGTATCTGGGCCTCATTCAGCTATGCCACCGATCTCTTTAGTGGGGCGACCGTCGAGCGTATGGCTCGACATTGGCAGAGCCTGTTGCGTGCCATGATCGATACGCCTGACGCCAGGGTCGATACCCTTGAAATGCTCGATGCCCAGGAGCGCACCCAGATCGTCGACGGTTGGAACTCCACTCAGGTCGTGTATCCATTCGAGCGACGCGTTCATCAGTTCTTCGAGGAGCAAGTCCTGCGGGTACCCGATGCTCCAGCACTTGTCTTCGCTGAGCAATCTTTGAGTTATGCACAGTTGAATCGCCGGGCTAACCGTCTGGCCCACGCACTGATGGAACTGGGGGTAGGTCCTGATAGCCTGGTGGGGATCGCATTGGAGCGCTCCCTGGAGATGGTGGTAGGGCTGCTGGCCATTCTAAAGGCGGGAGGCGCCTATGTGCCCCTCGACCCGGACTATCCGCCGGAGCGGCTGCAGTACATGCTTGAAGACAGCTCAGTGAAGCTGCTTTTGAGTCAAGCGCACTTGCGTTTGCCGGAGGCAGAGGGCGTAAAGCGTATTGATCTCGACCAAGATGATGCCTGGCTCGAGAGGTTCAGCGAGTGTAATCCGGCCATTGAGCTGGCTGGTGAGAACCTTGCCTATGTGATCTACACCTCTGGTTCTACTGGGAATCCCAAGGGGGCAGGTAATAGCCATTGCGCATTGACCAATCGACTGTGTTGGATGCAGCAGGCCTATGCGATTAGCGGCAATGATACGGTGTTGCAAAAAACACCGTTCAGTTTCGATGTATCGGTATGGGAGTTCTTCTGGCCTCTGATGACAGGAGCGCGCCTGGTGATGGCCGCTCCGGGTGATCACCGTGATCCAGCGAGATTGGTCGAGCTCATCAATCGTGAAGGGGTTACTACGTTGCACTTCGTGCCATCGATGCTGCAAGCGTTTCTCCAGAATGACGAGGTGCAGAGCTGTAAGGGGTTGCAACGTATCATCTGTAGTGGCGAAGCGTTGCCGGTCGATGCCCAGCAGCAAGTGTTCGGGAAACTGCCTCAGGCAAGGTTATATAACCTATATGGTCCTACCGAGGCAGCGATCGACGTAACTCATTGGTCCTGTATCGATGAGGGCAAGGATTCGGTGCCGATTGGCATCCCGATCGCCAACCTTGGCTGCTATATCCTCGACAGTAATCTGGAGCCGGTTCCTGCTGGAGTGCTCGGTGAGCTGTATTTGGCCGGCAAAGGGTTGGCCCGTGGATATCACCGTCGGCCTGCCCTGACGGCCGAGCGCTTTGTTGCCAGTTCGTTTGCGCCAGGAGAGAGGATGTACCGCACGGGTGACCTTGCACGTTACCGTGCCGACGGAGTGATCGAGTACGCCGGTCGTATTGATCATCAGGTCAAGTTGCGTGGTTTACGTATTGAGTTGGGTGAGATCGAGGCCCGCTTGCTGGAGCACGAGCAGGTACTGGAGGCTGCTGTGCTGGCCCTGGATGGTGTCCAGTTGGTTGGTTATGTCGTGTTGGAGGGCGATGAGCCGCGGTGGAAAGAACTCCTCGTTTCGCATCTCGCGCAGAGCCTGCCAGGGTTCATGGTTCCTGCTCAGTGGATGAAGTTGGATCGAATGCCGTTGAGTCCTAATGGCAAGTTGGAACGCAAGGCTTTACCACGACCAGATACACAGAACCGATTACATGAATATGTTCCACCTCAGACTGTGTTGGAGCAGAAAATCGCGGACATATGGCAGGATGTCCTGGGTGTTGAGAAGGTGGGGCGCGAAGACAATTTCTTCGAGTTGGGTGGTCATTCGCTGTTGCTGCTGATCGTGAAGGAGCGCTTGGCCAGCCAATGCGGACTGTCCCTGACAGTCAGCCAGTTAATGACCCGTTCGACGGTAAAGGCATTGGCCGATGATGCCGGTGAAGAGCCGCAGCGATCTTTGATCGTCAATCTGAATGGTTATAAGGGCGCCACGGGACTTTTCCTGCTTCACCCAAGCTTTGGTTCGGTGCACTGCTACAAGGCCGTTGCAATGGCTTTGCGCAGTGAGATGCCGGTGTACGGGATTATTTGTCGGGCACTGATAGAGCCGCAAAGCCAGGTGCCAAGCTGGAGTGAAATGGTTCGGGAGTATGCTGAGCAGATCCTGGATACCCAACCTGAAGGGCCTTGTTTCCTCGGTGGCTGGTCCTTGGGTGGCAACCTCGCGTTGGAGGTTGCCGAGTACCTGGAGGCTCGCGGAAGAACAGTAGCGTTCGTCGGTGCGATTGATGCTCCACCGCCGATGCATGTCAGCGCGTTCTGGGATCGAGATAGGACCATGGTTGAGGATGTTGTCGCAGCCGGCTCGGATGATGACAAGCGCATCGAGTTGCTGACAGTCATGTTTGGGGAGTCCGCCGAGGCCATTGAACAGGCCTGGCAGGACATCAAACACTCGGATAGGCCAGCAGAGCAACGTTGGAAGAAATTCGCCGAATGGGCTGAGTTGCATCTGGGGCAGGCATTCATCAGCTTGTGTGACGAGCTGGCGCAGGGCGGTGAGCTGGAGGTTTCATGGGCTCTGAAGCGCGTGCTTGACGAGCGTTTGCAGGACGCTGACTACAAGCCTCTTCTAGCGCCCATCAGTTGTTGGTGGGCTGCTAGGAGCAAGTCTGAAATGGATCGCCAGGTTATTCAGTCAGCGTTGGAGAAGGGAACCGGGCAGCGCCTGAATGCTTCGCTGGTGATCGACTCTACCCATGATCGAATTGTTGATAACCCCGAATTTGTCGAGTCCTTTGCAAGGCTTTTGAAAGAGGCCAGGCAATAGCCTGGCTTTATTCAGGTTCGTTGTGTCGCAACCATGAAAAACCCCGCCTAGGCGGGGTTTTTCATGGTGCTCATAGGTACTTGCTTCAGAAGTCCCAGCGAGTGCTTACCATCACGTTGCGTGGGTCTCCATAGTAAGCAGTGTTATAGAAGCCAATGTTGGTGTAGTAGAACTTGTCGAACAGGTTGTTGATGTTCAGGGAAGCAGACAGGTTTTCAGTGACCTGGTACCGCGCCATTACATCCACCAGCCAATAGGCCTCTTGCGAGAAGTCTTCGTAACGTCCCTTTGGTGGGCGGATGTACAGGTTCTGCCAACTCTTGTTCTGCCAGCGAGCGCCGCCACCGATTGTCCAGCGATCCAGAGGGCCCTTGAGTTTGTATGAGGTATAGAAGCTGAGTTGGTCCTGGGGTTCCCAGGTCGAGACTTTTGTACCACCCTGGTCACGCACGACCTTATGGGTATAACCCGCTTGGGCTTGCCATCCGGGAGCCAGCTCACCGGACATTTCTGCCTCGAACCCCTTGGTCTTGGCGGTAATGCCTTTGTATGCGTAACCGACTGCCGGATTGGTAGGATTGCCATTGTATTCAGCGTCCGGCTCCCGACGGTTGTCTTCATGTACTTCGAAGTACGCCAGGCTGGTATTGAGTCGGCCGTCGAAGAATTCGCCCTTCAGACCCACTTCGTAGTTCTTGCCCTCATCAGGTTCCAGCAACTTGTTGTTGCGGTCGCGATCGACCTGAGGCATGAAAATATCGGTGTAGCTGGCATATGCGGTGAAGTTGTCGTTCAGGTCGTAGGTGACGCCGACATAAGGCACCAGCCTTCCGGTTTCCTTGGAGTCATCGGTTCCTGTCAATCTGTAGTTGGCGACCCGGGTTCCAAGAATAAGATTCAGATCGTCCGTGAGGTTGAAGCGACCAGTGATGTAGGTGGCGGTTTGCCGGGTAGTCTGATCATTGATCTGGGATGGTTCCCCCCAGTTTGGCTCTGGGAAGTTACCGTTGAAGTTCCAGAAATCGATGACGTTGCCATTGGCATGGATTGGAGCACCATAGCCTTTGCCTTTCCAGTGGGCCGTTGAAGCTGCGGCACCTATGACCAGTTCATGTTCACGGCCCAGCAGGCTAAACGGGCCGCTGGCGTACACATCGACCGCATCGGTACGAGTCTTCCCAGTGTACTTGTTTGCATAGAGAGTCGATTTGCCGGTAGCAGGGAACGGGCCGAGCTGGATCGCTCCCAGCGGGGCGTCATAGCCATTGATCTGGTGAGTCAATTGACCCTTGGCTACCCAGCCGTTTGCGAAGCTGTGTTCCAGGGTCGAGAACACGCTTTGAGTGTACTGTTCCCAACTGCTCCACTTGGCTCCGTTGTTGAAAGAGCGTTTGGCTTCGATCCGGTCGCCGTTGCGATCGAACAGAGGACGGCTACCCGACCATCCTGCGTTGCGAGGATCGCTGTTCTGATAGTCAAATCCTACAGTCAGCAATGTGTCATCGGTCAGGTCTGCCTCCAGAGTACCGAAGTACACGCTGGTCTTGCGTGAGTAGCGGTCCATGAACGAACGCTTGTCCTGATATGCCGCTACTGCACGTCCGCGCAGGTTGCCACTGTCCGTCAGTGGGCCGCTGACGTCGATCTGCGAGCGATAGTTGTCCCAACTGCCGGCACCCAGCTCGAGGCTGCTCTTGAAGTCGCGAGTCGGTTTCTTGCGTATCAGGTTGATGGTGGCGCCTGGAGCACCTGCCCCGGTGAGCAAGCCCGTGGCCCCTTTGAGGATTTCCACCCGATCATAGATGGCCATGTCGCTCAGGGTCTGACCAGAGGAGTAAGCCGAGTTGCGCAGGGTAGGGATGCCGTCGTACTGGAAGTTCTCGACGGAGAAGCCCCGCGCATAGTAGTTGGTTCGTTCACTGTCATAAGTTGACACGGTAATGCCTGGCGTGTGCCGCATCACATCGTCGATGGACTTGAGTGCGAAGTCATCCATGTGCTGGCGCGTGATGACAGTGATCGATTGTGGCGTTTGCCGGGGAGTCAAGGCCAATCGAGTCGCGGTAGCAATGGTGCCGGGCGTGTAGGAACCTGTGCCTTCGGTAACGTTGCCTAACTGGTTGGCAGTTACTTGGGTCGGAGCCAGTTCAAGTCCGGCGGAACCGGCGCCGAGAGCATTGATGGTCAGCGAGCTACCATTGAGGCTGTAGTTCGTACGGGTTCCTATCAGCAGCTTGCGAATGGCTAGCTGGGGTTCCAGCTTGCCTTTGACTGCAGTGCTTTGCTGACCCTGTACATCCGTCGGGTTATACAGCACCTGCAGGTTAGTCTGCCGACCGAATTCCTGCAGGGCGCTGCCCAGAGATTGCGCCGGTACATCGATCTCGATTTCCTGGGCCTGAACGTAACCGGCGATCGGCATCGAAACTGCCAGCGCCAGGGCGCTGGGTAGCAGGTTGACGTTCAAGGCTCGTCGCATGGATCGCGCTTTACTCAGGGAACTGAGACCGAGTAGTGCAGACATGGATGCATTCTCTTCTGTGTAGTGGGCAGTTATAGGTATTTATTGCGGTTAATTCTCATTACCACTGGTAAGACGTTCCTCCTTGAACAAACCGGAAAAAAAACTCAAGCCGGTTCCATTTCGTGTACGACCTTGCCGGCGCGCAGGCGCACCAGTTGGTCGGCGATGTCGAAATAACGGTCGTCGTGGCTGATCACGATGATGGTCTTGCCCAGGCGCTTGAGGTCGGGTAACAGCTCGGTATAGAAAATCCGCCGGAAGGCCGGGTCCTGGTCGGCGGCCCATTCGTCGAACACCAGCACCGGTCGTTCTTCCAGCCAGGCGTTGACCAGGGCCAGGCGCTTGCGCTGGCCGGTGGACAGGTCAGTGGTGGTGAAGGCGCCATTCTTGACGCTGACCTTGTGGGCGATTTCCAGGCGATCCAGGTACTGGGTAGCAACATCCAGTGATTTGCCGGTATTGCCCTGGACCAGGTCGTCGAACAGGTAGTAGTCGGCAAAGACCGTGGTGAACAGTTGTCGGTAGTCGTCCCGGGCCTGGTCGGTCACGGTTTCGCCGTTGAGGCGGATCTCCCCGGACTGGGGTTGGTACAGGCCCAGCAATAGTTTGATCAGGGTGGTCTTGCCGCAACCGTTCTCGCCGACGATGAAAACGATGTCGCCCTGCTTGATGCTCAGGTTGATCGGTCCCAGGTGAAACGGCTCGCTACCTTCCACTGGCGGTGGGCTGTAGCTTACTCCACGCAGCTCCAGGCTATGGACTACCGACTGCGGGGCTTCGCTATCGACCAGTAGTAAATGCGGTTCAGGTGAGGAGAAGCGCTCGGACAACTCGGCAATACGCCTGAACGCGATTTGTGCGCGGCTGACGATGGGAAGGGCGGTAACTACGTGCTCGAGCGGTCCCTTCATGTAAAGCAGTACCAGCACAAAGCCGGTGATGACTGAGGGATCTGGATCCGGGTTAAAGGCCTGGATGGCCAGTGCCAGGCCGATGACCACGAAGAACAGCATCGAGCCGAATGTTTTGGCAACGATGAAGATGTTGACCGAACGCACTTGAATATCGCTGATGCGGTCGGCGGTAGCCTGAATTCGATGCGCGTTCATCCGGAAGCGCCGGGGGCGGTGTATACGCAGCTCCTTGGCGCCGGAAGCAATCGCGGTGTAATAGCGTTGTAGTTCGTCTTCCTGGTCGCGGGCGGCATCGAATCCCTTGATACCTGCTGAGCGCGCCACGTACTGCACGGCAGTACCGATCACAATCGCCAGCACCATCATCAGAAACATGGGGATTGAAAGGTACGCCAGGTAACCCAGGCAGCCAAGGGTAACAGTGCTAGCGATAGCTAGTGGAGTGAAGGAAAAGGAAAAGTCGCTGATGGTATCGACATCATGGGTCAGTACCGGGATCAGACGATGGGTGCGATATCGCTCGATTTGCTCGATGGGCGCTGAAAGCACTTTCTCGCCCAGGTCCTTGCGCAGGGCGGCGATGATCCGCTGGCCCACGTAGTTGGTGCCGACGTCCGAGACGATCGAGCTGACCAGGGCCAATGCGCAGAGTGCGGCGAAGGTCAGGACCACGCCCTGGGTCATGCCGCCGGCCGAATGCAGGGCGTTGTTGATGGTGGCCAGCAGCAGGGTGATAGCCAGGCCACCGGCCATGCCCAGGGCAACGGAAACCAGCACTATGCTGCGAAAGGGCCTGAGCAATGCGAGCAGGCCTTTGAAGGCGCCGCGCTTGGGGTCGGTCATAAGTACTTCCCAGAGAGTGGATAGAGGGTCGGGGCACACGGACCCTTACCCCTGAACAAACGAAGCGTCGCGGCGACTATTTAGCTTTGCCGGCCACCGCCGGGCGCAGGCGTCCCGGATAAATTGCCCGGAGCCTGGTTCGTTCTTGTTCTGTGGGCGCACGTGTATCGACGCAGTGCCTGATCCATTGAGCGAGAGCGAACGAATGACGAAGAAAAATCTGGTGTATGTCTGGTCCCTGCGAAACGCCGCGGCCGACAAGGCGGGGCAGCCGGTGGCCTACAAGGACCACGAGCGCTACATGAAATCGGTGCTGGAGTCCCTGGTGGAGGCGTTGAACCAGACGCCTCTGGGCGAGGCCTACAACCTGGTGGGCGTGGTCTACGACGATGACGAGCAGTCGCCACGGGACCAGAAGCTGGTAAGCGACTATGGTTTCGCCTACCAGCCGGGGCGCCAGTGGCTGTATCCGGCGGACCTCGCCGTGCAGGGGCGCTTGGTCAACGACCTGCTGCTGAGCGTGCCGTCCACCTATCGCCGCCATCCGCGCGGTAGCGCCGAGCACATTGCCGGCAAGCAGGACTTCGAGCGTCGCCTGTACGACACCCTGGTGGAGCTCAAGGCCGATATCGTGGTGCTGGATGGCTTGCTGGTGATCCTCGACGAGCTGGTGCGCCCGGGTGCGCCGTTCGCCCGGCGGATCATGAACATCCACCCGGGCATTACCCGCATCGAATCGCCCTATGAGCGCCGCGGTGCCTACGCCACCTGGAATGCCTTGTATGGCGCCCGGGGCGAGAAGGTGGTGGATTGGGCGACCCGGGAGACTGTACCGACCGAGCCGCTGTACCTGACCGGGGCTTCCTTCCACTACGTGGACAACGGTATCGACTCCGGCGAGGTCTTCCACGACGTGCTCAATACCGAGATTTCCCCTGAAGACACCATCCTCGAATTGCGCTGGAACAACTTCAACAACAGCCTGTTCCCGGCCTTGCACGAAGGCTTGGCGCTGTTGGCCAAACAGCCCTGAGTTGGCTTGCGGCGCGGTATGACAGGCTTGCCCTGTAGCCGCTGCCGCAGGCTGCGACCAGCTGCACAGCAGTCGTAGGCAAAGGGTGTGGGGCCAGGCTATTGGTGCCGCCGGGGTTGACGGCCTTTGTGGTGGGCCTCGTAGCCTGCGGTAGCGGCTACACCGGTTGCGGTGTAGCCGGCAGGGGAGGGGGTTAGAGGGCGCGCACTACGCGAAAACCGATCCAGTCGCCGCGGGTTTGCGGGTAGATATTGTTGCGGTTGCCCGAGCGGGAGAACACCGGGGCTTCGCCCCAATCGTTGCCGCGCAGTTGCAGCGATTCGCAACCCGGCTCGACCCAGGCGCTGCCGTCGGTGGGGGCGCCGACGTAGTTGGGGTGTTCGCAATCGGCGATCCATTCATAGACATTGCCGTGCATGTCGTACATGCCGAAGGCATTGGCCGGGTAGCTGCCTGCCGGCGAGGTATAGCTGTAGCCGTCTGCCGGGCCGTAGGTATTGGCATGCTTGGCGATGCTGTATTCCTTGCCTTCATCGAAGGGGAAAGGGAAGGGGCCGGTGGAGCCGGCACGCGCCGCATATTCACGCTGGGCTTCGCTGACCATCTGGTATTGGTGGCCGGTCTTCTTCGACAGCCAGGCCACATAGGCCTGCACTTCTGCAAAGTTCATGCATACCGCTGGTTGGCGCGGCCCCTGGGGGTAGCGTGGCTTGCTGGCGACGCATTCACGACCGGGGCGGGTGTCGCCATCGGGGATCTTGACCCCGGTCTGGCGGATGTAGCTGTCCCATTCCGCAGCGGTGATCTGGAAGCGGCTCATGGCAAAGGGCTTGGCGAAGGTCACTTCGTGCATCGGGCCTTCATCGGGCTCGCGGCCGACCTCGTCGTCCGGGGTGCCCATGATGAATTTGCCGGCTGGCAGTACCACCATTTCCGGGCAGTCCTTGCAGTCCTTGAAGACTTTGCCTGGTTGCGGTTCGCCGGCTTGGGCGGTGCCCGGCAGGAGGCCGGCCAGCAGCGCGCCCAAGGCCAGGGTAGCGAGTGCCTTGAGCGGCGGTCGGGAGGAACTCTGGTCTGGATTCATGAATGTTCTCGATCAGGGTGGGGGGAGGTGCAGCGGCTCAGAGCCGCTTGGCCAGCAGGTTCATGAAGCGGTCGATTTCACCTTCGTTGTTGAGCAGGCCGGGAGCGGTGCGTACCACTGGGCCGACATCGCGGTCCACGGCGTCGACCACGACCCGGTTGTGCATCAGGTAGGCCGCCACCTGGTCGCAGTCCTGGCCCTTGACCCGGAAGAAGGTGAAGCCTGCCGACAGGCTCGGGTCCAGCGGGGTGACCAGCTCGATCCCGGAATGAGCCTGCAAGCGCTGCTTGAGCTCACTGTTGAGCTGGTGGATGCGCGTCTCGACCTTGGCCTTGCCCAGTTGCAGGTGCAGTTTGAAGGCTTCGTCCACGGCCCAGCGATGCTCGAAGGCGTGGTAGCCGCCCGGGGTCATCGAAGTGGCGAAGTTACGGTCCTCGGAGAAGGTCGGGATGGTCGGGGTCAGGTCCTGGAGCTTCTCCGAGCGGGCGCAGATGATCCCGGTGCCGCGAGGGCCGAACATCCACTTGTGGGTGCCGGCGATGAAGTAGTCGCAGTGCATCTGTGGGAAGTCCAGGTTGTCCACGCCGAAACCGTGCACGCCGTCGACCACGTAGATGATCCGGTCCTTCTCGTCGCGGTCGCGGTTGAGTTCGTCCACCAGTTGGCCGATGGCGCCGATCGGCAATTTCACGCCGCTGCCCGACTGCACCCAGGTCATGCCCAGCACTCGGGTATTGGGGCGGATGGCGCGTTTGATGGAGTCCAGTACTTCGGCGCTGGAAACCTGGCTGGAGTTCTCGAACAGCTTGATCTTGCGGACCTGGGTGCCTTGCTTGCGCATCCGGAAGTCCAGGCTGAACTCGGTGGCGTAGTGCTCATGCACCGTGGTCAGGATTTCCTGGTCCGGGCGTACGTGCAGGCCGCCATAGATCATTGCCAGGCCTTCGCTGGTGCTGCCAGTGAGGGCGATCTGTTCGGGCTTGGCTTGCAGGTAGCGGCCGGCCCACAGGCGTACCTGGGCTTCGCGCTTCCAGGTTTCCTGCAGGTCCCAGTCCATGGCCAGGCCCGGGTTGCGGTCGATCTGCGCGCGGTAGCGCTCGATGGCCTCTTGTACCGGCCTGGGATGAGTGGTTACCAGGAAGTTGGAGAAGTGGATGTAGTCCGGGTCCTGGGTGAACAGTTGGCGCAGCTCGGGCCAGGAGGCGATGGGCTGCGAGGAAGCGGTTTTACTCAAGGTCGGCAAGGCAGGCTGGGTGGCGGCGCCTGCCGCCATGGGCAGGCCCACGGCGAGGATTCCGGCCTGCTTGAGAAAGCTACGACGGTCGGTCATGAAGACAATTCACTTCTAGTCAGATAAGGGCTTAACGAGTAGCGACGGGCTTGGCAGATTTTTGCACCTGGTCCCAGACCCGCAGGAAATTGCCACCCCAGAGCTTGGCAATATCGGCCTCGCTGTAGCCGCGTTGCAGCAGTTCGGCGGTGATGTTGCGGCCCTCGCTGACGTCCTTCCAGCCGTCCAGGCCGCCGCCATCGTTGAAGTCCGAGCTGATGCCGACGTGATCGATACCGACCTTCTTCACGGCGTAGTCGATGGCATCGCCGAAGTCCTTGAGGGTGGCCTTGGGTTCTGTCTCGAGGATGCCGTACAGGGCGCTGGCATATTCGCCAAAGCGCTGTGGCGGCCAGACGGTGATGATCGGGTCGCCCGGCATCAGGGCCATTTCCAGGCCGGTCAGTGGCTGCAGATCGAAGCGCGCGCGCAGGGCATTGAGCTTGTCCCGGGTGGGTTGGCTCAGGGGGCGGATGTAGGCGCCGAAACCGACGATCTGCACCACGCCGCCGCTGTCCTTGATCAGTTGCATTTCCTTGTCGCTGAGGTTGCGCGGGATGTCCACCAGGGCCCGGGGAGCGGAGTGGGAGGCGACGAAGGGCGCGCGGCTCAGCTGGCTGACTTGCTCCAGGGCCTTGGTCGACATCTGCGAGACGTCGATGATCACTCCCAGGTCGTTGAGCCGGTGCACCGCCTGCTTGCCCAGGTCGGACAGGCCGCCGAGGGCGTCCGGGGTGTCGTTGAAGAACGGCAGCGGCCGGGAAGAGTCCGACCAGGCATTGTTGCCCACGTAGCTGAAGCCGAACATGCGCATGCCGCGAGCGGTCCATTGGTCCAGCTGGTTGAGGTCGGTGCCCAGGGGGTAGGCGTTGAGCATGCTGAGGAATACCGCGAACTTGCCTTCGCCGTGCAGCCGACGGAAATCATCCGGGGTATAGGCGATGGCGACCTGATTGGGGAAGTCGCGGACCATGCCGGTGAGGATCTTGTAGCGGACCTCCTGCTCATTGCGCGCGGCGTCGACGAAACCGTCGGTAGGACGGTGCGGCGCGTTCGGGCCGTTCCAGATTTCCGGCCAGCCGAAGATTGTCAGGGCGGCGCCCGAGAGTCGTCCGCGCCCGGCCTTGGCCAGGTCGAACTGGCCGGAGCCGTCCTTGTCCGCCTCGTTGCCGGTGCTGCCGAAATCCAGGGGTACGGTCACATGGCTGTCGAAGGAGATAATCCGCTCTTGCAGCTCCTCTGCCTGTTTCATCACCTTGACCGGGTAGCCGGGGTTGTCCCTGAACCAATAGTCCCAGGCCAGGAAACCGGCGCCGGCACCAATCGCCAGGGCCAGTGGCAGGCCAATGTAGAGAGCCTTCTTCGAACGTGGTTTAGTCATTGCCATCTCAGTCGGATTCGCCGTCAGGGTGCAGGCACAGGGGCCTTTGCTATCTGGGAAGAACGAGCGGTGGCCGGGGAAATTTAGCGCGGTGGCGCGGCCGGTAAATTTCCCCTGGCAACAAACGTCCTTGCTTGGATAAGGCCTGCTTCATGGCTGACACAGGTAGGGCAATGACGATTTCTCGACGAGGGTTCATGGCTGGCTTGGCGCTGACTGGCGCCGCGGTGCCGGCGGCGCTTTACGTGCATCGTGAGTTGACGCGTGAAGAAGAGTTTCCGATCACCCCCGGCGAAGCGTCGGTGGAGCTGGCGGATACCGCCGGGCAGCGTCTGGCGGACCAACTGCGAGGTATCTGGAGCATTCGCTTCGAGGGCGCTGACGCTGGCCTTGAAGGCCTGCCATCCCGGAATCTGGAGCTGTTCATCGACGTCGCCCAGCGTGGGCGTGGCTTGCGTGGCTATCTGGATACCGCCGAGGGCCTGCGGGGCCTGGGCGAGCCGCGCTACCAGGTAGTGGGCGACCTGGTCAGTCCGCAGCCCGGGCAGATGTACTGGCGTCTGGTTCGCTCCGATGCACTGGATGGCGCTGCCAGCTACGAATTCAGCATGGCCCTGGATGAGGTCTGGGCTGATTTCGGCAACGCCGGCAGTGGCACCCTCAGTGGGCGGGTCGAGCGATTGGACCGGCCGCTGATGCTGGCTGCCCAGGACAATCGCTTCGTGGCCACCAAGCACATGTTCCCCGAAGCCCGGCAACGTATCGCGCTCAACTCGACCCTGATGACCTGGCTGATATCGCCCGAGCATCGGCTGTTCCACCAGCTGTGGCATGCCACCCGGGACAAGTGGCATCGATTGACCGAGGAAAAGCGCGAGGCCCTGCGTGGTATCGGCTGGCAGCCAGGCCCCAGGGACAAGGAGCGTGATGCCCGTGGCCCGAAGAAGGACCGTAATGGTTCGGGGATCGATTTCTTCTTCATGCACCGGCACATGCTCGGTACCGCGCGGTCCATGCAGGACTTGCCGTCCTGGCAGCACTTTCCCCTGCCGCAGCCTGAGCTGCTGCGCGATCGCCTGGGCTTCGCCCGTTACTTCGACAATCACGATGGCGGTTCCCTGCCGCCCTGCTGGTTGGCCCAGGACGATGACGAATACAGCCAGTGGGTCAGCGATATCAAGGCCACCGAGACCTACCAGGGCAACTTCCTGGTCTGGGAGTCGCAATATCGCGACCCGCGCTACCTGGCGAAGCTGACCCTCGGCCAGTTCGGCTCGGAGATCGAGCTGGGCCTGCACGATTGGTTGCACATGCGCTGGGCGTCGGTGCCCCGTGATCCTTCCAGTGGCGTACCGGTACCCATGGCCCGCGATCCGGCAGACTTTTCCGCACGTTGGTACCAGTCGGAAAACGACTTCCTGGGAGATCCTTTCTCATCCCATGTCAGTCCGGTGTTCTGGCGTTTCCATGGCTGGATCGACGATCGCCTGGAGGACTGGTTCCGTGCCCACGAACGCTTCCATCCTGGAGAGCTCGAACGCCTGGAGGTCAACGGCGTGCCCTGGTTTGCACCTGGGCGTTGGGTCGAGGTGGGCGATCCGTGGCTGGGGCCGGTGACCCATGGTTGCAGTACCACGCCGGGATTGCAGGTGGGCAAGAGTGTGGAGATGGACCCGGAAACCATGAAGCTGGCCCTGCGCATCACCTTTATCGACGATGAGAAGCAGCTGGCCGACCTGTTCCGCAAGGTGCCTCGGCGCCCTTGGTATGCGCGGCACTTGAAGGTCAAGGAACGGCTGTTCTAGCGGCGGGAGCCGCCTTGGTTCCGGGCGGCGTGGCCTTTAGTTGGCAAGGGCCGTAGCGGCCAGGAAGCTGAACAGTCCTGGGTACCTGGTCTGTTGCCATTGTTCCAGGCCGTGGTCGAAAAACAGCACCTGCTCCAGGCATTGGCCGTTTTCTATCCCGAAGCCGTAGAAGTCGCCGCAGCCATTGTCTGAAAACAGCAAATGGCTGCTGCCGGCGCTGTTATTTCTACCCAGGTTGAAATCGCTGGCCTGGTCCAGCGAGTACACGATTCCCAAGGCAAAGTAACCGCCGCCACATACCTTGAGGAAATGCCGGTATTGAGCAGGGAGGCGCAGTGCCATGGCCTTTTCAAATTCGATGATTGCAGCTTCGGTGGCGAGGCTGTCCGAGGGCAGTTCGAACCAGATGGGGTTGGCCTTGCGCTGGTGGTCCAGCAGTTGCTTGAAGTCGTCGAAATCCATTGGTCGGTCCGTCGATGTGTCGGGTATTCAGTCGTCAGCCAGGAGCTTGGCGACTCCGTGGTGGTGCAGGTGGGTGTTCAGCGATGCGATCGCCTGCGGGCTGGGCTTGGTGAGGGTCACGGCCTGGTGGATGTCGTTCAGCACGAGTGCGGGGTCCCGCTGGGTCAGCTGCGCAACGACTTGCGCCAGGTTGCGATCTGAAAAGTGCTCATACAGGACGGCCAGCAGGGCGTGGTAGTCGGAGGGCGCGACACCGTCCGGGAAGGCTTCTTTCAGCGCTGATACGGCTTCTGCCAATGGCTCGTCCAGCTCGGTTCTGAGGGGCATCGGGTGCTCTTCCTGGGATGGGTGGCGAACCGTCGATTCTAGGCGAACAACCGACCGGTTGTCCTGGTGGCTGGCGATGCACAAGGCTTCGCCAGCCGCCCAGCGACTTGCTCCGCAGGACCTAGCGCGTGGCTGGTGTGGAAGCCTGCCAACCGCCTCCCAGTGCCTTGTACAGCGCGACGCTCGATTGCAATCGCAACAGGCGCAGTTGCACGTTCTGGTCCTGTGCAGCGTAGAGGGTGCGCTGGGTGTCCAGGACCGACAGCAGGTCTGCGGCCCCGGCCTGGTAGCGACTCTGGGCGATATCGAACGCCCGTTGCGCCTGTTCCAGTTCCTCGCTCTGCCATTGCCGTTGCTGGTCCAGGCCACGAATGCTGTTGAGGGCTTTTTCCACATCGGCGAAGCCGTTGATGATCGCCCCGCGATAGGTCTCCAGCAGCTCTTCCTGGCGCGCCGTGGCCCGGTCGCGCTCCGCGCTCAGGCGCCCGGCATTGAAGATCGGTGCCACCAGGCCGGAAGCCAGGTTGTAGAAGGGGTTGCGCAGGACGTCGTCGAATTTGTTGGCGCTCGAGCCCAGCCTTGCCGTCAGGGTCACGGTGGGCAGCATGGCGGCCCGGGCCACACTGACATCGGCCTGGGCTGCCGCGAGCCGGACTTCGGCGCTGGCGATATCCGGGCGGCGGGCCAGCAACTCACTGGGCACCCCGGCATCGATGTCCGGCCAGGTCAGGTCGGCGAAAGGTTGTGCGTTCAGGGCCAGGCTCTGCACTGGCCGGCCGAGCAAGGTGGCGAGGGTGATCAGGGCTTCTTCGGCCTGCTGCTGCACCAGCGGTACCTGGCGTTGCTGGGCTGCCACCAGGCTCTTTTGCTGGGCCAGTTCCAGGGCCGTGGCCGAGCCTGAGTCGTAGCGGGTCTGGACCAGGCGCAGGACGCGCTGGGCGTTGGCCAGGTTGAGCTCGGTGATCCGGGTCTGTTCCCGTAGCGCAAGTAGCTGGGCGTAGTTGTTGGCCACGCCGCTGAGCAGGGTCAGCTCTACCGTTGCCCGGTCGAATTCGCTGGCCTGGGCGCCGAGCACGGCGCTATCGCGGGCCGCGCGCCTGCCACCCCAGAAATCGACTTCATAAGTGGCGCTCAGCCCGGCATCGAACGTATTCACGGTCCTGTCACTGCTGGTGCTGCTTTGCTGGTTGCTGCCTTTGCCACCCATGCGCTTTTGCCGGCTGGCATTGAAGCTGCCTTCGACCGAGGGCAGGAGCGGCGCGCCGGCCACGATGGCGCTGGCCTGGGCCTGGCGCACTCGGGCCATCGCCGCTGCCAGGTCATGGCTGCCGGTTCGCGCTTCGGCGATCAGGCGGTCCAGTTCCGGGCTACCAAAACGGGCCCACCAGCGTGGGTCTTGCTGCTGGCCTTCGCGATGGGAGGGGGCCTGCCAGGCCTTTGGTGCTTGCAGGCCGCTATCCGGGTGTGGGGTGGAGCTGCTGCAGGCCGCCAGCAAGACGCTGGCGGCTATCAGGGTCAGGGTGGTCTTCATCGATCGATCATTCACTGGTAAGGGCCGTGACCGGGTCGAGCCGGGCAGCTTTGCGGGCCGGCATGAAGCCGAAGACGACGCCGGTGACCAGGGCGCAGGCGAAGGCGCCGAGTACCGCGGCCAGGGAAAATGCTACCGCCACTTCGCTGAGGATCAGCACGCCGCCGATGATCAGGGCTGCGCCGATGCCGGTCAGTCCGCCGACCACCGAGAGCATCACCGCCTCGGTGAGGAATTGGCGCAGGATGTCTCGCTGGCGGGCGCCGGTGGCCATGCGAATGCCGATCTCGCGGGTGCGCTCGCGCACGGTCATGAGCATGATGTTCATCACGCCGATACCGCCGACCAGCAGGGAGATGGCGGCGATGGCGCCGAGCATCAGCGACAGGGTGTTCTGGGTCCGGGCCTCGGCCTGGATCATCGCGGCGTTGTTGGTCAGTTCGTAGTCGCGCTTGCCGTGGTGCAGGCGCAGCATCAATTGGTCGATGGCTTGTTCGGCCTCCTTGACCTTGCTGGCATCGGCGGCGGCGATAGCCACGTACTCCGGGTCTCGGCTGCCGAACAACCGAGTGCTGGCGGCGGAGTAGGGCACGGCGATGCGGTCGTCGCTGTCGCTATCTCCGGAGCTTGCACCCTTGCCCACCAGTACGCCCACCACCTGGAAGGGGACGTTCTCGATCAGGATGTACTGGCCGATAGGATTGGCCACATCCTTGAGCAGTTTTTCCCGCACCTTGTGGCCGATCACGGCCACGGCGGAGGCCGCATGCTCATCGGCATTGCTGAAGTAACTGCCTTCGACCACCGGCCAGTTGAAAATGTGCGGGAAGTTGGTGTCGTTGCCGCCAACGTAGGCCATGTAGTCGCGGTTGCCGAAGCGCACACCGGCCTCGGAGCCGATGACCGGCATGATGCGCTTGACCTGGGGCAGGGCGCCTACGGCGGCGACGTCGTCCAGGGTGATGACCCCGGCCGGGGTTCGGGGGTTGGGCGAATAGCCGCTCAGGTAGATGATGTTGGAGCCAAAGGCCCCCATCTGCGCCATTACCTGGCGCTTGCTGCCTTCGCCCACCGCCAGCATCACCACCACCGACGCCACGCCGATGATGATCCCCAGCAGGGTCAGGGCGGTGCGGAAGCGGTTGAGCCACATCACTCGCCAGGCCGCCTGCACCGCTTCCACCAGCTCGCCTTTCCAGGCCCCAGTAGGTTCGCTGCCATCGGCCAGGCGCTGGCGCAGGTCCACGGCCTGCAGGGCGCCGGCGTTGGCGCTGGCTTGCACGCTAGGGTCGGTATCGGCGGTGTCGCTGATGATCTCGCCGTCGCGGATCTCGATGATGCGCTTGGCTCGGGCAGCCACTTCGCGGTCGTGGGTGATGAGGATCACCACGTGGCCCTGGCTGGCCAGTTCGTCCAGTAGGGCCATGACCTCGGCGCCGCTGTGGCTGTCCAGGGCGCCGGTGGGTTCGTCGGCGAGGATGATGTGGCCGCCGTTCATCAGCGCGCGGGCGATGGACACCCGCTGCTGCTGGCCACCTGACAATTGGTGCGGACGGTTGCCGGTACGGCTGCCCAGGCCCAGGCGCTCCAGCAGGGCGGCAGCGCGGGCGTGGCGTTCGGCGGCCGGGGTGCCGGCATAGATCGCCGGCATCTCGACGTTTTCCTGGGCCGAGCCCGAGGGAATCAGGTGATAACCCTGGAACACGAAGCCGAAGGCTTCCCGGCGTAGCCAGGCCAGTTCGTCACTGTCGAGCCGGGCGACGTTCTCGCCGGCGAACAGGTACTCGCCGGAGGTCGGTCGATCCAGGCAGCCGAGGATGTTCATCAGGGTCGACTTGCCGGAGCCCGAGGCACCGACGATGGCCACGAATTCCCCGGCATGGATCGACAGGTCGATGCCGCGCAGGACATCCACCTGCGGGCTGTCGCCGCCACCATAGGATTTGCGGATGCTGCGCAGGTCGATCAGGGGCGTTTGCATTCAACCTCCGCTGCTGTTGGCAGGGCCGATCAGCAGGTGGTCACCTTCGTTCAAGCCTTCGAGGATCTGCACCCGCAGGCGATCGCTGATGCCAACCCGGACCTTGCGCTCGCTGACGGCGCCGTTGCTGGCCACGACCCGGGCAATCTGCTGGCCGGGAGCATCGCCGTCCTGCAGTGCGGCGATGGGCGCGGTGAGTACGTCCTTGGCCGAGTCGGCGACGAAGAACACCTGGGTGGTCATCTCCGCCATCAGCGCGTTGTCGGAGTTGTCCACATCCAGCAACACGGTGTAGAGCACCACGCGGCCGCTGCCACGCTTGCTGGTGCTGCTGGGGCTGCCCCCGCCCTGGCTGGTTTCGTTCAATGGCTTGGGCGGGATCGGCAGGATCTGGCGCACGGTGCTGGTCCAGCGCCGGCCGCCGCCGCTCAGGGTGGTGAAGTAGGCGTTCATGCCGGGTTTCACGTGGCCGATGTCGGCTTCCGAAACCTCGGCCCATACGGTCATTGGCGACAGCTTGGCGATCCGCAGGATCAGCGGAGTCTGTTGTTGGGCGTTGAGGGTCTGGCCTTCGCGGGCATCCACCGCCACCACGGTGCCGGACAGGGGGGCATAGATGCGGGTATAGCCCAGCTCTGCCTGGTCGCTGCGCAGGCTGGCCTGGGCCTGGCGGATCTGCGCCTTGTACATGTCGATCCGCGCCTGGGTGGCCTTGAGTTCGGCCTGGGCGGTTTGTACGTCCTCATCGCGGGTCGCACCGCCGGCGGCGAGGTTCTGCTGGCGTTGGTACTTCTGCCGGGCCAACTGGTTCTGGGCGTATTGCTCTTGCAACTGGGCCTGCAGGTTCTCGATGGCGAAGCGGCTGGCATCGAGCTTGGCCTGTTGGGTGGAGGGGTCGATTTCCACCAGCAACTGGCCTTCTTTTACCGCGTCACCGGCTTCCACATGGATCTTGCGGATCTGCCCGGAGGCCTGGGCGCCGACATCCACATAGCGGCGCGGTTGCAAGGTGCCCAGGGCTGTGACGCTGCTTTCGATATCGCCCCGGCGCACTTGCACGGTGCTGAACTGGTCGCGCCCTGACGGAATGAACTTCCAGGCGGCGATGGCGACGATGGGGATCACACAGAGTGCGGCAAGCAGGGCGCGTCGGGAGTTTCGAGGACGTTTCATGCAGGGTTCCGGCCAGAGGTATTGGCCCGTCGGGGCAGTGGGCCGCGTGTGGCGGGCCGGTTGCCGACTGCCGGGCAAATGGCAGGGACGGGAAGCTGTCAGGTAAACGAGAGGCCGCAGGGGGAATTTAACTGTCGACATATGGCGTTACAGCTGCCCGGATAGCGAAATAAACCCACTGCGACTCTGCGGTACTTTAAATCTATATGAGAATTACTATAAATTACGCTGGTTCAAAACTGCCATCATTGAATCACCGGGCCAACCGGCTAACGTCGGTCTCGCTCAAGGAAATAACCGTCATGGGGGCGGTTGGGAGCCATGTTGGAAAGTTACTATCGCGAGCTGATGTGCTTCCTCCATGCCAAGCTGGGTAACCGCCAGGTGGCCGAGGATGTAGTGCACGACGCTTACGTCCGGGTGCTGGAGCGTACGAGCGATACGCCAATCGAGCAGCCGCGGGCGTTTCTCTACCGCACGGCGCTGAACCTGGTGATCGATGGCCATCGGCGCAATGCCTTGCGCCAGTCGGAGCCGCTTGAGGTGCTGGACAACGAAGAGCGCTATTTCAACCCGTCGCCGCAAACCAGCCTGGACCAGGGCCAGCGCCTGGACATGCTGCAGCGGGCCTTGGCGGAACTGCCCCGCCTGTGTCGCGAGAGTTTCCTGCTGCGCAAGCTCGAGGGCATGTCCCACTTGCAGATCGCCGAGCAATTGGGCATTTCCCGCAGCCTGGTGGAAAAACACATCGTCAATGCGATGAAACACTGCCGGGTTCGCCTGCGCCAGTGGGAGGCCCAATAGGCCAAGCGCAGTGCGTCTTATTTAGTTAAATTTTTTTTCACTGTCCTCGTCCCTACTCAACAGACGATCTGCTGACCTTCGCGGGCCAGTCGGGTCACCGTGACACTTTATCCCCCGCGTTGAGGCGGTTTATCCAGAGGACACTGGAAATGACACAGGCAATTGCATCGGCCCACGTTCACGATTTGATCGGTATCGGTTTCGGCCCCTCGAACCTGGCGCTGGCCATTGCGCTGGAAGAGCGCGGGCAGGAGCACGGCCCCCTGGACGCGGTGTTCCTCGACAAGCAGGCGGACTATCGCTGGCATGGCAACACCCTGGTGACCCAGAGCGAGCTGCAGATTTCCTTCCTCAAGGACCTGGTGACCCTGCGCAACCCAACCAGTCCCTATTCCTTCGTCAACTACCTCAAGCACCACGGGCGCCTGGTGGACTTCATCAACCTGGGCACCTTCTATCCGTGCCGCATGGAGTTCAACGATTACCTGCGCTGGGTGGCCGGGCATTTCCAGGAGCACAGTCGCTACGGTGAAGAAGTACTGGGTATCGAGCCCGTGCTGTATAACCAGCAGGTCGAGGCGCTGCGGGTGATCTCCCGCGACGCCCAGGGCGCCGAGCAGGTGCGCACCACTCGCTCGGTGGTGGTCAGCACCGGTGGCACGCCGCGGGTTCCGGAACTGTTCAAGGGGCTCAAGGGCGATGCGCGGGTCTTCCACCATTCCCAGTACCTGGAGCGCATGGCCCAACAGCCTTGCGTCAACGGCAAACCGATGAACATCGCCATCATCGGTGGTGGGCAAAGCGCCGCGGAAGCCTTCATCGATCTCAACGACAGCTTCCCCTCGGTGCAGGCCGACATCATCATGCGTGGCTCGGCCCTCAAGCCGGCCGACGACAGTCCGTTCGTCAACGAAGTATTCTCCCCGGCCTTCACCGACCTGGTGTTCCAGCAGAACGACAGCGAGCGCGAGCGTCTGGTCAGCGAGTACCAGAACACCAACTACTCGGTGGTGGACATCGACCTGATCGAGCGCATCTACGGGATCTTCTATCGCCAGAAGGTCTCCGGTGTTCCGCGCCATGCGTTCCGCACCTTGACCACCGTCGAGAAGGCCACCGCCACCGACCTGGGCATCGAGCTGATCCTGCGCCATGGCGCCAGTGGCGAGCGTGAAGTGCGCCACTACGACGCCGTGGTCCTGGCTACCGGCTACGAGCGCAACCTGTACCGCGACCTGCTGGCGCCGCTGCAGGCCTACCTGGGTGACTTCGAGGTGGATCGCAACTACCGCCTGATCACTGACGAGCGCTGCAAGGCCGGTGTCTACCTGCAGGGCTTCAGCCAGGCCAGCCACGGCTTGAGTGATACCCTCTTGTCGGTGCTGCCGATCCGCGCCCAGGAGATCGCCGATTCGCTGTACGAGCATGGCAAGACCCGCGGTCAAAGCCGCTCGGTTCGCGACATGCTGCTGGCCACCGCCAGCTGATGCGCCGGCCGCTGCCGCAGCCCTGCGGTAGCGGCCGCCGTGGTCATGAAAGCTTCATGTTTTATCCCTTCCTGAACCTGCGCTGAAGAATTTTTCAATTCCCCCCGGCAAGGTTTTTTCCCAGGTTTACTCTATAAAAGGTGCGGCGTAAGCTGCGCGCGTTTTCAATCAATGGAGGCCCAGTGTGGGTACTTGTTCGAGTGACAGGAGTCAGCCGGTCTCGATAACCGGCGCGGTCCCGGCAAGATAACGCGCAGCCTTGATTCCTGCCGTTGTCTCGCCATCCAGCGAGAGGCGGTATTCCGGTCGCGACCTGTTCTGGTCGTCCCGATTTCCCTTCTTGATGACTCCGATCGATGTCCGACCCGGCCTGGTGTCGTGTCGCGGCTGCTTCGACGCGCAGGTTCCACGGACCTGCGGGCCGGTCTTGCGTGGGCGTTCGATGCGCCTTGCACCTGATCCGGCGGTACCTGCCTGTGGCGTTTCCAGCGCCGTCCGTCCAGGGGAACAGTCATGGGATACACCCGTCAGCGTCAGCATCGCCAGCAACATCGCCCATCCCTGATGGGGCGATTGCCTCGGGCGTGAGCCCGATCCTGCCTTGTTCCATCTCCCTGACTGTTTCGTTTCAACGCGGCCGTTCTTGTGCCATGCACCGGCCGTGCAGGAGTCATCATGAAGCTCACCCTGTTGAAAGAATTCTTCGCCGGTTTCCTGCGGACCCGGCATTTCGCCCGGCACTTCCGGCGCCTGGCCCTGCTGGAAAGCTTCAGCGACGCCAGTGTCAGTCGCGATGTACCGCCAACCTTGGCGCAAACCCTGGTCGCGGCGGCCAACAGCGACGCGGCGCAACTGCTGGACCAGCTCGGCAGCCATACCGATGGCTTGAGTACCGAGGAAGCCGAGGTCCTGCGTGAGCGCCATGGCCTCAATGAAGTCGAGCACGAGCAGGCGCTGCCCTGGTGGACTCACTTGTGGCATTGCTACAAGAACCCCTTCAACCTGCTGCTGACCCTGCTGGCAGTGATCTCCTGGCTGACCGAGGACATGAAGGCGGCCACGGTGATTTTCTCCATGGTGGTGCTCTCGACCCTGCTGCGCTTCTGGCAGGAGGCCAAGTCGAACAAGGCAGCCGATGCCCTCAAGGCCATGGTCAGCAATACCGCCACCGTGATGCGTCCGGATACGCCGTCCCAGGCCGCGCCAATGCTCGGTCGCCTGTTGGGGGCCGCTGCCGAGGCCAAGGGACCGCAGCGCATCGAGCTGCCCATCAAGCAGCTGGTGCCGGGTGACCTGATCGCGCTCTCGGCCGGCGACATGATTCCCGCCGACTGCCGGGTGCTCAGTGCCAAGGACCTGTTTGTCAGCCAGGCGGCAATGACCGGTGAGTCCATGCCGGTGGAGAAATTCCCGCGCCAGCAGGATGCCGACACCAGCAACCCCCTGGACCTGGACAACATCCTGTTCATGGGCACCAACGTGGTGTCCGGCTCCGCCACGGCGGTGATCCTGACCACCGGCAACAGCACCTATTTCGGCGCCCTGGCCCAGCGGGTCAGTGCCACCGACCGTGCGCCAACTTCGTTCCAGAACGGGGTCAACAAGGTCAGTTGGCTGCTGATCCGCTTCATGTTCGTCATGGCGCCGCTGGTGCTGTTCATCAATGGCTTCACCAAGGGCGACTGGATGGAGGCGCTGCTGTTCGCCCTGTCCATCGCCGTGGGCCTGACCCCGGAAATGCTGCCGATGATCGTCACCTCGACCCTGGCCAAGGGCGCGGTCTTCCTGTCGCGCAAGAAGGTCATCGTCAAGCGCCTGGATGCAATCCAGAATTTCGGCGCCATGGACGTGCTGTGCACCGACAAGACCGGCACCCTGACCCAGGACAAGATTTTCCTGGCGCGCCATGTCGATGTGTGGGGCGAGGAGTCCGACGACGTATTGGAGCTGGCCTACCTCAACAGCTACTACCAGACCGGGCTGAAGAACCTGCTGGACGTGGCGGTGCTCGAACATGTCGAGATCCAGCGTGAACTGGCGGTCGGCACGGCGTTTCACAAGGTCGATGAAATTCCCTTCGACTTCACTCGCCGGCGGATGTCGGTGGTGGTGGCGGAGCAGGGCCAGCCCCATCTGCTGATCTGCAAGGGTGCGGTAGAGGAGGTATTGGCGGTGTGCCGCAATGTGCGTCATGGCGATGCCGAAGAGGCCCTGAGCGATACGCTGCTGGCGCGGATTCGCCAGGTGACCGCCGACCTCAACGAGGAAGGCCTGCGGGTGGTGGCAGTAGCCGCACGGCCCATGCTTGAGGGGCGCGATACCTACAGCCTGGCCGATGAGCGTGAGTTGACCCTGATTGGCTACGTGGCCTTCCTCGATCCGCCCAAGGAAAGCACGGCCCCGGCCCTCAAGGCCCTGGCCGAGCATGGCGTGGCAGTGAAGGTGCTGACCGGCGACAACGAGCTGGTGACCGCCAAGATTTGCCGAGAAGTGGGCCTGGAGCAACAGGGCCTGCTGATGGGCAACGACATCGAGCGCATGAGTGACGAGCAACTGGCCAAGGCGGTGGAAACCACCAATGTCTTCGCCAAGCTGACCCCGACCCACAAGGAGCGCATCGTCCGCCTGCTCAAGGCCAATGGGCACGTGGTGGGGTTCATGGGCGACGGCATCAACGACGCGCCGGCGCTGCGTACCGCCGACATCGGTATTTCCGTGGATAGCGCGGTGGATATCGCCAAGGAAGCGGCGGACATCATCCTCCTGGAAAAGAGCCTGATGGTGCTGGAGGAGGGCGTGCTGGAAGGGCGCCGGACCTTCGCCAACATGCTCAAGTACATCAAGATGACCGCCAGCTCCAACTTCGGCAACGTGTTCTCGGTGCTGGTGGCCAGTGCCTTCATTCCGTTCCTGCCGATGCTGCCCATGCATCTTCTGGTGCAGAACCTGTTGTACGACATCTCGCAGATCGCCATTCCCTTCGATAACGTCGACGACGAGATGCTGAAAAAGCCCCAGCGCTGGCAGCCGGCCGATGTCGGGCGCTTCATGGTGTTCTTCGGGCCGATCAGCTCGATCTTCGACATCACCACCTTTGCCCTGATGTGGCATGTGTTCGGCGCCAGCACTCCGGAGCACCAGACGTTGTTCCAATCCGGCTGGTTCGTGGTGGGGCTGCTGACCCAGACCCTGATCGTGCACATGATTCGCACGCCGAAGATACCGTTCCTGCAAAGCCGGGCGGCCATGCCGTTGATGGTGATGACCGGGATCATCATGGCCGTGGGGATCTTCCTGCCGATGGGCCCGCTGGCCCATTACTTCAAGCTGCAGGCCTTGCCACCGCTGTACTTCCTGTTCCTGCCGCTGATCCTCGTGGCCTACATGGCCCTGACCCAGGCGGTGAAGGGTTTCTACGTACGGCGTTTCGGCTGGCAGTAAGGAGCAGTACCGGCAAGCGGCAGGTTTTCAGTGGGCGGTGCGCTACTTGTAACCTGCCGCTGCTAGCCTGCCACTTGTCGCCAAAAGGATCTTAGCCATGCAAGCCCTGCACAACATCAACCTGGATTCGCTGATCGATACCCTGGTCAGCCTCAGCACAGCGTTCATCCTTGGCGGCCTGATCGGCTTCGAGCGCCAGTTCCGCCAGCGCACCGCCGGGTTGCGCACCAACGTGTTGGTGGCGGTGGGGGCGGCGATCTTCGTCGACATGGCCAACCGCCTGGGCGGTGCCGAGGGCGCGGTACGGGTGGTGGCTTATGTGGTCTCGGGCATCGGTTTCCTCGGCGCCGGGGTGATCATGCGCGAGGAGGGCAATGTACGAGGGCTGAATACCGCCGCCACGCTCTGGGCATCGGCGGCGGTCGGGGCCTGTGCCGGTGCCGACCTGATCCTCGAGGCCTTGCTCGGCACCCTGTTCGTGCTGGCGGCCAATACCCTGCTGCGGCCCATCGTCAACAACATCAACCGCCAGCCTCTGGATGTGGTGTCCGCGGAGGTGACCAATATCGTCTATGTGATTGCCCAGCGCTCCAAGCAGAAGGCCGTGTTTGCTCTACTGGAGGCCGAACTGGCGCGCTGCAACTACCCGGCCAGCGATGTCGATGTGCACGCCTTTGGCAATGAGGAGGTGGAGATCGAAGCGACCCTGGCCACCACCTCGGTGGACGGTGACGAACTGGATGCGCTGGTGGCCCGGCTCTCGGGATCGCCCTTGGTGCAACAGGCCTTCTGGAGCCCCAGCACCACCGAGTGAGCGCAGGTACGGGTCCTTCGCAACACGTCCAGACGACGTGGGACCGTGACTCTTCGGCCTGTGCGCAAGGCCGATGGCAGGACCGAGCCGGAGCGGTTTTCAGAACGATCTCATGGCAAGCCCGTGGACGCTTGCTCCAGCCTTCTACCGGTTCAGGAGGACAGGCCGGCCTCGGCCGGTCGCTACTTCGCCACAGGATCAGAAGAATGGCCAACACCACACTGCGCATACTGATTGCCGACAATCAGCATTTTCATCGGCTGCAAATCGAGAGAGCCCTCAACCAGCTGAGTTACTACCGGATCGCCCCCGTGCATCGGCTGGAGGAGTTGCTGACCCTGGTGGAGTACGCCAGCGCCCCGTTCGACCTGGCGATCATCAGCGCGACCTTGAGCGTGCCGGGCGCATTCGACCTGCTGGACTTCTGCATGGACAATCGGCAATTGCACCAGGTGCTGATCTACGACTGCCCGGGCTGGCCCAAGCTGGCCAGCCACCGGCGCCAGAGTCTCCATGTCAGCCATGCCCAGTTGCCGGATCGCAAGGCGCTCGGGCAACTGATGCGGTTGATCGATCCACCCGGGTATCGGGCCCTGGCAGGCCCGAGTCCGAGCTAGTTCAGCCCCTGGGCTGGAGGATCATGCAGGTCGTGCTGCCGGTGGCGTACAGGCGGCCGTCCACGTCATAGATGCGCCCTTCGGCCAGGGCCGTACTGCGGCCCAGGTGTACGATCTTGCCTTCGGCCCGTACCGGGCCGCTGTCTGCGGTCAAGGCCCGCACGTAGCTGATGCGCAAGTCCAGGGTGGTGTAGCCCTGGCCCTTTTGCAGGCGGGTGTGGATCGCACAACCCATGCAGGAGTCCAGCAAGGTCGCGGCGTAGCCGCCATGGACAGTGCCCAGTGGATTGTAGTGGCGTGCATCCGGGGTGCCCTGGAACACGAACAGGCCGCTGGACCATTCGATGGGCACGAAGTCCAGCAAGGTGCCGATAGGTGGCGAGGGAAGCTCACCGTTGCCGATACCCTCGAAGAACTCTTGTGGCGTCAGCTCGCTGACCTGGGCCAGGGGTAGGCTGCCAGGGCCGGCAAGGCGGGTGCGCATGGCCTGTTCCTGATCTTGCCATTGGGCTAGCAGGGTGTCGCGTGATGGGCTTTGCATGGCGTTTCCTCGATGGGGTCCTGATGTCTCGAAGAAATATTATGATTGAAATATTTATCTGCACAGGGGCATTTCCGCCATGGACCGGCCATTTCCAGCCGTGTCTTGCTCACGCCATGTCGCTACGGCTGAATTCATCGCCCAGGAAGTCGATCAGGCTGCGCACCGACGGCAGCAGGCCCCGGCGTGAAGGGAAAATGGCATGGACGATCCCGCAGCGTGGCGCCCAGCCGGGCACCAGTTCCCGCAGGCGCCCGGCATCCAGGTCGTCGCGTACCACGACCTTGGGCAAATGAGCGATGCCAATGCCGGCCAGCACCGCATGGCGCAAGGCGATCAGATCGTCGGTAACCATTCGGGGGTGGTGGCGGATCAGCGCCTCGGCGCCCTCCGGACCCAGCAGTTGCCATTGGTAGTCACGCTGCGCCGCGCCCCAATGCAGGCTCGGCAGGCCGCTGAGATCGGCGGGTGAGGGCGGGTTCGAAAAATGCCGGAGTACATCCGGGTGCCCCACCAGGCACTGAGTGCTATTGCCCAGGACCTTCATCACCAGATCGGTATTTTCCAGGGGCGGAAAACGCACCCGCAGGGCGATATCGAACCCCTCGTGGATCAGGTCCACCCGGCGATTGGTGCTCTCGATGAACAATTCCACCAACGGGTACTTGAGCATGAAGCGGGTGAGCATCGGCCCCACCCAGGAGTTCAACAGCGCCGTGGGGCAAGCCACCCGTACCAGGCCCTGGGGTTCGGAACGATTGCGCTCGATGACTTCCGCCGCGCCTTCGGCTTCCACGCGCATGGCCAGGCAACGCTGGTAGTACTCCTGGCCGATCTCGGTCAGCGAGCAGTGCCGGCTGGTGCGCTGGATCAGGCGTACGCCAAGGCGTTCCTCCAGTTGGGCGATACGCCTGCTGAGCTTGGACTTGGGCATGTCCAGGGCCCGCCCGGCGGCGGCGAAACCACGATGCTCCACCACCTGGGTGAAGTAATAGAGCGTATTGAGATCTTCCAACATCGTTCTCCAAATAGAACGCTAAGGGCGATTTTTGCAGTCTAGCGTGGCAAAGGTATCGGTTTTAAGGTGTGTCCATCAGAAAGTTCTGGAGGACCACATGAAAAACATCATCGGTATCTACACCAGTCCAAGGCCTCACTGGGTCGGCGACGGCTTTCCGGTCCGCACATTGTTTTCCTACGACCAGATGGGCCAGCACATCAGCCCATTCCTGTTGCTCGACCATGCCGGTCCCGCGCAGTTCAGCCCTACTAGCGCCCGGCGCGGGGTCGGCCAGCATCCCCATCGCGGTTTCGAAACCGTCACCATCGTCTACGACGGTGAAGTCGAGCACCGCGACTCCACCGGCAGTGGCGGCAAGATCGGCCCCGGCGACGTGCAGTGGATGACCGCCGCCTCGGGGATTCTCCACGAGGAGTTTCATTCGGCCGAGTTCGCCCGGCGCGGCGGCAACCTGGAGATGGTCCAGCTATGGGTCAACCTGCCGGCCCGGGACAAGCTCGCGGCACCCGGCTACCAGACCATCCTGGCCAGCGACATCCCGCAGATCCCGTTGCCGGGCAATGCCGGCAGCCTGCGCCTGATCGCTGGCCAGTTCGCTGGTCGCCAGGGGCCGGCCCGGACCTTCACTGCGATCGATGTCTGGGACATCCGCTTGGAGGCCGGCAAGCATCTGGACCTGGAGCTGCACTCGGGACGTAACACGGCATTGGTAGTGTTGCGTGGCACCTTGCTGGTCAACGGCCAGGAACCGGTGCGTGAGGGGCAGCTGGCGCTGTTGGCCCGCGATGGCCGGCAGCTCAGTCTGGAAGCCAACAACGATGCGATTGTGCTGTTGCTCAGCGGCGAACCCATCGACGAGCCCATCGTCGGCCATGGTCCGTTCGTGATGAACAGCGAAGAGGAGATTCATCAGGCCTTCGTCGATTTCCAATCGGGACGCTTCGGCCAGATGGACGCCGCCGATCACTGATCGGCAGCGCTTGCGCGACGACCAGGGGCAACTAGGCTCTGCCAGTCGCGCGCTACACCCCGGCGCCCGCCACCCTCGGGTGGTGTGTGCACGGGCTTCACTCAGGCCGGATTGCCCGGCATCGATCATTAGCGAGGACTTCATCATGACTACTGCTTACAAACGCCTGGACAAGGACAACGCTGCCGTTCTGCTGGTAGACCATCAGGCCGGCTTGCTGTCGCTGGTGCGCGATATCGACCCCGATCGCTTCAAGAACAACGTCCTGGCCCTGGGCGACCTGGCCAAGTACTTCAAGCTGCCGACCATCCTCACCACCAGTTTCGAAACTGGCCCCAATGGCCCGCTGGTGCCCGAACTGAAGACGCTGTTCCCCGATGCGCCGTACATTGCCCGTCCTGGCCAGATCAATGCCTGGGACAACGAAGATTTCGTCAAGGCGGTCAAGGCCACCGGCAAGAAACAGCTGATCATCGCCGGCGTGGTGACCGAAGTCTGCGTGGCCTTCCCGGCGCTTTCGGCCCTGGAGGAGGGATTCGAGGTATTCGTGGTCACCGATGCTTCCGGCACTTTCAATGAGCTGACCCGCGACTCGGCCTGGAACCGCATGTCCGCCGCCGGCGCCCAACTGATGACCTGGTTCGGCCTGGCCTGCGAGCTGCATCGTGACTGGCGCAACGACATCGAGGGCTTGGGCACCTTGTTCTCCAACCACATCCCCGACTACCGCAACCTGATGACCAGCTACAACACCCTGACCCAGGGCAAGTAAGCCAGTCCTGGTAGCCGCTGCCGAGCCCGCGAGGCTGGCAGCACCCGTCGATGCGCGGTACCCCCGGTTCATCGCGCAGGCAGGTTGGGCGACTCGTGCCGGGCCGTGCGCAGCCTGCGGCAGCGGCTACACCTGATAGGCCCCTGAAGCCGTCGTATCCCGGCGGCTTACCTCTTCCCCTCCATGCCCGGTTTTTGCGGCTATACCTGCTGCAAGCCCTTTCGTGCGATCTTGCCGTCCTCGTCTTGCCGGAGCGCCTCGATGTTTTCCCTGTTCACCGACCATCCGTTGTTGGCCGCGCTGTTCCTGCTGTTCCTGGATATCGTGCTGTGGCGAGTGATAGGCGCCCGCGGCGAGTACTGGAAGCTGGCGGTACGGGTCCTGATCTTCTGCCTCTACAGCCTGATGCTGTTCAACCAGGGCATGAACCCTTTGCAGGCCGCGCCCTGGCCGGACGACATACCGTTGCACCTGGCCGCGACCGGCCTGGAGATTGGCTGGTGGCTGTTCGGCGCACGGACCCTGACGGTGCTGCTGGGGACCCTGATGATGCAGCAGGTCGGCCATACCGGACGCTTGCTGCAGGACCTGATGGGGGCGGTGATTTTCCTGATCGCCATTATCGCGGCCCTGGCCTATGTGCTGGAGTTGCCGGTCAAGGGGGTGCTGGCCACCTCCGGGGCGCTGGCGATCATCGTCGGCCTGGCGCTGCAGAGCACCCTCAGCGACTTGTTTTCCGGGATCGTGCTCAACACCACCAAGCCCTACCAGATCGATGACTGGATCGCCATCGACGGCACCGAAGGGCGGGTGGTGGACATCGACTGGCGCGCGACCCGGCTGCAGACCTCCCAGGGCAGCATGGTGGTGATTCCCAACTCCCTGGCCTCCAAGGCCAAGATCACCAATTTCAGCCGGCCCAGCGATGTCCACGGACTGTCGGTGAGCTTGCAGGTCAGCCCCCATGCCCGCCCGCAGAAAGTGATCGAGGCCCTGGAGCGGGCGACCCTGGGTTGCCGCTTCCTGCTCGCCAGTCCGGCTGCCAGCGTGGCCATGAAAAGCACCAGCAGCAGTGGCGCGGAATACGAGATCAGCGGTTTCGTCGCCAGCATGGGGCAGAAGCGTGAAGTGCGTAACCAACTGTTCGACCTGGCGTTCCGTCATCTGCAGGCCAGTGGCGTCAGATTGTTGTCCAGTACCGAAACCAGCCAGCCGGTGGCCTTGTCCCGGCCCCGGGCATTGCTGGATACCTCGAGCATCTTCTCCACCCTGCGCCAGGAGGAGAAGGACACCTTCAGCCAGAACATGCAATTGCAGACCTTTCGCTCCGGCGAGACCATCTTGCCGGCCGGCGAGGTCAGCGATCATTTGTTCATCATCGAGTCCGGGGTGGTGTCGGTGACCATGCAGCGTGAAGGCCAGCCGTTCGAGGCCGGGCGCATGGGGCCGGGCGAGGTGATCGGCGAGGCCGGGGTGGTGTCCGAGGAAGCGACCCTGGCGCAGTTCTCGGCCAAGACTTTCTGCAGCCTGTATCGCATCGACAATGAATTCCTCAAGCCATGCCTGGATGCCCGCCACGATATCAACGATGCCATGAGGAACCTGCTGGATTTCCGTCGGCATATGGCCCAGAGCCTGACCCAGGCGCTGCCCAAGCCAGTGGCCAGGAAAGGCTTCATGCAATGGCTGCGTAACCGCACCTGAGGCGCGCCGACCAACCATCCGGCAGCCGCGCCAGTTGCTGTAGCCGCTGCCGAGCTGGCGAGGCAGCGCCCGCCGATAAGCGCTCGCAAGCCTATTGCATAAACCGAGCGGGCGACACGAGCCAGCAGGTCAAGCGGCTACACGAAGCACCAGGTATTGGTCTAGCCAAGTTCCCAGGGATTGGTCATTGGTCACGACCAGGGGCTGGCGTAACGTGGCGGCATCCTCACTGACCCGGAGTTTCCCCTCATGCAACCACGCCTGGATTTCTATACCGCCTCGCCCGAGGCCCTCAAGGCCATGCTCGCCCTGGAGGCTGCGGTCTCGCGACTGCCCCTGGAGAAATCCCTGGTCGAACTGGTCAAGCTGCGAGCGTCCCAGATCAATGGCTGTGCCTTCTGTGTCGACATGCACAGCGTCGATGCCCTCAAGCATGGCGAAACCCAGCGTCGCCTGTTCGCCGTGGCGGTATGGCGCGAAAGCCCGTTCTTCACCCCTCGCGAGCGTGCCGCCCTGGCCTGGACCGAAGCCCTGACCCGGCTCGCCGAGACCCAGGCACCGGACGCCGACTACGAGTTGCTGACCAGCCAGTTCAGCCCCAGCGAATGCGTCGACCTGAGCATGGCGATTTCCACCATCAACAGTTGGAATCGCCTGGCGGTGGGCTTTCGCAAGTTGCCCCAGGCCTGAAGCGTCGAGTTTCACTTGAAGTAGGCGCGGGGCGTGGTACCGGTCATGGCCTTGAAGAAGGCGATGAAGATGCTGTCGCTGGCAAAACCCAATTCGAAGGCGCTGTAGCTGATGCTGCGCCCGGTGGCGAGCAATTCGATGGCGCGCATCAGCCGCCATTGCTGCCGCCATTGCTGGTAGCCAAGGCCAGTCTCGCGCTGGAAAATGCGGCCGATGGTCCGGCTGCTGGCACCGACTCGGGTCGAGAGCACCTGCAGTTCCGGTGGCAGGCTTTGCAGGTCGTCCAGCAGAGGTTGCAGGCGTTTGTCCCGGGGCAGGGGCAAGGACAGCGGTTGGCGCGAAGCCGTAGCGATTTCCTCGAGGCACAAGCCCAGCAGGTGCGGGTAGCGCCCCTGGCCCCAGTCACAATCGAAGGCAGCCTGGGCCATGGGCTCCAGTACCGCGTGCAGCAATGGGGTGACCTCGATCACCGCCACCTCCGCGGGCAGCCGCGGGGCCAGTTCGGGGCAGAAGTACAGTGAGCGGTAATCCACGCTTTGCTGCATCTGGGCGCGATGCCGGACCCCAGACGGTATCCATGCCGCTCGCGAGGGCGGCAGCAGGCACAGGCGGTCGGCCAGGGTAATGCGCGTGCAGCCCTGGCGGGTGTACAGCAACTGGCCGCGCCGGTGCTGGTGCAGGCCGGAATCGTGGTCGCCCAGGGTTGCGGCGATGCCGACCACCGGGGCAGTGAAGGCGTCCGGGTCGAAGCGGGCCTGGGGCTCGATCCATGCCATGGTTGTCTGGTTTCCGATGTTTATTGGCAGGGCTTCGATAATACGCCAATGCTGCCTGCCTAGAATCGCCGGCATGTTTTTCTTGCCGAGCACTCTGATGAATCCCCGTACCTTAATGCCCCTGGCCATGATCTTGCTGATGTTCCCGCAGATCGCCCAGACCCTCTACAGCCCAGCCCTGGCCGATGTCGGCCAGGCCTTCGGCGTGCCCCCGGAACAGGCGGCTCAGAGCCTTTCGGTATTCATCCTGGGGTTTGCCCCGGGCGTTGTATTGTGGGGCCGCCTGAGCGATCGCTGGGGCCGACGCCCGGCGTTGCTGGGCGGCCTGGCCCTGTATGCCCTGGCCCAGTGCCTGGGGCTGCTGGCCAACGACTTCGCTGCCTTTTTGTGTGGCCAGGCCCTGGCCGCCATGGGCGTGGCGGCGGGCTCGGTGGTGACCCAGACCTTGTTGCGGGACCTGTTCCAGGGGCGTGAACTGGCCCGGGTGTTCTCCCTGGTGGGCATGGTGCTGGCGGCCAGCCCGGCCATTGGCCTGTTCGTCGGTTCGGGCCTGACCCAGGCCCTGGGGTATCGCGGAGCCTTGGGTGCGCTGTTGGTGCTGGCCCTGATATTGCTGGCCTGTTGTGCCCGGGCGCTGCCGGAAACCCGTCCGCCGGCCCAGCCCCTGGCGCCCCTGGCCGGGACCCTGTGGCAGATGCTGCGCGATACCGGTATCTGGCGCTCGGCGCTGCTGGTGGCGGCGTTCAACATTGCCTTGCTCAGCTACTACAGCCTCGGCCCCTTCCTGTTCCGCCAACTGGGCCAGGGCGAGCAATGGTTCGGCTACAGCGGCGCGTTGCTGGCCCTGGGCTCCGGCTGTGGTGCCTGGTGCAATCGCTGGTTGCTCGGACGCGGCTGGCAGAGTGCCCGGCTGCTGGTGCTGGCGGCCCTGGCGGTGCTGGCCGGAGGCCTGGGGGTGCTGGCCTTGCAACACAGCCTGTGGCTGGTGTTGCCCATGGGCGCAGTGGTGCTGGGTTTCGGCCTGGCAATCCCGAATATCCTCGGCTCGGCCCTGGCGGCCTATAGCGACCGACTGGGCAGCGCCGGGGCCCTGTTCGGGTTGTTCTATTACTTGTTGATCGGTGCCGGATTGCTGCTGGTGGGTTGGGGCCAGGCCCTGGGGGCGAGCCTGTGCCTATGCGGCGCAATGGCCCTGTTGCTGTGCTTGCCGGGCTTGCGCCGCTAGTCTTTATGGAGAAGCGCTGGCGCCGTTGATGCGTATCAAGGCGTCCGTGGCTGCCAGGCTCGACACTCAAGGCCACTGCCCAACAAGGAGGTGCACCATGAGCCAGTACCAGCGTTTGCTGCTGATCGCCGATCCCCAGCAGCACCAGTCTCCCGCGGCCCGGCGGGCCGCCGCCCTGGCCCGGGCCAGTGGCGCCAAGCTGCATGCCCTGGTGTTCGTCGAACCGCCAGCGCGCACTTACCTGTGGGAAGAACACCTGGAGGACAGCGAGCGCCAGGCTTATCTGCAACGCCATGAGCACTGGCTACAGGTGGAGGCGCAATGGATGCGCGAGCAGGGCGTCGAAGTCAGCACCCAGGTGATCTGGAGCACCCAGGTGCTCAAGGACATGCTGGACTACATCGCCGAGTTCAAGCCTGACCTGCTGATCAAGGACGTGACCCTGGAATCGGCGCTCAAGCGGGTCTTCGTCACACCACTGGACTGCCACCTGCTGCGCGACGCCCCGGTGCCGGTGCACCTGGTCAACGATGCGCCGAACAACCTGCCACGGCGGATCGTCGCGGCGGTGGACCCGGCCCAGTCCGATACCCAGATCAGCGGCCTCAATGCCCAGATCATCCGCACCGCCCATGCCCTGGCCTTGCAGTGCGACGCGCAACTGCACCTGCTGTACGCCTATGACCTGATGCCAATGCTCGACGGCGTGGCGCCGGTGGCTTCCACGGCCTGGAGCGTCAGTTGCCTGGACGAGTTGCGCGACTCCCTGCACCAGGAGTTCGAGCGCCTGGGGGATGAGCACAACGTACCCCAGGAGTTCCGCCACTTCATCATGGGGCCACCGGTCCCGGGCATCGCCCAGTTCGTCGATGAATACCTGGTGGACGCCGTGGTCATGGGCACCGTGCACCGCAGCGGCTTCGGCCGGCTGATCGGCAGTACCACCGAGCGAGCGCTGTACTCGATGCCGGGCAGCATCCTGGCGGTAAAATCCCTGGACCGCGAATGAGCGCCCGCCAGCGCGGTATCCCTGGCTGAGCGCACGATCCCCGGCGGCTCGTGCGCAGCCTGCGGCAGCGGCTACACCAAGCTGTGCCAGCCCTTGTAGCCGCTGCCGAGCGAGCGAGGCTGCGACCGGGTGCGCAGCCGCCACACGAAGCGCTGGGGCGTGCTCAGGAAAAATGTAACGGTGATTTTCCACGGCGTTGCCGGCTGTTAACCTTGCGCCCCATGACTCGCACCTCGCCCTATCGCCGCCACGTTGCCTGGACGCTGTATTTCTGCGTGCTGTTCAACGTGTTCGTCTGCGGATTGGGTCATGGCCAGGTGGCAGGGCTGGAGCTCAATGGCGTAGGTGGGCAGTTCTGCTCCGCCCTAGGCAACCAGGGCCCGGCGGTGGACACCGACTTCAGCGACCAGGCAGGTGCCGGTTGGCTCAATACCCTGGTCTGCCCGCTGTGCTCGGCTGTCACCCTGGGCCTGGGGCTGCTGTTCTGCCTGGCCTGGCTGTTGCGCCGCCAGTGCCCGCAACGACCCAAGGTCGCGCAACATGACAAGGCGCCGCCACGCTATGGCTGGCCGCCTCTCAACCCTCGGGCTCCCCCTCTGAGCTGACCTGGCTCCCCGGCGACCCATCACGGTCGCCTCCCTGCCGTCCCTGGCCTGTTGCCGTGCGCGCGTTCGCGTGGCCACGGGCGGGCGGCATTCGATGGTCTTTTCCGAGTCCGAGACTATGAAGTACCTGTATCGCTCTCCAAGCTGCGCGGCGCTGTGCTGCGCCCTGTCTTTCAACGCCCTGGCCGAGGGCACGCTGGAATTGCCGCAGATGCGTATCAGCGCCGATGAACAGAAGAAGTTCGGCCTGCAACTCGATACCCAGGGCACCACCGGTTCGCGCCTGGGCCTGACTCCCAGGCAGACCCCGGCGTCGATCAGCGTGGTCGAGCGTCAGCAGATCGAGCAGCGCGGCGCCGCCACGACCCAGGATGTGCTACTGGGCATGCCGGGCATGAACGCCGCTTCCTCGCCGGGTATCCCGGGGTTTGTGTCCTATCGCGGTTTCTCCGGCCCGCAAATCACCCAGCTGTTCAATGGCATCAGCGTGCAGTACGACTCCATCGCCGCGCGACCGGTGGATAGCTGGATCTACGATCGGGTCGAGGCGGTGGGCGGGCCCTCGAGTTTTCTCTACGGCGCTGGGGCCGTGGGCGGCTCCATCAACTACATCACCAAGCTGGCCTCGCGCAGCGAGTCGTTCAACGAAGGGCGGATCAGCTACGGCTCCTACGACAGCCGCGACCTGTCCCTGGGGTTCAACCACGCCCTCAACGCAGGGCCGGGCCCCCGGCACTACGCGCGCCTGGATTTCAACCACAGCACCAGCAACGGCTACATCGACCGCGAGCAACGCGATGCCTGGACCCTGGCCTTTTCCCTGCTGACGGATATCAACGACCAGCTCTCCCACACCCTGGCCTTCGAATATCAGGACGAGCGCGTCGACAGTCCCTACTGGGGGACCCCGGCCTTGGCACCGCTGGAGGGCAAGATGCAAGTGCAGCGCAGCCGGCGCTTCGAGAACTACAACGTCGAAGACGGTCGCTACGAGCAGCGGGTGCGCTGGTTGCGCTCGATCATCGACTACCAGGTCGATGACGCCACCTCGCTGCGCAACACCCTGTACCACTACAACGCCGATCGCGAATACCGCAACGTCGAGAACTACGCCTACAACGCCGACAACTCCCAGGTGATCCGTTCCGGCATCTTGCTCCAGCGCCATGCCCAGGAGCTCAACGGCAATCGCTTCGAACTGCTGCATCAGAACAATGTGTTCGGCCTGGACAGCCAATGGTCGGCGGGCATCGACTACAGCCACAACGTCATGAGCAACTACCCGCTGTCTTTGCCGGACCCGGTGGACAAGGTCGACCCGGACCGCTTCGAGCCCGGTAGCTTCTGGAAACTGCCCGGAGTGCGCCGCAGCTTCGACAAGAACCGGCGCAACCAGGTGGACACCTGGGCGCTGTTCCTGGAAAACCGCCTGCAACTCAGCGAGCGCTTGTCCTTGCTCAGCGGCCTACGCCATGACCAGATCGACCTGGAAGTGACCAACTACCGGGCCGTCAACGCTGCCAACCCGGCGTTCTTCCAGCGCAAGTACCGGCCTACCACCGGACGCCTGGGGCTGGTCTACGAGCTGACCCCGACGGCCAATGTCTATGTGCAATACAGCACTGCCGCCGATCCGCCCTCTGGGGTCCTCACCACCGCCAGTTATGGCCAGGTGCGCGACTTCGACCTGAGCACCGGCAACCAGTGGGAAATCGGCAGCAAGTTCGACTTCCTCGAAGGGCGCGGCTCGGCCACCCTGGCGGCCTACCGTATCGAACGCAAGAACCTGTCCACCGCCGACCCGGCCAACCCCGGCAATAGCCAGCCGGTGGGCCAGCAGTCTTCCCGCGGGGTCGAGCTGGCGGCGTCGCTGCGGGTCACGCCCAAACTTCTGGCCGAGGGCAACTTCGCCTATGTCGATGCACAGTACGACGAGTTCTATGAAAACGTCGGCGGCCGGCCGGTATCGCGCAAGGGCAACCGTCCCACCAACATTCCCGAGAAGGTGGCCAACCTGTGGTTGACCTACGACCTGGCCCCGTCCTGGCAGGTGGGGGCCGACAGCCGTTATGTGTCGTCGATGTACGCCAACGCGGCCAACACCCGCTATGCACCGGGCTACGCGATCTTCGGCGCCTTCGTCGGCTATCGGGTCGATGCCGATACCCGGGTCACCGCCCGGGTGCGCAACCTCACCGACCGGGTGTACGCCCGCAGCACCGCGCCGACCCAGCTGTACCTGGGGGCGCCGCGGACCTTCGAGCTGGCGCTGCAAACGCGCTTCTGACCTGAACCGGCGGGGCGCCCGGGGTGCCCCGCATCGCTGCGAGATCGATGTGATGAAGCGTTACCTGTACCTCTGGCACCGCTGGCTGGGGATCGTCGCCTGCCTGTTCATGGCCCTGTGGTTCATCTCCGGCGCCGTGATGCTGTATGTCGGTTATCCCAAGCTGACTCCCGCCGAACGCCTGGCGCACTTGCCGCCCCTGGTCCTGGACGAGGCGGGGGCCAGCCTGGAACGGGTGCTGGCGGCCGCCGGCAACGGGCAAGCGCCGACCAGCCTGCGCCTGCTCACGGTGGCCGGAACCCCGCGTTATGTCCTGGAATATCCCCGGGCGCACAAAGTGGCGGTGGATGCCCGGAGCGCGCAGCTGATTCCACCCACCGACTGGCCCCAGGCGCTGGCCGCGGCCCACCAGTTCGCTCCCGGGGTGGCGGCGAGCGAGCGTGGCGTGGTCGAGCAGGACACCTGGAGCCTGTCCCGGGCCCTGGATGGCGACCGGCCGCTGCATCGGGTGGCGGTGGCCGATGCCGAGGATCGGTTGCTGTATGTCTCCGGTAGCACCGGCGAAGTGGTGCGCGATGCCACCGCCAGCGAGCGGGCCTGGAACTGGATCGGTGCCTGGCTGCATTGGCTGTATGCATTGCGTGGCATCGGTATCGATGGTGCCTGGGGGCCGATCGTCACCTACCTGTCCCTGGGGGCGACATTGATGGCGGTCCTGGGATTGGCGGTGGGGCTGATGCGCTGGCGCTTTGGCCGTACCTATCGCAATGGCTCGCGCTCGCCCTACCAGGGCTTTGCCCGTTGGCATCACCTGGGCGGCCTGCTGTTCGGGGTACTCGCCATCACCTGGATCTTCAGTGGCCTGATGTCGATGAACCCGTGGACGGTCTTCAGCAGTGCCCGACCGCTGTCGCTGGCGGCCTATCAGGGAGCGAGCCTCGATGCCGGGGCGTTCCCCGTGACCGCCGGGCAGGTCTTGCAGCGCTTCGCCGATGATGGCCTGCAGGCCCGGGAGCTGGAGTGGCGAATGATCGCCGGCCAGGGTTATGTGATCGGCTACGACGGCGCCGGGCGCACGCGGATCCTGGACATGGCCGCGGACCGGGTGCTGCTGCGGTTCGAGCCTCGCACCCTGCAACAGGCAGCCCAGGCCATCAGCCCTGGTCAACCGCTGCAGGTCGAGCAACTACAGGCCTATGACTTCTATTACTACGCCCGGGAGCCCCAGAGCATGCTCGGTCATCTGGAGCAGCGCCTGCCGGCACTGCGGGTGCGCTTCGACGATCCGGCCCGGACCTGGTTGCACCTGGATCTCTACACCGGTGCGGTGGTGGGCCAGTTGGACCAGCCACGGCGTGCCTCGCGCTGGCTGTTCGCCCTGTTGCACAGTTGGGACTGGCTGCCGCTGCTGAGCAAGCGACCACTGTGGGACCTGTGGATGTTGCTGTTCAGTGCCGGTGGCTTGCTGATCAGCGTCAGTGGCGTGGTGCTGGGTTGGCGGCGCCTGGGGCGCGCATTGCGCCCCAGGCGGCCCCGGGAGCGATAGCGGTGAATACCGACCTGGATCAAGCCGAGGGGATATTTCCGTTTTGTGCGGCGATTTTCGTCACCGCCGTGGCCGCCAGCGGTGATAATGCCCGCCCATTTCCTTGCCAGTGGAGCCCATCGCCCCATGTTCGTCATCACCCCCCAGGACCCTGAGCTCTACCGTCGGCAGACCCGGCGCAGCACCCTGATCGTCGCCCTGGTGTTCATGGCCCTGGCCATGCTGTTCTCCAGCGCCGCCGTGGCCCTGTTCGGCCAGAGCGGCGGCGATAACCTGGTCTGGAACGCTACTGGGGTGGGCGTCGGCCTGCTGGTGTGCATCGCCCTGGTGCGCAGTGTGTTCTGGAGCCAACCCTGGATGGCGGCGGCGGTCTATGGCTGGCGCCTCAAGCGCAGCCTGATGCGGGTGACCAACGTCATGCACCAGGTCACCGCCGGGGTGGCCGCCCGCGATCCGGCGGCCCTCAAATTGCTGCGTTTCTATCACCTGGGGCTGGGCCAGATGCACCAGCTCGATGCCAACTCCAGTGCCCATGGGCAGATGCTCGGCGAGGTGGAGCGGCACCTGGCGCTGCTGGCCGAACAGGGCATCGACCCGCAGCAGGAACGCCTTCAGGCGCAATGGCTGGAGGCGGTCAAGGCGTACCAGCCACGCTGAGCTAGAGCGCTGCTTCACCATCGAGATAGCGCCACAGGGCCTCGGCTATCTCGTTGGCTTGTCCCTCCTGGCCGAACAGCGTCCGGCCGATCTCCAGGCCCAGTTGCCGGTAGCTCTCGAACTGCGCTTCGTCGAAGAACTGGTCCACGGTGCTCTGGTTGGGAAAGCCCGGGTTGTTGCGGGCGTAATTGCGCACGTCGGGGGCCAGCCCGGCGATCAGGCGCGGCTTGAGCACCAGGATCCGGCAATGGGGCTGGGTGGCGATGCCGCTCTCGCAGCCCGGCGTATGGGCATGCACATTGAGCAGTAGCGCGCACTGGCGGCTGTCGGCGCCAGGTGGCTGGCGGAACTGCTCCTGGCTGGCGAACACCGTCTTGAGCAGTGGATGCTGGAGCACGCCCGGGTCCTCGCGGATCTCCAGGGCCTGGTCGATACGCGCCAGGCGCACCAGGTTGGCCAGGTCATCGAAGCGGTAGTCGGGGTCGCAGCCGCAATCGCAGGTAACGATCAGCTTTACCTGGCGTCCCTGGCGCAGCAGTTCATAGGTGGCGGTGTTCTCGAAATGCCCGCCGTCGGACAGGTACTGGTAGTCGCGACGGTAGCCGTGGAAGCGTGCAGTCAACTCATAGAACAGATAGGCCTGGGTGCTGTAGTAGGTCCAGGGCTTGAGGTCCTGCCGGACCCAATGCTGCTGGCCAGGGTCGAGGAAGCGACTGGGCCACCAGATCCCCAGGCGCACGTTGGCCAGGCCCAGCACCAGCGACATGCCCAGGCTGGTGGCACGGCCCAGGCCAGTGCTGAAGGCCGCGCCGGACACCCCGATCCATTGGCCCAGGCTCAGGGGCTGCATGATCTCCGAGGAGGGCGTGTGGTGCAGGTCGCGGCGGTAGGGCTTGCCATCCAGGGTGTAGCCTTCCGCCGGGCCTTCGCAAAGGCCGGAGGTCCCCTCCAGGGCCGGGGCCCAATTCGGCGCGATGCACAGCGGCTGGCCCTTGCGGTCGCGCTGGACCAGCTGTTCGGCGGGGTCCACCGTGAGGTTCATGGTGACGTTGATCAGGTGCACCGGCCCGGCGCTGGGCGTGGCGTAGTACTGCTGCAACGACAGGTCGTCGCTGGACATCGGTTCGGCCACGCTCAGGTAGGTTCGGCGTTGCCGTGCCGGCCCGTTGAAGCGCCGGCCATTGGACGCCCCCAGGTAGGCACGGGTCAGCCGGGCGCTGTAGAAGGCGTGCAGTGAGGAGGTGTTGAGAAAGCCGATGAAGCGTCCACTAACGCAAACCAGCGAGGCGGCCAGCAGGCTCAGGAGCAACAGGCGCCAGGCCGTGGCCGTGCTGTAGGACGGCGTGCCGCCATCATGGGCGACCCATTGCACCAGCAACGCCCAGCACAGGCACAGCAAGGTCAGCAGCAGGCCTCCGGCGATCAGTGCGAGGACATCCAGGGGCAGCTTGCGCATCCAGCCCGGAAGCGGCTTCTCGTCCTTGAGCACGACCAGGCGCCGGACCAGCCACATCACCAGGGCCAGCGATGCCATGGTGCCCAGGGCCTGGTAAGCCTGCAGGTACTCGTACAGGGCCTGGGCAGCGGTCACCAGCAATGCCAGGAAACCCAGCACCAGCAATGCCGCCATGGCCCGGCCCAGGGCCCGGGTGACCTGTACCCGATAGTTGCGCACGCAATTGCTGCACGTGCTGCTGCGGCCCGGATCGCGATCGTTGGCCAGGTGGCGCACCAGTTGCCGGGTGATCAGCAGTGCGCTGCTACCCACCAGGGCGGCAGCCAGGGCCAGGCCTCCCGCTGCCTGCCATTGAGCCAGGGCATAGGCCAGGCCGCCGCCAACCCAGAGGCCGGCGACGATGACCAGCAAGCTGCGGTATGCGCCGTTGTCCAGTCGCGGGGGCTGGTCCAGGTCGCCACGGGGAATCACCAGCCAGTAGGCCACGGCGCAGGGCAAGGCGAAGAGCAGGGCAGCCATCAGCGGCCACAGCAACAGGCTGGCCTGGCTAAGCACCTGGAACAGGCTCAGCAGGCTGAGCAGCAGCAGGATCGGCATCCCGAGCATGGCATGCAATGACAGCCAGTTGCGCCAGGTCATGGCCAGGGCGTAGAGCATGTCGCCGGAACCGGTAGGCGTCAGGTAGCGGCCATTTTCCCGCAGCCAGGCCGGGGGGCCCTGGCCTACCGGGCGTTCGCTGTAGTCGACGCCGGTGCTGATGCGCCCTGGTGGCTCGAAACGCAGCGCCTGGTAGGCGTCATGGGCAGCCTGGGTTTCCGGCTCCAGGGGAGCCTTGTCCCGCAGGCGCCCGGGCAGGAACAGGCTGGAGAAGAAACTGCCGATATAGCCACCGCCACTGACCGTGGAGAGATAGTCGAAACGCGACAGCAGGCTGTTTTCCGCAGGAGGAGCCTCCGGGCTGGCGGCTGGTTGGCCGGGGGCCTGGGCTCGCGCCATCGCCTGCAGGACCCCCAGGCAGAACGTGGCGCTGCGGATGCCGCCACCGGACAGTGCCAGCCCCCAGTTGCCTGCTTCGGGCGCGTGTTGGTGCAGTTTCAGGCGCCTGAAGCGAATGCGCTGCTGTTCGGTCTGGTACGGGGTCTCGTCGGCTGTCATGGACCTTCCTTGGGGGAATGGGGCGAGCCCGGGCGCGGCGATGGGCCTGCCCCGGCGAGCGCCCAGCAGAATACCGGATGCCAGGGAGCAGAGGTACGCAAGCTCATTGCAGGACTGAAAACGGCGCCAGTCAGGCGCAAGGGGCGAGGCCGCTGTCGATTGCCAGGGGTTGTGGCGGGCGCAACGCAAAAGGCTTTTCCATGCTCTGGGTGCATTGCGATTCAAGGGCTGGTTATAACGTTAGATTTTATTCATATAAATGGTCATAAGCTTTAGCCGCTATGCTGCGCCAGTTTTTTACCTGGCCGCGTGATCTGTAGGGCTTTATTTGATGGATGTGGGTAATTTCGGTTTTGTCGTCGCCGGCCTGATTGTCGGGTTCATCGTGGGTATGACCGGGGTGGGGGGAGGTTCGCTGATGACCCCGATCCTGCTCTGGTTCGGGATCAATCCAGCCACTGCCGTGGGCACCGATTTGCTGTATGCCGCCATCACCAAGTCCGGCGGGGTACTGGTGCACCAGAAGAACCGCAATATCGACTGGCGCATCACGGGCTGGCTGACCTTGGGCAGCGTACCGGCAGTGGTGGTAACCCTCTGGTTCCTGAAGAACCTGCATACCGACCCCCCGGCCCTGAACGCGGTGATCAAGCAAGGCCTGGGCGTGGTCCTGCTGCTGACTGCCCTGGCCATTGTCTTCAAGAAGAAACTCATGGCCTTTGCCCAGCGCCATGGCGGTGACTACCGTCCCAGCCCAGGCGGGCTCAATGGCCTGACCGTGGTCACAGGCCTGATCCTGGGCACCATGGTCGCCCTGACCTCCATCGGTGCCGGGGCCCTGGGTACCGTCGCGCTGTTCCTGCTCTATCCGTTTTTGGCCACCAAGCGCCTGGTAGGCACCGAGATTGCCCATGCCGTACCCCTGACCCTGGTGGCTGGCCTGGGCCACGCCAGCATGGGCAACATGGACTGGCACTTGTTGGGCTTCCTGCTGATGGGCTCGCTGCCCGGGATCTGGCTTGGCAGCCATATGACGGGCCGGGTATCCGATGAAATCCTGCGCCCATGCCTGGCGGTGATGCTGTTCTCCATCGGCTACAAACTGGCGTTCTGAGTTTTCGCGCCGGGCCATGGTGGGTTTTCGCTCAGGAAAAGAGCGCCATGGCCAGCCATTCCTATCAGGTCAAGATCGCTTCGATCACCAGAACGTTGGCCGATGAGGTACGGACGTTGAACTGGCGCCAGGGGCTGATGGTGGCCCCCGACTCGATCAGAACCTCCTGTTCGTTTTCCATTCCTGCCCCGCCTTTGCGGTAGATCACTGCTTTTTTGTTGCCATAGGGGGCGTTCAGGATCCATATCGCGGGAGTGGGGTTGGTGTTCGGTAGCTGATCGTTATAGGCGTGCCAGGCAGCGATCTGCGGGCAGAGCGAGGTCGATAACGGGCGGTTGGTGACGAAAGATCTGACATCAGCTGGCCCGCAGGATCCACCGTGGAACAGCACCTGGCGCGGAGCCAGCAGTTTGCCGTGGCGCCTGACTTCATCGTTCAGCGTCGCCAAGGGAAACTTGTCCAAGCCTTTTTGATACTGCCGCAGTGGTTCGGAATCCTTCAGGTAGGGCATTTCCGACTTGGCCTGCCGCAGATGGGGATGGGCGTTGAGCTGGCGGCGCAGCTCACTGATGATTCCCGAAAGTGAGTAGTTGTGCAGGGTATGGATGACCAGCTCCCTGGCATCGCTGACGGTCTGCTGTTCTCTTAATGGCCGGGTGGGCCAGCCGTTCTGGAGAGCCGCTTGATACAAGCTGACTTCCCGTGGCGAGGGTGGATCATCGCTGATGGGATAAAGATCGATCAGTGGTAGATGGTTCATGTCCTTCCTGGCTCGGCAGTCGTGGTCGACAGCCTACCGGATACGCATCATGGGCTGAATGGAAGTTGTTAGCGCAGGCACGATCGAAGGAGGCCCCAGCCTCCTTCCGGCTCTAAAGCCATCGTTGATGGCGTCGCTTCAAGCCCCCTTGCCCAGCCATTCCTGTGCCGAGCGCCATAGGCAGATCCCGAGGAAATAGGCCGAGGCCGCCAGCCACAGGCCCATGATCGCCGGGTTGTGCTGCGGGTGGCCGAGGATCAGCAAGGCGCCGCTGAGCAGCCAGACGAAGGTCACGATGATGTTCACCGGCATCCACTTGCGAACCCGGAACGGGTGCAGGAATTGCACCCGGGTCGCGGTCAGCAGGGCCAGGACGAAGATGCTCAAGAGGGTGGTCCAGGGACCGGGTTCGATCAGGTAGAAGCACAGGGCGACGACGTTCCAGGCGGCGGGAAAGCCCTGGAAGTAGTTGTCGTGGCTCTTCATGTTGACGTTGCAGAAACACAAGAGCGACGACAGCAGGATCAGCGAGGTGGCCAGCAAGGCGCTGTATTCCGGCAGCGGAATGTAGCGATAGATGAACAGTGCCGGGATGAACACGTAGGTCAGGTAGTCGATCACCAGGTCCAGCACCGAGCCGTCGATGTTGGGCAGCACCGAACTGGTCTTGACCTTGCGGGCCAGGGAACCGTCGACACCGTCCACCAACAGTGCCACCCCCAGCCACAACAGGCAGGCCTTGGGCTGGTTGTCGAACAGCGCCAGGGTCGCCAGCAGGGCGCTGACCACCCCGGTGGCGGTGAAGCCATGGGCGCCCCAGGCTTTGATTCTGGCGATTTGCATTGTCGTTATCACAGGGCGTCTCTCCGGCGGCTGAGGTGCCTGGGTGATTGCCTGCGCATGTGCGCCGGCAACCCTGGCCAGGTTGCAGTTATCGACCGGAAAACGCCGTGGAAGGTTCAGCGCGGCATCACCCGGCGCAGGCCCGTGGTCGACAGTGCTGGATTGATTCTAGGCCTGGTGGACGCCGACACAAGGAAAACACCACGAGGCACTACTGGCCCCGTGGTGTCCGGCGATCGGTTGCGGTGTGTTCGCTAGTGGGCGCTCTCCAGCAAACCGAGGATCGCGTGGGCAGCCTTGACCCGTTCCTCGTTGGGGTAGTTCTTGTTGGCCAGTAGCACGATGCCGATCTGCTTGCTTGGGACAAACAGCACGTAGGCACCGAAACCGTTAGTGGAGCCGGTCTTGTTGTACAGCGCGTTGGCCTTGGGGAGTTGGGCGGGGGTCAGCCACTGCACAGGGTGGGGTTCGAGGGCCATCTGCGACGAGTTGCCGGCCATCAGTCGGACCAGGGAGACGGGGTAGGCGTAGCGCTCCCAGCCAAGGCCCTGGGTCATGTCGCCGACCTGGTAGTAGCCGCTTTGGGTGCTGGCCACGGCCTTTTGCAGGAGCGGGTCGAGGTGTTCCGGTTGCAGGTTGCCGGCAACGAACTGCAGCAGGTCCGGGGCGCTGGTCTTCACGCCGTAGGCTTCGGCGTCCATGGGGCCAGGGCCGACGCGTACTGGACGGTTCTGTTTGTCGTAACCCTGGGCGTAGTGATCCAGTTGGTCCTTGGGCACGTTGATATAGCTGTGCTTGAGGGCGAAGCCAGGGAACAGCGTGTGCTCCATCAGCTCGTCGAACGGTTGGCCGAGGCTGCGGGCAGCCAGGTAGCCGAACAGGCCGAGGCTGGGATTGGAGTACTGGCGCTGGGTGCCGGGGCTGAAAGTGGGCTTCCAGGTGTTGTAGTAGTCCAGGGTCTTGGCCTCTCCCTGAACCTCGTCGGGAAACTGCAAGGGCAGGCCGCCGGCGGTGTAGGTGCCCAACTGCAACAGGGTGACCGTGTCCAGGACGCTGCCGCGCAGGGCCGGCAGGTACTGGCTGGCAGGGTCTTGCAGGGCCAGCTTGCCGTTGGCCTGGGCATAGCCGGCGAGGGTCGCGGTGAAGGTCTTGCTCACCGAACCCACCTCGAACAGGGTGTCGTTGTCCACCGGCTGCTGATTGTCCTTGGAAGCAACGCCGTAGTTAAAGTAATGTCGCTGGCCATCGACAATGACCGCCACCGCCATGCCGGGAATGCCCTGCTGATGCATCAATGGGCGGATGGTGGCGTCTATGCCGGATTTCAACGGGCTGTTCAGGTGGGTCCCGGCCAGGGCCTGGGAGGAGCCGATGAGCAGCGTGAGGGCGCTGGCCATGGTCAGTCCGCTCAAGGTTATTTGTCGCATGATTGTGTGTTTTTCCCTGTATTTTGGTTATTTTTGCCGCAGGAACCTTCGCTGTCCTTTAGCTTTCGAAAAATCTGGATAGCCTCCTGGAGGCAGGCTCGAGCAGGTTTCCTGGTGGGGGAGGCGCTGGTCGAGCGAGGCCAATTTAGGCCGTCTGCGCAGCGTCGACAAACGACGATATTTCGCAGGAGCTATTAGAAAAACTAAGGTATGAGCATGCTGCGTCCACATCTTCCCTTAAATGCGCTACGGGCCTTCGAAGCCTCGGCGCGCCACTTGAGTTTCACTCGCGCGGCCATCGAGCTGTGTGTGACCCAAGCGGCTGTCAGCCACCAGGTCAAGAGCCTGGAGGCCCAGCTCAATGTCGCGTTGTTCAAGCGCCTGCCCCGTGGGCTGATGCTTACCAGTGAGGGTGAGACGTTGCTGCCGGTGCTGCGTGAGTGTTTTGACCGCATCGCCCAGACCCTGGGTCGTTTCGATGGCGGGCACTTCCGCGAGGTGCTGACGGTGGGGGCGGTGGGTACCTTCGCGGTGGGCTGGCTGCTGCCGCGCCTGGGTGACTTCCAGGCGCGTTTTCCCTATGTCGACCTGCGTTTGAGCACCAATAACAATCGGGTGGACGTGGCGGCCGAGGGCCTGGACTACGCCATTCGATTCGGTAGCGGGGCCTGGCATGGCACCGATGCGGTGCAGTTGATGCAGGCGCCATTGTCGGTGTTGTGCGTTCCGGAGATCGCCCAGCACTTGCAGGCCCCGGCGGACTTGCTGGGGCAGACGCTATTGCGCTCCTACCGTACCGATGAGTGGCCGCAGTGGTTTCAGGCCGCCGGCCTGGGAGCCCAGGCACTGTTGCCCCAGAGCATCGTCTTCGATTCGTCCCTGGGCATGCTCGAGGCCGCCCTGCAAGGCCTGGGCGTAGCTCTGGCGCCACCCCTGATGTTCGAGCGTCAACTGGCCAGTGGCGCAATCGAGCAACCCTTCGCCATTGGCATCGTGACGGGCAGCTATTGGTTGACCCGCCTGCAGTCCCGGGCGGAAACCGCAGCGATGGGGGCGTTCAAGGGCTGGTTGCTGGAGCAGGCCAGCCTGTAGCCGCTGCCGAGCCTGTGAGGCTGCGCCAAGGGCCGCAGGGCCTTCAGCGATCGCAGGCCATCTTGTACTTGCGGTCGCTGCTGTTGGTAGCCCAAGCACTGTCCCGTCGTTCAGTACCGCCAATGGCCGGGTACCCAGACCCATTGGTCAGCGCGCCAGCGGTAATGTCCGGCGACCCAGTGGTAACCCGGTGCTGGCGCCACCGGTACCACTTCGACGATCGGCGGAGGTGGCCGACGCGGATGCGCCGGGGCAACGACACAGCCGGCCAGGGTGGTGCCGAGCAGGGTGGCGATCAGAAGGCTTTGCAGGACGCGATGCATGGTCAGGTTTCCTGAGTATGAATAGCCGGCCCGCCACATTGATGGGCCGTTGCTGATTGAACGTGGGGCAGCAGGAAATCCGTCGCTGGTGCTTCAGTTGCCCAGGGCCGCGCGGTTTTTCCCAGGTCCCCGCAGGTACATCGATTCCACCAGGTGCTGGCGTTCCTGGAGCGACAAGCTGCCGGCAAACTCCGCCAGGGTTTCGTCGACCCGGGCCCGCAGGGCGATGTCGGCCTCCCGGGATTTACCCAGTTGGTTGTCCAGCGCCGTGCGATCCAGGGTATCGGCCTGTAGCTCCCGGACCACTGCCAGGCGTGCCTGGCGTCCGGCCATCAGGAGTGGCTGGCTGTCCTTGCGGGTCTGGCGCAGGAGTTGGCGCAACTGGTGCCGGCGTTCCTCGGGCAACTGTGCCATCGCCTGGCGCAGGCCGTGTTGGGGGACTGCCAGGGTCCGGGCGGGGCCGGGCTGGCCCAGCCATTGGTAGAGACCACCGGCAACCCCTCCAACCAGGAACACGTTGAGTAGCAGCGAGAGCACCAGGAAGGTTTTCAGTGGGCGGGGGGACAGGTTCACTGCTCGGCCTCCTCGGTGTTGATGCTCAGGACGAATTCCGCATCGCTCTGGTCGAAAACGCTCGGCAATGCCTCAGTGGAGTGGGGCAGTGGCAGGCTCAAGGCGACGGCCAGCATGCCGGCTGCAACACCGCTCAGACCTACTCCGAGCCAGCCCAGGGAGGCCAGCCAACCGGAGTGGCGGGGCCAGCGCGATACCGCTCGTTGTTGCGCGGACGCGCTGGCGACGATGTGCCGGATCAGTGCGTGGCTGGGTTCGGGGACCTGGTAGCTGTCCAGTCGGCCATCGAGCCAATTGGCTTGTTGCAAGGCCTGGAGGGCATCGGGGTGGCCGGTGTCCAGCAGGCGGCGGGCAGCACTGCGTTCGGCTTCGGGCCAGCGTCGCAGGTCGCTGCCATAGGCATCGGCCAGTTGCGCAAAACGTTCGGGGGTCATGGTGTTCTCCTTCCTGAGAGGTCCGCTCCGGGGGCCTCGGCCAGATGGCTGCGCAGGTTGCGCCGGGCCCGCGACAGCAGGCTTTCCAGGGCTTCGACGCTGATATGCATCAGCGCCGCGGCCTCGGTGTTGGACAGTTCCTGGTAGTACTGCAGGACGATCGCCTCGCGCTGGCGGTCCGGCAGTTGTGCCAGCGCTTGGGCCATGCGCTGGCTCTGGGCCTGGGCTTCGAGCTGGTCGACGGGTGTCGGGGCGCTATCCGCGACCTCGACGGCATGCTCGGTGTCGATGCTCAGGTGCTCTTTGCGCCGCCGCAGACGGTCGTAGCACAGGTTCAGCGCGACCCGATGCAGCCAGGTATCGAAGCGCGCCTGCTCGCTGCGCCAGCTCGCCGCCTGTTTCCAGATCCGCAGGAAACTCTCCTGGGCGATGTCCCGGGCCTCGTCGGCATCCCCCAGCAGGCGGCTGGCCAGGGCCAGCAAGCGCGGCAGCTTGCGAGTGACCATTTCTTTCACGGCCTGGGCTTCGTTGTTGCCGATGCGGGCCAGCAGTTCCAGGTCCGGGTCGGTGTCGTTCAAATGGGCGATTCTCGGTCCGGTAATGGGGCAGTCCAGAGGGTGTCGGGCTCAGCGAGCCCAGTGACCTTCGATCCAGAACCAGTTCGGCCCACGGGCCTGCCAATGCCCGGGGATCCAGTGGCCACGACGCATCACCGGTTGCCAGTGGCCAGGCACCCAGACGTAGCCACGGCCTTGCCAGCCCCAATGCCCGCGGTCCCAGGCGTAGCCGGGGCGAGCCATGGGCGGTGCTTCGTAGCGCATGGGCGGTGGGGCCTGCTGGATGATCACGGTCTGGGCGAATGAGGGGCTGCTGGCCAAGGCGCTGAGCGCCAGGGGGACCAGCAACAGGAAACGGGCAAGCTTCATGATGACTCCTTCAGGCCTGCGTTGGCTGATGCACGCAGCTGATGGGTTCAACGATAGATGGCGGCGCAATCCGTCGCGGCGCGATGAAATATTTTTCGGCGGATGATTCAACCCGGGTTCAGCCAGGCACGTGGCTGGAAATGTTCTGGCCAGGGCGACGGAAATACCGTGCTCATCACGTTCAAGCGATATCCGGGGCACATCCCCGGCCATCTCGACGAACCCATGAGGAATCGATCATGACGCGCCGTATCGCACTGCTGTTGGTCATGGCCACTCTGCTGTCCCTGGGCGGCTGCGTGGTGTACCCCGGGCACTATCATCATTGCTGCTACCGCTATGGTTACTACCGCTAGGCCTGCCTGGGGTCGTGCCGCGGTTGGCTGAGGGCTGGCCCCCCGGCACAATGGCCGGCCTTGCCATGCAACCCACTGGGGCGGCGGGCAACCGACGTAACCGTTGCAGGGACCGACATGCCCGAGTTCGACCAACAGGATCAGATCCAGGACCCGGACGCCATCGCGCGTCCGGTGTGCGCCTTTCGCATCTCGGCCCAGGAGGAGCGCTGGGAGCGACCCTGGCACAGCCACCGTAAGGCGCAGTTGTTGTTCCCCCTGGCCGGGGTGCTCAGCTGCGAAAGCGCCGAGGGTCTCTGGCTGGCGCCACCGCAATGCGCCGTCTGGATTCCCAGCGGGGTCGCGCACCGGGTCCAGGGGCTGGAGCATGCCCAGGGTTACTGCCTGTTCGTCGAGCCGGAGCAGGCCCGGGAGTTGCCTGATGCCTGCTGTACCCTGGCGGTGTCGCCGTTGCTGCAGGAGCTGTTGCGCCGTTGTGCGCAGTTGCCGCAGCTCTACGACCTGGACGGCGCCGAGGGGCGGTTGATGGCGGTGGCCCTGGACGAGCTGGCCGTTGCCCCGCGCGAGCAGATCCACTTGCCCATGCCTGGGCATGCTCAATTGCGCCGCCTGGCCCAGCAGATCCTCGAACAGCCGCAGCAACGCCATAGCCTGGAGCGGTGGGGGGAGCTGATCGGTCTTAGCGAACGCAGCCTGAGCCGCCTGATCCTGGCCGAAACCGGGTTGAGTTTTGGCCGCTGGCAGCGCCAGTTGCATATCTTGCTGGGGCTCAAGCAACTGGGGCGTGGTGATTCGGTGGAGCGGGTGGCGCTGACCCTGGGCTACGACAGCGCCAGTGCGTTTATCCGCATGTTCAAGAAGGCGGTGGGCCAGCCGCCGGGACGCTTTTTCGCCGAGCGCCGCCAGGCCCTGGACAGCGACCTGTAATTGCGCTTCACGCCTATTCCTGTCGCCGCGGTCGAGCTTGCGAGGCTGCGCCAAGGCCCGCAGGGCCTTCAGCGCTCGCCCGACCACCCGGGATCTGCGAGCGCTACGCGCCCGTGCGCAGCCTGCGGCAGCGGCTACACGAAGCGACGGCCTGGCGGCGATCTTTGGCTGGATTGATCAATAACTTGTCGATCTTGACTGATGCGGACAGATTGCCTCTCGAAGATGATAAGCATTCTTGTTTGAAAGCCATCATGAGGTGTCCCATGTACTTCGATCACCAGCATTTCCCACTGGTCTGGATGCGCAACGTCGCCCCCGGTCCGGATCTTGAAACCGACCCCTTCCAGCAACTCGAGCAACTCATGGAGCGCGGCCATGCCTTCGTCCTGTTGAGCGAGGGCATGCCAGATCCACAGGAGCGCGCCAGCGAGCAGAGCAAGGCTTTGCTCAAGCAAGGGGCGCTGTGGATGAAGCGCAACAAGGCCGCGATCCAGCGCTGGATCAAGGCTATGATCGTGATCGCCCCGGAGCCTGAGGCCCAGGCCGGGGTCGAGGCCTTTGCCGGCAACTATGAAAAGTTCTGGGGGTATCCGTTGCTGCACAGCGCATCGCCCCTGGCAGCGGCCAACCTGGCCCGCCAGTTGCTCGCCCCGTCGCGCAATAACCAGCACAACTGGTAGGGGCGGGGGCGGCCATCACTCGTGCTGGTGGCCAGGCCAGGTTTCTGTCGGGAAGTAGGCTTCCAGGCCCGGCTCCAGGTGTTCGATCCCGGCCTTGACCCAGTAGCAGGTCAGGCGCGAGTAGTTGTCCAGGTCACCCCGCACCAGGCAGGTGGAACTGTGCCCCGGCCAGCTGAAGCGCAACACTTCGGCCTCGCCCATCACCGCCCGCTCCACCTTGCCAATGGCCGTGGTGGTCTGGCCATTGAGGGTCTTGACCAGGGTCAGGGCCTGGTTTTCGAAGCGGATCACCGCCGTGCCGGAATATGTCGGCCCACCGTCCGGCTCCTTGCCGATGAACAGGTAATGCCCGGGCACCAGGCTGTAGTAGATATGCGGCTCAGGAGCCTGGGCGGCGTGGGCGGCCAGGCTGCCCAGCAGCACCCCGAGCAGGGTGGTGGCCAGGCGCGGTAGAAGTGGCATCGGGGCTCGATCCTGTAGGGAGAGGGAGCATGATTCCAGACTCGACGGCACAGATAAATACCTGTGCCGTGGGACTGGGTTGCGCTGATCAGGGATGTTCCATCACCACCAGGGCCAGGGTGTCCGGTTCCAGCGCTTCGAACAGATGCGGGGTACTGGCGCTGTACTTGATGTAGTCCCCTGGCTCCAGGTTCAGGGGCTGCTCCAGCGGACCGGCCAGCGCTCGTCCGCGGCACAGCAAGACATGTTCCACCGTGCCCGGTGGATGGGCGCTGGACTGCCGTGGCCGACCGGGCTGGGCGAGCACCCGGTACAGGTTGCGCTGCGCCCCCGGCGGGCAGTTGTCCAGCAACGTGGCGGCATAGGGCGCGTCCTCGGCGTGCACGGTCACGCCTTCGTGCGCGCGGATCACCTTCAGTTGCGGGGCGGGCTGTTCCAGGAACTTGGTGACTTGCAGGCCCATGGCCATGGCCAGGGCCCACAGTGTCTCGATGCCGGGATTGCCCACCCCACCTTCCAGTTGCGACAGGGTGGATTTCGCCACCCCGGCCCGCTTGGCCAGTTCCGAAACGGATAATCCGGCGTTCAGGCGCTCGCGCTTGATGGCATGGGCCAGCAGGCCGATGGGGGAGAGTTCGTTCATTTCGTTCGTTTTATCGTTCATAACGTCTATTAAATCATCCTTGAGATCCTTGACGGGCATAAATGTCGGTGTTCATTATATCGAATAATTGTTCGTTTTAATGGATTTCGCTGGCCCTGCGTCGGAGTTTCTCACACCCGTCCATGTCCGAGCGCCTGTGATCGAGAGGGATGGGATGAAGGTGAAGACTCGCGGAACCCTGGAAATGCTTGGGGCCATGCTGATTTCGGGCACTGTGGGTTGGCTGGTGGTCGGTTCCGGCCAGTCCCCCTGGGTGGTGGTGTTCTGGCGCTGTGTGTTCGGCGCCCTGGCGATGTTGCTGGCTTGCGCCGGCCTGGGCTTGTTGCGTGGCTTGCGCTTGAGCGGGCGCCAGGTGGCGCTGATCGCCCTGGGCGGTTGCGCGCTGATGCTCAACTGGGTGTTGTTGTTCAGTGCCTACAGCCAGGCCTCGATCGCCGTGGCCACCGTGGTCTACAACACCCAGCCGTTCATGCTGGTGGGCCTGGGGGCATTGCTGTTCGGCGAGCGCCTGACGCCGGGCAAGCTCGGCTGGCTGGCCCTGGCCTTCGCCGGAATGCTGTTCATCGTCGGTGCCCGGCCTGCCTCGGGAATGGTCGGCGGCGACTACCTGCTTGGCATCCTCCTGGCCCTGGGCGCGGCCTTCTTCTATGCCATCGCCGCGGCTACCACCAAGCATCTGCGCGAAGTCCCGGCGCCGTTGATCGTGCTGCTGCAGATGCTGCTCGGCATGCTGCTCAGCGCGCCTTTCGCCTTGGGTTCGCTGCCAGCGCCCGCCGGCGAGGCCTGGTTCTACCTGGTGACCATCGGCGTGGTCCACACCGGCTTGATGTCGACCTTGCTCTATGGCGCCATCCAGCGGCTGTCCACGGTACTGGTGGGGGCCCTGTCGTTTATCTATCCGCTGGTGGCGGTGCTGGTGGACTGGCTGGTTTTCGGCCACCGACTGGGCTGGCTACAGGTCCTGGGCGGCGCTGCGATCCTGCTGGCCGCCGCCGGGCTCAATCTCGGTTGGAACCTGCGCGTGCGCAGCATCCGCCAGGGGAGGGCGACATGGGACTGAGCCTGCGCCTGCTGGACTTTCCCTATGCCCAGGCGTGGCAACTGCTGCATTGCCTGGCCCACTTGCAACCGTGCCTGGGGGATTGGCTGGTGGCCGGGCAGACCCACCTGTTTGTCGAACCACCAAGGTTCTATAGCCGCTAGGAGGCGAGCGGTCGGCAAGTCCATTGCCGGCATTAATGCGAAGCATTACTATTCACACCCCACCTTTCCAGCGCATCGCGATGACAGCCAAGCCGCCCCGCAGACCAGGCTTTTTCGAGCATTACGAAGAGTTGATCGGCACCTGGACCCGGCGCTTGCGCAATCGCCAGCAGGCCGAGGACCTGGCCCATGACACTTTCGTCCGGGTGCTGGAGTCCGACGCCGCCAGCGTGCAACAGCCGCGGGCCTACCTGCACCAGACCGCACGCAATATCGCCGTGGATGCCTTTCGCCGTGAAGACCGGCGCGCAGGCCTGGAAGAACACCAGGCCCAGCTTGGCGTGTCGCCCAGCGGCGATCCCGAGCATTTCATGCATGCGTTGCAGTTGGCTGCGTCCGTCGAACGGGCCCTGGGGGAATTGCCGGTGAACTGCCGCAAGGTGTTCGTCTGGCAGAAGATCGAGGGCCTGACCCAGGCCGAGATCGCCGAGCGCCTGGGGCTGTCAAAAAACATGGTGGAAAAGTATATGATCCGCACCCTGCGGCACCTGCGCGAGCGCCTGGATGGGCCGCTGCCATGAGTCGCAAGGCTTCTTCACCCTCTGCCAAACAGGAATCCGCATGATGGACAGCCGCGCTTGTGCCTGTGGACAGGCCAAGGTTCGCGATGAGGCGGCGCAGTGGTTCGTGCGTCTGCAAGAGCCCGGGCTGAGCCAGGAGCAACAGGCGGATTTCCAGCACTGGCTGGCCGAACACCCGCAACACCACCATGAGTGGCAAGTGTTGCAGTCGTTATGGGCCGCTGCGGAGCTGGTGCCAGCGGAGCGCTTGCAGGCCCTGTGCGCCGAGCCTGCGGCTACCGGCAGGCGGCGCCCGTGGTTGCGTGTGGCCGCGGCGGCTGCGGTGCTGGTCGTGGCGGTGGCCCTGGGTACGTTCAGCGGCCTGGGCCCGACGACTTCCTATAGCGCCAGCTTCGCCACCGCCCTGGGCGAGCGGCGCCTGGTGGCCTTGCCCGACGGTTCGCAGGTCGAACTCAACAGCCGCAGCCGGCTCCAGGTCCGTTATGCCCAGGACCAGCGCCTGGTGGAGCTGGAGGAGGGCGAGGCCCTGTTCAGCGTCGAGCACGACAGCGCCCGACCCTTCGTGGTGAATGCCGGCCCGGGCAAGGTCACGGTGACCGGGACCCGTTTCGACGTGCGCCGCGATCCGCAACAGACCCGGGTCGTGGTGGCCCAGGGGCGGGTCAAGGTCCAGGGCCGGCAGGCTGGCGCCGATGACTTCATCACCCTGACTCCGGGCCTTGGGACCCATGTCGACGCCCAGGGCCGGGTGGCCACGGCCTACGCGGTGAATCCCGAGAATTCGACGGCCTGGCGCCACGGCAAGCTGGTGTTCGACAACGCCCGGCTGGCCGATGTGCTGGCCGAGGTCGCGCGCTACCGCCAGCAGCCGCTGCACCTGGCCAGTCCGGCGCTGGGTGAGTTGCGCCTGACCAGCGTATTCAAGTCCGATGACACCGACGCCCTGCTCAAAGCCCTGCCGAGCATCCTGCCGGTGGCGGTACGCACCCGGGCCGACGGCAGCCAGGAAATTTTTTCCCGTTAGATTCAGGTTTTTTTTCAGTTCGTCGTCTTCTTGTCCAACGCAACTGGTTTGCATTAACAGACGCACCCTGGTGCGATCCACAGGACAGCCGCCGACGTGACAAAAATAACCGTTCTTCCTGCCGTATCACCCTTGCCCACCCGCCGCTGGCTGCCTCTGGCGCTGGCCCTGGCGGTGTCGGCCGCATTGCCCCAGGCCCAGGCCGCACAGGGCGCCAATGCCATCCATATCCAGTCCCAGCCTTTGGGCCAGGCCCTGGGCCAGTTGGGTTTGCAGACTTCGCTGCAACTGTTCTTCAGCCCCGAGCTGGTGGCTGGCAAGCAGGCCCCGGCGGTGGATGGCAACCTCTCCCCGGAGCAGGCCCTGGGCCAGTTGCTCCAGGGTAGCGGCCTGCAGTACCGGATCGACGGCAGTTCGGTGACCTTGAGCCCGGCCCCGGCTGCCGCCGCCGGTACCCTGCAGCTGGACTCCACCAGCATCAGCGTGGTGGGCGACTGGCTGGCCGATGCCGATGCCGAGAAAGTCCAGAACCATCCGGGGGCACGTACGGTGATCCGCCGCGAGGCCATGGTCGAGCAGGGTGCGATGAACGTCGGCGATGTGTTGCGCCGGGTGCCGGGGGTGCAGGTGCAGGACGCCAACGGTACCGGCGGCAGCGATATCGCCCTGAACGTCGGTGTGCGCGGCCTGACCTCGCGCCTGTCGCCGCGCTCCACGGTGCTGATCGACGGCGTGCCGGCGGCCTTCGCGCCCTACGGCCAGCCGCAGCTGTCCATGGCGCCGATTTCCTCGGGCAACCTGGACAGCATCGATGTGGTGCGTGGCGCCGGTTCGGTACGCTACGGGCCGCAGAACGTCGGTGGGGTGATCAACTTCGTGACCCGGGCCATCCCGGAGAAAGCCACCGGGGAAATCGGCACGACCCTGGAAACCTCCCAGCGTGGCGGCTGGAAGCATATCGACACGGCCTTTCTCGGCGGCACCGCCGACAACGGCCTGGGGGTGGCGCTGCTGTATTCCGGGGTCAATGGCAACGGTTATCGCGAGCGCAATAACGGCAACGACATCGACGACGTGATCCTCAAGACCCACTGGGCGCCCACCGACCAGGACGATTTCTCGCTGAACCTGCATTACTACGATGCCACCGCCGACATGCCCGGCGGCCTGACCCAGAAGCAGTACGATGCCCACCCCTACGACTCCGACCGGGACTGGGACAACTTCAGTGGCCGGCGCAAGGACTTGTCCTTCAAGTACCTGCGCCAGGTGGACGACCGCACCCAGTTCGAGGTGCTGACCTACTACTCCGACAGTTTCCGCGGCAGCAACATCGCTGCCCGCGACCAGAAGACCCTGGTGTCCTATCCGCGCACCTACTACACCTTCGGCATCGAGCCCCGGGTGTCCCATGTATTCGACCTCGGGCCCACCACCCAGGAGGTGAGTGTGGGTTATCGCTACCTGAAGGAAGGCATGCATGAGCAGGCCAGCCGCGTCGCCCTGGTGAACAACCAGCCGGTGCTGACCAAGGATTCCGATGGTCACGTCTACCAGGACCGTACCGGCGGCACCGAGGCCCATGCCTACTACATCGACGACAAGATCGACGTCGGCAACTGGACCATCACCCCGGGGATCCGCTTCGAGGACATCAGCACCCGCTGGCATGACCGACCGGTGCCGGGAACCAACGGCATACGCGTTCAGGAGAAGCGCCGCAGCATCGACAGTAACGAGGCGCTACCGGCCCTGAGCGTGATGTATCACCTGTCCGATGCGTGGAAGCTGTTCGCCAATTACGAGACGTCCTTTGGCAGCCTGCAGTACTTCCAACTGGGCCAGGGCGGCCAGGGTGACCAGACCGCCAACGGCCTGAGCCCGGAGAAGGCCAAGACCTACGAAATCGGCACGCGCTACAACGATGATGTCTGGGGGGGCGAGGTGACGCTGTTCTACATCGACTTCGACGACGAGCTGCAGTACATCAGTAACGACGTGGGCTGGACCAATCTCGGTGCTACCAAGCACCAGGGTGTGGAAACCTCTGTGCACTACAACCTGGGGAGCCTGGACCCGCGTCTCGAAGGCCTGAGCGCCAACGCCGGCTTCACCTACACCCGGGCCAGCTACGAAGGCGAGATTCCTGGTTTCAAGGGCCGCGACCTGCCGTTCTACTCGCGCCAAGTGGCCACTGCCGGCTTGCGCTACGACATCAATCGCTGGACCTACAACATCGATGCCTTCGCCCAGTCCAGGCAACGTTCTCCGGGTACAGGCGTGAATGCCAACGGCTCCTTCAGCGGCAACTACATCACCGATGGCAGCGCCGACGGCCAGTATGGCGACATGCCCGGCTACGTGTTGTGGAACATCCGTGGTGGCTATGACTTCGGTCCGCAGCTGTCGAACCTCAAGCTGGGCGCCGGGGTGAAGAACGTCTTCGACCGCCAGTATTTCACCCGCTCCAGCGACAACAACTCGGGGATCTACGTCGGCGCGCCACGGACCTTCTTCATCCAGGCCAGCGTCGGCTTCTGAGACGTGCCGCCGCTGCTGGCTTCGTGTAGCCGCTGCCGCAGGCTGCGTACGGCTGCGCCGCAGACGCTGGTGTTGTCGGCGCGTCGGGCCTGGCACGCGGGGTGCGAGGCCTGCGGGTGCTGCGCCCCGTGCGCAGCTTTGCAGGCTCAGCAGTGGCTACATGGCCGGGGGCTCAGACCTTGAGCACCTTGCTGCTGGCGGCCACTGCCAAGAGCGCCGCGGCGATCAGGCCGAAGGCTGCACTCAGGCTGCTGCCATGGGCGATGAAGCCGATCACCGCCGGCCCGGCGAGGATGCCGGCGTAACCCAGGGTGGTGATGGCCGGGACGGCGATGGCCTCGGGCATGACCTTCTGCTTGCCCACTGCGGTGTACAGCACCGGCACTATGTTCGAGCACCCCGCGCCCACCAGGGCGTACCCCAGCAGCGCCGCTTCCCAGGCCGGGGCCAGGGTGGCCAGCAGCATGCCGGCCGCCGCGGTGGCACCACCGATGAAGATCACCCGACGGGCGCCCAGGCGATGGACGATGGCATCGCCAGTCAGGCGCCCGGCGGTCATGGTCAGGGCGAAGGCGGCATAACCCAGGCCGGCGTAGGCGGTGTCCAGGCCGCGCTCGGCGGTGAGGAACACCGCGCTCCAGTCCAGCACCGCGCCTTCGGCCAGGAACACCACGAAGCACAGGCACCCGATGAACAGCACCACGCCGTGGGGCACGGCAAAGGCCGGTCCCGAGCTCTGGCTGCCGTAGGGCAGCATGTGCGGTGCGGACTTGGCCAGGGCCAGCAGCATCAGTACCACCGCCGCCAGGGTCGCTCCCAGGGGCGACAAACCCAGGCCCAGCAGGGCGCTGACGCCAGCGGCACCGACGATCCCGCCGAGGCTGAACATGCCGTGGAACCCCGACATCATGGTCTTGCCGCTGGCTCGCTCGACGATCACCGCTTGCAGGTTGACCGTGGAGTCCACGGTGCCGAGCCCGGCGCCGAACATGAACAGGGCGAACATCAGCGACGGCGCCGACGCCAGGGTCGCCAGCAAGGGCAGGGCAATGCAGATCAGCAAGGTGCCGACGGCCATCACCCGCCGGCAGCCATGGCGTGCGGCCAGGGCGCCAGCAATGGGCATCGCCAGGATCGAGCCTACGCCCAGGCACAACAGCAGCAAGCCCAGGGTGCCCTCGTCGAGTCCGGCTCGGCTCTTGGCGTAGGGCACCAGCGGAGCCCAGGCGGCGATGCCGAAACCGGCGATGAAATAGGCCACGCGGGTGGACATCTGTTCGAGGCGGCCGGGGGTGGCCTGGAAGTGGGTGTTGCTGGCAGTCATAAAAATCCTTGCTGGCCGGGCATCGTGCGGGGGACCGCCGATCGTGCCGTCTCGCCGACCCTGTGCTGGTAGGGCCCGGTGTCGGTGGCGTCTTCACTATTGATCAGGAGCATGGGCGAACGGATACCCAGGGTAATCCGCCGCTGGTCGCCAGGTAGCGCAGGTCACCCGTGCGGCCGAGTCGGGGATTGTGACAAATCTGGCGAGCCAAGGTTGCAGAAATAACCCTGTGGGCCCTGACCGCGATTCGCGTCGTGGCTGATCACCCCAGGGGTGTCGAGCAGAGGCAGTCTTGCTCGGGCAAGCATTCCCAGGGGGAGCCCCATGAATTGGCGAGCGCCCTGAGGTTGTCATTGGATCGCTGCGGCAGGCCGGAACAAACTTGCGCAGGCAGCGCGTTCGTTGCGCATAATCGCGCGCTTTTGCGCAATATCATTCCACTTCCCCCGTGCCGTATCCGGAGCCCCGCCATGACCACCAGCCTCGACGCCTACGACTTGAAGCTGCTCGCCGAGCTGCAGCGCGATGCCTGCACCGCGCAGAGCGAACTGGGGTTGCGGGTCAACCTGTCCACCGCAGCGGTCAACCGCCGTCTCAAGCGCATGGCCGAGGAGGGGGTGATCGAACGCTATACCGCAGTGGTCGCCCCCGATGCCCTGGGCCATGAGCTGAGCATCATCGTCGAGGTGGAAGTCGAGAGCGAGCGGATCGACCAGCTCGATGCGCTCAAGCGCAGCTTCCAGGCCTGCCCCCAGGTCCAGCAGTGCTACTACGTGGCTGGCGAGTGCGACTTCGTACTGATCTTTTGCGTGCGCAGCATGGCCCAGTACAACCAGCTGACCCGCGAGCTGTTCTTCGACAACCACAATGTCAAGCGCTTCAAGACCCTGGTGGCGATGAACCGGGTCAAGGTTGGGCTGGAGGTGCCCACCGTTGATTGATCTTCAAGGCTGCTGCAAGGCCTCGACCAGGAAGTCGACAAATACCCGGACCTTCTGCGACAGGTGCCGCTGGCTGGGATACAGGGCGTAGATGTGCCGGCTGGGCAGGCTCTGGTCGGGCAGTACCCGCAACAATTGACCGCTGTCGAGCAATGGCTGGGCGACGAAACCGGGCAGGGCGCCGATGCCCAGGCCGGCCACCAGCATGTCGGCCAGCATCAGGCTGTTGTCCACCGCGAAATGCACCGGCAGCTCCAGCCGGGTGTGGCCTTCGGGACCTTCCAGTTGCCAGCGCCCGGGATGCTCGGCCAGGCGATAGGCCAGCCAGCGATGCGAGTGCAGGTCGGCGATGCCCACTGGCGTGCCCTGGGCCTGGAGATAGCCCGGTGCGGCGCAGATCACCTGCTCGACCTGGCCCAGGTGGCGGGCGATCAGCGATGAGTCTTCCAGTTGGCGGCGGATCCGCAGCGACACGTCGAACCCTTCACCCACCACATCCAGCACCTGGTCGTTGAGGGTCAGGTCCACGTGCAGTTGCGGATAGCGCTGCATGAAGGCCACCAGGATCGGCGACAGCACCTTGAGCCCGAACGACAGCGGCGCGTTGACCCGCAGGCGCCCGCCGGGCTCGCTCGACCCGGCCTGGGTGGCGCGCTCCAGGGCGTCCAGTTCGTCCAGCAGGTGGCAGCACTCGGTGAAGTAGCTTTGCCCGGCTTCCGACAGGCTCATGCGTCGAGTGGTACGCAAGATCAACAAGCTGCCCAGGCGTTCCTCCAACTGCCGGACCTGCTTGCTCACCGCGGCGGTGGACTGCCCGAGGTCGGTGGCGGCAAGGCTGAAACTGGCGCGTTCCACCACCCGGCGAAAGGTGCGCATGGCCATCAGTACATCCATATTGTTTCCCTTAAGTTGAATATCTATTCACCAATTGGCTGATTATCTCTGAATAAGCGACCAATACCATGGCCACCTCTACTTCAAAGGAGTGTTGTCATGGGTATCCGCGCAATGTCGAAAATCCTTCCCGGGGTCCTGGCCCTGTCGCTCATCAGTGCCGCCTGCAGCGCTGCCACCGCGCAGCAGCCAGACGTGGGCATCAGCCCCTGGGGGCCGAAGGATGAGATCGGCCGCCTGAACCTGATCACCCCACAATCGCGGGCGGCGATCATGTCCCGGGTCAGTGGCGAGCAGGCCTACGACCTGGCGGTGGACTACTTCGTCGGCATGCCCAGCTGGCAGGCTGCCGGCGATCCGCCATACCAGATGTGGATGACCCACACCCCCCACGGCAATGTGATCGCCGACCCGATGCAGGTCGGCGAGCCAATGAACCAGCACGTCAGCTACAGCGGTTCGGCGGTGTCGATGTACGCCCACATGGGCACCCATATCGACGCCCTCAACCACTTCGGGCTCAACGGCAAGATCTGGAACGGCTTCCGCGCCGACCAACACCTGGGCGACCGGGGCTGGAACGTCACCGGGGCCGAGAAGCTGCCACCGATCATTGCTCGCGGGGTGATGATCGATGTGGCCGCGGCCAAGGGCCTGGACCAGCTGGCCGACAGCTATCGGGTGACCCGCGCCGACCTCAAGCAGGCCCTGGCCAAGCAGAAGGTGGCCCTGGAGAAGGGCGATGTGGTGTTGATCCGTACCGGGCGCATGCGTGACTACGAGAACGCCCAGGTGTACATGGCCAACCCGCCGGGCCTGAGCCTGGATGCCGCCAAGTTCCTGGTGGAAGAGGGCGGTGCCATGGTGGTGGGGGCCGACAACCTGAGCTTCGAGACCTTCCCGTCCGAGATCGAGGGCAACTACCTGCCATTGCACACCTACCTGCTGGCGATGCAGGGCGCGCCGATCATGGAGTTGGTGAATCTCGAGGGCCTGGCCCGGGACAAGGTCTACCAGTTCGCCTTTATCGGTGCCTCGCTCAAGTTGCGTGGTGCCGATGCGGCGCCGATCCGGCCGATGGCCCTGCCGATTCGCTGATCTCCCCTCTGGTACAGCCGTGGCATTGGCCGTACTGTCAGCGGCTGGTTTTTTCCGGAGATGGGCGATGGCGGCGTTCTACGATGCACGGGGCAATATCTATGGCGTGGTCTCGCCGGCGGCGTTGCGGCGCCTGGGGGTGGCCCTGCCGGGTACAGCAGCCCAGGCGGCGCGGGACCGACGGCTATGGGCCGAGCAGGCCATCGCCGCCTTGTGCGACTGGGCGCCGGGCAGCCGCCCGGCCGGAGCCAAGGCCCACCGCAGCGATGGCCTGTTGGTGGGGCCGTTCCAGGAGGAGGCGCCGTTCGACCTGCTGATCGTCAACACCGACGGTACCCTGGCCGAGCGCAGCGGCAACGGCCTGACGATCTTCTCCCAGGCCCTGACCGAGCAAGGGCTGCTGCAGGACCCGGGGCAGACCCTGTTGCAGGTCCATCACGACCAGGGCGCCGGCCTCTCGCCAGTGACCACGGCCGTGGAGCCAGCCCAGGTGGCGGGTGTCCAGGGCTTCTGGCTGGATCTCGGGCAACCGGCGTTCGGCCCCGAGGCGGTGGCGGCCCTGGGCGTCGAGGCAGTGACGTTCAATGGACGCCAACTGAGCCAGGTCGCTCCGTTGCAGGCGCTGAACCCGCAATGGGAATACAGCCAGTTCGTGCGGGTCGGCAATCCCCATTGCGTGACCCTGGTGGACGAGGCCAGCGCCTTGCCGGACAACCGGCAGATGCTTGAGCCGCCCTTGGCCGAGGGCCTGACCGCCACGGCCTTCGCCTTGCCGGTGGGCAGTGGCGAGCCGTGCCCGGCCGGGGTCAACCTGCAATGGGCGGCTCGCGAGTCGGCGCAGCGCATCGTGGCCCGGGTGTTCGAGCGGGGCGAGGGGCCGACGGCGTCCTCCGGCACCAGTGCCAGTGCCGTGGCCTGCGCCGCCTGGCGAGTGGGTTGGGTCAAGGCCGGCGAGGTGCAGGTGGTGATGCCGGGTGGCACCGCGCCGCTGCGCCTGGAGGAGCGCGACGCAGTCCTGCATCGCGTGAGCCTGTTCGGCACCGCCCAACGCATTCCCCTGTAGCCGCTGCCGAGCTGGCGAGGCTGCGCCCGGGCGCGCAGCGGCCGTGAAGACGGGCGGCGCGGTGCATCAGGCAGGCCATGGAGGCCGGCCTTGCGGCTCGTGCCGAGCCGTGCGCAGCCTGCGGCAGCGGCTACACCAAGCGTGGGGCTACAGCGCGGTGTCCTGCAACTGCACCTGGGCCATCTGGCGTTGCATCAGCACCTTGCCGTGGCGGATCGAGTACAGCGGCAGGCCCTGGCTGCGGAGCATTTCGTAGTCGCTGTCGGCGGACAGGATCAGCAGGTTCGCCGGGCGTCCTTCCTCCAGGCCGTAGCGCTCACCCAGGGCCAGGGCCTTGGCGCTGTTGTCGGTGACCAGGTCCAGGGCGCTTTGCAGGTTGCTGTAGCCGAGCATGTGGCAGATGTGCAAACCGGCTTCCAGCACTCGCAGGATGTTGCCGTTGCCCAGGGGGTACCAGGGATCGACGATGGAATCCTGGCCGAAGCAGACGTTCATGCCCGCATCCAGCAGCTCCTTGACCCGGGTGAGCCCGCGGCGCTTGGGAAAGGTATCGAAGCGGCCCTGCAGGTGGATGCTCTCGGTCGGGCAGGAGACGAAGCTGATCCCGGAATGCCCCAGCAAGCGGAACAGCTTGGCGCAGTAGGCATTGTCGTAGGAACCCATGGCCGTGGTGTGGCTGGCGGTGACCCGCGAGCCCATGTCGCGGCTGCGGGCCTCTTCGGCCAGCACCTCGAGAAAGCGCGAGTGCGGGTCATCGGTCTCGTCGCAATGCACGTCCACCAGGCAGCCAGTGCGTTCGGCCAGGTCCATGAGGAACTTCACCGAGCTCACGCCCTGGTCGCGGGTGTATTCGAAATGCGGGATGCCGCCCACCACGTCGGCTCCAAGAGCAATGGCTTGTTCCATCAGTTGGCGACCATTGCGGAACGATTCGATGCCTTCCTGGGGAAAGGCGACGATCTGCAAGTCCACCAGGTGCCGGGCCTGCTCGCGGACTTCGAGCATGGCCTTGAGCGCGGTCAGGTCGGGATCGGTGACATCGACATGGGTGCGCACATGCTGGATGCCATGGGCCGCCAGGGCACGCAGGGTCTTGTGGGCCCGGGTGCGGGTGTCTTCGGCGGTGATGCTGGCCTTGCGCTCCCCCCAGCACTCGATGCCTTCGAACAGCGTGCCGCTCATGTTCCAGCGTGGCTCGCCAGCGGTCAGGGTGGCGTCCAGATGGATGTGTGGCTCGACGAAAGGCGGCACCACCAGGTTGCCGCCGGCATCCAGGTGCTCCGGGCCAAAGGCCGGGAGGGGGCTTGGGCTATCGGGGGCCTGGCGGGCGATGCGAGCGATGCGGCCATGCTCCAGGTGCAGTTGGTGCAGGCCTTCGCGGTGGCGCAGGCGGGCGTTGGTGATCAACATCGGGACGGCTCCTTGGATCAGGCGGTCAGTCGCCAGATCCGGGGCTAGCCCCTGGTCCGGCGATCGTTGGACAAGTGCGGGCCATGATAGACCCGTGGCGTGGCGAGGGAACAAGCCTGCGTGCAACCTCGGGTTCAACCGGCATCGACCACCACCGGTGCGCGGCCGCCGAGCATCGCGCTGAGCAGGACATAACCCAGGCTTGCGACGCCGATGCCCACCAGGGGCGCGATCCAGGGCGAGCCGAAGGCCGCCAGGGTGCCGGCAGCGTAGGCTCCTAGGCCAGGCCAGTTCCAAGCAGGCAGCGAACTCTCGGCCAGGCGCGGGTAGCGACCGCGCCATCGATAGAAGAAGTCGGCCATGATCACGCCGCCAATGGGTGGGATCACCGTGCCCAGCAGGATCAGGTAGGGCACCAGCAGGTCGTACATGCCGAGCATCGCCAGCAGGGTACCGATCACGGCACCGACCAGGGTCACGGTCTTGCGTCGGTCGGTGCGCAGCAGGTTGCAGCCGGCCACCGCGAAGTTGTAGATGGTGTTGTCCTGGGTGCTCCAGATATTCAGCAGCAACATGGCCATGGCGGCCATGGCAAAGCCCTGCAACAGCAGCACTTCGACCACGTCCGGCTGCTGGTAGACGATGGCGCCATAGGCCCCGATCAGCACCATCAGGCCGTTGCCGATGAAGAAGCCGATCAGGCTGGCGCTGATGGCGACCTTGGCCGAGCGCGAGAACCGGGTCCAGTTGGTGGCCTGGGTGGCGCCACTGACGAAAGTGCCGAAGACCAGGGTGATGGCGGTGGAAAGGTCCAGGCTGGTACTGGGCACGACCGCCAGCAGGCCGTCGAGACCACCGATCCTGGCCGTGGCGACGCCCATGGACAGCATCAGCAACAGGCCCATGGCCGGCACGGCGATCCACGAGAGAATCTCCAGCCCGCGGTAGCCGATATAGGCCGTGGCACAGAACCCCATGCCGAACAGCAGCATCAAGCCCAGCACCGCTCCCTGGTCCAGGTGGAGGTACTTGCCCAGCACCACCGCCGCGGTGGCGGTGCCCCAGGCGTACCAGCCGATCTGGGTAAAGCCCAGGATCAGGTCGCTGAGCTTGCTGCCTCGCTCACCGAAGCAGAAGCGTCCCATCAGTGCCGAGTTGAGCCCGCTCTGGAAGGCGATATAGCCCAGGCTCGCGGCATATATTCCCAGCAGCAGGTTGCCCAGGACAATCACCGTCAAGAGGGTGGTGAAGTCGTAGGCCACCCCCAGCTTGCCGCCGGCGAACATGGTCGCGGTGAAGAAGGTGAACCCCAGCAGCACCATGGCCATGGAGGCCAGGCCCTTGCGGGCATGCTGCGGGACTTCGCTCAAGGGGTAGTCGTTGCCGGGTGCGTGCTGGGTCATGGCCTGTCCCTGGTCTGAGTGGTACCACGCTTTTGCAGGTGCCGTGCCAATCCTGGGAAGCGATGGCCGGTGCTCGCCGCCGGGTTCAGGGCGACCCAGCAGTTATAGCCAATGCCCGGGCCGGTGCGATCGATTCTGTCGCTGTAAAACGGTGCAACCCGGGCTGGATCGGCTTGGCGTGCCCTACGCCAGGTCAGTCCGGGTCAGGGCTGAAAATGCCTTCGATGGGCATCTGGAAGGCCTGTGCGATCTTGAAGGCCAGGGGCAGGCTGGGGTCGTAGCGGCCGGTCTCGATGGCATTCACCGTTTGCCGTGAAACCCCGAGCCGGGTAGCCAGTTCAGCCTGGGACCAGCCTTGCCGGGTGCGCAGTTCGCGTACCTGGTTGTTCATTGGTAGCGCCGCATGCCGGCCACCGTGGCCAGGGCCCAGATCAGGCCCATCAGCGGCCACACGTAGAACATCGAGAGCCTGGGCAGGCCGACGGTCTCCAGGAAACCGTAGCTGAAGGTGATCAGCGCGGTGCAGACGAAGGACAGGGCCAGGGCCTCGAGCTGGACGCGCCGGACCATTTCGTCCAGGCGCCGCAACTGCCGGACGACCGCCAGGGCCATGGCGATCATCGGCACTACCGGTACCAGGGCCAGGGCGATCTTGCCCGGGCCTGGCTCCATATCCGCCAGCCAATGGCTGCTGAGCACGACACAGGCGATATAGGCCAGCAGGGTCAGGGTGAATTCCACGATATAGCGCTTGGCGCCCATGAGCGATCTCCTTGTGTAAAGTTGGCTTTACATTAGGTGGGGCGAATGACGGTGTCAAGCTCACTTTACATCAGAGGGTGCTCAGTCGAATTGCACCTGCACGGTCTTGCCCTGGTGGAAGTCGAACGCCTCGCGGATATCCCGCTCCACCGTGCGTCCTTGGGATAGCTGCGGTAGTTGGTCCAGGGCAAAGAAGGCGGCCTCGCTGGCCTCGCTGCCGGCCACTGGCGCAGTACGGTGCTGGCGCTCACAGAGAAAATACAGCTTGTAGAAGTCGCGATGGTCGGCTTTGTAGGGGCCCTTGGCCTTGTGCCGGATGCCGTAGAGGCCGCGAACCGTCACCTCGATCCCGGCCTCTTCATGGATTTCCTTGATCACGTTTTCGCTGGCGGAAAGGCCGACATCGGCATAACCGCCAGGCAGGGCCCAGAGATCGTCGGTGGTTTCCCGTACCAACAGGATCTTGTCGTTTTCGATCAGCGCGCCACGGACTTCCACCATGGGGGTGGAGTAGCGCTGGGCGAAGTCGGCGACCAGCCCGGTGATGCGCTCCAGCGGCACATTACCCAGTTGCGCGAGCATCTGGTGGGCAATATCGGCGATCTCCTGGTAGCGCTCGCGGTCGTGGATGTCCTTGCAAAAATGCAGGCCGGTCGAGGCGATGGCTTGCAAGCGTTTGGCATGGGTCAGCCAGCTGCTTTCCATGATGGGCTCCTGGAGGGTCTAGGGCGAAGGTCGTTGTTTTAAGGGTTCAAGAGGCGAGGATCAAGCCTTGGCGGCCGTGGCCGGTCATGGCTGGGGGCGGCAGGCCTGCTTGTCGCCATCGAGCGGATCAGTCCAGGGCCTTGCTCATGTAGACCCGGTGCAGCCCGTTCTCCACCGCGCGATGGGTCTCGACGTAGCCATGGCGACCGTACAGGGCAATGTTCTCGCTCATGGCCTGGTTGGTGTAGAGGCGCACGCAACTGTGGCCGGCGGCCAGGGCCTGCTGTTCAGCGAAGGCCAGCAGCTGGCGGCCATGGCCACGCCCCTGGGCCTCGGGGCTGACCGCAAGGTTGTCCAGCAGCAGCGTTTCCTGGGCATCGAGCAACACGATGAAGCCTGCGATGGCTTGCTGGTCCTCCAGTACCCAGACCTGGGCTGCCAGCACCAGGCACGAATAATCCTCGAGCATCGGTGCCGGTTGGCGACCGATTCGAGCGATGTAGGGGGCATAGGCCCTCTTGGCGATGCTTTCGATGGCCGGGAGATCGTCGGGTACGGCTGGGCGAATGATCGATGGCATGGCGCGAATGCTCGGCAGTCGAGGGGACGGGGCAAGCATAGGCCTGAACGTCGGTGCGTGTGAGCCTGCCGTACGGTGGGCTGGGCCAGGCGCTTGCTCCCCGGCCCTTGCGGGTTTATTCGCCGCGATAGATGCAGCCGCTGGTGCAGGTTTCGTGGATACGAATGGCACTGAGTTCCGGCAGCAGCGGCTTGAGCTCGTTCCAGATCCATTTGGCGAGGACTTCGCTGGTAGGGTTTTCCAGGCCGGGGATGTCGTTCAGGTAGTTGTGGTCCAGGCGCTCGTACAGCGGCTTGAAGATCGCCTTGATTTCCGAGAAGTCGCGGATCCAGCCGGTGTGTGGGTCCACCTCGCCGCTCAGGTGGATCGCCACCTTGAACGAGTGGCCATGGAGGCGGCCGCACTTGTGGCCCTCGGGCACGAAAGGCAGGCGGTGGGCGGATTCGAAGGTAAATTCTTTGAAGATTTCCACGGTGTCGGTCAGCTCTGTCGGATGGCATCGCCCTGGGGCGAAATGAGGCAGGCGGCGAGTCTATCAGCTTGCCCCACCGCTTGCGGAAAAACCCTGACTAAAGGGTCAATCCGCAGCCGTGCCGGGCATCAGAGGCTTTGCAGGCGTTCGCCCAGGCGATCCTGGCTGGCCAGTTCGAGGAACTCGTCGCCCAGGCGCCGGCTTTCTTCCATGGCGCTGCGCCAGTATTTCTGCCGGCTGGCGTCGTCGCCCATGAAGCGCTTGAAGTCGTTGCGGTCCGGCAGCTTGCCGTAGGGCAGGCGCGCCAGGTACTCCCGGGAGGGAGCCAGCAGCAGTACGTCCCGCAGGCGCTCGGGGCTGGCTCGGCGCCAGGGCAGGGTCTTGTCGAACCAGCCGGGGATCACCCGGTCGGTGAAGTGGGGGTAGAGCACGATATCGCTGCCGCTGTAGGGCAGGTCCAGGTGGTAGTCCAGCAGGCCGCCGTCGCGGAAGGTGCCGGCCCCGGCGCCAGGCAGCTCGCGTACGCCCTGCATGACCATGGGGATCGAGCCCGAGGCCAGCAGGGCCTGGCGCAGGTTGCCGCGATCCAAGGGGACGAAGCGCGACGGGAAGTCTTCCAGGGCGTGCAGCGGCGGCGCCAGGCGCGGGTCGTGCAGCACCAGGCGCTCGAAGTGCCGCGACAGGCGCGCGCGGCCTCGCAGGTTGTCGGCGATCACCGAGGACAAGCCCAGGCCCAGGCGCCCGCGATGGTCATCGGCCAGCAGGCCGTGGCTCTTGACCACCATGATATTCAGCCGGTATTGGGGGTTGTCGAGGATGCTGGCATCGCGGCCTTCGAGCAGATCGTCGAGCATCTGTCGCGAGCTCTGGCTGATCTGCGCCATGGTCACGCCTTTGGCGAAGCTCTGGGCGTTGTACAGCTGGCCCAGGCGGCGAATGCCTTCGGCGGCATCGGGCAGGCAGGCGCTGGCGAACCGCCAGGAGCCCACCGAGGCGCCGATCAGCGAACGCTCGCGGGGGACGGCGGGCAGCCACTCACCGAACAGCGCCAGGTCCAGGCCCTGGATGCCCAGGGCCTTGGGGCCGCCGGCGGCCCCCGGCAAGGTGCCGACTTCCCCGGCGTGCAGGCCTTGGCGGCGGATGCGCGCCAGGGCCCGGGGGCCGGCCTTGAGGGTCAGGGCGGGAAACTTGATATGGATGGCAGGCATACCGGGCTCGCTTGCGGATCAGCCGTCGAGTATAGAGAACCCTGGCACCGCGGGCCGAATGAAAGTTCTGTCAGGCGCAAATGGCCATTCAGTTTCAATTAAGTTGTCACGGGTATCTTGGCGCCATTGGCCACCGACCTGGAGACTTGCCATGAAAACCCTCAGTGCCCTGTTGGGCGCCAGCCTGATTGCCATGACCGTGGGCCTGGTCCATGCCCGCGACCTGGGGCCCGACGAGGCCCTGCGGCTGCGCGACGCTGGTACCATTGTGTCCTTTGAAAAACTCAATGCCACGGCCCTGGCCCGGCACCCCGGAGCACGCATTGGCGAAACCGAGCTGGAAGAGGAGTACGGCAAGTACATCTACCAGGTCGAGCTGCGTGACCCACAGGGGCTGGAATGGGACCTGGAGCTGGACGCCGTGAGCGGCCAGGTACTCAAGGATCATCAGGACACCTAATGAATCGCAGATTGCACATCGGCAGCCGGGCAGCCCTGGCGTTATGGCTGTGCTGCTCGCTGGCCCTGGCCCGCGACCTGGACCAGGACGAGGCCCTGCGCCTGCGCCAGCAAGGGGTGATCCTGCCTCTGGAACAGTTGCTGCAGCAGGCCATGGATCGCTATCCGGGGGCCAAGTTGCTGGAGGCCGAGCTGGAGGAAAAGCACGATGTGTACATCTACGAAGTGGAACTGCTGACCGTGGACGGCGTGGTCCGCGAGCTGGACCTGGACGCCGCCACCGGGCGCCTGTTGAAAGACGAGGAAGATGACTGATGCGCCTGCTCCTGGTGGAAGACCATGTATCCCTGGCCGACGAATTGCTCGAAGGGCTGAATCGCCAAGGCTATGCCGTGGACTGGCTGGCCGATGGGCGCGATGCCCTGTACCAGGGGGCCAGCGAGCCTTACGATCTGATCATCCTCGACCTGGGCCTGCCCGGTGTACCGGGCCTGGATGTGCTGCGCCAATGGCGTGCCGAGGGCCTGGCCACCCCGGTGCTGATCCTGACGGCCCGGGGCTCCTGGGCCGAGCGTATCGAAGGGCTCAAGGCCGGTGCCGATGATTACCTGAGCAAGCCGTTCCATCCCGAGGAATTGCACCTGCGGGTCCAGTCCCTGCTGCGCCGTTCCCATGGCCAGGCCAACCAGCAAACCCTGCAGGCTGCCGGCCTGCACCTGGACGAGGGGCGCCAGTGCGTGGTCCGCGATGGCCAGGACGTGCAACTGACGGCTGCGGAGTTTCGCCTGCTGCGCTACTTCATGCTGCATCCGCAGCAGATCCTCTCCAAGGGGCATTTGGCCGAACACCTCTACGACGGTGAGACCGAGCGCGATTCCAATGTCTTGGAAGTCCACGTCAACCACCTGCGGCGCAAGCTTGGGCGCAGCGTCATCGAAACCCGTCGGGGCCAGGGCTACCTGTTCGGCGGGGCGGCTTCGTGAGGTCGATCCAGCGCCGCCTGAGCCTGGGCCTGGTCAGTGTGATGCTGGTGGTCGGGCTGGCGCTGGCACAGACCAGCCTGTGGCTGTTCGAGGTAGGCCTGCAACGCTACCTGGAGGCCGGGCTGCGCAACGACAGCGAAAGCCTGCTGCTGGCCCTGGTGCGTGGCCCGCAAGGGTTGCAACTGGACGAGCGACGGTTGTCGCCGGCCTATCAGCGACCGTTCTCCGGGCATTACTTTCGCATCGACTTCGCCGATGTGCACTGGCGTTCCCGTTCGCTGTGGGACCAGGAGCTGCCGCAGTTGGAGCAAGCCGGGCTGCAAGGCAACTTGCAATTGGGGCCTGAGGGCCAGCAGCTGCTGGTGTTGCGCAGTGACTACAAGCGCCTGGGGCAATCGATTTCCATCAGCGTGGCCCAGGACTACACCCCCGTGCGCGAGAGTTTCCAGCGCATGCGCCAGATCGGCCTCGGGCTGGGCCTGGCAGGCTTGCTGTTGATCCTGCTGTTGCAGCGCCTGACCGTGCGCCGGGCGTTGCGTCCGTTGGAAACCGCCCGTGAGCAAATCGCCCAGTTGCAGATGGGCCAGCGCTCGCAACTCGATGCCCAGGTCCCGGTGGAGCTGGAGCCGCTGGTGGCCCAGGTCAACCATTTGCTGACCCACACCGAGGACAGCCTAAAGCGTTCGCGCAATGCCCTGGGCAACCTCGGGCATGCCCTGAAGACGCCCCTGGCGGTGTTGCTGAGCCTGGCGTCGGGGCCGAAGTTGGCGGCCCAGCCGGAGGTGCGGCGGATTCTTTTGCAGCAGCTGGAGCAGGTGCAGTCGCGGCTCAACCGCGAATTGAACCGGGCGCGGCTGGCCGGCGATGCGCTACCCGGCGCGTTGTTCGAGTGCGATGCCGAGTTGCCGGGGTTACTGGCGACCTTGAACATGATCCATGGCGAGCACCTGGAACTCAGCTACCACGCGGCACCGGGGCTGCGCCTGCCCTGGGATCGCGAGGACCTGCTGGAGCTGTTGGGTAACCTGCTGGACAACGCCTGCAAGTGGGCGGATGCGCAGGTGCAACTGAGTGTCGAGGAGCGAGCCGCGGGTTTCTGCCTGGCCGTGGACGATGACGGCCCGGGGATTCCGGAACAGCGCCGGGACGAGGTCTTCAGCCGTGGCGCCCGGTTGGATGAGCAGACCGACGGCCATGGGCTGGGGCTGGGGATCGTGCGCGATATCGTCGAGGCCTGGGGCGGTCGCCTGAGCCTGGGACAAAGCCCCCTGGGCGGCTTGCGGGTGGCGATCGAGCTGCCCCGGCGCTGAGCTTGCCAGGTGTCACTGTCCGCTGCTGCCGGGTGGCGGGCTGGGGGTGTCGCCGCTGTCGAAGGCGGCGATCGATCCCGAAGGGGACGCCGCCTTCGATGGCACCGAAGGCCCTTCGGGTCTTGTCGCAACCTGGCGGGCTCGGCGGCGGCTACGGGGATCAGACGCGGAACTGATCCATCAGGCTTTGTTGCTGGTTGGCCAGGCTGTTCAGCGACTGGCTGACCCGTGCCGATTCGTTGGCCTGTTCCGACAGCGATTCGGTGACGTCGCGGATGGTGGCGACGTTGCTGTTGATTTCCTCGGCCACGGCGCTCTGCTGTTCGGCGGCGCTGGCGATCTGCAGGTTCATGTCGCTGATCACTGTCACCGCATCGCCGATCTGGCGCAGGGCGGTCACGGCCTGTTCCACCTGCTCGACGCTGCCCTGGGCCTGGCGATGGCTGTTGCCCATGGAGGCCACCACGTCGCGGGTGCCGTTTTGCAACTGTTCGATCACCTGGCGGGTTTCCTCCACCGACTCCTGGGTACGCTGGGCCAGGTTGCGCACTTCATCGGCCACTACCGCGAAGCCACGACCGGCTTCCCCGGCCCGGGCTGCCTCGATGGCGGCGTTGAGAGCCAGCAGGTTGGTTTGTTCGGCGATGGTGCGGATGACCTCCAGCACCGAGCCGATCTGTTCGCTGTCGCTGGCCAGGCCTTCGACCTGGCCCATGGCGGTGCTCATGTCGGCGGCCAGCAGGTCGATGCTGCGGGTGGTGCGGTCGATCACGGTCAGGCCCTGCTGGGTCGCCTGGTCGGCATCCCGTGCGGCCTGGGCTGCCTGAGCGGCGCTGCGGGCCACGTCCTGGGCCGTGGCGCTCATCTCGTGGGACGCGGTCGCCACCTGGTCCACCTGGCGGTACTGCTGTTCCATGCCGGCGCTGGTCTGGGTGGCGATGGCCGAGGATTGGTCGGCGGTGCCCCGGGCATCCTGCACCGAGCGTTTGACCTCGGCGATGATCGGTTGCAGCTTGTCCAGGAAACGGTTGAACCAGCCGGCCAGTTGTCCCAGTTCGTCGTGCTTGTCGTAGGCCAGGCGGCGGGTCAGGTCGCCTTCGCCGCTGGCGATGTCTTCCAGCATGCTGGCCACGCCGAGGATCGGCCGGGTCACGCTGCGGGCCATCAACCACACCAGCAGCAGGCCGATCACCGCGGCCAGCAGGCCCAGGCCCAGCTCCATCAGGGTGCCGCTGCTGTTGCTGGCATCCAGTTCGTTTTTCAGCGCCTCGGCCGGGCCCACCAGGACCTTTTCCGGTACGTCCAGCAGCACGCCCCAGGGCTTGCCGCCAGGAATCGGGGTGAACGGCGCCAGCACCTTGAGTTCGTGGTTGTTGTGCAGGCTGCGAGTCTGGGTGCTGCTGGCCAGTTGGCGGATCAGCTCGGCGCCGTTGGCGCTGTCGACGCTGTCCAGGCGCTGGCTGAGCTTGCTGGCATCGGGGCTGTAGCCGGCCAGCAGGCCCTCGGGGCTGATGATGCTGACGCTGGTCTGGCCGGAATAGAGTTTGCGGCTGGCGTTCTGGCTGACCGCTTGCAGGCTGTTGAGGTTGATGTCCACCGACAGCGAGGCGATGACCTTGCCGTCCACCAGCAGCGGGAAGACGATGCTGGTCATCAGCACCTTCTGGCCGTTGATGTCATAGAAGTAGGGTTCGATCACGCAGGGCTTGAGGGTACTGCGCGGGCAGGTGAACCAGGCATTGGCCGGCTGGCCGCTGGGGCCGGTGCGGGTGTTGCTCATGTCGCTTTCCGGCAGCGCCATGGCGGTCAGTTGGCCCGGGGTCGGCTGCGACCAGTACAGGGCGAAGCGGCCTTTCTCGTTGCTGCCCAGTTCGGTCTGGCCGTTGAACAGGCTGTCCTTGCCATCCAGGGCATTGCCCTCGAACACCAGGGACAGGCCCAGCAGGTCGGGGTTGGCCTGCAGTGCCGACTTGACCTGGCGGGTCAGGTCTTCGCGCAGGTCGAAGGCGTCGAGAAAGCGTTTCTCGGCCTGTTCACGCAGGAACAGCACCTGGCGCGAGAAGCCGTGGCCGTACTGATAGGCGTCCATGAACTGCTGGCGAATCCCCAGGGCCTGGACTTCGCCCTGGGCTTCGATCCGGGCCTGGGCGGCTTCGTTGAGCATCTCCATGCTCGAGGCCTTGACCATCTCGGAGCTGTGCTCCATGCGATACAGCGAAAGCCCCACCAACAGCGACACGATGCCCAACAGGCAGAGTCCGGCCAGCAAGGTGATCTTCCATTGGATGGAGAGTTGTCTGAGCGACATGGAGACGTCCTTTATTCGATAAATATCTGAGACTTTGCACTGTAGCGGCCGTTGGTCGGGTTTCTTTAAACGGGCGTTCGAAATCTGTCACCCCTCATCTGTGTAGCCGCTGCCGAGCCCGCGAGGCTGCGACAAGGTCCGCAGGACCTTCAGCGCTCTTGCGACCCATGCGGCCCTGCGGGCCGTACGCAGCTTGCGGCAGCGGCTACACGAAGCCGGGTGTCGGTGGGCGCCGGGCCGCGGTTTTGACAAGCCGGGCCCACTGCTGCAAAGTGCGCGCCCTCTAATAACAAGCTCTTTCATCCCGATGTCGGCAGCGTGCTGCCCTCCGGTCGGTCACTGGCTTTTGCGCGGCTTTTGCCCGCAGTAATGAGGTAACGATGATTAACGCAGTAATTGCCGCGGTAGGCGTGATGCTGGTACTCAGCCTGTCCCGCGTGCATGTAGTGATCGCCCTGATCGTGGGCGCGCTGGTGGGCGGCCTCACCGGCGGCCTGGGGATCGAGGCCACGCTCAAGGCCTTCAACAGCGGCCTGGGCGGCGGGGCCACGGTGGCCCTGTCCTATGCCTTGCTCGGGGCCTTCGCCGTGGCCATCGCCAAGTCCGGCCTGGCCCATGCCCTGGCGGACAAGATCCTGCTGCTGGTGGATCGCCAGGATGCCAATGGCGGCGGCCAGGTCAAATGGTTGCTGATCGGCCTTTTGTGGGTGGTGGCCATCGCCTCGCAGAACATCCTGCCGATCCACATCGCCTTCATCCCGCTGCTGGTGCCGCCGCTGCTCTACGTGCTGACCAAGCTGCAACTGGACCGGCGCCTGATCGCCTGCGTCATCACCTTCGGCCTGATCACCCCCTACATGTTCCTGCCGGTGGGCTTCGGTAACATCTTCCTCAACGAGATCCTGTTGGCCAACGTCGCCCGCAGCGGTGTCGACATCAGTCAGGTCAACGTCACCCACGCCATGGGCATTCCCGCCCTGGGCATGGTCTGCGGCCTGTTGCTGGCGTTCGTCAGCTACCGCAAGAAGCGCGTCTACGACCTGGGCCGGATCGAGAAGGTCGAGCAGGTGGAGGTGCAGTACAACCCGCGGACCCTGATGGTGGCGGGCCTGGCCATTGTCGCCGCGTTCGTCATCCAGCTGCTGCTGGACTCGATGATTATCGGTGCCCTGTGCGGTTTCCTGATCTTCTCGATGTCGGGCATCGTGCGTTGGCGCGAGACCGACGAGCTGTTCACCGAAGGCATGAAGATGATGGCCATGATCGGCTTCATCATGATCGCCGCCTCGGGCTTCGCCGAGGTGATGAAGGCTACCGGCGAGGTCAACAGCCTGGTGCAAGCCTCGGCCAGCTGGATCGGCCACAGCAAGGGCGTGGGCGCGCTGCTGATGTTGCTGGTGGGCCTGTTGGTGACCATGGGCATCGGCTCGTCGTTCTCCACCGTGCCGATCCTGGCGGCGATCTTCGTGCCGCTGTGCGTACAACTGGGCTTCAGCCCGGTGGCCATCGTCTGCATCGTCGGCACCGCCGGGGCCCTGGGCGACGCCGGCTCGCCGGCCTCGGACTCGACCCTGGGCCCGACCTCGGGCCTGAACATCGACGGCCAGCACCACCACATCTGGGACACCGTGGTCCCGACCTTCCTGCACTACAACCTGCCGCTGCTGGCCTTCGGCTGGGTCGCGGCCATGGTGCTCTGAGCAGCATTCCCGCCCGGGGAGCCGCGCCGGCTCCCCTTTGGCCTCAGGCCGTCCTGCCGATCACTTGAGCAATGGCTTGCCCGGCGAGGGCGCGCTGCACAGGCGCACGCCCAGGGCGGCGAGTATCACGCCGCCCCACGCCAGCCAGGGCATCGGTTCGCCCAACAGCAGCCAGGCCACCAGGGCCGCGCCGGGCGGCACCAGGAAAAACACCGCCGACACCCTGGCGGCCTCGTTACGCCGTACCAGCAGCATCAGCAAGGCGATCGCCAGCAACGAATTGAAGAACGACAGGTAGCCCAGGGCGCCGACGAAGGCCCAGTTCCACTGGAGCGGCTGGGCGTTGAAGGTCAAGGCCAGGGGCGATACCAGCAGCATGCCCAACAGGTACTGGCTGAACAGCGAAAGAACGATGGGTTGCGGGGTCGAGGCCTTCTCCAGCAACACGCTGGCACTCAAGCCCAGCAGCGACAGCCAGGCCAGGCCCATGCCCAGCACGGTGAAGCGTTCAACGTCGGACTTGGCCAGGATCACCACCGCCGCCCCGAAAAATCCCAGCAACAGCCCCAGCCATTGGCGACCGGCTACTGGCGTGCGCAGCAGCAAGGGCGAGGCGACGCCGATCACCACCGGCTGCAGCGAGACGATCAGTGCCAGCAGGCCGGCGCTGATCCCGGCGTCGATGGCCAGGTAGGTCCCGGCGAAGTACACGCACTGCATGAGCACGCCACTGGCGATCATCGCCAGCAGGGGCCGGCCCCGGGGCAGGGGCGGGCGCTGCACCAGCACCACGGGCAATAGCACCAGCACCACGATTACATAGCGCAACCACAGGAACATCATCGGGCTGCTGTATTGCAGCCCGACCTTGACGATGGCGAAGCCGGACGACCAGAGCACGAGGAACAGCGCGCAGATCAGTCGATCCGGACGATTGCCCAGGGTGGCAGGCAAGCCGCTCACACAATGCCTGCGTCGAGGCGTTCGTCAGGCTCGATCGGTGCCCGGTGGGCGATTGGCAATGCCTGCATCTACGGCTCCGTGATTGAGGGCTGGCGGGTAGCGAGGGCCTGGTCCTGGGACATCAAGGGCCCGGCGAACTGACCTGCAGGTTATGTAGCCACTGCGGTGGCGTCCAATATCGGCTGCATATGCTTGCAGACGATCGAGGTATGGGCAGGGTTGCCTAGGGCAGGGGGGATGGGACGCTGCTTACCAGGTTCAACAAGGGCAGGAAGTTACGCAGCGGGGCGCTGCTGGTGCCTGCCAGCCAGGCCGCGCTCAGTGGCGAAAATAGCGGGTTGTCGCGGATAGCCAGGAAGACGATGCCCTGGCGTAACTCGGCCCCGACGCTCTGCGGCACGAAGGTCAGCCCCACCCCGGCCCGAGTCAGGCCCAGGGCGGCCTGCAGGTTCTCGACTTGCTGCACCAGGTGCAGGTGTACGCCGAGCCGTTCCAGGGTGCTCTGGATCAGGTCGGTCAGGCTGGGCAGCGGGAAGCGCGGGTAGAGTACGGTTCGTTCCTGGTCCAGGTCCTGGATCGCGATATCTTCGCGGCCTGCCAGGCGATGGCCCGTCGGTACGGCCACCACCAGCGGCTCCTGGAGCAACAGGCGTTGCTGAAATGCCGGGTCGTCCTCCAGGGCCGGGCGGGCCAGCCCCAGGTCGATATCACGCGCCAGCAGCGCCGGGCCGATCTGTGCCGCCAGCAGTTCCCTGAACTCCAGCTCCACGCCTGGATAGCATTGGCGGAACAGGCCGAGCAGCTCTGGCAGTTTGTTGTACATGACCGAGCCGGCGAAACCGATGGACAGCCGCCCACCATGGCCTTCGGCGAGTTCGCGGACCTCCCTGACACTGGACTGGACATCGTCGAGGATGCCCCGGACCTTGAGCAGGAATTGTCGGCCGGCCTCGGTCAGGCGCAAGGGGCGGCCCTGGCGCTCGAACAGGACGACTCCCAGGTCTTCTTCCAGTTGCTTGATCTGCTGGCTGAGGGGCGGCTGTGCCATGTGCAACTTCGCGGCGGCCCGAGTGAAGCTCAGCTCTTCGGCCACGGCCTTGAAATAGCGCAGGTGGCGCAATTCCAGCCGTTGCTCCATGGGTTTGGCCGGCGGTTCTGCGGCGGGGCGGGGCACGATGGTGTCGGGCATGAGCACAACATTCCTGGGCAGTGGTCGTTGTTGTTCTGCAACGCTGGCACGGTTTGGTGTTCCGTGAGCCATGCGTTTTCGAGCCAAGCATATCCAGCCCATCGCGCCCAGTGCGAGCCTGGAGTGGGAAATCGGTGTGCGTCTGGTGGCGTGAGCGCCGCCGGCTAGCGGCCGGCGGCACCCTGAAGGGATCGACGAGAGGGGCTCAAGCGCCGATGTCGCGCATCAACAGGCCGAAACGCAGGTCCACCTGGTCGGGGATCGGCAGGTAGACGGTATGGCCATCCCCCGGTGCGACTTCGATGGCCTGGCCCTGGATGTTCTGCAGTTCGTGCAGGTCGAAGTGGAAATTGCCCTTGGGGGTCATCAATTCCATGTGGTCGCCCAGGGCGAAGCGGTTTTTCACCTTCACTTCTGCCAGGCGGTCACGGCGCTCTCCGGTAAGCTCGCCGACGAACTGCTGGCGCTCCGAGACCGAGCTGCCGTTCTGGTAGTTCTGGTACTCGTCGTGCACATGGCGGCGCAGGAAACCCTCGGTATAGCCACGCTGGGCCAGGGACTCCAGATCGTTCATCAGGCTGCGGTCGAATTCGCGCCCGGCGGCGGCATCATCGATGGCCCGGCGATAGACCTGGGTGGTACGTGCGCAATAGAAGTGGGATTTGGTGCGGCCCTCGATCTTCAGCGAATGCACGCCCATGCGGGTCAGGCGGCCTACGTGCTGCACGGCCCGCAGGTCCTTGGCGTTCATGATGTAGGTGCCGTGTTCGTCTTCGAAGGCTGGCATCAGCTCATCCGGGCGGTTGGCTTCGCTGAGCAGGAAGACCTGCTCGGTGGGCGCCCCAAGGCCCAGGGTCGGCTCGGGTTCACAGGTCTGGACGATGTCTCCGAGATTGTCCTGGGTAGCCGGCTCGGCCTTGTATTTCCAGCGACAGGCATTGGTGCAGGTGCCCTGGTTGGCATCGCGCTTGTTCATGTAGCCCGAGAGCAGGCAGCGGCCGGAGTAGGCCATGCACAGCGCGCCATGGACGAAGACTTCCAGTTCCATGCCCGGCACTTGCTGGCGGATCTCCTCGATCTCTTCCAGCGACAGTTCCCGGGACAGGATGATCCGGCTCAGGCCCTGCTGCTGCCAGAACTCGACGCTGGCCCAATTCACCGTATTGGCCTGGACCGAGAGGTGGATGGGCATGGCGGGAAAGTGTCGGCGCACGAGCATGATCAGGCCGGGGTCGGACATGATCAGTGCATCGGGAGCCATTTCGATGACCGGAGCCAGGTCCTTGAGGAAGGTCTTGAGCTTGGCATTGTGCGGGGCGATGTTGACCACCACGTAGAAGCGCTTGCCCTGGGCCTGGGCCTCCTGGATGCCGAGCGCCAGGTTGGCGTGGTCGAATTCGTTGTTGCGTACCCGCAAGCTATAGCGCGGTTGCCCGGCGTATACCGCATCGGCGCCGTAGGCGAAGGCGTAGCGCATGTTCTTCAGGGTGCCGGCGGGAGCCAGGAGTTCGGGTTTGGCCAGGAGCGTCATGGGGCTGTCGATCGCAAAAGGTCGCGAGGGTAAGCCAGTGCCCGCTCGGGTTTATTGACCTGCGTCTATGCCTGGAGCAGAAAAGCCTTGGGTGCGACGGTCATCCGGCGCCGTCGGTTGGCTAGGCGTGCAACACCCTGGTGTCGAGCTGGCGGGACAGGGCCTGGGCGGCAGGCAGGGACATCAGCGGGCCGCTGATGGCTTCGCCGTCGCGTACCAGGTACCAGCAGGCGAGCAACCCCATGGCCCTCAGTGGGGCGGGGACGGCGCTGCCGACGACGGACATGATCTGGTGCTTGTGCATGGGAACCTCCTTTTGCATGGGGGTTACCTTACAAAGCGCCCAGTGCTACGAAAAATCACCCTGGTTGATAGTGGACATCGATTGGGCACAGGTGATGATCGGCAACAGGTCGCGCTCAGTCCACGACCTGGTCGAGCATATGCAGCACTTCCTGTTCGTTGAGCAGGCCCTTGCGCACCAGGTTTTGTGCCAGCAGCGAGAGAAACTTGGCGCTGCGATGGCCTTCCAGGTGCTTGAGTTCGGTCAGGGCGTCATAGACCCGGCTGGAAGTGCAGAGGCCGGCAACGCGGTGCGGATTTTGCGTAGGCATGGGGGGCGTCCTTGTTGTTATGGGCCTTGGATGATCGGACTGGATCGATCTTGCAGCCCGCAAATGACACAAACATGACAATCCCGTGTCGAGCTGGGCGGCCTTGGGATCGGCACACTATTGCCGGATTTAAACGCAAGTACTGTTCCAGTCACGACATCTTCCAGAATTATTCAGACATCTGGCTGATGGCAGAATGCAACAGGCCCCGCTTGTGGGGCGGGGCCTGTCGTTTGATCCTGCTGCCGCTTACCAGCGACCGGGGCCGTAGTAGTAATGCGGGTGGCCATAGTAGCCACGGGGTGGTCCGTAGTAGACCGGTGCCGGGCGGTAGTACACCGGTTGTTGCACATAGACCGGTGCCGGCTGGTAGTAGACCGGAGGGGGCGGCGGGGCGGCGTACACCGGCGCCGGTTGCACATACACCGGTGCCTGCTGTACGTAGACGGGGCGATCCTGGTTGGCGATCACCGAACCCACGACGGCAGCGCCGACAACAGCACCCAATGCAGCGGGGCCGACCCAGCCACCACCGTGGGCGGATGCCTGGCCTGCGACAGCGAGTGCACCCATGAGCAGGGCTATCTTGGGGATTTTGGAGATCATGGTTTTTCCTCGGTTCAACCCCTGCGTTTATGGTCTGCACCAGACCCAAGAACTGACGCGGGGATACTTCTAAGACAGCGGTTATCGCAAATTCTGCACAGTCGCTGAGTAAATGTTGTGTAAGGTCTGTACCGGTCTCTTTACCGTTATCCCTGGACGGTTCGAGGCCGTTGAACAAGCGCCGATATGATCAGGCACAAGCGGGGTGGCTGGCCAATCCCGTCTATCCGAAAGTGCCAAGCGAGGAGATGAAGATGCAAATGAACCCCAATAAAGACACCCAGTTGTGCATGTCGTTGTCCGGGCGTCCGGGGAACTTCGGCCTGCGCTTTCACAACCACTTGTATGAACAACTGGGGCTGAACTTCTACTACAAGGCCTTCAGCAGCCAGGACCTGCCGGGTGCGGTCCGTGGAATCCGTGCATTGGGCATTCGTGGCTGCGGCGTTTCCATGCCGTTCAAGGAGGATTGCATCGCTCTGGTGGATGAGCTGGATGCATCGGCCCAGGCCATTGCCTCGATCAATACCATCGTCAACACCAATGGCCACTTGAAGGCCTACAACACCGACTACATTGCCGTGGCGCAGTTGCTGGCGGCCCATGCCGTGCCCAGGACGTGCAGTTTCGCCCTGCGTGGCAGTGGCGGCATGGCCAAGGCCGTGGCCAGTGCCTTGCGCGATGGGGGTTATGACAACGGTGTGATCGTTGCTCGCAACGAGGTGGCCGGGCGTGCCCTGGCCAGCTCCCTGGGCTATCGGTGGCAAGCCGAACTGGGGGCGCTGCGGCCGCAGATGCTGGTCAATGTCACGCCGATCGGCATGAGCGGCGGGCCCGAAGCCCAGCAGCTGGCCTTTGAGGCCGAGGCGATCGCCGCGGCGGACACGGTGTTCGATGTGGTGGCGATCCCGGCCGAGACGCCGTTGATCGTACAGGCCCGGGCCCAGGGCAAGCGGGTGATCACCGGGTTGGAAGTGATCGCCATCCAGGCGCTGGAGCAGTTCGTGTTGTATACCGGCGTGCGTCCCAGCCAGGAGCAGTTCCAGAAGGCCGTGGCCTACGCCCGGGCCTGATCCCCGGCACAACGGGCGCGGCCCACCGAAGGCCTGCGCCCTTGGCGCCGCCTTCGGTTTGTTGACGGTCTAGCCTTCGAGGCGAGCCAGGCGCTCCTCGAGGGCGGCGATCCGCGCCTCCAGTTCCTCGATGCGTTCCAGGGCGACTGCGCTACCAGTACTGCGCTCCACCGGGCTGCCGCGGGCGGCGAGAATGGCTTCGATCTCCGCCGGATCGCCCAGGGCGTGGGTGTAGCGATCCTCGCGCTGGCCGGACTGGCGCGGCAGATGCAGGGCCAGGCCCCGGGCCACCAGGCGTTCGAGCTGATGCAGCACTTGCTCGGCGTCTTCGAAGTCATGCATGCGCCCGCTGCGGGTCAGCAGTTCGCTCACGGTCTGCGGGCCCCGCAGGAACATCAGGCCGCACAGGATCAATTGCGCTGGCACCAGTTCCAGGGCCTTGTCCAGGCGCTGCTCCCAGCGATCGGCGCGACTGCCCATCACCAGGCGGGTAAAGCCCTGGGCTTCAAGGGTCCGCAGGCTCTGGCCGACTTGTCCCTGGGTCAGGTTCATCACCGGCTCGCGGCTGGTCTTCTGGTTGCAGGCGATCACCAGGGCATTGAGGGTCAGGGGATAGGTTTCCGCACTGGTGGCCTGTTTTTCGATCAATGAGCCCAGGATGCGGATTTCGGCATTGCCAAGGCGCAGTGCTTCGCTGGGAGTTTCGTGTTCGCTGCTCATGAGTACAGGTCCCTTGGTAACTGATGGAGAGAGGCGCGGCGACCCCAGCCTGTGGGGTTGGGTGGGCTGGGCGGTCCATGGCCGTGGTGGCCGGTTGCGAGGGGCTCTGTTTTACCTGTAGAAGCGGCCCCTGGCCATCAGAACTTGGTTACACGGGGTGCTGGCGCCTCCAAGGGCGCGTGGTCGTGCCTTAAAAAAGCCGCGCCCCTGGCCGGGGGGCGCGAGTGGGCGTCATGGCGTCGGCAGGGTTTGTGCCTTGGGCGCCCGGTCTTGTGCGCTGGTGTCTGTACTGTCCCGCTCCAGGCATTGGCGGGCAAAGCGGGCGAGATCGCGCAGGGCGGCCCTGGCCGAACGCAGGTAGAAGGCCTGCAACTGGAAGACATGCCAACGGCCTTCGTGGATCTGCAACTGACAAGGCACCGCCGATGCCCTGGCGCGTTCGGCCAGGCGAGTGGAATCGGACAGCAGCACCTCCTGGTCGCCGACCTGGATCAGCATCGGCGGCAGCCCGCGCAGGTCGGCTTCCAGGGGGCGGTGCAGCAGCGTCTGTGGCGTTGCGGCATAGGCCTGCAAGGCCTGCTCCAGCCAGTCGCGGCGGATCATCGGGTCCGTGGCCTGGCGGCTTTGCATGCTGGCGCCGGCCAGCGTCGGATCGGTCACCGGCGAGAGCAGCAGCAAGCCGGCGGCAATGCCCTCGCCACGCTCCTTCAAGGCCAGGGCCAGTGCCAGGGCCAGGGCACCGCCGGCGGAGTCACCGGCAATCAGCAGCCGCTCTACCGGGTAGCCCTGGGCGCGGATGGCGTCGTAGCAGGCCAGGCAATCCTCCAGCGCCGCCGGGTAGGGATGCTCCGGAGCCAGCCGGTAATCCGGTGCCCATACCGCGCAGCCGCTTTCTTTGGCCAGTCGGCTGGTGATGCTGTAGTGGGTGTCGGGGCTGCCAAGGCAGAAGGCGCCGCCGTGCAGGTAGAGGATGACCCCTTTGGCGGCGCTGGCCTTGGGTTCGACGATCTGTAGTGCCATATGTCCCAGCCGGCTGCGATGACGGTTCACTCCCCAGCCTCCAGGCATCAGCCTGGACAGGCCGGCAACGATCTTGCGCTGGCTGGCCAGAAGCCGGGGCGGGCCGATCAAGGCCCTGAAGCTGGCCCGCAGGAAGAGTCGCAGGAAGGCCGCATTGCCTCGTTCCAGCCAATCCCCGGGGGCGGCTATTCGTTGCCCGTCGGTTGCTCGGTCGCCATCCAGGGGGCTGGAGAACTGGTAGGCCGCCAGCCCGGCATGGCGGGTCTGCCAGCGATAGCTCCAGGTGAAACCCGGCCAGTTGGTGCTGTTGTGGCCGTTCGGGTCTACGTACCAGCTCTGGCACCCGCTCCATACCGAGGTGGCCAGGCGCCGCTGGATTCGTTGTTGGAAGCGCTGGTGGGATTGTGGGTCCACCTCCAGGGTCCGGGCGGTATTGGCCAGGAGCGCACGGCGAGCCTTCATCACGTGGGATATCTGGCTTTCGAGCATGTAGATGATGGAGTTGTGCCCCAGGTTGGTGTTGGGGCCGTAGAGCATGAAGAAGTTGGGGAAGCCCGGCACGCTCAGTCCCAGGTAGGCGGCAGCACCTTGCTGCCAGGCCTGGTTGAGATCTTGCCCTAGGCGTCCGGTGATGCGCATGGGCGAGAGAAACTCGGTGGCGGCGAAGCCGGTGCCATAGATGATGGCGTCTACTTCGTGCCGTTGGCCGTCCAGGGTCTCGATGCCTTGTTCGGTGATTCGCTTGATGCCTTGGGTCAGCAGTTCGACATGGGGCTTGTCGAAGGTGGCCAGGTAGTCGTTGGACAGCAGGATGCGCTTGCAGCCGATGGGATAGTCCGGGGTCATCTGGCGTCGCAGTTCGGGGCTGGACACCGAGGCCTTCAGCAGTTTCTGGAAAGGTATGCCGACGGCCCAGCGGGTCAGGCCTTGCAGGCGGGTGAAGCCCAGGGCGCGGGATTCGAAATGCAGGTAGTGAGCCGCGCGTACCAGCTTCATCCACAGGGGATGGCGGGCAAAGCGTTGCAGTTCTTCTGGCCTGTAGGGGCGATCGGCCTTGGGCATGATGTAGGCCGGCGAGCGCTGGAAGACCTTGAGCGTCGCGACCTGATCGGCAATCTGTGGCACGAACTGGATGGCCGAGGCTCCGGTACCGATCACCGCGACCCGCTTGCCGGCCAGGGGATAGTGATGATCCCAGTGGGCGGAGTGGAACACATGACCGGTGAAGCTCTCCATGCCTGGCAGCCTGGGGATGGCGGGGCGGCTCAGCTGGCCGGTGGCGCTGACCAGCAGCCGGCTCAGGTACGACTGGCCATTGTGGCAGCTGACTTTCCACAGGCACTGGCTGTCGTCGAATTCGGCATGGCTGACTTCGCTGTCGAACTGGATGTGAGGCAACAGGGCATAGTGTCGGGCGCAGTGTTGCAGGTAGTCGTGGATCTCGGCCTGGGGCGCGAACACCCGGGACCAGTTGGGGTTGGGCTCGAAGGAAAACGAATACAGGTGCGAAGGCACGTCGCAGGCTGCGCCGGGGTAGGTGTTCTCGCGCCAGACGCCCCCGACGTCCTGGCCTTTTTCCAGGATGAGAAAGCGGCTGACCCCAGCCTTGCGCAGGGCGATGCCCATGCCCAGGCCGCCGAAGCCCGTGCCGATGATGATGGCTTCAAGGGGGATGCTGGAGTCGTGCTCCGGGTTCTTGGCAGTGATGGGTGCAGGCATGACGACCTCGTTGTTCTTGTTGTGTGGTGCGGTACCGCGCCCCTGGATCGAGAGTGCGGCGCCGATGGGGGTCAAGCATGGAGGCAATCGCTCATGGACCCCATGCTGCAACGTGACAAGTGCTTTAGTATTTGGGCCAAATCGTCACCGGATGAGTCAGCCCATGAGCATTCAATCGTTCACTCGCGGACCTTCCAGCGCTTTGCTGCTGGTGAACTTCGGTCGTGAGCGGGGCCTGCCCCTGGCACGCCTGCTGGCGGGTTCGAGGCTGTCCATGGCGCAACTGCAGGACCCCAACAGTCTGTTGTCGGCGGCCCAGGAGTTGCGGCTGGTGGGTAATCTGCTGGAGTTGCTGGAGGATCCACCAGGGCTGGGCCACGAAGTAGGGCTGCGCTATCACTTTTCCACCTATGGCTTGTTCGGCTACGGCCTGATCAGCAGTGCGACCCCGGCGGATGCGTTGAGCCTGGCCTTGCGTTTCCTGCCGTTGACCTATGCCTTCGCCAGTATTGGTTATCACCAGGAGCCGGGGGTGGGCGTGTTGACCTTCGGTGAGCCGGCAGTGGCCGATGTCGCGCTGCAAAACTTTTTGCTGGAGCGGGACATGGCGGCCGCGGCCGTGTTGATGAAGGAGATTGTCGGCGAGGATTTCCGCTTGCTGCGGATCACCCGTTGCGGTGCGCCGCCTGTGCACGGGGGGGCCGGAGAGTCGCGGAAGATTTTCGGCGTGGGTCCCGAGTATCGGGCGCAGAGCAACAGCCTGGTATTCGACCGGCGCTTGTTGCACCGCTCCTTGCCCCAGGCCAATCCGGTGACGGTATCGATGTGCGAACAGATGTGCAGGCAGCTGCTGGAGCAGCGGCAAATGCACCCGGGGGTGGTGGCCCAGGTGCGCCAGCATCTGGATGCGCTACCAGCGGGGGCCGTTGCGGACCTGCCAGCCATGGCTCGCCTGAACCGCACCAGCGTACGGACCTTGAAACGACGCTTGCAGGAGCAGGGCAGCAGCTATCGTCAATTGCTGGCCGAGCATCGGCGTCGCCAGGCCCTGGAACTGCTGGGCAATCCTGGCCTGAGCCTGACCCAGGTGGCGCAAAGGCTCGGCTTCAGCGACCTGTCGAGTTTCTCCCAGAGCTTCAAGCGCTGGTTCGGCGTCGCTCCAAGCCAGTATCGCCAGGGGCCGGGCGGATAAACCCACCCGGGCAATGGCTGCGGCTATAATCCTCGCGCGCTGTATTCCCACCACCTCTGATCGAGATTGTCATGACTATTTCCCTGTACGCCGCTTCCGTTCCTGTCTTCAAGCAAATGCTCAAGGCCCTGAGCGATGTACTGCACAAGGCCGAGGCCCATGCGACGGCCAAGGGTATCGAGCCCAATGCGCTGTTGCAGGCGCGCCTGTACCCGGACATGTTCCCGTTGGTGCGCCAGGTGCAGATCGCCGTGGACTTCGCCAAGGGCGTTTCGGCGCGCCTGGCCGAGGTCGAGCTGCCCAAGTACGACGACAGCGAGACCAGCTTCGCTGACCTGCAGGCGCTGCTGGCCAAGGTCCTGGCCTTTATCGATGGCATCCAGCCGTCCCAGGTCGATGGCAAGGAAGGCATCGAGATCGTCACCCGTCCGGGCACGCCGAAAGAGAAGCGCTTCAGCGGCCAGTCCTACCTGCTGACTTATGGCCTGCCGCAGTTCTTCTTCCATGTCACCACTGCCTACGCGATCTTGCGTCACAACGGCGTAGAGGTCGGCAAGCGTGACTACATGGGGGCATTCTGAGGCGTTAGCGCCTTTTCTGGATGAATGAAAAAAGCCCGGCCAGGGTCGACCTGGCCGGGCTTTTTAGTGCTGCGGATCAGGCCGAGGCTTGTGCCTTGTCTTCCTGGGCCATGCAGGCTGCTGCGGTGAAAAGCACGTCGGTGGAGGAGTTCAGTGCGGTTTCTGCCGAGTCTTGCAGGACGCCGATGATGAAGCCCACGGCCACCACTTGCATGGCGATCTCGCTGGGGATACCGAACAGGCTGCAAGCCAGGGGGATCAGCAGCAGCGAACCGCCGGCGACGCCGGAAGCGCCACAGGCACAGATCGCGGCCACCACGCTCAGCAGCACGGCAGTGGGCAGGTCCACGGCGATACCCAGGGTGTGCACGGCAGCCAGGGTCAGCACGGTGATGGTGATCGCCGCACCGGCCATGTTGATGGTGGCGCCCAGGGGAATGGATACCGAATAGGTATCCTCATGCAGGCCCAGGCGCTTGCTCAGCTCCAGATTGACCGGGATGTTGGCTGCCGAGCTGCGGGTGAAGAACGCGGTGATGCCGCTTTCGCGCAGGCAGGTCAGTACCAGCGGGAACGGGTTGCGGCGGATCTTCCAGTAGACGATCAGCGGGTTCATCACCAGGGCCACGAACAGCATGCAGCCGATCAGCACGGCCAGCAGGTGCAGGTAGCCGAGCAGCGCATCGAAGCCCGAAGTGGCCAGGGTCGAGGCCACCAGGCCGAAGATCCCCAGGGGCGCGAAGCGGATCACCACCCGCACGATCAGGGTGACGCCGTTGGACAGGTCCTCGAGCACGCTGCGGGTGGTTTCACCGGCATGGCGGATGGCCACGCCCATGCCGATGGCCCAGGCCAGGATGCCGATGAAGTTGGCGTTCATCAGGGCGCTGACCGGGTTGTCCACCACGCTCAGCAGCAGGCTTTGCAGCACTTCGCTGATGCCGCCCGGTGCGCTGATGGTCACGTCGTGGGTGGACAGCACCAGGGCAGAGGGGAACAGGGCGCTGGCGATCACGGCCACCACCGCGGCGGCGAAGGTGCCGAGCAGATAGAGGACCAGGATCGGGCGGATATGGGTTTCCTGGCCATGCTTGTGGTTGGCGATCGAGGCCATTACCAGCACGAATACCAGGATCGGTGCCACGGCCTTGAGCGCCGAGACGAACACTTTGCCGACGAAAGTGGTGGACTTGGCCACCTCAGGCGCCAGCAGTGCCAGGAGGATACCGGCAATCAGGCCGATGACGATCTGTGTCACCAGGCTCAGGCGCTTGAGGGATTGCAGGAAGGACGGTGGTGAAGCGTTCATAAACGGTATCTCTATTTTTTTAATGTGCAGTGCATGCAGCGACCCTGGGCCGGAAACTGACCCAAAGTGGAACCGCCACGCAAGGCCGCGGTCGGACAAGCAACAGGCAGGCAGGACGACCATCGAGTGTCGAGCCGCCTGTTTTGGGGGCAGGGGCGGACTTTATCACAGCAGGCCCGGCTTCCCGTGTGGATGTGACGATCTGCCACTTGCCGTGTCGATCAGTTGGATAACGCGGTTGCCTTGACCTGTATCCACTCTGTTAAGATTCGCCATCCCCATTTTTCCTATCCGGTCAGCGCGCCCTCCGGGCCGTCGCTGTCATCCGTCGTCGCTGGAGTTTTGCATGTTGTTTCCCATCCTGCTGTTATCGGCTGCGGGCTTTACCATCCTGACCACGGAATTCGTGATCGTTGGCCTGTTGCCAGCCATTGCCCGGGACTTGCAGGTCAGTGTGTCCCAGGCCGGCTTGCTGGTGACGCTGTTCGCCTTCACCGTCGCCGCCTTCGGTCCGTTCCTGACCGCTTACTGCGCGCGTTTTCCGCGCAAGCCGCTGTTCATCATCGTGCTGGTGCTGTTCGGGCTGTCCAATACCGTCGCCGCGCTGGCACCGAACATCTGGGTGATGGCCCTGGCACGGCTGGTGCCGGCCTTGGGCTTGCCGGTGTTCTGGGCCCTGGCGAGCGAAACCGCGGTGGATATCGTCGGGCCGGACGAGGCCGGGCGGGCTATTTCCAAGATCGGTTTCGGCATCGTCTGTGCCACGGTATTCGGAATTCCCGTGGGGACCCTGATCGCCGATCTCTTCGGCTGGCGCAGTGCATTCGCCATCCTGGCGCTGGTGGCCTTTGCCAAGGCGCTGCTGTTGTATCTCTATCTGCCGAAGACTTCGGTGCACAACGAACAGGCCAGCCTGGGCTCGCAGTTCGCTATCCTGCGCAGTCCGCTGATGCAGGGGCATGTGCTGCTGTCGATCCTGGTATTCAGCGGCATGTTCACGGCCTACACCTACCTGGCGGATATCCTTGAGCGCCTGGCCGGTTTCAACGGCACGCTGGTGGGTTGGTGCCTGATGGGCTTCGGTGCGGTAGGCCTGATCGGCAACTCCCTGGGGGGACGTTTTGTCGATCGCCACCCGCTGATTGCCTCGATGGTGTTCTGTGCCCTCATGATGGGGGGCATGGTGGCCCTGGTACCGAGCATTCATTCGACCCTGGGGCTGGCAGCGGCCATGGGTATCTGGGGCATGACCCAGGCGGCGATGTTCCTGGTCAGTCATGTGCGGATGATGAAGGCAGCCCCACAAGCTCCGGCTTTCGCCGCGTCCTTGAACATCGCCGGAGCCAATATCGGGGTCGGCCTGGGGGCGATGGTCGGCGGCCGGGTAATCGATACCCTGGGCCTGGGGCACCTGGGGTTCGCGGCGGCAGGCTTCATCCTGCTGTCGATTGCCCTGGCGCTGGTGTTGATGAAGGTGAAGGCGCCACAGGCCTGCGCTTCCTGATCAGTGGCCGAGGGGCGTGAACAGTTCCCGTCGCGCGCCCTCGGTAATGGCAACGATCCCGGGGTGCTTGACCTTGCGCTCCACGGTAATGGCATAGAACGATTCGGCCACGGCGTCGGTCTGGCCTATCAACTGCACGCCGTATTGCTGCTGGACTTCATCGGCAATCACGCTGGGGGCAATGAAGATCCCGCTGCCGGATTGGCCGAAGGCCTGCATCAGGGCGCTGTCGTCGAATTCACCGATGATTCGTGGTTGTAGCTGCTGTTCGGCGAACCAGCGCAACAGGCGGCTGCGGACCACGGTTTCCTGGCCGGGGATCAGCAAGGGGGCGCCATGCAGTCCTTGAGGGAAGTTGGCGCCGTGCAGGCGCGCCAGTTCCTGGGTGGCAAAGAAGCTGATTCCGCATTCCCCCAGTTTCTGGCTGTAGCCCTTGATATCCAGGTGGGGCGGCATCGGGCTATCGGAAATCACCAGGTCCAGGCGCTGGATGGCCAGGTCGGCCAGCAGGCGTTCGAGCTTGTCTTCGCGGCAGGTGAGGCGGATCGGCTCGCTGAGCTCCATGGTCGGAGCGACCAGTCGATAGACGATGGACTTGGGCACCACGTCCGCGACCCCGACCCGGAACGGGATCTGCTGCTCGTCGGGACGGGCGCGGAGCATGGCTTGCAGTTCGTTACCGAGCTGGAACATCTGTTCGGCGTAGGGCAGGGCCTGGCGCCCGGCTTCGCTCAGTTCCAGCTGGCGCCCTACGCGGCGGAACAGTTCGACGCCATAGGTTTGCTCCAGCAGGCTGATCTGTCCGCTGATGGTTTGCGGGGTCAGGTTCAGCTGCTCGCAGGCCCGTACGATGCTGCCGGTCTTGGCTACAACCCAGAAGTAGTGCAGTTGGCGGTAGTTGAGCATGACGATTAACTATTCGTAAAAACCGAAGTATAGTTGCAATAAATACGAATTTTCCTGAACTGTTACGCTCCATAGAATGCCTCGCCATCGACAGGGCTCTCATTGGTCCTGTGCGTTCTATCGAGGAAATCGGCATGTCATTCAAACCCCTGGGCTCAGCTATCGTGCTGGCCCTGTCTATGCTGACCCTGGCGGGCTGCGAGCAGGCAGAAAAGAGTGCCCAGCAGGTGCTGGACAAGGCGGCACAGTCAGCCAAGCAAGCGATCGACGATACCCACAAGGCAGCAGAGCAAGCATTGAGCGATGCGGCTGGTAGTGGTGTCGGCAAGGACAAGAAAACCGATGACAGCGCCAAGCAGGCCGAGTCGTCCCAGGAAATCTGATCTTTCATGCAACCGAGTCGGGATTGACCCATGGATTACCTTTTACAGCTCGCCGCCAGCCCCACTGCCTGGGTGGCCCTGGCTACCTTGGTGGTGATGGAGATCGTGCTTGGCATCGATAACCTGATCTTTATCTCCATCCTTACCAATAAGTTGCCGGAGCAGCATCGAGCCAAGGCGCGGCGCCTGGGGATCGGCATGGCCCTGTTCATGCGCCTGGCGCTGCTGAGCACCGTGGCCTTTATCGTCCAGCTCACTGAGCCGGTGATCGAGGTGCTGGGGCAGAGCTTCTCCTGGAAGGACATGATCCTGATTGCCGGTGGCTTGTTCCTGGTGTGGAAGGCCACCACGGAAATTCACCACAGCATGGATTCCAAGCCAGAGGAGGAAAAAGTCGCGACTCCTGGCGTGGCGATTGGCTTTGCCGCTGCCATCGGCCAGATCCTGCTGCTGGACATGGTGTTTTCCATCGACAGCATCATCACTGCGGTGGGGATGACCGAGCACTTGCCGATCATGATCATTGCCGTGGTGGCATCGGTGATCGTGATGTTGCTGGCTGCCGAGCCGCTGGCCAAGTTCATCAATGACAACCCGACCATCGTGATGTTGGCCCTGGGCTTCCTGATCATGATCGGCATGACACTGATTGCCGAAGGTTTCGGCGCCCATGTGCCCAAGGGCTATGTCTATGCGGCGATGGCCTTCTCGGCGGCTATCGAATGCTTGAACATGCTGGCTCGTCGGGCCCGGGAAAAGCGCCAGGCCGCACAGTCCGAGGCTTGATCGCAGGATTTAGCCCACGGCAGACCGCCTGTGCTCCCTGGAGCCAGGCGGTCGTTTCATGGGTGGGCACGTTCGGTCAGTGAGCGGTCGCGGGATTTCGGTGCTCTTTCTCTGCTGGGGTGATGCTTGCGGGCGACTGCCGGGGCGGGTGATGGCGGCGGACGATGCGCAGTACGCCCCAGAGCATGGCACCGGCAACTGCCAGCCAGCCCAGGATCAGCATCAGGATCGTCGTTGTCAGGCTCATGTGTGCCTCCTTCCATACCCCTTGGCGGGGCACGATTCTTACTAGAAGACAGTCTAGTAGTCTCTGTGTTTCAGGCTATTGACCAATAGTCGAGAGTCCTCGAACAGTTCGCTCTATGGTTTTCGATTAACTGTCGTCAAACGCTATACCCCCGTCCTCAAGCGCCCTATGATCAGGGCCCCAGCCGGAAGAGGACTGCCCGGCGCCTGATATAGAGAGCAATGATGGTGCGGGTATTTCCTGGATTTCGAGCGGCGCTGCTGGCCAGTGCCTGTGTGTTGGGCCTTGTCGGTTGTACAGGCAGCGTGCAGCCGCAGATTCAGCGCCTGCCGGAGCGAGTGGAGCTCAACAGTGTGCCGTTCTTCAGTGGCGAGATGTATCAGAGCGGGCCGGGGGCCCTGGCCGGGATGCTGTCGCAACAGGGGATCGTGATCACCCCGGGGCTGCTGGACAAACCCCTGCACTTGCCGGGTGCCGAGGCACAACTGCCACAGAACATGCAAAAACTGGCCAGGGAATACGGCATGGTGGTTTATCCCCTGGATAACAACCTGCCTGCGCTGCTGGCCCAGGTTGCGGCAGGGTATCCAGTGATGGTGCGGTTCACCGAGGGGTCGGCATTCTGGGCGCAACCGCGCTACGCCGTACTGGCCGGCTATAACCGAGACAAGCAGACGGTGCTGCTGCGCGGGGCGAAGAGTCGCCGCCAGTTGATGGAGTTCGGTGCGTTCGAATCGGCCTGGAAGGACGCTGGCAGCTTTGCAGTCCTGATCCAGGCACCGAACCAGTTGCCAGCGGCGGTCGATCGCCAGCGTTGGCTGAAGGCTGCTGACGAATTGGCCCGGGCGGGCCAGGAGCAAGCAGCGGCCCGGGCCACCAAGGCCTTGGACGGTCACTGATCGGTTGAACGCGACAACGGCGCCCATGGGCGCCGTTGTGATCATGCGAGGGGAGCTCAGTGGGATGCCTGGGTGGCTCCGGCCTGGCGGTTCTTGAGGTTTTTCTCCGCTTTGTAGCGCAAGGCTACGTCCGGTACCGAGCCGCTCTTGCCGGTTTCCACCCAGTTGCGGATTCGGCCGGCATCGGCGAAGTGCGTGTACTTGCCGAAGGCATCGAGAATCACCAGGGCTACCGGGCGATTGCTCATGCTGGTGACCAGCACCAGGCAATGGCCAGCCTGGTTGGTGAACCCGGTCTTGGTGATCTTGATGTCCCATTTTTCCTTGTTGACCAGGTGGTCGGTATTACGAAAGCCCAGCGTGTAGTTGGGCTTGCGAAATGCCACGGTCTTTTCCTTGGTGGTGCTCAACTCGCTCAGCAGGGGGTACTTGCGCGCTGCCACCAGTAGCTTGCTCAGGTCCCGTGCGGTGGAAACGTTATGGATCGAAAGGCCGGTAGGCTCCACATAGCGAGTGTGGGTCATGCCCAGGGACTTGGCTTTGGCGTTCATCGCCGCAATGAACGCGGCATAGCCCCCTGGGTAGTGATGGGCGAGGCTGGCGGCTGCACGGTTTTCCGAGGACATCAGGGCAATCAGCAGCATTTCCCGGCGGCTCAGTTCGCTGTTGAGTTTGACTCGAGAGAACACGCCCTTCATTTCCGGGGTGTCGCTGATGTTCACGGAAATGTATTCGTTCATGGGCAGCTTGGCGTCCAGCACCACCATGGCGGTCATGAGCTTGGTGACCGAAGCGATGGGGACCACGACGTCAGGGTTGCTGGAATAGATGACCTTGTTGGTTTGCAGGTCGAGCAGCAGGGCGCTGCCAGAGGCGATGTGCAGTTGTGACGTGTCTCTTGGGGCCGCGGTAGTTTCGGCGGCGTCGACGCTGTGCGTGAGTAGGGTGCCGGACACAGCAAACAACAAGCTGAGGATGGAGAGACGAATTTTCACGCCGGTGGACTCGATAGAATGGATATGCCGTTTTGCAACGGGCTTTTTTGGAAAAACGTTACATTCTATGAGTATGGCGGAAGAACTGTCGATTGCTCTTCAGCAGTCAGCCGAAAACCCTTAAAAACCAAGAAAAAAACCGATTTTCTCCTGAACGGTAGTGCATTGTCGGTCTGGATCGAATGGCAGGCGCCGGGCTAGAAGTCGCCAGCGATAAGGGGAGGTAAATACTGTGGTGTTACAGAATAAAGAAAGCCCGCCGATGGCGGGCTTTTGTGTGCGCAAGGACACTCAGCTGTGCAGCGACTCGGCTGCGTACAGGGTGTTTTCCAGTAGGCAGGCACGTGTCATGGGGCCTACGCCGCCGGGCACTGGAGTGATCCAGCCTGCGCGGGGCAGGGCGGTTTCATAAACCACGTCGCCCACCAGCTTGCCGTCTTCCTGGCGATTGATGCCGACATCGATGACGATGGCACCTTCCTTGATCCACTCACCCTTGACCAGGCCAGGCTTGCCGGCTGCTACAACCACCAGGTCGGCGCGGCCGACGTGACCGGCCAGGTCCTTGGTGAAACGGTGGGTCACGGTCACGGTGCAGCCGGCCAGCAACAGCTCCATGGCCATTGGGCGACCAACGATGTTGGAGGCGCCGACCACCACCGCATCCATGCCATACAGGTCGGCACCTGTGCTTTCCAGCAGGGTCATGATGCCCTTTGGCGTGCAGGGGCGAAGCAGTGGGATGCGTTGTGCCAGGCGGCCGACGTTATAAGGATGGAAACCATCCACGTCCTTGTCCGGGCGGATGCGCTCGAGCAACAGTGATGCGTCCAGGTGCTCGGGCAGTGGCAATTGTAGAAGGACGCCATCGATGTTCGGGTCATCGTTCAGGCGATCGATCAGGCCTGCCAGGTCTTCCTGGGTGGTGTCGGCGGGCAGGTCGTAGGCCTGGGAAAGAAAGCCGACCTCTTCGCAGTCTTTACGCTTGTGCGAGACATAAACCTGAGAGGCTGGATCGCTGCCGACCAGGATCACTGCGAGGCCGGGAGTGCGCAGGCCTTGCTGGCGACGCTCGGCGACACGCTTGGCGATCTGCTGGCGCAGGCTAGCGGCGATCGCTTTGCCGTCGATTAGTTGTGCAGTCATGACGCGTGATTAACCATCGAGAGGGAAAGAAAAAGAGAACACATTCTCGCATGCCGGGGCGTGAGGGCAAAGGCGCTTGCTCTGCAAATTGCCCTAACTCCTTTAATTAAATGAATTTTTTTTAAAAAAGAGTTGACGACCTAACGGCTCGTCTATAACATTCGTCGCACTTGTCGGGCACAGCCTAGCACTGGTTAAGAAGGTCGGGCGGAGTTGTTGATCAACTCGCAGCGACTGGAAGCAATTAGTTTGTAGTCGTTAGTTAGAGTACAGATTAATAAGGCGCCCGTAGCTCAGCTGGATAGAGCATCCGCCTTCTAAGCGGATGGTCGCAGGTTCGAGTCCTGCCGGGTGCGCCATTAGGCAGCTTTGGCACAAGTAACGCAATATGGTGGGCGTAGCTCAGTTGGTAGAGCACAGGATTGTGACTCCTGTTGTCGTGGGTTCGATCCCCATCGTCCACCCCATATTCGAAAAAGGCGCCAGATTAATAGTCTGGCGCCTTTGCTTTAAGAAGCTTGTTACGCGGACGTGGTGGAATTGGTAGACACACTGGATTTAGGTTCCAGCGCCGCAAGGTGTAAGAGTTCGAGTCTCTTCGTCCGCACCAATAAAGTAGCTAGTTAATAGCAGATGACGGCGCAGCACCTGAAAGGGTCTGCGCCGTTTTCGTTTCTGGGTGTTTGCATCGCGCGGCGCGCATGCTGGGTTGCCCAAGTGATGAAGCGGCTTTCCTCCGGTCGCTAGCTGCTCTGGTTTGATGGTGTTGTTACCCGGTGTATTCGAGAGGCTGGCTGGTTGCTTCTATATATAGAGGGGCTGGTGCAGGGACTGGGTTTGATCTGTAGTGTTTGCTCTTATGGTGGGGCTGAAGCCTTTGTCCCCGTCTTCATGTTGCTGGCCGCTTTTTACCCCTTTTCAGTAGGGTGACTTCTTGAGTTTGACCCACTAGAATGCATGCCCTTGGTGCGACACGCGTGGCGTGTCTCCTAAACTTCGAGGTGTAGAGTCATCTTGAAGGGTTTTCGAAAGAGAGCCGAGAGCTTGGGTGCCCAATCCCAAGAAACAAAACCCTCCCAGAAGTCCAATGCCTTCAAGGACTTGCCGCAGCGGCGGTGGCAAACTCAAGGTCGATTAGCGCTCGGTGGCTCGACCGCAGTACTGGATTTCCGGTATTGGAGTGCCTACTACACATCAGCCCTATTCAGGGCTAAACCCATGCGGGAGAGAATCCCCGCTGGGGTTCCCTCCTGCTTTTGAAACAGGAGGTAACAATTCTTTGAGCATGCTGCCTCGGCAGTCCCTGTTCACATCAAA
>MCNF01000012.1_pt1 | contig 103758 bp, 97 predicted proteins | sample 778221 | NCBI WGS metagenome assembly MCNF01 (sample SAMN04296814, study PRJNA304217) | bioreactor metagenome | isolation source: arboretum soil enriched with benzalkonium chloride | place: Turkey | reverse complement strand
TATTTTGCCAAATCAGAAAGTCTTTTTCAGAGTTTCCCTAAAGGACGGCCATGAGTGCGCTACCCCTCTGCCCGAATTCCTGCTTGAAGCCCAGACCCTGCTGGCCAAATCGGAAGATTGCCTGAGCCACCTGCACTTGATCAGGAATGACGAGGAGGCCATCAGTTGCCTGCTCGTCAGCCTGCAGCGCCTGGCCCAATGCGCAGCCCGCCATGCCATCAGCCCGCTGCATGAGTTCTCAGTGCACATCCACGGCCTGCTCAAGCGTCCCCAGCACCCGTTGGACCTCAACGACCAGGTGCTGGAATCCCTCAAGAGCTGCCTGACCCTGATGGCCTGGCAACTGGAACTGATCGACCCGAACGATGGCCAGTTGAATATGGATGACAGCGAACAGGTCATGCTGATCGAGGAATTGGCCGACCAAGTCTCGCAGAACTGCACCTGCACACTCCCTACTTGCAGGCACTAGTTTTTATACCGCCCAAGGTGGCGAATAACATCAGGCAAAGATAGCTAGGCAACACAAGAATAAGTAGCCGGCTAAGTATCTACGCCACTGTCGTTATTGAACATCACATACCCAAGAACGACACTCCCCACTAAACAATCCAACTTCTTGCGATCCGGGATTTAATCTTCCGAGACTTGCGTGCCCCAATGGAAGCTGACTTCACTCTGAGCGCTTATTGAGCGATACCGCTGCCGAACGCCGCACGGCAGATACGCTGAGTCGCAACTTTATTGACTTTCCGGACATGTATATCAAGTACCTGAGCGCGACCAACGGTATCTTCGGTGGTATTATGCGGCGCACTAATGAACCGTATTAATGGCACATTGACTCCAATGTCGATAATCACTATCAGGCCTGCACAAGAGATACAGACAGAACTGATTGAAATCACCTATTCAAATGGCACCGCTTCTCAAACAGGCCCCGTCACCTGCTCCTGACCGGGCTCTTCGCAGCGAACATTCATTGGCTCCATCCGCTATGTACGCCAGCCTCAAGTCACTGTTCTCCTGGCCCATCTCCCAAGATCGCCTACGCTGGCTCAGCCTACTGCTGTGCTCAGGCTCGGCCGTGGGCAATGTGCTGGTTTATTGCCTGAGCCGCCCTCTGCCCCTGGCGTTGCTGGTTCTCAACGTGGTGGCACTGGCATGTATCTGGGCGCAGTACGGCTATTCGCGTAAATCCATCCGTTTTCAGCCCCAGGAGCTGGCCGAGCGCTTGCTGCAAGTCAAGGAAAGCGAACGCCACCGCCTCAGCCGCGAACTACACGATGACATCGGCCAGTTGCTGACGGCGGCAAAACTGCAGGCCGACTGGCTCAAGCGGCGCCTGCCGGACGACCTGCAAGAGCATTTCGCACTGCTTGGCACCACCCTGGAAGAAACCCTGGCCAAGGTCCGCGACGTATCGGCCATTCTCAATCCCCGCCAGCTAGCCAGCCTGGGGCTCGAGGCCAGCCTGCGCGCCCATCTGATCAAGACCCTGGAAAGCAGCACGGTGCACTGGAGCCTGGAGTGCCACCAGCGCCTGGCCGGCATCCCCGAGGAAATGGCCGTGGCAGCGTTTCGCATCACCCAGGAAGCGGTGACCAACATGCTGCGCCACGCCCACGCCAAGAACCTGCTGGTACGCCTGCAACGCCTGCCGGAAGGGCTTTCACTGTTCATCAGCGATGATGGCCAAGGCTTTGCCCCCGCCGCGAACCCTGGAGAGCAGGGCCAGTGCGGCATGGCCGGCATGCAGGAACGAATCAGCCAACTGGGCGGTTTCCTCAAGGTCACCAGCGAGATCAACCAGGGCACCCAGATCGAAGCTCTCTTTCCCTGGGCCCCTCGCACCCTGGAGCGGGCCAGCACGAATAAGGTTTTACATTGACCTGTAATTTACTCTTGGTGGATGACCACTCGCTCATCAGGGCTGGCGTGCGTGCGCTGGTCATGGATATTCCCGGATACGCCGTGATCGGTGAAGCCGACGATGGCTCGCACCTGCTGGAAATGGTCGAGAAGCTCCATCCGGACATCATCCTGCTGGACCTGTCGATGAAGCATACCGGCGGCCTGGAAGCGTTGCGCCGACTCAAGGCGGCCCGCCCGCAGAGCAAGGTCCTGATCCTGTCGATGCATACCGATCCGGCCCTGATCATGCAGGCCCTGGAGTCCGGGGCCCACGGCTATCTGCTCAAGGACACCACGGCTACCGAGCTGGGGCATGCCCTGGAAGCCCTGCGCAACGGCGAACGCTACTTGAGCCCGGCGATTGCCCATACCGTGATCAACCAGGCCCTGACCCGCTCCCAGAAGACCCAGCCGCCACCTGCCGACACCCATAACCTGACAGCCCGCCAGCTGGAAATCCTGCGACTGATAGTGCGCGGCAAGTCGACCCGGGAAATCGCCCAGGGACTGGGGTTGAGCATCAAGACCGTGGAAACCCATCGCTCGCAGATCATGAAGCGCCTGCAGATCTTCGATGTCGCCGGGCTGGTCCTGTTCGCCGTGCGCGAACGCATCATCAGCCTCGACGACTGACTCAGCCATCGGTGCCCAGCAACGGCGATCCCTGCGGCAAGTGCATCTGCAGGGCCGCGGGCCGGGCCGTGAAACGCAGCAGCTCACCTTGCCGTGGCTCACCGTCGAGGTTGATATCCAGGCCACGCGAGGCCTTGATCTCGACCCACGGCAGGCGGGCCCGGATGAACAAGTCGTCGATGCCCATGTCCCCTGCCAGCAGGCTCTTCAGAGCACCCACCAACTCCTGGGGCGCCGGCAGGATGCTGACATCGAGCAACCCATCGTCGATCAGGGCTCCCGGGCACAGCTCATGACCGCCGCCAGCCTGTCGACCATTGCCAATACCCAGCGCCAGCAACTGGCCATGCCAGTGAAAACCCGGCCCCTGCAACTCGCCATAGGCCGCGCTCAGCTGCGCAAAGCGCGATAACCCGGTAAACAGGTACGCGGCTCCCCCCAGGACTTTCTTCAGGTCGGGCGATGTATTGGCGGTCACCTGGCTGCCGAAACCACCGGTGGCCATGTTCAGGAAAACCTGCCCGCCGACCTCCCCCAGATCCACCGGGCGGGCCGGGACATCCAGCAAGTCCAGGGCCGCCGATGGCTCCAATGGCACGCCGGCCGCCCGCGCGAAATCATTGGCCGTTCCCAGAGGCAGCGGCACCAGGCTGGCCGGCTGCGAGGCTTCGGCCAAGGCCTGGGCGACATCGCGCAACGTACCATCGCCACCACCGGCGATCAGTTGCCGGTAACCTGCGTCCAGCGCCTCCCCGACCAGGCGCTGGGCATCCCCGGCCTCCCACGTCAGGCGTACCGCCAGGTCCCAGCCCGCCTCACGCCGGGCCTGGACCGCAGCCCGCAGCTCTTCGTTGAGTGCCTGCTTGCCGTGCAGGATCAACAACGCCTTGTGTTCACTCATTGGTCATGCCTCCCGTGTTCAATGGCTGCGAAAAATGTGGACCCTGGCCGTCGAGAAAAAGATCTGCCGCCAAGCATTATTTTTTACCGGCAACCCGGTTCGTACGCCCTTTGTCAGCCTGCAAGGGAGATAAAGGGCACGCAAAAAAAGATCTTTCATCACCAAGCGGTTTTCAATTCGCAAGCTTCTGTTTCATGAGCTTTACTCAGCCAAGTCATCTGGATGAGCAGGCTCGACAGCGGGTCGATCGGCATCGGGAGCCCCACCCCGCCATGGACAGCGCCTGCACCCCGGTGAAAAGCGACCAGGCCGGCAATGGCGTGGCGCGCCTAGAGCAGGGCTTCCGGGTGCGAAGTGAATGCTCGAAGTTGTGGCCGGTTCTTCCAGTCAACCGGTGTGCCTTGGGTCGAGGGAATTGATCTTATGCGGTTGCAACCTGTAGACAGCCTGTTACTGACTCGACCCAGCATGGTCGAGTACTTCCTGTTCGGTATCCGCGTAGCCCACGGCATGACCGCGATCCTTCCAGGGCTCCTGCTACTGCTGCTGGCGAACGACCTGCCCAATACCCTGAAGAGCGACCTGACCATCCTCGCGTTCTTCGGCGTCATCAGCGTGCTGATCTTCCAGGCCCTGGGGGTCTACGCCGAATCCATCTTCAGCAACTTGCTGCGCTTCCAACTGACCCTGTTCGCCTGGTCGGCCTCCTTTTGCGTGCTGTTGTTCATGCACCACTCGATGCTGATGTTCAACGCCATCGACAATCGCGGGCTGCTGGCCTGGTTCTTTGGCAGTTTCGTGCTGTTCGGAATCGAGCGCCTGATCCTGCTGACCCTGTTCCAGCAGCTGATGCAGCGGGGCGTGTTCCTGCAGAACGCGGTCATTCTCGGCGCCACGGAAAATGGCCAGCGCCTGGCCGAATACCTGGCCCAGCACCAGGACATCCGTTCCGGCGTCATCGGTTTCATCGACGACCGAATCGGCCGCCTGCCCAAGGTGCTGTGCAACCTGCCGCTGCTGGGCAACTCCAGCGACCTGGAACGGCTGATCCGCGAGGAGAAGGTCACCCAAGTCCTGGTCGCCCTGCCCTGGTCGGCGGAAAGCCGCATGGCCTACGTCATTCGTGAACTGCGCCGGCTCCCGGTGAACGTGTTGCTGGTTCCCGACATGGTGGCCTTCCGGCATGCCCACAACCGCATCACCGAAGTCGCCAACCTGCCGATGTTCAACGCCTCCGAGGTCCCCCTGCGAGGCTGGTCGCCGTTCTTCAAGCGCCTGGAGGACATGATCCTGTCCACTATTGCCCTGGTCCTGCTGTCCCCGGTGATGCTGCTGGTGGCCCTGGCGATCAAGCTGGATTCCAGGGGCCCGGTGCTGTTCAAGCAAAAACGCTATGGCTACAACAACCGGCTGATCCAGGTCTACAAGTTCCGTTCCATGCACCAGCACATGAGTGATGCCAACGCCGAGAAGCAGACTACCCGCGGCGATCCGCGCATCACCCGGGTCGGGCGTTTCATCCGCAAGACCAGCCTCGATGAGTTGCCACAGCTGTTCAACGTGTTCGGCGGCAGCATGTCGATGGTCGGCCCGCGCCCCCATGCCACGGCAACCAAGGCCGCGGGCATCCTGTTCGAAGAGGCGGTCAAGGAGTACACCTCACGGCACCGGGTCAAGCCGGGCATCACCGGCCTGGCACAGATCAACGGTTACCGGGGCGAAACCGACACCCTGGAAAAAATCGAGAAACGTGTCGAGTTCGACTTGGAATACATCGAAAACTGGTCGGTCTGGTTCGATCTGTACATCCTGTTCCGCACCGTTCCCTCCGTGATCATGACCCGCGAGGCCTTTTGAATGAGCACACTCATTCCCTGCATCATCGCTGGCGGCGCCGGCACCCGTCTGTGGCCGGTGTCCCGCGAGGCAATGCCAAAACCCTTCATGCGCCTGCCCGACGGCGAAAGCCTGCTACAGAAGACCTTCGTGCGCGCCGCGAACCTGAACGATGTCGGTCGGCTGTTGACGGTGACCAACCGCGAAGTGTTCTTCCGTACCCTCGATGACTATCGCCTGCTGAACAAGAAGCGGGTCGACCTGGACTTCATCCTCGAACCCTTCGGGCGCAACACCGCACCGGCCATCGCTGCAGCGGCCCTGCATGTCAGCCGCCTGTATGGCGAGGACGCACAATTGCTGGTGCTACCGGCCGACCACCTGATCAAGGACCTGGCAGCCTTCTCGACAGCGGTGGAGCATGCCCGGCAACTGGCCGAACAAGGCTGGTTGGTGACTTTCGGCCTTGTACCGACCCACGCCGAAACCGGTTTTGGCTACATCGAGAAAGGCCAGGGCCTGAACGACGCCGGCTTCCAGGTCAGCCGCTTCGTCGAAAAACCCGATGCCGCCACGGCCCAGCGCTATGTCGACGGCGGCCTGCACCTGTGGAACGGTGGCATGTTCTGCATGCGCGCCGACGCGATTCTCCAGGAGCTTCGGGAATTCGTGCCCGAAGTGGTCAGCGCCGTGGAGCGTTGCCTGGAGCTGAGCCATCGCAAGGAGGGCAAGCACGAGCTGCAAGTGGAGCTGGACGGCGAGAGTTTCGCCCTGGCCCCGGACATTTCCATCGACTACGCGGTGATGGAGCGTTCGAAGAAGGTCGCCGTGGTGCCCTGCCAACTGGGCTGGAGCGATATCGGCTCGTGGCAGGCCGTGCGGGAACTGACCCCGGCGGACGAGCACGGCAACCAGTGCAACGGCGAGACCGTGCTGCATGATGTCCGCAACTGCTACATCGATTCACGCAAGCGCCTGGTGGGCGGGGTTGGCCTGGATAACCTGATCATCATCGACACCCCCGACGCCCTGCTGGTGGCCGACGGCAAGCGTAGCCAGGACGTCAAGCTGATCGCCCAGGAGCTCAAGCGCCTGGGCCACGACGCCTACAAGCTGCACCGCACCGTGACCCGGCCCTGGGGCACCTACACCGTGCTGGAGGAAGGACCGCGCTTCAAGATCAAGCGCATCATGGTCAAGCCCGATGCCTCGCTGTCGCTGCAAATGCACCATCACCGCAGCGAGCACTGGATCGTCGTCAGCGGCATGGCCCGGGTGACCAATGGCGAGGACGAATTCCTGCTCAATACCAACGAATCGACCTTCATCAAGCCGGGGCGCACCCACCGGCTGGTCAATCCCGGGGTGATCGATCTGGTGATGATCGAAGTACAGAGCGGGGAGTATCTCGGAGAGGACGACATCGTGCGTTTCAACGACATCTATGGGCGGGCACCCGCCGAAACCGCAAAGACCTGAAGGCGCACTTGCGCTTGAATCTGGCCCGACAGGGAGCTGTAACTATGCACGCCAGGAAGACCGCTCGATGAAAAGACTGCTGCTGATTTCCAGTGTCCTCATACTGTGCGCCTGTTCCATACCGGCGAAAGTGGAGTTACCTCCCAGCCAGGACCTGGAGGCGGGCCACCGAGCCGGTGAAGCCCTGGCCGGCAAGCCGCTGCCACCGCAGCGGATTCGCCCGGGCGATACCCTGCGCATCGTCCGCAACACCGGTGAGGCTCCGTCGATCTCGGCCTTCACCGCCAACTCGATCTACGAGCTGACGCTGTTCACCGTGCTTAACGACGGCACCTTCTCCTACCCCTACGCCGGCCAGATCAAGGCCGCGGGGCTGACCCCGCAGCAGTTGACCCAGGTCCTGGAAAACAAGCTGAAGAACGTCTACCAGGACTCGGCGCTGACGGTGAACATCAACCAGGCGCCGGGCAACACCGTGTTCGTCGGTGGCTCGGTACGCAACCCGGTATCCCTGCCGGTCACGGTGACCACCACCCTGGAGCAGGCCATCGTCGGTGCCGGAGGCCTGCTATCGGTAGGCGACAGCCGCAATATCGCCCTGCTGCGCGAAGGCGAGGACGGGCGCTACAAGACCTACTTCTTCGACTATCGCAAGTTCATGATCGCCGGCAACGCCGGGACGCCACCGGTGCTGCTGCAACGTGGGGACGTGGTGTTCGTGCCCAAGTCCAGCGTCGGCAACGGCATTGAATGGGTGGATGTGTACCTCAACCAGCTGATTCCGTTCACCAAGTCGATCGGTATCGGGGCGAGCTACGAAATCAACCGCCAATCCAGCAATTGATCGCCAAGGACTGCCCATATGATCAATATCCGTTCCTTTCGCGATTTGCTGCGACTGTTCTTCATCTTCAAGCGTGAGGTGAAGATCACCGTCCTGGTGACCTTCATCATCATCGTGCTGGGTGCTTTCCTGCTGCCCAACCGCTTCGAATCCACCGCGTTGCTGCTGGTCAAGCCAGGCCGCGATACCAGCACCCTGCCGATCGAGATCTCCGATCGCCAGGCGGTGGTGATCCCCAGTGCCCAGCGTGACCCGATCCTCGACGAGGAGCGCATCCTCACCGGTGCTCCCATTGCCCGCAAGGTCGCGCAGCAGTATCTCGACGACCTGTCCCGCCAACCCCAGCCCGGTGGCGTGCTGGGTACCATCAAGAACGCGCTCAAGAGTGCCGTGGAAGGCATCGCCGATCTGTTTCGCGGGCTGCTGCAACTGGTGGGCCTGGTGGAGAAGCAAACCCCGGTCGAACGCCTGACCGAACGCATGCTCAAGAACTTCAGCGTGACCCATGTCGCCGGCTCTTCAGTGATGGAGGTGAGCTTCACCTGGAACGACCCGCAAGTGGCCCAGACCGTGGTCAAGAGCTGGATCGAGCAGTACCAGCAAGAACGCGCGCAAACCCTGGGGCGCAAGAGCCTCTACGCGTTCTATGAAGGTGAAAGCACCAGCACCAACCAGCGCATCCTCGGCTACAAGAAACAAATCACCGACTACCTGAACCAGTTGGGCGCCGTCAGCATCGAGGAGCGCCTGAACGATATCTCGCGCAACCTCAATAACCTCAAGGGTGAGCACCTCAATACCACCCGGGCGGTGGCGTCCACCAAGAGTGGCCTGGACACCATCCAGAACCAGCTCAACAGCATGAAGAAAGAGATCAGCATTGGCCGCCAGATGAGCCTCAACCCTGATCGCCAGGACCTGCAGCAACGGATCAACGCCAAGCAGATCGAGCGCCAGGAAATGCTTCGCACCTTCAAGGAAGGGGCGCCGCCGGTGCGTGCCATGGATGCTGCGATCGCCAACCTGCAAGCCCTGTTGCGGGCCGAGAACGCAACCGTTCAACGCAGCGAGAACCTGGCACCGAACCCGGTCTACACCCGCCTGCAGAACAGCTTCGCCGACCAACAGGCCAGCCTCAGCCGCCTGCAGACCCAAGCCGCCCAACAGGAAAGCCAGCTGCTCAAGCTGGAACAGGACCGGCGCCAGGCGCTCGCCCTGGAACCTGAGCTGGCACGCCTGCAACGCGAACTCAGTGCCGCCGAGAAGAGCTTCGCGCTCTATAGCGATAGCACCGAGAAGGCACGGATCGACCGCGAACTGGACCAGAGCCAGATCAGCAACATCGCCGTGATCGAAGAAGCTACCTTCCAGCCCAGCCGGATCTTCCCCAAGAGCCTGACCATGTTGCTGGTGGCCATTCCCCTGAGCCTGGCGGTAGGCCTTCTGGCCCTGTATTTCTTCTACCTGCTGGACCAGCGCATCCACGATGGCGACCAGTTGGAGGAGCGTTTCGGCGTCAAGGTCTGGAGCAGCCTGCAAGACCTGCACAGCCACCTGCCACAGCGCAACAGTGCCTTCACCGCCAGCCTCTACCGGCTGTATGGCGTACTGCCGTTGAAACAGGTGGCCGAGCGCGGCCTGGTGATCGGCCTGACCTCGGCTCGCCATGGCGAAGGCGTGAGCTTTGTCACCGGGCACCTGCGCGACCTGCTGCAAGAGCGCGGCCACACCGTACGGGTCGATGGTTCGCCAAACGCAGCCCCGGGTGAAATCGTACTGCTGGAGGCCTCCGGCTTCTTCTCCAACCAGGAAGCCTTCGTCAGCCTGCGCGAGGCCGACCTCATCGCCCTGATCATCGAAGCCGAAACCACCACGGTGCCGATACTGCAAAACGCCTTGTCGATCCTCAACACTGCATTCAAGCGGGTCGACGGCATCATTCTCAACCGTCGCCGCTTCGGTATCCCGGAAAACGTGCTCAACTTCATGGCGCGAATCAGGAGCCCCCACTGATGCATATCGCCGTGCTGGCCCCCATGCCCCCCGAGCAGAACGGTATTGCCGACTATGCCGCACACCTGCGCGCGGCGTTGCAGGACCAGGGGTTGCAGGTCAGCACGCCACTGCAGGGAGTAGGCAACGATCCACAGCGTGCCATCGAGCGCGTGGACCAGGTCGACTGGCAAGGCATCGACCTGGTCCATGCCGAACTCGGCGGAGGCCGGCTGGCGGAATTTCATGCCCTCCAGGCTTTGCGCCAGCGTTTTCCCAGCCTGCCCCTGAGCGCCACGGTGCACGATCCCGAGCGCCTGGTCTGGCGTCGGGCCAAGCTGCCCTGGCCATTGTCGCTGGCGAGCAACCTGCCTTCGCCATTGCCCCAGATTGCCACGGTGCTGGCCGATCCGATCTGCCTGTACGAGGAAAGAAAGCTGGCCCGCAGCCTGAACCGGCTGATCACCCTGACCCACGCCGGTGGTGAATGCCTACGCCAACGCATGGGCCTGCGCGCCGAGCAGATGGTGGTGATCCCCCACGGCAACCTGGCAATCGCCCCCCAGCCCCTGCCGCCGGCATCCCCGCTGAAACTCCTGTATTTCGGCTTCATCTACCGTGGCAAGGGCATCGAGGACTTGCTGGATGCACTGGCCATGGCCTTCGCCCAGCAACCCGACATACGCCAGCGCATGCGCCTGACCCTGGCCGGCGGCAGCGAGCCGGAAATGGCCTTCGGCAACGCCGGCAGCTACCTGGAGCAGTTGCGCGAACATATCCGGCGCCTGAACCTGCAGGACAGTATCGACTGGCAGCTCGACCTGCCGGCCACCGACATCCCCAAGGTCATCCAGGCCCATCACGTCATGGTCTTGCCGTATCGCGAGTCGAGCAAACTCAAGTTGCTGGGTACGTTGCGCGGTACCAGCGGGGCCTTGTCCTGGGCGGTCGCTTGTGGACGCGGAGCCATCACTTCCGATGCGCGTTCATTCGCCGAGGAAGTGGCCCAGAACAACGGAGTGATCTTTCCCCAGGGCAACGTCGCGGCCCTGGCCGCCGAGCTCAGCCACCTGTGCGCCAGCCCGGAGCTGGTGGAACGCTGGGCCGAGCACGCCACGATCATCGGCCAGCGGCGGATCTGGAGCCACACCGCCGAGCGCTTTGCCCGCGTGTTCGCCGACGCCTGTGGAGGCAATGCCCATGCCTATGTCACGTAGATCGGGCCTACCGGTGCTGCTGGCCACCCTGGCCGTCCTCGCCTGGCCGGCTCTTGCGGACAACACCTTGCGTGGCCCGCGCCCGGTGGTGTGGAAGGACTTCCTCGGGGTCAATGCGCAGTTCCAGTACTTCGCCCCGAGCGTCTATCAGAAACAGATGGACCGGCTCGATGCCCTGGGCCTGAACTGGGTCCGCCTGTCCATTCACTGGGCAATGATCGAGCCGGTGGAAAACAGCCTGCAGCTCGATAGCCTGGATGCCGTGATGAGCGCCATGCAGAGCCGCCACTACAACATCCTGGCCTACATGGTCGGCTCGGCGCCCTTCGCTGCCAACGTACCGGCCGGAGCGGCACCGTCCGACCAATATCCGCCCAAGGACTTCAACGTCTTCGCCCAGCGCATGCAGATGCTCGCCCAGCGTTATCCCCAGGTGAACACCTGGCAGGTCTGGAACGAGCCGAACATCGTCTGGCTGCCCAAGGAAGATCCCAGCGCCTACGACCAGTTGCTCAGTACCACCAGCACCGCGATCCGCGCCGCAGTCCCCGACAAGCCCGTGGCCACCGCCGGCATGGCCTACTACAGCCAGATGCGCAGTACCCCGGGGCTGATGCTTGAGGACCTGCTGCAACAGGGCCTGGCCGGCGACAACCTGATCGCGGCCTATCACCCTTATTCCGAGTACCCCGAAGGGGACGATCCCGCCGCCAAGGACTTCCTGAGCCGCGGCAACTTCCTCAACAGTGCCCTGCACGGCAAGGGCGTGAAGCAGGTCTGGGCCACCGAATGGGGTTGGTCGAGCTATACCACCGGCGTCCCCGAGATGCAGGCGATGATCGGGACCAGCGGCCAGGCCGACTACACCCTGCGCCGGCTGGCGCTGATGGCGACCATGGACTATCAGCGCATCTTCCTGTTCAACCTGAGCGATCTCGATGCCAGGGCCACCAATCGTGACCAGTCCTACGGCCTGGTGGACCTGAGTGGCGAGCCCAAGCCTGTGTACAACGCCCTCAAGTATTTCCTCGATACCACCGGGCCGAGCCTGGCCCCGGACGACCCACCGACCCTGAGCAACGCCCCCGACGACCTGTACAGCATGGCCTGGACCCGCCCCGATGGCTCCCACGTCTGGATGTTCTGGAGCGCCAGTGGCAGCAGCCTGCAAGTGCCCGGCCTCAATGCCGCCACGCTGCACGATCCACTGGCCGGTACCCGGACCGACCTGAGTGGGCAACAGGGCCTCAACGTACCGCTGAAAACCAGCCTGCAACTTCTGGTGTGGTGAGCATGAAGATCCTCTGGACCCTACCCTACTTGCCCTGGCCAGCCACCAGCGGTGGCAAGACCCGGCAATATCACCTGCTGCGGGCCCTGGCTGCCCGCGGGCATCGCATCACCTTGCTGGTGCAATCCAAGACTCCCTTGGACGAAGCCTCGCGCGCCGCCCTGGAACCCTGGCTGGAACGCTTGATCGTGCTGCCGCGTCGCCCCCTGCGCAGCCTCAAGACCCTGCTGGCGGTGCTGTTCGCTCCTTATCCGATGCTCGCCACGATCAATGGCCTGGCTGAGCCGCTGCAACAGCGCTTTGATGAACTGCTGCGCGAGCACTGGGATGTGATCCAGATCGAACACAGCTACAGCTTCCAACCTTTTGAACAACCGCTGCGCCAGTATGGGCAAGACTTCATTCTCACCGAGCACAATGTCGAGTCGGCCCTGGGCGCCGCCAGCTACGACCGCCTTCCCGCGTGGTCCAAGCCCTTCACCCTCTATGATCAGTGGCGCTATCGGCGCTGGGAAAAACGCGTATTCCAGCAAGCGGCCAGGGTCGTCGCCGTGACCGAGCAGGATGCCGTAACCCTGACCCACTTGAGTGGCAAGCCGTCCGCGGTAGTGGTCAATGGCGTGGATTGCGGGCACTACGCCTCGGTCCAGCCGGACCTGGCCAGCCAGCGCCTGTTGTTTATCGGCAACTATGAATACAGCCCCAACCTGGACGCGGTGGAGTGGGCCCTGGACGAGATCATGCCGCGCCTGTGGGCGATCAATCCGCAAGTGCGCTTTGCCATCTGCGGCTATGCCCTGCCGGACAGTTTCCGCCAACGCTGGAGCGACGCCCGTATCGAGTGGCAGGGCTTCGTCCCCGACCTGCGGGAGCTGCAACGGCGTTCAACGCTGTTCTTCGCGCCACTGCGCCAGGGTGGCGGGTCCAAGCTCAAGGTCCTGGAGGCCATGGCTGCCGGCCTGCCAGTGGTGACCACCGCCCAGGGTGTCTCGGGGCTGCAAGTCGAGAATGGCCAGCACTACCTGGGCGGCGAGGACCCCGGCGCCCTGGCCCAGCTCCTGGTCCAGGCCCTGGCCGAACCACAGCGCCTGCAACGCATTGGCGCCGCCGGGCGCGACTATGTGGTGGCCAAGCATGACTGGAGCGCCGCCGCTGCCCAGCTCGAAGCGGTCTATGACCAACTCCCCTCTGTCAAAAAAGAAGAAGTGTCCGTATGCGCATAGGTCTGGATTACCGCCCCGCCGCGGGCTACAGCAACACCGGTATCGGCCGGCAGAACCTGGCGCTGGAAGACGCCTTGCGAGCCAACCCGCAGGTCAGCCTGCAACTGTTCGGCCTGGCCCCGGAAGACCATCCCCTGCGCCGCCGGGTGCATTGCCCGCGCTGGGGGGCGCCACTGCAAGGAGTCCACCGCCTGCCCGGGCGCTTGCGCTTCGAGGGTGGATTCCTGCCCGGTGCCCTGCGCGAAGCAGGTGTCGAGGTCTATATCTGCAATTTCAACATGGGCCTGCCATTGGGCAAGAAACCCCAGGGCCTGCGTTATGTGTTGCAACTGCATGACCTGTTCCAACTGACCCTGAGCAACAGCCATGGCTCCAAGCTCAAGGAGCGCCTCTATCGCCTGAGCGACCAGCTTTCCATCGGCTACTCAGTGAAACAGGCGGACCGTGTCTGGACACCTTCGCAATACACCGCCGACGAGCTGGTGAAACTGTTCCCCAGCGCCCGGGACAAGGTGCGGGTGCTACCGAACCTGGTACCCGGCTTCACCGGTGAGCCGGTCGACATCAAGGACCTGCAACTGCCCGAACGCTACTGGCTGGCCGTGGGTACCCGAGAGCCACGCAAGAACATGCCCTGGTTCGTCGCCGCCTGGCAGGCCGCGCGCCAGCAATCGGCCGACGTTCCTGAGCTGGTGCTGATCGGTGCGGCGCAGCATTTGCCCAGCGAACTGCAGAGCGTGCCCGGCCTGCATTTTCTCAGTGACATCAGCGACGACCAGTTGCATGCCGTCTACCGTCAGGCCCAACGCCTATGGCAACCCTCCTATGCCGAGGGCTTCGGCCTGCCGGTGATCGAGGCCCTGAGTGTCGGTACCCCGGTGGCAGTGGCCACAGGCTCGGCACTGGATGAGATCACCCCGGCGGACAGCCCGCGCTTCTCGCCAACCGACAGTGATGCCCTGAGCCAACTGATGGTGCAGTTGGCCAACAGCGCCAAGGGCGATCCCCAGGCGCTGGAGTCCTGGGCCGCAGGCTATGCCCAAGGCGCTTATCGCCAGCGCCTGGACGAACTGCTCGAGGAGCTCAAGTAATGCCCATTGCCTTGCCGCTGGCGCTGGTCTTCAGCCTGGTATTCGGCGTGCTGGCCTGGCTGCTGCCTGCCCTCAAGGTGCTGGTACTGATGGTCGGCATCGCTGCCGTGGTGACCGTGATCCGCAACCCCTTGCGCGGCCTGCTGTTGTTCGCGGTACTGGCGACCTTCCTGCCCTACTCCACGGTGCAGATCGGCCTGCGCACCACGATTTCCGAAGCCCTGCTGTTGTTGGTCTGGGCCAGCGTCCTGACCCAGAACCTGTTTTCCAACCTGCCGCGTCCGCCGCGGCTGTTGCGCACCGAGAAGCTGTTGCTGGCGCTGATGGCCTTCAGTGCCCTGCCCTTCATCATTGGCCAATTGACGGTGAACGCCGAAGGCAACGGGCCGGTGAACTGGGTGCGCTGGCTGCTCAACCTGTCGGCGCTGTTCCTGGTGCCGCGGCTGTTGCAGGACAACAAGGCCCGGGAGCAATTGGTCTGCGGGCTGTTGCTGGGCACCTTGCTGCTCCTGTTGCTGTCGATTCCGGTATTCCTGAAAAACGGCACCGCGACCGCCATGACGCCGATCCTGGAAAAACTCGGCTACGGGGGTATCGCCGTGCTTGGCGACAGCCTCAGCGCCCTGTCCAATCGCATGGGATCGCCGTGGATGCACCCCAACGTGACTGGCGGCGCCATGGCGCTGACCCTGCCCCTGGCCTTCTGCTTCGGCCTGACCCGTACCGGCTGGGAGCGTCGTCTGGGCCTGGGCGTAGCGCTGCTGGGGGCCGCCGGATTGCTGCTGTCGGGTTCACGCGGGGCCCTGCTGAGCTTGCTGGTGGTCCTGATCTGGATGGCTCGCCAGCGGGTGCCCTATACCGGGCGCATGCTCATGGGCGGCTTCGTGCTGGGCACCTTGCTGTTGATGTCCTATCCGCCGCTGCAGGATCGCCTGCTGACCCTGTTCACCTCCAACGACGCCAGTACCAGCGTCCGGGTCGACGAGTACTCGCACTTCCCGGCAGCCATGGCGATGTTCCCCTTCGGTATCGGGTTCAAGGTCGACCCACCCGTTCCCGGTACCGGCCTGTGGGGGATTTCCAACCTGTGGTTGAACTACATCTACAAGATCGGCGTGCCCGGCATGCTGCTGTTCGTCGCGGTGATCTGGAGCTGGTGGCGGGAAACCCGCGCCCCCGGGCGGCAGGTACGCCTGACCCGCGACAACGCCCTCTGGCTCGGCAGTGGCGCAGGCCTGAGTGCCGCCTTGATCAGCGGCCTGTTCGACCACTATTTCAGCTTCACCCAGGTACTGGTGGCCCTGTTCTGGTTGTTGCTGGGCCTCAACCTGCATGAGGCCAGGCGCTTGCGACTCAAGGCCAATGCCGCGGCAGCCGGCACCACTCCAGAATCCCCCAGCTCAGGAATCCATTCATGAAACATCGCCTCTTTCACTCGCAGAACCTGAAACAGGCGCTGCCCGAATATGCGCAGAAAATGGGCGTAAGCCTCGAGGACCTGGAAGCGGCCTATCAGTGGATGCTGGAAAACGACGTGATCTTCGAGCAACCCCTCAAGGGCAACATCCTCACGTATGTCAGCTACCTGAACATCGAGTCGAAGATCGAACCGCCCCTTCCCCGGCGCTTCTATGCCCTGCTGGGCCGCGAAGTCAAAGGGGCGCTGATTCCCATGTACGGGATCAATTGGCCGACCCTGCGCGACCGCATGCTGCGCACCTGGGAGCAGATGTACAACATCCTCATCTGCAAGATCCCCAGCCACACCCTGCGCCTGCTCTGGCTGCGCATGGGCGGGGCGAAGATCGGCAAGGGCTCCACGGTATGGCGCAACACCGAAGTGCTGGGTATCGACAGCCTGCGCATCGGCCAGGACAGTACCGTGGCCTGGCATTGCCAGTTGGATGCCCGCGGCGGGTTGATCATCGGCAATCACGTGACCATTGCGTCCCACGTGCTGATCATCGCCGGTGGCCATGACCTCAAGGAGCCGGAGTTCTGGGCGGTGGGCGGGCCGATCTATATCCATGACTACGCCTGGATCGCCAGTCGCGCCCTGCTGTCCTACGGCGCCGAGATCGGCGAGGGCGCTGTGGTCGGTGGCCAGTCGGTGGTGTCCAAGCCAATCCCGCCCTATGCCATCGTCAGCGGCCCGGATGCCGCGATCAAGGGCGAACGTTGCCGCGACCTCAACTACAAAGTGGGCGGCAAAGGCCTGTTCACTTTGTTCCACTGAAACGCTTTCCATGTTCGGCGCAACCTTGTGGCTGACCCTGGCCACCCTGACCGGACTTGCCGCGGGATTTGCCCGGGAATGGCTGTTGGTGGCCGCTTGGGGCGCCGGTGGCCAGAGCGACGGCTTCCTGGTGGCGATGTTCCTGCCCGAAGCCCTGCGCATGGCCCTGGCTGCCGGCCTGCTCAGCGCTGCCGCCTTGCCGCTGTATCAACAGCGCTCGCCCTCGGAACAACAGGCCTGGCTCAGCGCCCTGGCACCGCGCCTGCTGCTCTGCGGCCTGCTGCTGGCTGGCCTGCTCAGCCTTGGCGCCCCCCTCTGGGTACGCCTGATCGGCCCGGGCCTTGGCAGCGACGGTTATGCCCTGGCCAGCGGTGGCCTGCACTGGCTGGCCTGGTGCGCCCCGGGGTTCATCCTGCACAGCCTGTTCTGCGTCCCGTTGCAGGCGCGCTCGCGCTTTGTCCTGGCAGGGCTGGGCTCGTTGCTGTTCAACCTGCCACCCGTGCTCTACCTGGCCAGCATGCAGCATGCCGCCAGCCCCAGCGGGCTGGCGGCCGCCTGTGTGCTGGGTAGCCTGCTGATGCCCAGCGTGCTGCTGCCCTCCGTGCTGCGCGATGGTTGGCGTCCCTGGCGTATTCAGGGGGCGCCAGGGGCCGGTCGCGAGCTCCTGCAACGCATAGGTCCGTTGCTGAGCAGCAACCTCGCCAGCCAGGGCCTGGCCTTGCTGGAACGCATGGCGGCCTCGCTGCTGGGTGAAGGGGCTGTCACCTGGATCAACCTTGCACGCAAGCTGATCAACCTGCCTCTGATCGCCCTGATGAGCCTCAACCAGGTACTGCTGGGCCTCATGAGCGGCAGTTCCGGGGAGCAGCGCCTGGATCTGTTGCGCAAAGGCCTGAGCAGCGCCACCTTGCTGACCATTCCAGCAGTGGTGGGCTTGATCGGTGCGGCCGCATCGCTGGTGCACCTGTTGCTGCCATCCCAGGCCGCCGACAGCCCCCTGCCGCATCTACTGGCGTGGTTCTCGGTGCCCTTGATGTTCGGCGCCTGGAATGCGCTGCTGGCACGCTATGCCTATGCGGCGGGAGATACCCGCATGCCCCTCAACTGCGAGCTGGCCGGCAGCCTGCTCAACGCCCTGCTGCTGGCCGCACTACCGTATTTCCTGGGCTTGATCGGCATCGCCCTGGCGGCCATCTGTGGCGTGCTGCTCACCGGCTTGCTGCTGATGCGGCGCCAGCAACTGCTGGGCCTGCTGCCGTGGCGCAGCCATTGGCTGATTGGCCTGTGCGGCATGTTGCTGGCGGCGCTGCTCCTGCATCCATTGACCTCGATCGCCTGGCAATTGGGCTTGAGCAGCGCCTGCGGCCTGTTGCTATTGCTGGGCCTGGCCGCCTGGTTGCGCCCCTGGCGCCAGAACCCGACCTGAACCGGAGGCAACGATCATGTCCACACTACGCGTGGCCTGTGTGATCCCCACCTACAACGGTTGCCGGGACTTGTCCCGGCTCCTGGATTCCCTGGCCATCCAGAGTGCCGTCTTCGACACCCTGATCGTGGATTCCAGCTCCAGCGATGGCACCTACGAACTGGCCATGTCCCGTTGTGCCAACGTACTGCGCATCGACAGTCGCGATTTCAATCACGGCGGCACTCGGCAATTGATGGTGGAGCGCAATGCCGACTACGACGTCTATGTCTTCATGACCCAGGATGCGTATCTGGCCGATGCCGAGGGCATCGCCAACATCGTCGCGCCCTTCGCCGACCCGCAAGTCGGTGCGGTATGCGGGCGCCAGTTGCCGCATCTGGATGCCAGCCCCCTGGCCACCCATGCGCGATTGTTCAACTACCCGCCGACCTCCCAGGTAAAGAGCCTGGCCGATGTACCGACGCTGGGTATCAAGACCGCCTTCATGTCCAACTCGTTCTCTGCCTATCGTCGCGAGGCACTGATGCAGGTGGGCGGTTTTCCCAACCATGTGATTCTTTCCGAGGACATGTACGTAGGCGCCAAGATGCTCCTGGCGGGATGGAAGGTGGCCTATGAAGGCCATGCCTGCTGCCGCCATTCACACAACTACAGCCTCAAGGAAGAGTTCCGTCGCTACTTCGACATCGGCGTCTTCCACGCCCGCGAACCATGGATCCGCCAGGCCTTCGGCGGCGCCGGCGGCGAAGGCTTGCGTTATGTCAGATCCGAGCTTGAGTTCCTTGGCGGCGATCGATTGCTGCAATGGCCAGGGTCGCTGCTACGCAATGCCTTGAAATTGTTCGCCTATAAACTCAGCCAGCAGGAGCGCTATCTCCCCCTGGGCCTGAAGAAAAGACTGGGAATGTACAAGGGCTATTGGAACGGGCCCTATGCTTCTGCGCAGGCCAGGACGCTGCCGTAACTTTTCTGACTCAAAAAAGCGAAATGCCCTGATTGATCCGCTGGTGCCGATCAGTGACTGTGACCGACAGGCGCTGACGCCTCCAACAGGGAAGTACAACGTCATGAACGACAAGGGGCTTTATCCAGGATCGCACACACCACTCAACCCCATTAAAGGCAACGCCTGGCTCACAGGCAGCCCAGCCAAGGAACGCTACGAATCGCATCCCCCACATTCCAGGCTGCAATCGACACTCAAGCGCGTGGCCTGGCTGGCCCTGGCCGCGTCGCTAGTGGCCGGCCTGGTGACCTGGGGGTTTCATAGCCGTTTCGGCCTGCTGCTCTTGCTACTGCTACGTTGAGCTGGCTGCAATGGGCTCGCTTCGAGCGGGCCCATTGCTCCAGGCTTCAGTCCAACAATTCGCTCAAGGGAATGAAACTGACCTGATCACCTTCGACCAGGGTCCGGCCTTCGAGCACCTCCACCAGGCCTTCCGCCCATGCTGCACTGCGCAAGACACCCGAACTCTGGTTGCGATAGATGATCGCCCGCCCTTGTTCCATGCGCCCTCGTAGATATTCGCGACGATTACCCGGCTGGGGCCAGGCGAATCCGGCTGCGACCTCGAAACGAAGGGGCTGGACCTGCTGTACACCTTGGCGCCGAAGCAGGTAAGGCCGCGCGAGCAAGGCGAAAGTCACCAGGGTCGATGCAGGATTGCCAGGCAGGCCGATCACCGGCACTCCACGAAAATGTCCGAAAGTCAGCGGCTTACCTGGCTTGATCGCCAGCTTCCACAGCGCCAGTTCACCGGCCTCGCGCAGGGCCAAACCAAGAAAGTCCGCCTCGCCCACCGATACGCCACCGGTAGAAAGGATCAGGTCAACGTCCTTGAGATCCGCCAGGCGCTGGCGGGTCGCTTCCAGATCGTCGGGCAGGATTCCGCCATCCAGCACTTCACACCCCAGGCGCTGCAACCAACTGCATAGCAGTACCCGATTGCTGTTGTAGATCTGTCCCGGGCCTAGGGACTGGCCCGGTTCCACCAGTTCATCGCCGGTGGACAACACCGCCACACGAACCCGTCGAACCACTTCCAACTCGGCACATCCCAGGGATGCCGCCAGACCCTGCTCGATCGGCCCCAGGCGGGTACCGGCAGCGAGGACCTCCTCCCCCACCGTGGTTTCCTGGCCTTGGGGACGGATATTTTGCCCGCGCTTCAGAGGCTCGGTGAACAGCACGCGCTGGTCGTCCTGGACCTGGGCATTTTCCTGCATCTCGACGCAATCCGCGCCGGCCGGTACCGGAGCACCGGTAAAGATCCGCGCGCAGGTTCCAGGCTGCAGCGGCTCTGGCGCCTGCCCGGCGAAAATCCGCTGGCTGACCGGTAGGGGAAGCCCCTTCCAGTCTTCAAGACGCAGCGCATAACCATCCATGGCACTGTTAGGCCAGGGTGGCAGGTCCAGGCTGGAAACCAGCGGCTCGGCCAGTACCCGCCCATGGGTGGCCGCCAAAGGCAGGCGCTCACGCTCGGTGATCGCCGAGGCCTCGGCCATTGCCAGCAGACGCTCGAGTGCCTCTTCCACGGGCATCAACGCACCGAGCTTGCCTGGCTTACCCACGGGATTCACAAGGGGCCGCCTGCTTCAGGTGAGGTACGAAGTTGCAGGGTCGATGCCGTGAATCCAGTTGTTCGGCCAAAATGCCGTCCCAACCGGTACGCACTGCATTCGTGGAGCCTGGCAGGCAACACACCAGGGTTCCATTGGCCAAACCGGCCAAGGCCCGCGACTGCACGGTGGAGGTGCCGATATCTGCCACGGAAATCTGGCGGAACAGCTCGCCAAAACCATCGACCTGCTTATCCAACAGGCAAGTCACGGCCTCCGGGGTACTGTCACGACCCGTGAAGCCGGTGCCACCGGTGATCAGTACCACCTGTACCAGGTCATCGGCGATCCAGGTAGCGACCTGGGCGCGGATCTTGTACAGGTCATCCTTGAGCAGGACCCGTTCCGCCAGGCGATGGCCTGCGGCACTCAGGCGATCGACGAACAGTTGTCCGGAGGTGTCGGTCTCCAGGGTTCGGGTATCGCTGACGGTCAATACCGCAATGTTCAGCGGAGCAAAAGGTACATCAGCCTTGGCTTTCATAGGCTCGGTCCAGTGATGGGGGAAACAGGCCGGTGTTATATCACAGCACTTTGGAGCGTCGGCGCCTCTCCAGTAATCGGCCGATGATTCCCAGCCACGGCCAATCAGGCACAATGCGCCGCTTGCAATCAGCGAACGCCTGCGATCTGCCCGGCAACGTGGCAGAATGTCCCTGGCCAAGGAACTTGCAGGCGTTGTATACGTCTGAAGACCAGCACTCAAAGTACTTATTTCGGAGACACACAATGACTCAACGGACCCTCGCCACTCTCATGCTCGCACTGGGCCTGGCCACTCTCGCCGGCTGCGCCTCGCCGACAGTGCTCACCCTGAATGACGGTCGCGAAATCCAGGCCGTAGATACTCCCAAGTTCGACAAGGATTCCGGCTTCTACGAATTCGAACAGCTGGATGGCAAGCGGACTCGTATCAACAAGGATCAGGTCCGTACCGTCAAAGAACTGTAAGACTGACGACTGTCGATCTGAAAGCGACAAAACCCGCCTATAGCGGGTTTTGTCGTTTCTGGGCCCGGGGCAAGCTCACCAGTCGAGGCTGATGCGACTCTCGAACTCACGCGCCTGCCCAGTCAGCGGATCAGTGAAACGCAGGCCCTGGGCCAGGAGTTTCAACGGCTGGCCCAGGTCATCCTCGACGTCCTTGAGCACCTCGGGGTAGAACGGATCATTGGCGATCGCTGCGCCAAGGGCGCTCATATGCACCCGCAACTGGTGCTTCTTGCCCGTTACCGGGTACAGGGCATAACGCCACAAGTCGCCATGCTTTTCCCGGACATCGATAAGCGTCTCGGTGTTACTTACACCTTCAACCTCCTGCATGCGAAAGAACGGTTCCCCATCCACCAACCGGCTTTTATGCAGCAGCGGAAAAGCCAGCTCCGGCAAGGCCCGGGCAATGGCTTCGTAACGTTTCTCTATTTGCCGGGTCGGAAACAGCGCCTGATAGGCCGAACGGCTATCGGGGTTGGCAGAGAACAGCACCAACCCCGCCGTGTGCCGGTCGATGCGATGCAAAGGCACCAAGTGAGGATTGTCCAGGCGCCGGATCAGACGCCGGAGCAAGGTCTGCTCGACATATTCCCCCGCCGGGGTCACCGGCAGGAAATGCGGTTTATCCGCTACCACCAGGTGTTCGTCGACATGCAGGATCGTCTCCTGGACCGGGATCACCTTCTCGTCCGGAACTTCCCGGAAATAGTGGATACGCAGGCCTTCGCGATAACCCAACTCCAGGGCGATGGGCTGGCCCTGGCTATCCAGTACCCGGCCACGAGCGATACGGTCCAGCCATTGTTCACGGCTGATGGCCTTGAAGTGATCGCACAGGCAGTCCAGCACCGTCGCCCAAGAACCTGGGGGTAGGTACAAGGTGCTGGCCTGATGCTGTGCCGCAGAAAAACTCGCGCAAGACATACAAAAACTCGAGGGATCGATCCAAAACGGCATTATCCAACAGCGATCCCCCACAGCCTAGGAACAGTTTGTCCCGTTCAGGCACAAGACTGCCTGGCCTGTGCAGCCGCCTCAGTAAACTCCTTGAGCCAGCGCAGTACATCTACCGCCTCCCACCGCCCCGGATCGTAAAGGGCATACAGCAGTCCCTGATACCCGACCACATCCAGTTGCCGATGATAGCCAGCGCGCTGGAACAGGGCTTCGATCTCGGCGAAGCAGGTATTGAAATGCAGTTTGTTGAAGGGTGTCTTGCCTTCAGTCACCAGCCCATCCAGGCGTAGCTCAAGCACCGCCTCACGGACCACATCGGTGGACATGCTGTTCACGCTATTTTTAAGTTGTTCGACATTGACCATCATTTATTCCTTTAACGATTCCGGGACTGCGCCCCATCCTTCAGGGCTGCTTGTGCCCGACATAACTGACCACCCACAGCACAACGCCCCAGATCTCTATGGAGTCCAGATCGTCCAGGACAATGGAAGGGATTGAAGGCCGCGCCGCCTTGAGCAACAGGCCACCGCGAGGGTCGGGAGCCAATAGGCGCAATGAATACTCGACATCACCTTCGGGCCGCACCACCAGGTACTGATCCACCACCGGTGCGGCCGAACGATCGACGATCAGCCGGTCCCCGGGATAGATCCCGAACCCCAGCAGGTTGTCATCGTCCACCAGCAAGCCATGAATTTGCGGGGCTCCGAGCCCCAGGGTCCGGTCCAGGGAAAATCCGCTGCCCGTGGGCTCATGGGCAATCGGGGCATGATCATTGGCGCCCAGCTCCAGGATGGGGGCTGGCAAGGGTTGCGAGCGTTCGATAGCGGTCAGGAAAGTGAGAGACATGACGAGGCTCCTCGATAACTGTATGGACATACAGTAAACGAATCATCGAATCTCGCCAATGAATTCCAACCAGGGGCGACCAACGGAAGCATCCGGGTGCCAAGGCCAGGCTCAGCGCAGGAAGGCCACCACTTGTTCAGCGTCGAACGGCCAACCCAGCTCCGCGCCGCTGTCCACCCGGCGCAACACCGGGATGCGCAAGCCATAGGTTTCGAACAGCTCCTGGCTGTCGGCGATGTCCACCAGTTCGACCAGCAGGCCGTGCTCCACCAGCGGCATCAGCTCGGCCTCGGCCAGTTCGCACAGGTGGCATCCAAGGGTGCCGAACAATTGGCATTCAGGGGGCATCGCGGGACAACCGTTGAATTGGGGAACAGGCGCCCATTGTAGAACCTGAAGGAAAAAGCCGTCGACCCGCCAGGGTCAAAGAATGAATCGCACTCGACGGCTGGCCAGGATCAGCAGCGGTGCCACGGCGAACGCCAACACCAGCACCAGCAGTGCCATCTGGTTGCCATAGGCCAGCCCTGCCGACAGTGCGCCATAGACGAACCAGGGATGCACGTAATACACCGCCGAAGACAACTTCGCGGGGTAACTGCTGTGGCTGGCCCTGAAGTAGGCCTGGGGCAGCAAAAACAGCGCCGGGGCGATCACCAGCAGCGATACGAGAAAATCGAAGTTCTGCTCGACATCGGCCCGAAGTGCAAAATTCAGCGCCGCCTCGCCCAGGATCAACACCAGTCCCAGGATCAGCCAGCCCCACAGGACTGGCCGGCCAACACGCTGCGCCAGCTGGTGGCGGGCAGACAGAAAACCGATGGCCATGAACGGAAACCCCATGAACAGGAAGTTGCGCGCGGTGTAGTCGTTCTGGTTGAAGTGCTGGACAAAAGCATTGGGCAACTCGAAGTAGACCCGCGCGTATTGCAGGCACAGGCCAATCAGGAACGCCACCAGCGCCAGGCCGATCAAGGCCCCCGAACGCCATTTGCGCAGCATCAGCAATATCAGGCCACCACCGAGCATGCCCAGCAGATACCACAGGTGGAAATAACCAATCAGCAGCTTCTTCAGCACTCCCAGGACCCCGCCGATACTGGCGATGGTCGCCGGATCGACGTACTGCGGGCTGTAGACCAGCATCCAGAACAGGTAGATCAGCAAACCCCGCTTGAACCACTGGCCGAAGGAGTGCCCGCCCTCCAGGGTCTGGTACAGGTAGTAGCCGTTGATGATGAAGAAGGTCGGCACCGCCACTCGGAACAGGCCGTTGCACAGCAGATAGCCGGCCCAGGTGTAGTTTCCCCCCAGCAGCTTGCAGTGCAGCAGCACGACCATGACGGCCAGCAAGACCTTGAGGGCATCGAGATTTCCGTTGAGGACTTTCGACATGAAATGGCTACCCGAACAGGCAGGAGGAATCCCGGTCTACACCGGATCGTAGTGTTTGCGCTTGGTGCTCGAGCTGAAACGACGCTTGCAGTAGGCCGTAGCCCTATCAAGGATAGGCTTCTCATAGAACTGGTAGCCCACCCAGCCATAACAGACCACCGCCGCCATCATCAGCACCAGGAACACCAGGTTATCCACATAGCTGGCCGGCCAGGCACCCACCACCTGCCAGGCCCGACCCACCACGCCCAGTACCAAGAGATGGGACAAATAGATGGTGTAGGACATGTCGCCAGTGGCGGTCAAAAATCCCGGCATCCGGATCAGTTGCCGCCGCTCCAGCAACGCCAGGGACAGCACCAGGGTGCCAAAGGTCAGTCCTACTGCCAGCATTCTCGGCAGCCCCTCGGTCAGGAACAGCCGATTGGCGTAGATCAACGGGAACCCCACCAGCAAGGCCGCCGCCAGCGCTCCCCAGACCAGCGCCGCAGGCACCCTGGCGCTATGCGGGCCATAAAAGAACAGGGCCAGGGCACTGCCGACGATGAACTCCAATGCATAGGGATGCAGCATGATCTTCAAGGCCGGGGAGTAATCCTGCCAGTCCTGCAACAGGTTGAAGAGCACCAGTACCGCCGCCCATGACAACAGGATCAACGGCAGCAGCCGCTCCTTGAAGAACAGGAACAGGGTGAACATCAGGTAGAACCACAACTCGAACAACAGCGACCAGGCCACCATCACCAGCAGCACCCGGTCATTGGGCAACAGCAGGAAGGACATCCACAGGTTCGAACCGCCGTGGGAGCTGTTCACCAACGCCGGCTGCCACAGGTACACCCCCAGGGTGATGAAGAAATACAACCAGTAGGTGGGATAGATCCGCGATAGCCGGTTGAACAGGAAGCGCTGGGTCTCGACGCTTTTCTGGAAACGTCCGCGACTGACGATCACCATCACGAACCCGCTGATGACGAAGAACAGGTCGACCCCGAGCTGGAAGAAATCCAGAAAGACCGGCAGCAAGGTATCGCCACCGGAATACTTGGTCTCCACCGACATCATGTGGAACAGCACCACGCCCAGGACCGCGGCACCACGCAACCCTTGCAGTGAATACAGACGCTCCATATACCTCTCCGGCTCCTCACTGGCAGGGCCCGTCAGACCTTGGCAAAGACACGGCCATGCGTGGCCCCATGTTGCGTGCACAGCGTGCATCGACAGTGTCTGAGCATAGCGAAGGCTCGTGAAGATGAGACATTCTCGATAAAGAATGACTTGTGTCAGCGCGACCCTGCGTCGCTCGAGCGATCCTCCTGTCTTTTTTGCCTCTAGGCTTTGCCCTGCTCGCCCCTCGTCCGGAGATCGCCGTTGTTTGCCAATCTGTTGATCATTCTCGCCTCCTCACTGGTAGTCATCGCGCTGTTCCGGCGCCTGAGCCTGCCACCGGTACTGGGTTACCTGTCGGTGGGGCTGATGGTCGGCCCTACGGCCCTGGATTGGGTCAACGACAGCGAAGACCTGCCGGACCTGGCGGAACTGGGCGTGGTGTTCCTGTTGTTCTCCCTGGGCCTGGAGTTCTCCCTGTCGAAAATGCTCGCTCTGCGCCGCGTGGTGTTCGGCCTCGGCAGCCTGCAAGTGGCCTGTACCGGCCTGGTCCTGGGCGCGCTCCTGGCACTGTTCGGCATGCCGTTGAGCTCGGCCTTGATGCTCGGTACGGGGCTGGCGCTGTCTTCCACGGCCATCGTCAGCAAGGAGCTGACCAGCCTCGGCGAGATTTTCAGCAGCCATGGCCAGAATGCCATCGGCGTGTTGCTGTTCCAGGATGTGGTCGCAGTACTGCTGCTGACGCTGGTTCCGGTGTTCGCCGGCAATGCCGAGCAGGCCTGGTACTGGGCCCTGCCGGCGACCCTGGGCAAGACGGTCATCTTGTTCGTCGGCCTGCTGCTGGCCAGCCGCTGGCTACTGCCACGGCTATTTCATGAAGTCGCCGCCTCCCACTCCGCCGAGCTGTTCGTACTGCTGGCCCTGGTGATCGTCCTGCTCACCGCCTGGCTGACCCACCTGCTGGGCCTGTCGCCCGCCCTGGGAGCCTTCCTGGCCGGCATGCTACTGGGGGAAAGTCACTACCGGCATCAGATCGAGGCCGATATCCGACCCTTTCGCGACATCCTCCTGGGGCTGTTCTTCGTCAGCATCGGCATGCTCATCGACCTGCAACTGTTCATCGACCACAGCCTGCTGATCATCGGCCTGACCCTGGCCCTGCTGCTGATCAAGGGTACGGTGGTGGCCGCCCTGCTCAAACTGCGCGGCAGCGACGGTGAAACCGCCTGGCGCAGCGGCCTGGCCCTGGCCCAGGGCGGTGAATTCTGCTTTGCCCTGATGGCCCAGATGCAACTGGGCCAGATGATCCCGGCAGAAATCAGCAGCCTGCTGCTGGCCGCCACTTTCTGCTCGATGCTGCTGACGCCGCTGCTGTTGCGGGCCGCTCCGGTGCTCACCGCGCGCTTGCATCGCAAGCCCAACCAGGCCGCGCAGCTGGAAGAGATCAGCGCACAGAATGCCCAGCTGCAGGGCCATGTCCTGATCTGTGGTTATGGCCGGGTAGGCCAGTCCATCGGGCGATTCCTGCGCCACGAGCAATTGCGCTACATCGCCCTGGACGACGATCCCGTGCGGGTCCAGGAAGCCTCGGCGGCGGAAAGCTGCGTGCACTACGGCGATTGCCGGCGTGGCGATCTGCTCGCGGCGGTCGGCCTGGAACGGGCACGCCTGCTGGTGATCGCGGTGGACAAGAGCGACATCGCCCTGACCGTACTCAAGGCCGCCCGGCGCCTGGACAGCGCCGTGCCGATCCTGGTGCGCACCCGGGACGACAGCCAACTGGCCGAGCTCAAGGCCGCCGGAGCCAATGCCGTGGTTCCCGAGCTGCTGGAGTCGAGCCTGATGCTCGCCTCCCACGCCCTGATCATGCTCGGCCTGCCCGAGCAACGCGTACAACGCACGGTGGATGAAGTGCGCCACAGCCGCTACCACCTGCTCCACGGCTTCTACCACGGCGGCCAGAGCGACACCCAAGACAACCGCGAGCCACCCACGGTGCAGATGCACGCCGTCAACCTGGACGCCGATGCCCACGCCTGCAGCCAGCCGCTGCAGTCCCTGGCCCTGGAGCAACTGGGGGTGGACATACGCGCCGTGCAGCGTCACGGCCATGACCTGCCCCTGTCTCCCGGCCTGCAGCTGCAAGCTGGCGACCGCATCCTGGTGTCCGGGCCACAGAGTGCCATCGAAGCATGCGAAGCACGCTTGCTGGGCGGTTAAGGGCACAGCGGGCGCGTCCTGGACGGCAACGAGCCAGGTCTTCGGGCGACCCTGCCGCCCTACTCCTGATTGACCGCGCCGATCTTGTGCAGCGACAGGTCGGCGCCGTAGTACTCCTGCTCCTGGGTCAAGCGCAGCCCGCAAACGGCCTTGACCAGGCCGTACACGGCAAAGCCTCCCAGCAGCGCCACCAACACCCCAAGCGCGGTGCCCAGCAACTGGCTGGCCAGGCTCACACCTCCCAACCCGCCCAGCGCACTCTGGCCGAAGATCCCGCAGGCGATACCGCCCCAGACCCCACACAACCCATGCAGAGGCCAGACCCCAAGCACATCGTCGATCTTCCATTTGCCCTGGGCTGCGATGAAACACCAGACGAACAGGGCCCCGGCAATCGCCCCAGTGACCAGGGCTCCCACCGGATGCATCAAGTCCGAGCCGGCGCAGACCGCGACCAACCCCGCCAGTGGACCGTTATGCAGGAACCCGGGGTCGTTGCGCCCTACGATCAACGCTGCGACCGTACCGCCGACCATGGCCATCAACGAGTTGACCGCCACCAAACCGCTCAGGCCTTGCAGGGTCTGGGCACTCATCACGTTGAAACCGAACCAGCCAACGATCAGGATCCACGAGCCCAGGGCGAGGAAAGGGATGCTCGACGGCGCGAACGCAACCAGCTTGCCATCGCGATAACGGCCATGGCGCGGCCCCAGCAACAGTACCGCCGCCAGTGCCAGCCAGCCGCCCATGGCATGCACCACCACGGAACCTGCGAAGTCGTGGAAACCGGCACCCAAGTGCACCTGCAACCAGGCTTGCACGCCGAAATTGCCGTTCCAGACCAGGCCCTCGAAAAACGGATAGACGAATGCGACGATCAGCACCGTGGCGCACAATTGCGGGACAAACCGCGCGCGCTCGGCGATGCCTCCAGAGATGATCGCCGGGATCGCTGCCGCGAAGGTCAACAGGAAAAAGAACTTCACCAGGCCGTAGCCGTGATCGCTGCTAAGTACCGCGGCCGGTTGCAGGAAGCTCACACCGTAGGAGATCCAGTAGCCTATAAAGAAATAGGCCAGGGTCGAGACAGCAAAATCGCTGAGGATCTTCGACAGGGCATTGACTTGGTTCTTCTGCCTGACCGTGCCCACTTCGAGGAAGGCGAAACCGGCGTGCATGGCCAGGACCATGACCGCCCCGATCAGGATGAACAGGGTGTTGGAACCGTGGACCAGGGTGTCCACAGCGCTTTGCAGGTTTTCCATGGAGTAGGCAGATCCGGTAATGGCCGTCGGCTCGCGCAAGCCTTGCAACGCCGCCCCTGCACCAAGTTGGCTCGCGGACACCCAACAGCTGTATCCGGTGAACCGTTTTGGCGCGCAAGGGGCCGTAAGCAGCGCCGCACGCAAGAAAATGACCTGGGGTTGTGATTCACTCGGCCAGGGTTTGCGCGGTCCACAGCGCTTTCCCCGCTCGTTTTCAGCGCAGGCTCGAGAACCTGCGCACCAGGACAAAGCAAAAGCTGTACCAGGCAATTACAGTGAACCTTCATTCAGGGCTCATACTCATAGCTCACACAAGCCACCTAAGGAGGCAGCAGCATGGCCAGCAAAACGGCAAAGACGGCTCAAGAAGTACTGATGGCGGATTTTCAGGCACTGGTCAGTGACACGGAACGTCTGCTGGAGCACACCGCAACCCTGGCCGGCGACCAGGCCGACGAGTTGCGCGAGCAGATCCACGAAAGCCTGCTCAAGGCCCGGGAAACCCTGCAACTGACCGAAGACTCCCTGCGCCAGCGTGGCCAGGCCGCGGTCACCGCCGCGCAAGACTACGTGCAGGCCAACCCCTGGCAGTCGGTGGGCATCGCCGCCGGGGTGGGCTTCCTGATTGGCCTGCTGGCGACACGGCGCTGATATGGCGATCGATGAATCCAACGCCTCCGGCCATGGCCCGAGTGCATCCTCACGACGCCTGGGAGCGGCGGTCCTGGGCCTGCTGCACAGTCACGTCGAGCTGTTCGGCATCGAGTTGCAGGAGCAAAAAGCCCGGACCGTGAGCCTGCTGCTGTTCGCCGGCCTGGCCCTGGTATTCGCCTTGCTGTTGCTGGTAGGGCTCTCGGCGCTGGTGTTGATCCTGCTGTGGGACAGCTATCGCCTGGCCGGGATCATCGGCCTGTGCGTGTTCTATGCCCTGGCAGCGATCTTCTGCGGCTTGCGCCTGAAATCGGCGGTGTTCGACGAATCATCGCCCTTCCATGCCACCCTTCAGGAGCTGGCCAATGACCGGGAGCGCCTGTTGCCATGAACCTGCCTGAAATTCCACAGAACAGCTCCCGCCGGGAAATGCGCAAGGCCCTGATCCGCCTGCGCATGGAAATGCACCGCCAGGAGATCCGCCACGAATCCCAGCAACTGCTGCAACCGCTGCAACGCATGCGCAACCTGGGGCAAAGCTGGCAGGACGGCCTGGGCATCAAGCACGCCCCCCTCTGGGGCGTGGCAGTGGTGACCTTGCTGGGCTTCATCACCGGCAAGGGCGTCAAGAACGGTGGCACCAGCAGCCTTGCCCGCCTGGTGCGCCTGGGTACCAGCCTGATGCCGCTGATCAAGCTGGTGTTGCAGGGCTCCTCGCGCAAAACCTGATCAGCCTCATCTGGCTGCATTCTTGCTAAGCAACCCGGACCGGCCCTGAACCAGGTGCTGGTCCATGCCGTTATGACGCCCTATGAGGAGGCCTTGTGACCGACGGGCAACCGCTCGCGTGTTTCCAGCCATTCATCGACACCGCCACCGGGCGCATCGCCGGGGTCGAGGCCCTGGGGCGCCTGCGCCTGGGCAACGACCAACTGGTATCGGTAGGTCCGTTGTTCAGCGAACCACGCACCCCGGCCAGTGCCTTGCGCCGACTCGACCGCCAGATCCGCGAGGATGCCCTGCGGCGCCTGCACCAGGCCCCGGAGGACTGGTTCCTGAGCCTGAACATCTCGCCACGCTGGATCAGCCTGTTGCGGCCCGGTCAGCCACTGCCAAGCCTCAAGCAACTGCAACACCACCACATCGATCCGCGACGCATCGTCTTCGAGATCACCGAGCTGGGCGGGAACAGCCAGCGCCTGGCCCAGGTCGTGGAGCGTTATCGCCAGGCCGGGGCGAGGATCGCCATCGACGACTTCGGCGCCGGCTACTCGCAACTCGACCGGGTACTGGCCCTGCAACCGGACATCCTCAAGCTCGACATGCGGCTGTTCCAGGCCGCGGCCCGCGGCGGCCCCAGTAGCGATGTGGTCAAGGCCCTGGCGCAGATGGCCGAGAAAACCGGCTGCTGGATCATCGCCGAAGGCGTGGAGACCGAAGCCGAGCTGGACTTCGCCCTGGAATGCGGATCACGTTATGTGCAGGGCTTCCTGTTCGCCCAGGCCCAGGAAGGGTTCTTTGCCAGCGACACCTTCGTCCAGCCCTTCGCACGCCTGCGCGAACGCTATGTGCGCGACAAGCTCAAGGAGCGCCATCGCCTGATGCGCCTGCGCCAGCAATTGGCGCAACTGATGAACCTGCTGCAGCCATGGGCCCTGGCCCAGGCCCCCGTCAGCCAACTGCCCAGGCTCGAGGCCTTTCCCTGGCTACTGCGCTTCTATCAGTGCGACCGCCACGGCACCCAGCTGACTCCGAACCTGGAACGGCGCCACGGCGCCTGGCACGTCGACACCAGCTATGTCGGCCACAACTGGTCCTGGCGCCCGTACTTCTACCACCTGCTGGCCGAAGGTTGGGAGGAACGCCGGCTGATTCTTTCCAGCACCTATCGCGACGCCACCAGCAACCAGTATTGCCTGACCGCCGGCCAGTTCTTCGCCAACGGCCAGCGCCTGCTACTGATCGATATCGATGCCGCCGGGCTCTAGCGACCCGCCGATCGCTGCGCCGCGCCGATCCGCGGCATTTACTTGCACAGCAGCCCCTACGCCCTCTTGCAGCCAAGCGCGGGAACCCGGAAGCTGGGCACTTTGTGTTTTCTTCGGAGAGACCCGCCTTGGATTGGCAGACCCTGCTCAACCGCGAACGCCTCGGAAAGCCAGTGCACAGCCCGGAAGAACTTGGCCGTAGCCCTTTCCACAAAGACCATGACCGCATCATCTTTTCCGGCGCCTTCCGCCGCCTGGGCCGCAAGACCCAGGTGCACCCGGTATCCAGCAACGATCATATCCATACGCGCCTGACCCACTCCCTGGAGGTCAGTTGCGTCGGCCGCTCCCTGGGCATGCGCGTCGGTGAGACCCTGCGCAACGCCCTGCCCGAGTGGTGCGAACCCAGTGACCTGGGCATGGTGGTGCAATCCGCTTGCCTGGCCCACGACATCGGCAACCCACCCTTCGGCCACTCCGGCGAGGATGCCATCCGCCATTGGTTCCAGCAGGCGGCCGGGCGTGGCTGGCTCGATGCGATGAGCGAGGCCGAGCGCCTGGACTTTCTCAATTTCGAGGGCAATGCCCAGGGTTTCCGGGTCTTGACCCAACTGGAATATCACCAGTTCGATGGCGGTACCCGACTGACCTACGCCACCCTGGGCACCTACTTGAAATACCCCTGGACCGCGCACCATGCCGACGCCCTGGGCTACAAGAAACACAAGTTCGGCTGCTACCAGAGTGAACTGCCCCTGCTCGAACAGATCGCCCACAAGCTGGGCCTGCCGCAGCTGGAGGAGCAACGCTGGGCCAGGCATCCCCTGGTGTACCTGATGGAAGCTGCAGACGACATCTGCTACGCCTTGATCGACCTCGAGGACGGCCTGGAGATGGACCTGCTGGAGTACGCCGAGGTCGAATCCCTGTTGCTCGGCCTGGTAGGCGACGACCTGCCGGAAACCTACCGCCAGCTCGGCCCCGAGGATTCGCGCCGGCGGCGCCTGGCGATCCTGCGGGGCAAGGCCATCGAGCACCTGACCAACGCGGCGGCCCGTGCCTTCGTCGAACAGCAGGACGCGCTGCTGGCCGGCACCCTGCACGGTGACCTGGTGGAACACATGCACGGCCCCGCCAAGCGTTGCGTACTCAACGCCAAGGACATGGCCCGCAAGAAAATCTTCCAGGACAAGCGCAAGACCCTGCACGAGATCGGCGCCTATACCACCCTGGAGATTCTCCTGAACTCCTTCTGTGGCGCTGCGCTGGAACAACATGGCGGCAGAACGCCTTCATTCAAGAACCGGCGGATCCTCGACCTGCTGGGTAACAACGCACCGGACCCGAGCTGGCCTTTGCACAAGTCTTTCCTGCGGATGATCGATTTCATCGCTGGCATGACCGACAGCTACGCCAGTGAAATGGCCCGGGAAATGACCGGCCGCTCCAGCCCGCAGTAATCTCCGCTACCCGGCACCTCGCCCTCGCGGCAGGTGCCTGATATCAACCACGACACCTGCCCCGCGACTAAGGGATTCCCCTAGTCCATCTAACGAAGGCTGCGCCTGAATACTGGCAAGACATTCCCGCCAGGCTCCCGAAAACACCCATAGATCGCCGCAAGCAATACAACCGAATGATTCTAAGGAAAACCCTTAGTTTAAAAACGAAATCACCCTAAATAAAAAATAGAGCAACAACTCAACTAACAAGACAAACCGCAAGATGAAACTAGTTAGTTCACTACTGAATATTCCAAAAGACTCACAAAATTAAACATCTCCACCCTAAATCCATCAGGCGTCCCACCTTCCAGCATCTGTCATTTCTGGCGAAAGCCTTGCCAGCAAAGGCCAGGAGTAAAATTTAGTTAGCCTTCTATGCGTTTACAATTTACGTACAAATAGTACTTTTGGTTTCGGATAGTCTCGATTTCAACAGGAAATTTCCCCGCTGAACGCCCTCCATAAAAATAAATCCGCGCTGCGCTGTAACGTTTCCACGGCTACTCACTCAACCCTTTTGTCATACCTGAAACTGCACTGAATCACCCGGTACTCACTCAGGAACTGTCACTCTCGAGCACTTGAACATTGCTCCTCGATATAGCTGTCGTTGGGATTTGATGTTCATAGGGCAGAACTAAAAGCGACGTCACTAGTTGAGCCCGCTAACCGGCTTCTCTGTTGTTCGTCACTTGGCCTTTTTACAGTAAGGACACCAAGTGCCCCATTCATCACGTACTGAACGCTCTCTTCCTATTCGCACCGGCGGTTGGGGCCTGGTTTGTTTGCTGGGCCTGGCGTACCTGGGCCCGGCCCAGGGCGACGACTTGCAACCCGGCCAGGAAGCCCTGCGCCTGCAACAGCAGCAACAACAGAACCTGCAACAGCTGCAATTGGAACAGCGCCAGCGACAGATGCAACGGGGCAGCTTCAGCGGTACCAAGACCGAGGCCGGCGTGCCCGAACAAACCGCCAGCGACAGCCGTTGCTGGCCGTTGAGCGGTACACGCATCGGTGGCGTCAGCCTGTTCGACAAGAGCCGCGTCAATGCCTTCATCAAGCCGTACGTGGCGCCGTGCATGGGGGTCAACCAGATCAACCAGTTGCTGGCCGCCCTCACCCGCCTCTATGTGGAGGCCGGCTACATCGCCAGCCGCCCCTACCTGGCCAGCGCTCCGGCCACCGGGCACAGCCTGGATATCCTGATCGAGGAAGGCTACGTCGAGGCCATCGAACTGGCCGACCAGAGCCTGCCAGTGTCGTTGCGCGGGGCGTTCCCGGGAGTGCTCGGCAAACCCCTGAACCTGCGGGACCTGGAACAGGGGCTGGACCAGTTGAATCGCCTGCGTTCGCTGGACCTGACTGCCGATATCGCCCCGGGCAGCCAACCTGGCGCTTCGCGGATCATCCTGCGCTCACGCAGCAGCGCTGCGCGCTGGGGCCTGGGACTTGGCCTGGACAACCTCGGCAGCGCCGGCACCGGGCGCGACCGCCAGTCATTGAACTTCAACCTCGACAGCCCCTTGCAGCTCAACGATGCGCTGAACCTGAACTACAGCGACACCCTCAACCAGGGGCCGCGCTACAGCCGCAGCAGCAGCCTGTTCTACTCCGTGCCCTATGGCTACTGGACCTACAGCCTGTTCGCCAGCCATGCCGAGTACCGCTCGCCGCTCAAGCTGGCCCGCACCACCCTCTACAACAGCGGCCGTACCGACATGGTCAGCGCCCGTGCCGACCGGGTGCTGTGGCGCGGCCAGGGCCACCAGCTCAGCGCCAACCTGCAACTGGCCTACAAGGACGTCGACAGCTACCTGCAAAAAGCCCATCTGCAGATCCAGAGCCCGACCCTGACCGTGGCCGAGACCGGGCTCAACCTGTTCTGGCTCAACAGCGCGGTCTGGAACCTGGACGTCAACTATGCCCAGGGCTTGACCTGGTTCGGTGCCGACCGCGACTCGCAACAAGTACAACGCAACCTGCCCAAGGCACAGTTCCACAAGTACCGCGCCAGCCTCAGCCAATGGCGCAACGGACAACTGGGCGGCCAACGCTGGCAATGGCAGAGCCAACTCTCGGCGCAGTACAGCCCGGACCCGCTGCCAGCGATCGAGCAACTCCTGGCCACCGACGATTCGGCGGTGCGCGGTTACCGAGTCAACAGTGTCTCCGGGGCCATCGGCGCGGTGTGGCGCAACACCCTGCGCCTGCCCCTGGACAGCGACCTGCCGGTGAAACTCACCCCACGCCTGGCCCTGGACAACGGCTGGATCAAGGCCGACCACGGCGCCCAGAGCCGACACCTCGCCGGTGCCAGCGTGGGCTTGAACCTGGCCTGGAAAAAACTGCAGCTGGACCTCGACTACCAACGCAGCCTGCAAACGCCGCAGGGCCTGCGAACGGAGCCGGAAACCTGGCTGGCCAGGATCAGCCTGCAGATCTGACCAACCGCCGATTTAGCCTGAATCAATCGATGAACCTGAGCCCCATGGGCCGTTGACCACAGAAAGCAACGCCCGGCTCACCTACTTAGAACGAGGTTCTCATGCCTGACAACACTCACAGGTTCCACCTTTCGCCCCAGGGCACCTTGCGCTGGACCATCGCCAGCCTGCTGCTGGTCTCCCACCTGCCTTTGGCCCTGGCCGGCGGCATCACCGTGGTCGAGGGCCCGGGTGGCGTGCCGATCCTGCAAGACCAGGGTGGCGTACCCATCGTCAACATCGTCGCCCCCAATTCCGGCGGCCTGTCCCATAACCAGTTCCTGGACTACAACGTCGGCCAGCAAGGCGTAGTGCTCAACAACAACAGCGATGTGTTGCACCAGGCAGCTTCGCAACTGGCTGGCCAGGTGGCGGCCAACCCGCAGTTCCAGGGCCAGGCGGCCAGCGTGATCCTCAACGAAGTGATCAGCCGCAATGCCTCGCAGCTCAACGGTATCCAGGAAATCGCCGGTACCGCCGCCGATTTCGTGTTGGCCAACCCCAACGGCATTTCGGTCAACGGTGGCAGCTTCCTCAACACCCCCAACGCCAGCCTGGTGGTGGGCCGTCCGGAACTCGAGGACGGCAAGCTGCAAGGGCTCAACACCCGCGACGCACGGGGCCAACTGGACATCCAGGGCGGTGGCCTGCGCAACGACAAAGGCTCGATCAACCTGATCGCCCCCCGTATCGACAGCCGCGGTGAGCTCAAGGCCCAGGATCAGTTGAACCTGACCGTAGGGCGTAACCAACTCGATGCCAAAGGCCAGGTACGCCAGGTCGACCCGGCCGGCCACACCCAGGAGCAGCGCATCGACGCCAGCCTGTTCGGAGCCATGCGCGCCGGGCGGATCAATATCGTCAGCACCGCCGAAGGCGCCGGGGTACGCGTTGGCGCGGTACAGATCGACGGTCACGATGGCATCAAGCTGAGCTCCGCTGGCGACCTGGACATCCGTGGCCAGGCCGTGGCCAACAGCCTCGACGCCAACCGGGCCGACCTGCGCAGCCAGGGCGATATCGACCTGCATGGCGGCCGCGACCTGGACCTGGCCGCCACCGACGTCAGCGGACGCAACGTCAAGCTCGACGCCGGGCGCAACCTGACCCTGAGCAGCATCGAAAGCCGCAAGCTCCAGGAAAAACGCCAGCAGTGGGACAACAGCACCATCGGCATTACCTGGGAAACCTACGACCGCACCGAGACCAGCAGCGACAGCCGCCAGCACGGCAACAAGGTGGTGGCGCAACACAACGCGCAATTGAACTCGGGGGCCGACACTCGGCTGCAAGCCAGCAGCATCGAGGCCGGCAATAGCCTGTCCGCCAACAGTGGTGGCGACCTGCAACTGACCGCCGCCACCGAGACCCACACCCAGCGCGACCAGGGCCAGCACCGCAAGCACCTGTGGAAGGAAACCTGGGACACCGCCAGCAGCGACCAGCGCAGCATCACCAGCCAGCTCAAGAGCGGCAACCAGTTGCAACTCGACAGCAAGCAGAAGCTACGCCTGGAAGGCGCTGAACTGCACAGCAAGGGCGATATCCAACTGGCGGCCAAAGACGTGGATATCACCAGCGCCAGCCGCCATAGCAGCAGTAGCGAGCAACGCTACTCCGGCGACCTGGTGGGCGGGGGCTTCTTCGGCAAGAACGCCGATGGCGACCAGGGCAAGACCCAGAACCAGGGCAGCAAGGTCAATGCCGAGGGCAAGCTGATCGTGCAGGCCGACAACGTGCGCATCAGCGGCAGCCAGGCCCGGGGCGGCACCCAGGCCAGCGTTATCAGCGACGACGGTTCGCTGACCATCGACGGCGTGCAGGACACCAGCCACAGCAATAGCCACAACAAGGACAGCAAGTTCTTCGGCATCGCCAAGGACGAGAGCAGCCAGCAGAACAAGGCCAGCACCACCGTCGGCAGCCAAGTGCGCTCGGACAGCAACCTCAAGCTGCAAAGCGCCAAGGACCTGGTCGTCAGTGGTTCCCAGGTCAGCGCCAAGGGTCAGCTGGACGCCAGCGCGAAGGGCTCGGTCAAGGTGACAGCGGCCGAGGATACCCAGCACACCAGCAGCAGCTCGCAACAGCGCGGTTTCGACGCCTACGCCAAGCAGACCGCACCCGGCAGCGGCCAGTACCGGGCCGGCGTGCGCTACCAGGACCAGCAGCGCAACGACAGCAGCGACAGCACCCGGCAACAGGCGTCCAGCCTTAGCGGCACCAGCCTGGCGGTCAGTGCCGGCGAGGACGTGAGCATCCAGGGCAGCAAAGTGGCGGCCACCGCGGGCGATGCCAGCCTGAGCGGCAAGAACGTCGAGCTGCTGGCAGCGCACGACAAACAGGACAAGCACAGCGACAGCACCACCACTGGTGGCGGCTTCTACTACACCGGCGGCCTGGATCGGGCCGGCAACGGCGTGGAGGTAGCCCATAACAGCAGCCAGGACAGCAGCAGCAAGAGCACCGCACAAACCAGCAACATCGCCGCCAGCGGCAACCTGACCATCAGCGCCGGCAATCGCCTGAGCACCGAGGGTGTCCAGGTCAAGGCCGGCGACAAGCTGCAAGTCAGCGCCGGGCAAATCGACAACCGCGCCGCACACAACAGCGAAAGCAGCCACCACCAGGAGAACAACTGGGCGGTGGATGTCGGCGCCAACGTCGAGTACAAGGGCGTGGCCCGGCCCATCGAGAAGGCCGTCCAGGGCGTGGCCCAGCGCAAGTTCCACCAACCTGGGGTGCTCGACGCCCTGGAACAGCCCAACATCGGGCTGGACGTGGATGTCAGCCACCAGAACCGCCAACTCGACACCAGCGCCAGCACCGCAGTGGTCAGCCAACTGAGCGGTGGCCAGGTCCAGGTCAAGGCCGACGGCCAACTGCAGGACCAGGGCACCCAGTACCGCGCCACCGACGGCGCGGTGAAGATCGATGCCGGCAGCCTGGTGGCCAGCGCCGCCAAGGACACCCACAGCAGCAGCGAGCAGGCGGTGGACGCCAAGGTCGGCGTACGGGTCTACACCAACACCGGTGAAGACCTGAACATCCGCGGCAGCGGCGCCGGTGGCAGCAGCACCGTCACCAGCAGCACCGAGAAAGCCCAGGTGGGCAGCTATGCCGGCAGCCAGGGCGTGGAAATCAAGCTCACCGGCGACGCCAGCTTCGAGGGCAGTCAGTTCAATGGCGGCCAGGGCGACGTAAAGATCAAGGCCGGCGGCGAACTGGCGTTGAACCAGGCCACTGACAAGCAGGACAGCAGCAACTCCAGCCTGCGGGGCGATGCCTCGCTGAGCCTGGGCACCCTGCCCGGCAGCAGCGGCACCAACCTCAACGTCGGCGCCGGGCTCCAGCTGGACCACAAGCGCCTGGACCAACAGGACAGCCAGGCGCAGGTCGCCAGCATCCAGGGCCAGGGCAAGGTGCAGCTCGAAAGTGGCGGCAACCTGACCCTGCAAGGCACCCAGATCGGCAACGCCGCGCGCCCCACCGGGGATATCAGCCTCAATGCCGGTGGCAAGCTCGACCTGCAAGCCGCGACCAATACCCACGCCAGCCAGGGCAGCAATCTGGGCGGTGGCCTCACCGCCGGTGGTGGCAAGTCCAGCAGCGAGCAGAGCAGCGGCAAGAACGCCAATCTGAGCGCCAACTTCAACATCGGCCGGGTCTCCGAGCAGGACCAGGACCAGCGTGGCGGCCAGCTCTACAGCCAGGGCCAGGTCACGCTCGCCAGCGGCGCCAGCGGTGATGCTGCGATCCACCTGCAAGGCACCCGGGTCGATGCCGGCAAGGTGGTACTCGATGCCGCCCAGGGCGGTATCCACCAGGAGTCGGCGCAGGCAACCCAGGTCCATAACAACTGGGGCCTGACCCTGGGCGCCGGGGCCAACCTGAGCCAGACCACCCCGACCGACGCCGAGCAGGGCTCGGCGAAGAACGCCCACGGGATCAACGCCCGGGCCAAGATCGACGTCGACCGGCGCCAGAACAGTACCCAGCACGACAGCCTGATCAAGGCCGACCAGGTTGTGCTCGCCAGTGCCGGCAACGTGCAGCTGGCCGGTGCGCACATCGACGCACAGCGGGTCGACGGAGCGATTGGCGGTGACTTGAGCATCGAAAGCCGCCAGGACCAGGTGCGTTCCACCCAGGTCAACATCGACGCCAAGCTGGACGCGGAGAAGAACCAGCCTGGCCTGGTGAGCAAGCTGGCCAAACCCGCCGGTCCGCTCAAGGACGATCTGCAGGCCAAGGCCGAGAAGAGCTTCGGCAAGCACCGGGAAAAACTCGAGAACGCCGTCGACAAGGGCGTGGACAAGCTCGGCTCGGCCAAGGACAGCCTGGTCAGCCAGGCCGACAACGCCAAGGAACGCCTGGGCGAGAAGCTCAGCCGCAGCGCCAGCTACGACGTCAACCCCGAGCCTCGTGGCGCCATCGGCAACAGCGTGGACAAGGCCAAGGGCTATCTCGCCGACAAGGCCGACGCGCTGGGCAATCGCTTCTCCAGCCTGAAGGACCGCTTCTGGCCCAAGACCAGCGACAGCTACTCGGTCAGCGAGAAGACCACCACTGGCGCCAGCGTGGCCAACACCACGGAAAACGTGCTGTTCGGCGACAAGAGCGGCAACACCTCCTACACCCCGACCTTGAACCTGAACCTCAGTCACCAGGCCAAGGACAGCGTGCAGCAGGCCTCGGGCATCAGTGGCCGGCAGGGCGTCAATCTGTCGGTGAGCGGTGAAACCAAGCTGACCGGAGCACGCATCGGCGCCAGCGACGGACGTGTCGACCTCGGCGGCTCGCGAGTCACCAGCACCGCCCTGGCCGGCTCGGACTACCGCGTCGACGTCGGGGTCAACCTGTCCAAGTCGCCAGTCAACCTGGCCCTGGGCAGTGGCAACGAACTGACCCGCAAGCAGGACGACGCCACCCAGAAGGACCAGGTGTTCAACCTGGGCCCGCTGCGTGTCGGCGGCCACAGTGACAGCCAACTGCTGCAGGCCGGTATCGACCAGAAAGCACCTTGAAACATCGGCCGCCTCCTCCCGGGGGCGGCCTTTGCCCCTCGCCTCCCCGACAGGGGCTTCCTCTGCGTGCCACCTGACTGTAATACCTCCCCTTATTCGCTGTAGGACCGTTCTCGAATTCGCTCCACGGTCTTTTTCGCCACGCCTTCCCCAAGACAGCTGGGCTACTGTTCGAACTTTCCACTCATCGACAGGAGGTCCGTATGCGCTCTGTACTCATCATTGACGACCACCCTGTCATACGCCTGGCCATCCGCTTTCTCCTGGAACACGAGGGGTATGCGGTCATCGGTGAAACCGACAACGGCGTCGATGCCCTGCAAATGGTCCGCGAGCACGAACCGGACCTGATCATCCTCGACATCTGCATTCCCAAGCTCGATGGCCTAGAGTTGCTCGAACGTTTTGGCAGCATGCCCCGGCCTGTGCGAACCCTGGTCCTGACCGCTCAGTCCGCCGCCTTGTTCGCCAATCGCTGCATGCGTGCCGGCGCCAGCGGCTTCGTCTGCAAGCAGCAAGACCTGAGCGAGCTGCTGAGCGCCATCAAGGCGATCCACAGCGGCTATAACTACTTTCCCAGCCAGGCCATGCAGGCCAGCCGCACTGCCCTTGGCGCTCCCCTGGAGCTGGCACAGTTCAACTCCCTGAGCGACCGGGAATTGATGGTCATGCAGCTTTTCGCCATGGGACAAACCAACCAACAGATAGCCACGGGGATGTTCTTGAGCAACAAGACCGTCAGCACCTACAAGAAGCGCATCATGCAGAAACTGGCCGCTGCCTCCATGAACACCCTGGTGAATATGGCCAAGCGCCACGAACTGATATGAAATCTCCCTGCCTGCCACCCTGCCCTGTTGATGAACCACGGCAATGATCGACTTCCTGCTGCAACACCCCGCACTGATTGCAATGACCACGTTGCTACTGGCGGCCTTGCTGGGCCAGGCCTGGTTGTATCGGCAACTTCGCCAAGGCACCCGATTGCTGCAGGCAACGTTGCGCACGAGCCAGGCCCTGCAAGCCGACAAGCAACAGGCCGAAGAGGCCAGCCGGATAAAAAGCCGCTTCCTGGGCAACATCGGTCATGAAATACGCACACCGCTCAACGCCCTCATCGGCTTGCTGGAGCTGGTGCTGCAGCGCACCCAGGCCCAGGACCCGAACCGCTCCTCCATCGAGCTGGCACTTGGGGCGGCCGGGGACCTGCGGGAGTTGCTGGCCGACCTGCTGGATGTAACCCGGATCGAATCCGGGCAAATGTCACTGGCACCGGATTGGACTCGCCTGCGCGATTGCGTCGATTCGGTGATGAGCATCTTCCTGATCTTGGCTCGCCAGAAGCACCTGGAGCTGAACCTTGAGTACCAGGTCCCGGACCCCGAGCCCCTGGTCCTGATCGACGCCCTGCGCTTCAAGCAGGTGCTATCGAACCTGTTGAGCAACGCCATCAAGTTCACCCATCGGGGCGAGGTCCGGGTCAGGCTGCAGCTGGTGCCCGGCAAGCACCCGGAGCACTTCAGGCTGCGCCTGCAGGTGCTGGACACAGGCATCGGCATTGCCGAATCACAGCGCCAGCGTGTGCTGTTGCAGCCTTTCGCCCAATCCACGCCTGACGGTCAGTCGGCCCGGGACAGCACCGGGCTCGGCCTGCCCATCAGCCATCACCTGTGCCAGAAGATGGGGGGCAGCCTGACCCTGCACGGGCGCAACGGCCCCGGTAGCGAAGCGCGCGTCAGGCTACCGCTGACCGGTCGCACGCTGCCTGTCCCGGCCAAGGAGGAAGCCGTACTGCCCTCCACCAGCCAGCCACTGGATATCCTGCTGGCGGACGATCACCCCGCGAGCCTGGTGCTGCTACGTGGGCAGTTGGAATACCTCGGGCACCGGGTCACCAGTGCCGCGGACGGGTTGCAGGCCTACCAGCAGTGGAAATCCGGGGACTTCGACTTGCTGATCGTCGACTGCAACATGCCCGTGATGAACGGCTATGAACTGGCCGAGGCCATACGCCAGGATGAAGCCCTGGAGCGGAGACCTGCGATCACCCTGATCGGCTATAGCGCCAGCAACGACCCGCAGACAGTCCAGCGTTGCCTGGATACCGGCATGCACGACTGCCTGTTCAAGCCCCTCAGCATTGGTTTGCTGAGCCATAAGCTGGCCATGCTCGATCCACAGCCCCGGGCAGACTGTTTCAACATGGCAGCCTTGCGCACCCTGACCCGTGGCGAACCGCGATTTGCCCTGCGCCTGCTCAAGGAGTTGCTGCAGTGCTGTCATGACGACCGCCGCCTGCTGGTCCGGATCAGCCCCGACAATCTCCAGGAACTGCGCCCACTGGCCCACAAGATCAAGGGCTCGGCACTGATGGCCGGAGCCGACGCGTTACATGAATGTTGCGAGGCCCTCGAGCTGGCGTGCCTGGGAGGCGCTGGAGCCGAACTGATCGGCAACGCTGTGGATGAGCTGGACCTGGAGCTGGTGCGGTTCACCCAATCCCTGCATCGACATCTTGAGCGTCATCGACAAGCGACTGCCGAATCGCCCTAAGCCATGGGCCTCACCACACCCGCCGTTGCCACCCGAAAGCCTGGCAAGCGCGACTAAAAAACGTCTCTTGCCAGACAAATATCAAAAAGCCACTATCCTCTCCCCCGCGCCCTCATCTGCGAATGAGTGAACGCCATCAACTTCCAAGCAAGATCGCAGCAGGAATGCCTGCCTTAACTATGCTTGGTTCCTGAGTCATGCCTGATGTGCCTTTGGAGAGAACTGGAATGCCGAGCACGCCATTGCCCGCACAACGCCGTCTCCCCCTCCATATTCATATCAGTGCGATGTTCACCCTGTTGCTGCTCCTGACCGGAGTGGTGCTGGGCATCTACAACTATCAGGCCACCACAAGCATCATTCTCGGCAGCAGCGAAAAACTGTTCCAACGCATAGAACAGGACGTACGCAGCGACCTGAGATCCACCTACGAACCCATCCGCCATGTGCTGAGCCTGTTGGCGACCAGGTCGGCGACCCAGGCACCGAACCTGGAGCAGCGGCTGGAGTTGCTCCAGCCATTCAGCCAGTCCCTGTTGGACAATTCCGACCTGGCATCGCTGTACCTGGGGTACGCCAACGGTGACTTCTTCATGGTGCGGCCGTTGCGCAATAGTGAGATCAAGGACAAGCGCCAGGCTCCCGCCAACAGTGCCTATGAGGTATGGAGCATCGAGCGCAACGCCAGTACTGGCCAGGTCAAGTCGCAATCGTTGTTCTATGACGCAAACCTGGTGCTGCTCGGGCGCCTGGATCACCCCGACGAGCGCTACGATCCCCGGACCCGGGACTGGTTCGCCAATGCCCGAGGCAATGCCGACCAGATCACCACCCGGCCGTATGTTTTCTATTCCACGCTGAATGTCGGCACCACCCTGGCCCGCAGCAGCGGCAAGATGGCAGTGATCGCCGCCGACCTGACCCTGGAGCAACTGTCTTCGACCCTGGCCAAGCACCGCGTCACCGCCACCACCGAAGTGGCCTTGCTGGACGACCTGGGCAACGTCGTGGCCTACCCCGAGAGCCACAGATTGCTGGTGGAACAGCGCTCCGCCCGCCTGATCAAGGCCAGTGACCTGAACCCGGTGCTCAACGCCCTGTTTCAAGGCCAGACCGTGGACGGCCATCTGCAAGTCCAGGGTCGCAACTGGATAGTTGCCAGCAGCCATATCGCCGAAGGCGGACCCGGCGGCCTGCAACTGGACCTGCTGGTACCCGAGGACGAGTTGCTGGCCGATGCCTACCGCTTGCGCTGGCAAGGTGCGCTGATCACCCTGACGACCCTGTTGCTGTGCCTGCCCCTGGGCTGGCTGATATCACGCATCCTGGTCCGTCCGTTGCGTAACCTGGTGCAGGAAGCCGATGCCATCCGCAGCTTCGACTTCCACTACCCGGCATCACGCCGCTCTCCGGTCCTGGAAGTGGATCAACTGAGCGTATCCATGACCCGAATGAAGAGCACCCTGGCCAGCTTCTTCGAGATCAACGCCAGCCTGTCCTCGCAAACCCGTTTCGATCCCCTGCTGCAACGAGTGCTGTTCGAGACGGTGAAGATCGCCCAGGCCCAGGCCGGGCTGATCTATCTCTGTGAAAGCAAGGGCACGCGCCTGGAACCCCATGGCCTGATCATCGACGGGCAACCCCAGGACCTCTCGCCCTTCGATATCGCCACCCAGGACCTGGCCGACCCGCATAACCCAGCCTGGCTGCAACAACTGGCGAACAACGACAACGTGGTCACCACCCTGGGCTTCGAGCAGGCCGGCAACCTGCAACGTATCCTGCTGGCCCTGGACAGCCCCAGCGCCCACCTGGTGGGCGTGCGCTTGCGCAACCGGCACAACGAGACGGTGGGCATGCTCCTGCTGTTCCTGGTAGACAGCGGCAGCGAGGCCGACATGGACAAGCTCGGCCCGGACCGCATCGCCTTCATCCAGGCGGTATCAGCCACCGCCGCACTGTGTATCGAAAGCCAGCGCCTGCAGAACAAACAGAAGCAACTGCTGGACGCCTTCATCCAGTTGCTGGCCGGTGCCATCGACGCCAAGAGCCCCTATACCGGCGGCCATTGCCAGCGGGTGCCGGCGCTGATGCTGATGCTGGCCGAAGCTGCCGCTGCCAGCCAGGAGCCCGGATTCGCCGCCTACCAGCCCAGCGAGGACGACTGGGAGGCCTTGCATGTCGCGTCCTGGCTACACGACTGCGGCAAGGTAACCACCCCCGAGTACGTGGTGGACAAAGCCACCAAGCTGGAAACCCTGAACGATCGTATCCATGAGATTCGCACCCGCTTCGAGGTGCTCAAGCGCGATGTCTGGATCGACTACTGGAAGGCACTGGCCCAAGGTGCCGAAGAGGTGCCCCAGGCCAGCGAACGCGATGCACGCCTGCAACAACTGGACGAGGAATTCGCCTTCGTCGCCCGCTGCAACCTCGGTGCCGAGTTCATGGCCGAGGCCGACCAGCAGCGACTGCAACGCATCGCCCAACGGACCTGGAGCCGGACCCTGGACAACCGCCTGGGCGTGTCCTGGGCAGAAAGCCAGCGCCTGGAGCGCACGCCCGCCCCCGAACTGCCAGTGGATGAACCGCTGCTGGCCGACCGCCCCGACCACCTGCTGGAACGTGACAGCACGGAGATCCTCGCGGCGGACAATCCCTGGGGCTTCAAGCTGCAGATGCCGCTCCACAAGTACAACCGTGGCGAGCTGTACAACCTGAGCATTCCCCGGGGCACCCTCACCGCCGAGGAGCGCTATGTGATCAATCACCACATCGTGCAGACCATCATCATGCTCGAGCACCTGCCCTTCCCGAGCCACCTGCAGAACGTGGCGGAAATCGCCGGTGGCCATCACGAGAAAATGGACGGCAGCGGTTATCCGCGACAGCTCAAGCGCGAGCAGATGAGCCTGCCGGCCCGCATGATGGCCATCGCCGACATCTTCGAAGCCCTGACCGCCGCAGACCGACCCTACAAGAAGGGCAAGACCCTGAGCGAAGCGCTGGGCATCATGGCCATGATGTGCCGCGATGCCCATATCGATCCGCAACTGTTCCAGCTGTTCATCCAGCAGCGGATCTACCAGCAGTACGCCGAGCGCTTCCTGACGCCGCAGCAGATCGACCCGGTGGACCAGGCGGCCTTGCTGAGCAAGGCCGGACTGGGCCACTGAAGGCTCAGCAGTCGCTGGCGTCCAGGAAGATCTGCGCCAGGCGCTCGATGCCTGCCTGGTCTTCTGCCCCAAAGCGCGCCAGCTTCGGGCTGTCCAGGTCGAGCACACCGATCAGTCGGCCCTCCTTGACCAGCGGTACCACCAGTTCACTGTTGGACGCGCTGTCACAAGCGATATGCCCGGCAAACGCGTGCACATCTTCCACTCGCTGGGTTTGCAAGGTGGCCGCCGCGGTACCACACACACCGCGCCCGAAAGGAATGCGCACACAGGCGATCTGGCCCTGGAACGGGCCCAGTACCAGCTCCTGGTTGCGATTGAGGTAGAACCCGGCCCAGTTCAAGTCCTCGAGCTGGCTGAACAGGAATGCCGAGAATTGCGCCGCGTTGGCGATGAAGTCGCGCTCATCGGCCAGCAGCGCTTGCAACTGGGCGCACAGCAACCCATAGCCGTCCAGGCCCTGTCCGGTCCCTTGTAAATCGATCATGCGTTTTGCTCCAACAACTGCAAGCCCACCCAGTAGCGGGCAAATTGATAGGCACAGCGGCCATTGCGGTTACCACGGCCGGTGGCCCAGCGTACCGCGAGAATGTCCAGCGCCTCGTCGCGCTGCCACTTCAGGCCGGCCTTGCCTGCCAGCTCGCCGATCCAGTGCTCGACCACATTGAGGAAGTGCTCCTGGGTAAAGGGGTAGAACGACAACCACAGGCCGAAGCGGTCCGACAGGGCGATCTTGTCTTCCACCGCTTCGCTGGGGTGCAGTTCGCCATCGACGCGCTTCCAGTTCTCGTTATCGCTCTCCTTTTCCGGTACAAGGTGCCGGCGGTTCGAGGTGGCGTAGAGCAGGACGTTCTCCGGGGCCTGCTCCAGGGAGCCATCGAGCACGCTCTTGAGCACCCGATAGTCGCCCTCGCCCGACTCGAAGGACAGGTCGTCGCAAAACAGCACGAAACGCTGGGGCAGCTTGACCAGTTGCTCCACCACTCGCGGCAGGTCCGCCAGGTGGTCGCGCTCGATCTCGATCAGGCGCAGGCCGCTCTTGGCGTGCTCGGCCAGCAGCGCCCGCACCAGGGAGGACTTGCCAGTGCCACGCGAGCCCCAGAGCAGGGCATGGTTGGCCGGCAGGCCGTCGAGGAACTGCTGGGTATTGCGCGCCAGCTGTTCACGCTGCTTGTCGACCCCGATCAGGTCGCTCAGGCGCATGTCCAGGCTGACCTCCAGTGGCAGTAGAAAACCGCTGCGGCCTTCGCGTTGCCAGCGAGCAGCCAGGCACTGGCTCCAGTCGATAGACTGGCGCGGGGTTGGCAACAGGGGTTCGATCCGGGCCAGAACCGCATCGGCGCGTTCAAGAAATGCAATCAATCGAGCATCCACGACTTTTCCTCAGGCACGTTCAAGGTAATGATGCGGCACACAGACGAAACGCAGTCCTGATCGAGGGGTCTATCGCCTTATCAGCTGCTGCCAGGCCAAGCCGGCAACCCAAGATGATCAGCTATGCTTGCGCAGCGAAGGGAAACGAAAGTGGTTCAACTCCCCATGGATATCAATTTCACCAACCGCCTGTCCTATAAACAGGCTCGGCTCACCGTGGTGGTGGGTTTCATTCTGGGGACCGCGCTCAGTCTGCTGCAAATCGGCATCGATTATGCCAGCGAAGACGCCTCCATCAATCGTGAAATCCATGCGTTACTGGAAATCAGTCACAATCCGGCCTCACGGATCGCCTACAACATCGATTCCGAACTGGCCCAGGAATTGACCCTGGGCCTGCTGCGCTCCCCGGCAATCATCCGTGCGCAGTTGATCGACAACAACAATACCTTGCTGGCCAATGTCGAGCGCCCACCGCTGCAAAGCCGCTACCGGGCCATCAGCGACTTCCTGTTCGGCGCCGACCGCCAGTTCGAGGATCGCCTGTACCTCAGCCACCTGCCGGAGGAGTCCCTGGGCTCCCTGCACCTGGATGTCGACACCTACGCTTTCGGCAGCCGCTTCCTGCGCCGCGCCGAAGTCACCCTGATCAACGGGTTTGCCCGCAGCCTGATCCTCACCGGGATTCTCCTGGGGTTGTTCTACGTGATGCTGACCAAGCCCTTGGTCGGTGTGATCCGCGAGCTCAGCAGCCGCGACCCGCGCAGTGCCCAGCAGGCCAAGCTGGAGTTTCCTCCTGGCCATGAAAACGACGAGGTCGGGGTGCTGGTCAAGGTCGCCAACCAGCAGTTCGAGATCATGACCACCGAAATCCAGCAGCGGCGCAATGCCGAAAATCGCCTGACCGAGTACCTCGGGCAGCTGGAGAACATCGTTTCGGCCCGTACCACCGAACTCAAGGCCAGCAATGCCCGCCTCAGCCAGTCCAACGAAGAACTGGAAGCGGCGCGACGCACAGCACTGGACATGGCCCAGGCACGTGCTGCGTTCCTGGCCACCATGAGCCACGAGATCCGCACCCCACTCAACGGCCTGCTGGGCATGATCGCCTTGTCCCTGGACAGCCCGCTGAACCCGGAGCAACGCCAGCAACTGTCCATTGCCCACGACTCCGGCAAGGTCCTGGTGGAATTGCTCAACGATATCCTCGATATGTCCAAGTTCGACGCCGGGCAACTGGAGCTCGAGCACATTCCCTTCGATCTCGGGGTCCTGGTGGAGGACACCGCCAACCTGCTGTCGCAGAACGCGGCGGCCAGCGTCGAGTTGGCTTGCCTGATTGCCCCGGACTTCCCCGCGCTGGTCCTGGGGGACCCAACGCGAGTGCGGCAGATTGTCAGCAACTTACTGTCCAATGCCCTCAAGTTCACGCGTTTCGGCCGGGTCGATGTGCGCCTGAGTACCCTGGGCGATGGAGTACGTATCGAAATCTGCGATACCGGCATCGGTATCGCCCAGGAAGCCCAGGCCAAGATCTTCCAGCCCTACACCCAGGCAGGTGCCGGCATTACCCGGCAATTTGGCGGCACCGGGCTGGGCCTGGCACTGACCTATAATCTCTGCGAGGCCATGAACGGCCGCCTGAGCATCAGCTCGGAAGTCGGCTTCGGCAGCCAGTTCTGCGCGGACCTGCCACTGCCATGCCACACCCCGGCGACACCGCTGCCGATGCTGTCCGGCAAGATCATTGCCATCACCGATGCCGGCAGCGGCCTGGCGGAACTGCTGGACAGCCTGCTGCCGGCCTGGGGCCTGAGCTACCAGCGGTGCAATATCGAGGACTCCCTGGCCGGGCGGCATCCCGACCTGCTGATTACCGACTGCCCGGAATGCCTGTTCGGCCTGCGCCCGGCCATCAATGCGCCGATCCTGCTGGTGACCGCCTACGGCAGCTTCCTGCCCAGCGAGCAGGCCAGTGCCCTGGCACCGCTGCAACAACAGGCGCGGCCGCTGGCGCGCAATGCGCTGTATCAGACCTTGCGGCGCTCACTGCAGGCCGAGCCCGTCACGCTCAACGATGCACAGCTGGAAATGCCGGCGCAGATCCGCCGGGCGAACATCCTGCTGGTAGAAGACAACCCGGTGAACCAACTGGTGGCCAAGGGCATGCTGAGCAAGCTGGGGTGCTCGGTCACCGTGGCCGCCCATGGCCTGGATGCGCTCAACCAGCTGGAACACAGCGCCTTCGACCTGATCCTGATGGATTGCAACATGCCGGTCATGAACGGCTACGAGGCCAGCCGGCAGATCCGCCGCAGCGGGCGCTGGCCGGACCTGCCGATCATCGCCCTGACCGCCAACGCCATGCCCGAGGAGCGCGAGCGCTGCCGTGCTGCCGGGATGAGCGACTACCTGGCCAAGCCCTTCCGGCGTGAAGAGCTGATCGCCCTGCTGGACCTCTGGGTACCGACTACGACAAAGCTCTGATCTGTTGCAGCAAGCGATCGAGGCCATCACGCAACTGGCCCAGATTGTCCAGATCGACTCCGCTGTCGCACAACAGCGCCGCCTTGAGCGGCGGCACTTGCTCGCGCAGGGCCAGTCCCGCCTCGCTCAGGCTCAGGTGCACCTCGCGCTCATCACGACCGGAGCGCCGGCGTTGCACCAGTTGCAGTTGTTCCAGGCGCTTGAGCAAGGGGGTCAGGGTGCCGGAGTCCAGCGCCAGCCGCTCGCCCAGGGCCTTGACCGTCGGCAGGGGCGGAGGCTGTGCATACCACTCCCACAACACCAGCATCACCAGGTATTGCGGGTAAGTCAGGCCCAGGCGATCGAGCATCGGCTTGTAGCCGCGCACCACGGCCCGGGATGCGGCATACAACTTGAAGCACAGTTGGCTATCGAGCTTGAGTGAGTCCACGGGCGAGTCGTTCATTTGAGCAGGGCTTCGATCTCTCGAGTCAGGTCCTGGGGCTTGGTGGTCGGAGCGAAACGCTTGACCAGCCGTCCCTCACGATCGATCAGGAACTTGGTGAAATTCCACTTGATCCCCTGGGACCCCAGGAGCCCGGGAGCCCGCTTCTTCAACTGGACGAACAATGGATGGGTACCCTCGCCATTGACCTCGATCTTCTTGAACAGCGGGAAGCTCACGCCATAGTTCAACTCACAGAACTCGGAGATCGCATCCTCGTCGCCCGGCTCCTGCTTGCCGAACTGATTGCACGGAAAACCCAGAACCACCAGGCCCTGGTCCCGGTAGGTCTGCCACAGTTCCTCCAGCCCCTTGTACTGGGGCGTGAATCCGCACTTGCTGGCGGTATTGACCACCAGCACGGCCTTGCCAGCGAAATCCGCCAGGGTTTTCTGCTCACCCTTGATGGTGGTGCAGGGAATGGTCAGCAACGCATCGGTCATGGCAGCAACTCCATTGAAGGTTGGGAACGGATAAAAATAGCGCTCAATTAGATTGCGCACAATTTAAATAATGAAAAAATAGGCCCCATGGAGCCCAATACCAGCCAGTCAAGCGAGGCGAACCCTGCAGGAGCGAAGCTTGCTCGCGATGGACTTCAGAGCGCTGCGTTTATCCAGTCAATAAGCGCTAACGTTAACGACCATCGCGGGCAAGCCACGCTCCCACCCTTTCCTTAGTTGATCGGCATTACTCCATGGAGCCGTCCTTTCGCCTAGCGCGCTACCAGGTCCAGGCAGACGGAGTTGATGCAGTAGCGCAGGCCGGTGGGCGGCGGGCCATCCGGGAACACGTGGCCCAGGTGGGCATCGCACTTGGCACAGACCACTTCGGTGCGGATCATGCCGTGGCTCAGGTCGCGGATCTCGATCATCGCGCTATCGGCGATGGGCTCGTAGAAGCTCGGCCAACCACAACCGGAATCGAATTTGGCCCTGGAGTCGAACAGCGGCTCATTGCAACAGATGCAGTGGTACACCCCATCGGTCTTGGTGGCGTTGTACTTGCCCGAGAACGGACGTTCGGTGCCCTTGAGCCGGCAGACGTTGTACTGCTCGGGATCGAGCATGGCCCGCCATTCTTCCAGGGTTTTTTCCAGCTTTTCCATGGTCCTTCCTCTGCAACGGAAAAAGCCCGATCTGTATCTTTTCCACGGATCGGGCGGCACGTATGATTGCGCCTCGTCAGACGCCAGTCTGGCAGCCGCGCTACACCCATTCAAACGGATTCTGCCGCAGCCGGCGCGAGCTACAGCCGGTGTCACACGGCAGGATTCCCAGTACGGTAGTTCATCCTCCGCCTGGATCGTTCATTTTCGGGAACACATCGCCATGCAGGTCAGCAAATCGAACAAGCTCGCCAACGTCTGTTATGACATTCGCGGCCCAGTGCTCAAGCACGCCAAACGCCTGGAAGAGGAAGGCCATCGCATCCTCAAGCTGAACATCGGCAACCCGGCGCCCTTTGGTTTCGAGGCACCGGACGAGATTCTCCAGGATGTGATCCGCAACCTGCCGACCGCCCAGGGCTACAGCGACTCCAAGGGCCTGTTCAGCGCACGCAAGGCTGTGATGCAGTACTACCAGCAGAAGCAGGTGGAAGGCATCGGCATCGAGGATATCTACCTGGGCAACGGCGTATCCGAGCTGATCGTAATGGCCATGCAGGCCCTGCTCAACAATGGCGACGAAGTGCTGGTCCCGGCCCCCGACTATCCACTGTGGACCGCCGCGGTGAGCCTGGCCGGTGGCAATCCGGTGCACTACCTGTGCGACGAGCAGGCCAACTGGTGGCCCGACCTCGCCGACATCAAAGCCAAGATCACCCCGAACACCAAGGCCCTGGTGATCATCAACCCGAACAACCCCACCGGCGCCGTGTACCCCAAGGAAGTGCTGCTGGGCATGCTGGAGCTGGCGCGCCAGCACAACCTGGTGGTGTTCTCCGACGAGATCTACGACAAGATCCTCTACGATGACGCCGTGCATATCTGCACCGCCTCCCTGGCCCCGGACCTGCTGTGCCTGACCTTCAACGGCTTGTCCAAGTCCTACCGCGTGGCGGGCTTCCGCTCCGGCTGGGTGGCCATCTCCGGTCCCAAGCACCACGCCCAGAGCTACATCGAAGGCATCGACATGCTGGCCAACATGCGCCTGTGCGCCAACGTGCCCAGCCAGCATGCGATCCAGACCGCCCTGGGCGGCTACCAGAGCATCAACGACCTGGTCCTGCCGCCTGGCCGCCTGCTGGAACAGCGCAACCGCACCTGGGAACTGCTCAACGACATTCCCGGGGTCAGCTGCGTCAAGCCCATGGGCGCACTGTATGCCTTCCCGCGGATCGACCCGAAAGTCTGCCCGATCCACAATGACGAGAAGTTCGTCCTCGACCTGCTGCTTTCGGAAAAGCTCCTGGTCGTCCAGGGCACAGCCTTCAACTGGCCGTGGCCGGACCACTTCCGCGTAGTCACCCTGCCTCGGGTCGACGACCTGGAACAGGCCATTGGCCGGATCGGCAATTTCCTCAAGTCCTACCGTCAATAATTCTGATAACGCAGTGCGATCCTTCGCTGATCGCACTGCGATTAATTCAGCAACACATCTTCGCTGACCTTCTCCGCCCCCCTCTACTAAGCTTGCACTTTCCATCGCATCCACTGTCACAGGGTCTGCATTGCAACCAGGTGATGACTGCGTGCGAGGGTTGGTCATGAAGCTGTCACGCCAGCGTCATCTCCTTTTCCATGCGACATAGTTTGAAATAGAAGCTGTATTGAATAGGGCGTTGTCGCGCCTTATATACCCCGCGGTACGCAACATCTTTAGCTTGAGGAGATTTCTACAACCATGATGCGAATCCTGCTGTTTTTGGCCACTAACCTTGCGGTCGTGCTGATTGCCAGCATCACCCTGAGCCTTTTCGGCTTCAACGGGTTCATGGCGGCCAACGGGGTTGATCTGAACCTCAATCAGCTGCTGATTTTCTGTGCGGTCTTCGGGTTCGCCGGTTCGCTGTTCTCGCTGTTCATCTCCAAGTGGATGGCGAAGATGAGCACCAGCACGCAGATCATCACCCAACCGCGCACCCGCCATGAACAATGGCTGCTGCAGACCGTTGAACAACTGTCCCGCGAGGCTGGCATCAAGATGCCGGAGGTCGGGATCTTTCCGGCCTACGAAGCGAATGCCTTCGCCACCGGCTGGAACAAGAACGACGCCCTGGTAGCCGTGAGCCAAGGCTTGCTGGAGCGCTTCTCGCCAGACGAAGTGAAGGCCGTGCTGGCCCATGAGATCGGCCACGTCGCCAATGGCGACATGGTCACCCTGGCATTGATCCAGGGCGTGGTGAACACCTTCGTGATGTTCTTCGCGCGGATCATCGGCAACTTCGTCGACAAGGTGATCTTCAAGAACGAAGAAGGCCAGGGAATTGCCTACTACGTGGCGACCATCGTCGCCGAACTGGTCCTGGGCATCCTGGCCAGTGCCATCGTGATGTGGTTCTCACGCCAGCGCGAGTACCGTGCCGATGAAGCTGGCGCCCGCCTGGCCGGCACCAATGCGATGATCGGCGCCCTGCAGCGCCTTCGTTCGGAGCAAGGCCTGCCAGTGCACATGCCCGACACCCTGAATGCCTTTGGCATCAACGGTGGCATCAAGCAAGGCTTGGCTCGCATGTTCCTGAGCCACCCGCCACTGGAAGATCGCATCGACGCCTTGCGTCGCCGCGGTTGATCCGCAGTACGGCAACCAGCAAAAGGGCGACGCAAGTCGCCCTTTTGCATGGACTCAGGAACGCTCAGCGTTCACGCTGCTTCTCCAGGCGATAGACCCGCTCCACCAGGCGGGTGACGCCGCCCTGGAGAAACTTCCAGCTCTCACCCAGGATGTCCCGTTCGGTCTCCACCTGCAGTTGCCAACTGCCCTCCAGACGCTGTCGGACCTCATCATCCAGTACCGCGAATGGCGGCCCGTCCAGCTGGGCCTGATCGTAGTCCATGGTAATCAGCAGGCCACGAGTACCAGCTGGCAAAAGGCCGTTGAGGTGTGCGCTATAGCGCTGGCGCATTTCCTGGGGCAAGGCAATCATCGCCGCACGATCGTACAAGGCCGTGCAATCGGCGATGTCCTGGGCGGTCAGGGCGAAAAAATCGCCACGCCAGATCTGGATCGGCCCCTGGGCATAGACCGTGAACGCTCCTTGCTGGCGGATCTCTGGTTGCAGTTGATGCTCATGGAAAAAATCCTCCACGGCCTTCTGCGACAGCTCGATACCCAACACCTGATGCCCACGATCGGCGAGCCAGAGCAAATCCAGGCTCTTGCCGCACAGCGGCACCAGCACCCGGCTCTGCGCTGCCAGGCCAAGGCCTGGCCAGTACTGCTGCAGATAGGGGTTGACCTCTGTCGAATGAAAACCGATCTGCCCCTGTTCCCAGCGTTTGTGCCAAAAATCTGCTTGCATGAGACACCCTTGGAATTCGATCAAAAAGCCCTAAAACTTATATTAGATTTAGATCGATGACCTGATTGAAGATGGCGCATCTTAACCCTCAGGACCTTCTTCATGCTCCCCAGCCTGTTCATTTCCCACGGCTCCCCCATGCTGGCCCTGGAACCCGGCGAAAGCGGTCCGGCATTGGCCCGCCTGGCCGCACAGCTACCACGCCCCCGGGCGATCCTGGTGGTATCGGCCCACTGGGAAAGCAGCGACTTGCGAGTCAGTGCCCACCCGCATCCAGAAACCTGGCACGACTTCGGCGGTTTCCCGGCGGCCTTGTTCGCCGTGCAGTATCCCGCCCCCGGAAGCCCCGAACTGGCCGCGCAAGTCGTGCAGCTGCTGGGGGCCAACGGCCTCGTGGCACAACTGGACGAGCACCGCCCTTTTGATCACGGCACTTGGGTACCGCTATCGCTGATGTATCCACAAGCAGATATCCCGGTCGTGCAACTGTCGCTCCCCAGCCAGCAAGGACCGGCCCTGCAGACTCGCATCGGCCACGCCTTGGCCAGCCTGAGGGCCCAGGGCGTACTGTTGATCGGCTCCGGCAGCATCACCCACAACCTGCGGGAACTGGACTGGCATGCCGGCCCGGAAAGCGTCGAACCCTGGGCCAAGGCCTTTCGCGACTGGATGATCCAGCACCTGGCTGCCAATGACGAGAGTGCCCTGCACGCCTATCGACAACAGGCCCCCCATGCCGTACGCAGCCACCCAAGCGATGAACACCTGCTACCGCTGTACTTCGCCCGAGGCGCCGGCGACACGTTCGGCCTGGTCCATCAAGGCTTCACCCTGGGTGCGCTGGGCATGGATATCTATCGCTTCGATTGAACAGCTGGCGCAGCAGGCAAAAAAAATCCCCGAACCAGTCGGGGATTTCTTTGCCTGATCAATCAGCTCGCGAGCCGATCAATCTTCGCGGTAGCGACGCAGCTTGAGCTGCTTGCCAGCTACGCGGGTGTCCTTGAGCTTGGTCAGCAAACGATCCAGGCCTTCTTCCGGCAGTTCTACCAGGCTGAAGCTGTCACGCACCTGGATCCGGCCGATGGCTTCACGAGCCAGGCCACCCTCATTGAGGATCGCCCCCAGCAGGTTCTTGGCGGCAATACCATCGCGCGCACCCAGCGCAGTACGGCAACGGGCACGGCCCTCAGCCAGCGGCATCGGTGCGCGACGCTCACGCTCGCCACGCTCAGGACGATCACCATAGCGCTCGGAACGCTCGCCACGCGGAGCGCTGTTCGGCACCAGCGGACGCTCTTTCTCGATCGCTGCCAGGTTCAGCGCCTGACCATTGGTAGCCTTGCGCAGCAGAGCCGCAGCCAGGGCACGCGGGCTGCAACCGATATCGGCAGTCAGGCGGTCCAGCAGGTCGCCATGGGTCGCTTCAGCATCGGCAACCAGCGGCGACAGGCTGTTGGTCAGCTTCTTGATGCGCGCATCGAGAACGGCTTGGGCATCGGGCAGTCGAACTTCGGCAACCTTCTGGCCAGTCACGCGCTCGATCACTTGCAGCATGCGACGCTCACGCGGGGTCACCAGCAACAGGGCACGGCCTTCACGACCGGCACGACCGGTACGGCCGATGCGGTGCACGTAGGATTCCGGATCGTAGGGCATGTCCACGTTGAATACGTGGGTGATGCGCGGTACGTCCAGGCCACGGGCGGCAACGTCGGTAGCCACAACGATGTCCAGGCGGCCATCCTTGAGGGAATCGATCACGCGCTCGCGCTGGTTCTGGGCGATGTCGCCGTTCAGCGCAGCGGCTTTGTAGCCTTTGGCTTCCAGGGCACTGGCCAGGTCCAGGGTGGCTTGCTTGGTACGCACGAACATGATCAGGGCGTCGAAATCTTCGACTTCCAGCAGGCTCAGGACCGCGCCAGTCTTCTGGTCGGCGTGAACCAGCAGGTGAGCCTGCTCGATCGCGGTAACGGTCTGGGTCTTGCTCTGGATCTTGACGTGTTTCGGATCCTTCAGGTGACGCTCGGCGATCGCACGGATCGACTGCGGCAGAGTGGCCGAGAACAGTACGGTCTGACGGGACTCCGGCATGGCCTTGAAGATCACTTCCAGGTCATCCATGAAGCCCAGCTTGAGCATTTCGTCGGCTTCGTCGAGAACCAGGTGGTTCACGGTAGCCAGGACCTTCTCGTCACGACGCAGGTGGTCGCACAGACGGCCAGGGGTGGCGACAACGATTTGCGCGCCATTACGGATTGCTTTCAATTGTGGGCCCATCGGCGCACCGCCATAGACGGCCACAACGGTCACGCCAGGCATTTGCTTGGCGTAGGTTTCGAAAGCAGTTGCTACTTGCAGCGCCAACTCACGGGTTGGGGCCAGGATCAGAGCTTGCGGCTCGCGCTTGGACGGATCGATGCGGTTCAGGATAGGCAGGGCAAAGGCAGCGGTCTTACCGGTACCGGTTTGCGCCTGGCCAATCATATCGTGACCGGCAAGGATGATCGGAATCGACTGCTGCTGAATGGCCGAAGGCTCTTCATAGCCGGTAGCGACTACTGCAGCGACAATATTGGGATGAAGTTCAAGAGCGGCGAAGCCGCCGATTTCCTGGGTCATGGGTCTGCCTCTAAGTGCATCCGCAAAGACCCATGCTCCAAAGCTGCGCATGCCGTGTAAGACTCGGAGAGTCACCCTGGCAGCTTTGTCGGCGGGGATTTGCGAAAACGATTGAAAGAAATGAACGTCAAGGATAGCCCGCGAAGCGGACAAGCAGCCGAAGCTGACTTCGGGGAAATGCGTTACCTAAACGGGGCCCGGTTAAAGGCCGGCGCGCACTATACCGGAATTACTTAAAAAAGGGAGTTTTTTTTGTCGGAAAAATCCGCTCAACCCCCGATTACCACAGGCTTTGCGCAGACTCGGGCGGCACGCTACTTTTGCTCAAGCCCCGGGTAAATGGGCGCCTCGCTTAATCGGTTCACCTTTATTCGCCAAATCATCCCACAGCCGCCCTTTTGTCTTCCAAGGACAACCCCCTATGAATCAGCCCAGCGCCAGTCGCGTCAGCCGTGAACAACGTGGCCATCTGTTCCTCATCGGCCTGGACCGGATTGCCAAGCGCAACGCTTTCGATCTGGAACTACTCAATCAATTGAGCCTGGCCTACGGCGAATTCCAGGCCGACAGCCAGGCACGTGTCGCGGTGGTCTTCGCCCATGGCGAGCACTTCACCGCCGGGCTGGACCTGGCCAATGTAGCCGCCGCCCTGGCCCAGGGCTGGCAGGCGCCTCCTGGCGGTTGCGACCCTTGGGGCGTGTTCGCCGGGCCGCGGGTAAGCAAGCCGGTGATCACAGCGGTGCAAGGCTATTGCCTGACCATCGGCATCGAACTGATGCTGGCCGCCGACATCAACCTGTGCGCCAGCAACACCCGCTTCGCCCAGATGGAGGTGCAAAGGGGCATCCTCCCATTCGGTGGTGCCACCTTGCGCTTGCCGCAACTGGCCGGATGGGGCAACGCCATGCGCTGGTTGTTGACCGGGGATGAATTCGATGCCCACGAGGCCCTGCGGATGGGGCTGGTGCAGGAAGTCATGGCCAGCGAAGACCTGTTGCCACGAGCTATCGAACTGGCACAACGCATCGCCCAACAGGCGCCACTGGGGGTCCAAGCCACACTGTTGTCGGCGCGCCAGGCGCGCCTCGAGGGAGAGACCGCAGCCGCCCGGGGCTTGCCCCCCTTGGTGCAGAAGCTGATGAACAGCGACGATGCCAAGGAGGGCATAAGGGCCATGCAGGAAAAACGCCCGGGATCGTTCAAGGGCTGCTAACAGCACCCGCAAAACGATCTCAGGTAGCCGGGCGGATGTCCTTGATCAGCGATTGCAACGAATAGCCCAGGCGCGGCGCCAGGGCCTCGGCCCTGGCCACCAGGCCCGGCATGTCCAGATCCTGCTCCAGGTCGGCTGGCACGATCAGGATCACATTGCCCTCCTTCACCGGCAGCTCCCAGTAATGCCGGTGATACAGGCCACGCAACAACGCCGCCCCCAAGGGCTTGCCGTCATCGGTGGCCCACTGGTTGATCACCAGCCAACCGCCGGGGTTGAGACGCTTCTGGCAGTTTTCCAGAAACCCCCAGGCCAGATGGCCGACACCTGGGCCAACATCGGTGTACAGGTCGACGAAAATCAGGTCGGCAGGCTCGGCGCTGTCCAGCAATTCCAGGGCATCGCCAATCCTTATATAAAGCCGTGGATCATCATCCAGTCCCATGTACTCGATGGCCAGGCGCGGTACATCCGGACGCAGTTCGATAGCCTCGACGTCCTCCAGGGGCAGGAACTTCAGGCACGCCTGGGTCAGGGTGCCGGCGCCCAGCCCGAGAAACAGGGCACTTTCAGGTGCGGCATGGCACAACGCACCGATCAACATGGCGCGGGTGTAGTCATACTCCAGCCAACTGGGGTCTGCGGTGAACACGCAGCTTTGCTCGATGGCCTCGCCAAATTCGAGAAAGCGATAATCGGCCACTTCCAGGACCCGGATCATGCCGAACTCGTCGTGAACTTCGGCGAGCACTCGCTCGACGCGCTCCTCAGTCATTTCATCTCCTAATGCACCGGTGCGAACCTTGCCGGTGCCATGAACCAGCCGCTCGATGGCGAGCGCAAAGGCGCGATTGTCGACCAAGCCCGATAAGCAGGTCACGCATTAATTTGCTGCTAACATGCCTACCCCACCGTAACGCAATCGAGTACGCGATGAGCCAACCCTGGACCCCCGACAGCTGGCGCGCCTTGCCGATCCAGCAACAGCCCCATTACCCCGATGCTGCACACCTGCTCCAGGTGGAGCAGACCCTTGCCAGCTATCCACCACTGGTCTTCGCCGGGGAAGCCCGGGAGTTGCGCCGCCAGTTCGCCGAAGTCACCCAGGGTCGTGCCTTCCTGCTGCAAGGCGGTGATTGCGCCGAGAGCTTTGCAGAATTTTCCGCGGCGAAGATTCGCGATACCTTCAAGGTGCTGTTGCAGATGGCGATCGTCATGACCTTCGCTGCCGGCAGCCCGGTGGTCAAGGTCGGGCGCATGGCCGGCCAGTTCGCCAAGCCACGCTCGGCCAACGACGAGACCATCAATGGCGTGACCCTCCCGGCTTACCGTGGCGATATCGTCAATGGCATCGGCTTCGATGAAAAAAGCCGGGTACCGGATCCCGATCGCCTGCTGCAGTCCTACCACCAGGCCACCGCCACCCTCAACCTGTTGCGGGCCTTCGCCCAGGGCGGTTTCGCCGACCTGCACCAGGTGCACAAGTGGAACCTGGACTTCATCGCCAACTCGGCACTGGCCGAGAAATACAGCCAATTGGCGGACCGCATCGATGAAACCCTGGCGTTCATGCGGGCCTGCGGCCTGGACAGCTCGCCACAATTGCGCGAAACCAGCTTCTTCACGGCCCACGAAGCACTGCTGCTCAACTACGAGGAAGCCTTCGTCCGCCGCGACAGCCTGACCAACGACTATTACGACTGCTCGGCGCACATGCTGTGGATCGGTGATCGCACCCGGCAACTCGATGGTGCGCACGTCGAGTTCCTGCGCGGGGTGAACAACCCGATCGGGGTCAAGGTTGGCCCAAGCATGGATACCGAGGAGCTGATCCGCCTGATCGACATCCTCAATCCCAGCAACGACCCAGGCCGCCTCAACCTGATCGTTCGCATGGGGGCGAACAAGGTGGGCGAGCATCTGCCACGACTGATCCGTGCGGTGGAAAGCGAAGGCAAGCAAGTGCTGTGGAGCTCGGACCCGATGCACGGCAACACCATCAAGGCCAGCAGCGGCTACAAGACCCGGGACTTCGCCCAGATCCTCAGCGAGGTCAAGCAGTTCTTCCAGGTGCACCAGGCCGAGGGCAGCTACGCCGGCGGCATTCATATAGAAATGACCGGGCAGAATGTCACCGAGTGCATTGGCGGTGCGCGCCCCATTACCGAAGATGGCCTGTCGGACCGCTACCACACCCATTGCGATCCGCGGATGAACGCCGACCAGTCCCTGGAGCTGGCATTCCTGATTGCCGAGACCCTGAAACAGGTCAAGCGCTGAGTCCGGCCAGGACCTGCTACGGCCTTCGCGGGACGCCCTCGCGAAGGCTTCAGGCCAAGAGCTTGCGCAAACGCTGTGCCCCCTCTCGCGGGCAGTTCAATTGAATGTCCGCCAGGCCCAACCAGTCAGCCATCTGCCGTAGCTGCCCGGCCAGCGCCTGCATTCCAGGTTCGTCCAGCCCCACCGCCTCTTCATGCACCGCATGCACCGCCAGTCGCCCCTGGGCACGCTCAGCCCGCAGGTCGACCCGGGCAACAATGCGCTCATCGTGCAGAAATGGCAGTACGTAGTAGCCATAGACCCGCTTGTGCAGCGGTGTGTAGATCTCCAGCCGATAGCGGAAATCGAACAGGCGCTCGGTGCGGCTGCGCTCCCAGATCAGCGAATCGAACGGCGATAGCAAGGCACTGGCGCCAACCTTGCGCGGCACCTTGAACTGGGGCAGGCAGTAAGCCGGCTGCCGCCACCCCTGAACCTCACAGGCCAGCAGCTCGCCAGACTCCAACAACTCGGCCAGGCGAGCGCGGCTATCGGCAGGATCGAGGCGAAAATAATCACGCAGGTCCTTTTCCGTCGCCACCCCCAGGGCCGTTGCCCCTTGCACCAGCAATTGGCGCTGGGCCTGGGCCTCATCCATTAGCGGCTGCTGGAGGATGGCCTGGGGAATGACCCGCTCCGGCAAATCGTACAGTCGCTCGAACCCCCGTCGCCCGGCCACCGTCACCTCACCAGCGGCGAACAGCCATTCCAGAGCATGCTTTTCATCGCTCCAGTCCCACCAGGGCCCTGCCCGCTCCTCGCGACTGGACAGGCTGCCAGCGCCCAGGGCGCCCTGCGTCTGCACTGCCGCCAGTACCCGGCTGATCGTGGCCTGCTGCTCCCGGCCGAACCGCGCCAGCTGGGAATAGATACCCTGGCCCTGACGGGCTCGCTGCATGCGCCAGCGCATCAGTGGATACATGGACATCGGCAACAGCGACGCTTCATGCCCCCAGTACTCGAACAAGGTACGCTGCCGCCCCTGGCTCCAGGCAGCCTGATCCAGCAACTGCTGTGGATAACTGCCAAGACGGGAGAACAACGGCAGGTAATGGGCGCGAACCAACGCATTGACCGAATCGATCTGCAGTAGCCCCAGGCGCTCTATCTGCTGGTTGAGGCGTGCCGCCTTGATCGATGCCGGCGGCCGCCGCCCGCCAAATCCCTGGGCGGCCAAGGCCAGTCGTCGAGCCTGCTTGAGCGAAAAAGAATGGGCTACGGGCATGGATTCCTCCTTGTCTGAGCGCACGCTAACGCACCGACAACCGATTTGGGTAGCCACTCCTACGCTCATTTATGCATCGGGTCGTCCCAGAATGGGCGAACCCTCTCATGCTCGACATCCACTCGGGTGAGCCCCAGGTCCTTGAGCGCCTCGTCACTGAGACTGGCAAGCATCCGGCGCTCGTGACCCAGGGTGTACCAGCGGGCCACCTTGTGCCACAAGACACTGAGCGACAACCCTTGGAAGGGTGTTTTATGGACGAGTACAAAACCCTTTTGACCTTTCATCATCTTGCCCTCCAGTGGGGATGACGCCAGTGTCTGCCCAGGAATAAGATCAATCCAACGAATGTTTCTTATGCCGAACATCTCAGGATTTGATGAATGTCTCAGTTCCCCAGTATCGATACCGAAGTGCTGCGTACCTTCGTCGCCATTGCCGATGAAGGCGGTTTTACCCGGGCTGGCGAACGGGTCAATCGCACCCAGTCTGCGGTCAGCATGCAGATGAAGCGCCTGGAGGAGGATGTGCTGCAACGCCAGCTGTTCCAGCGCGATGGCCGCCAGGTCAAGCTGACCGCCGAGGGGCAGGTGCTGCTGGGCTATGCCCGGCGCATCCTGAAACTGCATAGCGAGGTGTTCAACACCTTGCGTGAGCCGCACATGGTGGGATTGGTGCGCATCGGCACCCCGGACGACTATGTGATGCGCTTTTTACCGGGAATTCTCTCGCGCTTCGCCCAAAGCTACCCATTGATCCAGGTCGAGGTGCATTGCGAGTCCTCCAGGCAGCTGTTGCAACGCCAGGACCTGGACCTGTCCATCGTCACCCGGGAACCTGGCAACGAGATCGGCCAACTGTTGCGCAAGGAGCGTTTCGTCTGGGCCGCGGCCCAGTGCTTCAGCGCACATGAACAGTCGCCCATGCCCTTGGCGATGTTCAACAGCGATTGCTTTTGCCGGGTGTGGGCCTGCAATGCCCTGGACGCTGCCGGCCTGGACTATCGGATCGCCTACAACAGCTCAAGCCTGTCGGCGATCATGGCGGTGGTCAGCGCAGGGCTCGCCGTCACCGCGCAACTGGAAAGCCTGATCACGCCGGACATGCGCATCCTCGGTGAGGCCGAAGGGCTGCCCCTGCTGCCAGAGGCGAGCATCATGCTCTTGCGCAACCTCAACAAACCCTCGCCCATTACCGAATGCCTGGCCGAGCATATCGTCGAAGGCTTCAAAGCTTGAGGCCCAGCATCACTGCGCACACCACCAGGAAGCCACAGAACAGGGCACGCAACAGGCGCTCCGGCAAGGCATGGGCGACCCTTACCCCCCAACTGATACTCAACAGGCCACCTGCCGCCAGCGGCAAGCCCACCTGCCAATCCACTTCATGATGGATACCGTAGGTCACCAGGGTCACCGCCGTGCTGGGCAGGGCCAAGGCCAGGGACAGGCCCTGGGCCACCACCTGGGTGGTGCCGAAAATACTGGTCAGCACAGGCGTGGCGACCACCGCACTGCCAACGCCGAACACGCCCCCCAGCGCTCCGGAAGCTGCGCCCAGGGCACCCAGCCAAGGCCAGGAGTAGCGCATCTGCGATTGAGCCGGGGCACTGGAACTGAACATGCGCAACAAGTTGTAGGCTGACAGGGCCAGTAGAAAGACGACGAAGATGGTACGCATCGATTGGGGATCGATCCCCACGGCCCAGATCGACCCGAGCCAGGCGAAACTGAACCCCATCAGCGCCAGGGGCGCGGCATGGCGCGCGGCGATACGGTTGTGCTGGTGATACCGCCACAGCGCCAGCATCACGTTCGGCACGACCATCACCAGGGCAGTCCCCTGGGCAATCTGCTGGTCCAGGCCGAACAGCACCCCCAGCACAGGGATGGCGATCAGCCCCCCACCGATACCAAACAGACCGCCCACTGTCCCCAGCACTGCGCCCAACAACAGATACATCGCTAACTCGATCAATGCCGCACTCCTCACCTGAGGCCTTGCATGCTACGTAGCTGGCCCTGGTACGGAAACGCATAGCAACGCACAATGGCTTTGCTGTTTTCGCATAAGCGAGTCGACCATGAATCCCAATACCCTGACTGAACAACTGGGGCTGTTTATCGATGTGCTGGAGGCAGGCAGCTTTTCTGCCGCCTCACGCCGCCACCCCCTGACACCTTCGGCCGTGGCCCGACGTATCGACAGCCTGGAGAAGGCCGTGGGTACCACCCTGTTCATGCGCACCACCCATGCGGTAGTCGCCACCGCGGCCGGCCTGGCATTCGCCGAACGGGCTCGACGGATCGTCGCCGAACTGCAACTGGCACGGGCCGAAGCCGTTTCCTTGAGCCATGCCCCGGAAGGCCTGATCCGCATCGACGCCCCGGCCGCCTTCGGGCGACGCCACTTGGCTCCCGCCATTGCCGACTTCCTGGTGCTCTACCCAGGCCTGGACGTGCAACTGCACCTGATCGACAGCTTCATCGACATGCAGGGCGCACACCTGGGCAAGGTGGACCTGGTCCTGCGGGCGGGACAACAGGTGGATACACGCATGGTCGCCACGACATTGGCCAGCATCGTGCGCATTGCCTGCGCCAGCCCGGCCTACCTGAAGAACCGTGGCACTCCCCGGCATCCATCCGAGCTCGATCAGCACGACGGGCTCGACTGGGATGGCCTTGCCCCACTGTTTGCCTGGCGCTTCGAACTCGACGGCCAGTTGCAGAGCCATCGTCCCCAGCGCATCCGCTTTAGTGCCAACAATGCCGAAGCCTTGCTGTCCGGGGCCTTGGCCGGGTTAGGTATCGCCCACTTGCCCACCTGGCTGGCGAGCGAATACCTGTTGCGCGGGGAATTGGTACCGTTGTTCTGCGAAGGTGGCCTGCCAAAGCCAGAAACCGCTGGTATCTACGCCTTGCGCATGGAGCAGCACCCCAATGCTCGCAGCCGGCTATTGCTGGAGTACCTCAAGAGCCGATTCAGCCCGGTGCCGCCCTGGGACCTGGCATTGCAGAGCAGCATGGGCTGAGCTTCGGCATAATTACCTGGCGCATTAAAGGCTTGCCCGCTAGATTCAAGATCATTAACGATCAAGGCTCCAACATGACCACTGAACACACCGCCCTGCCGCCCTGCGAGCAACTGTTGCTGGATAACCAGTTGTGCTTTGCCCTGCACTCCACTTCGCTGCTGATGACCAAGGTCTATAAACCTTTACTGCAGCAATTGGGCCTGACCTATCCGCAATACCTGGCGATGTTGGTGCTGTGGGAGCGGGATGGGCTGACCGTCGGCGAAATCAGCCAGCGCCTGCTGACTGACCCCGGGTCCCTGACCCCTTTGCTCAAGCGCCTGGAGGCCGAGGGATTGCTCAGCCGTACCCGCAGCCGTGAAGACGAACGGGTGGTGATCGTCGAACTGACCGAGCAAGGCCGCGAGCTGCAGGCCAAGGCCCGGGATATTCCCCAGTGCATCCTGGGTGCCAGTGGCAGGACAGTGGAACAACTGCGCCACCTGCAGGCAGAACTGCAGATTCTACGCAGCCACCTGCAAGACAGCCTGTAAGGCACGGGCAGCCACCCGAGCTGCCTCAAAAAATATCTCATTAAAAATCAATAGATTAGACCTCTATAGAGGTCTTTTTGTGTTTGCGTTCGAAAAATTATCTTGCGCACAAAATATTTGAGCGATAAATTAATTTCGAAATTACTTAACGCGCAAATAATTTGCGAGCAACCGAAGAGGCTGAACCCATGCAAACTCTCTATACCGCTGTTGCAACCGCTACCGGTGGCCGTGATGGCCGCGCCGTTTCCAGCGACAACATTCTTGACGTCAAGCTGGCCACTCCCAAGGAGCTGGGTGGCGCAGGTGGCCAGGCCACCAACCCGGAACAGCTGTTCGCCGCCGGTTACTCGGCTTGCTTCATCGGCGCCCTGAAGTTCGTCGCCTTGCAGAGCAAGCGCAAGATTCCAGATAACGCCTCGATTACCGCCAAGGTCGGTATCGGCCAGATCCCCGGCGGTTTCGGCCTGGACATCGACCTGCATGTCAGCCTGCCCGGGCTGTCCCAGGAGGACGCCCAGGGCCTGGTGGATGCGGCGCACCAGGTTTGCCCCTACTCCAACGCCACCCGTGGCAATGTCGATGTGCGCCTGCACGTAACGGTCTGACACGATAAATCCCAGGCATAAAAAAGCCCGACTCAAGGTCGGGCTTTTCATTTACAGGATCGAACCAGGATTAAACCTTGGCGCGGCCCTTGTAAGAACCGCCTTCGCGGGTATCGATCTCGATCCAGTCGCCGATCTCGATGAAGTCGGCAACGCTCAGCTCGGTGCCGTTCTTCAGTTTGGCAGGCTTCATCACCTTGCCCGAAGTGTCGCCGCGAGCGGAACCTTCGGTGTAGTCGACCTGGCGCACGATGGTGGTCGGCAGGTCAACGGAAACCAGGCGGCCTTCGAAGAACACAGCTTCACAGACGTCAGTCATGCCTTCTTCGATGAATGGCAGAACGGCCTCGATGTCTTCGGAGTTCAGCTCGTACATGGTGTAGTCAGTGGTGTCCATGAACGTGTAGGTGTCGCCGCTGATGAACGACAGGGTCGCTTCTTTGCGATCCAGGATCACGTCGTCCAGCTTGTCGTCCGCACCGTAGACGGTTTCGGTCTTGTAACCGGTCAGCAGGTTCTTCAGCTTGGTCTTCATGATCGCACTGTTACGACCCGACTTGGTGAATTCAGCCTTCTGAACCAGCCAAGGATCGTTGTCGATACGGATCACGGTACCGGGTTTGAGTTCTTTACCAGTTTTCATTACGAATATCCGAATTTGGATGGGATTTACAAAAATCTAGGCCGCGTATCATATCCAATTTAGGTAAAACTGCACCAGCGCCGCAGCAAGATCGGTCTGCGAGCCTTGTTCCAGACACCACTGTTCGGCATGCGCGGTGATTTGCGGCCAGTGTTGCAGGGCGTTTTTCCAGGCTTGGGCCATCCCGGACTCGGTATTCCAGGCCTGCCACAGCGCCAGTACTGCGGCCCGGGCTTCAGGGGACAGGGACCGGGTGTAAAGCGCAAGGAAGGCCTCGAGCTTGTCCAGGTGGATATCCTCGTCCTGGCGATAGATATGCCAAAGCATGGGCCGCCCCGCCCATTGCGCTCGTACGAAGGAGTCTTCACCACGCACGGCGTTGAAGTCGCAGCACCACAACAGGCGGTCGTAGTCTTCCTGAGGGACAAAAGGCAGGACTTGAATCGTCAGCGAACGGCGAACCGCCAGGTCGCCCGCCCCCAGGGGGGCGACATCCAGCCAGCGCTGGACATCTCCCAGGATGCACCCCTCGGGAACCAGGAGATGGGTGGGGCGAACATCATCGGCCAGGGCATCCAGCCAACTGCCGAGACCGGCATTCTCGTAGGCGAACAACGACATCAGCCTGGCATCGGCTACCGGTGCCACCCCCAGCCCTTGCAGGAATTCCAGTTGGGCCTGGCGATCTCCCTGAAAAGCCTGGCGTCGCCGCAAGAGATCGCTCTCACGCAGCAATCCACCAGTCCCTGGTACGAACCCTGGAAAGAAGAAGTACTTCTGTACCCCGTGAAACTTCACGGAAGGTAAACCATGGCAACCACCGATCCAGTCCTCGGCGCTCAGGTAATCCAGGTTCAGCCACAAGGGCGGCCGTTCACGTTCGGCCATGGCCTCCATATAGGCATGGGGCAATTGGCAGGCGAAGGCAGCGATGACCACATCGGCTGCAGCTACTGGCAACCAGTGTTCGGGCCATTGTCGTACCTCCACTCCCGCTTGCTGCTGGCACTCGCGCCGGATGTCGATCTGCGGACAGATCTTTTCAAAGGCACGCAAGTCATCGACCCACAAGCGCACCTCGCACTCGTGCTCGGCAACCAGTTGCCGCGCCAGGCGCCAGGTCACGCCGATATCACCGTAGTTATCGACGACGCTGCAGAAAATGTCCCAGGAGGCTTTCATTTCGGTCCCCGATTGGCAAAGGCGCCGATTGTCCGCATAAATGCCCCTGCGCAGAAGAGCCAACCTCGATTAATCTTCATGCGACAATCAGCCCTCGTTCAATACTGCCCGCCAGGAGGCAACTACCATGTCCCACCGCCCACCCGCCCGCCGTTCCTTGCGCATCAGCTTCAATGCGTTGGCGCTCAGCGGCAGCATCGCCCTGGGCCTGTGGCTGGGATTCCTGGCGATCGCCCTGACCTGCTGGCTGGCGTCGCACTTTCTCCTCGCCCCGCAAATCGCTCCAGTAGCCCAGGCAGTGCAACGATTGACCCAACCGGCAGCCGTTGCCCCAGAACCGCAGAACCGCATGTTCGAGCAGTATCAGGAAAACCTGCGCAAGAACGAGGAGTTGCAGTCGATGGACAACGCCCGTAGCAATCCGCGCAATCTGTCCAACCCCAAGTGCCAGTTCTGGTTGCAGCAGGACCAAACGGCACCAAGCGAAAAAAGCCGGGCCAATGTCCTGCAATTCTGTAATTGATCATGAATAAACAGTCGGTCTATCAACTGATTCTGCAACAGCTCCAGGACGACCTGCAGATCATCCTGCGGGCGGCACAAACCGCCTACGAAACCGCCACCCACGAAGAGAATATCGCGGAGAACAAGTACGACACCCTAGGGCTGGAAGCCGCTTACCTGGCTGCTGGCCAATCTCGGCGGGTCGAAGAGATCCGCCAGGCGCTGAGCCTCTGGCAGAGCCTGGTACTGCGCCCCTACGAGCCGCAAGCCGGCATCCAGGTCGGAGCCCTTTTGGGCCTGGAAGATGAAAAGGGCCACGAGCAGTGGTTGTTTCTAGGCCCGGACGGCGCCGGCCTGAAAGTCCAGGTCGTCGGTCAGCTGGTCACCGTGATCACCCCGCGCTCTCCCCTGGGCGCGAGCTTGCTGGGCAAATTCGAAGACGACGAGGTGGAGATCGTGGTGGCGGGCTCTCGGCAACAATTCACTGTCACCGAGGTCCGCTAGGCGGGCAGGATCAGTGGACAGGCAACTCGACACCGTCGAACAGCTCTTCCAGCTCCTGCTTGTTGTGGCACTGGATGGCCTTGGCCATCACTTCACGCGTCAGGTGCGGGGCGAACTTCTCGATGAAGTCGCACATGAATCCGCGCAGGAAGGTGCCACGACGGAACCCGATCTTGGTGATGCTCGACTCGAACAGCTCGCTGGCATCCAGCACCACCAGATCGCTATCGAGCTTGGTATCCACCGCCATCTTGGCGACGATGCCCACTCCCAGTCCCAGACGGACATAGGTCTTGATCACGTCGGCGTCGGCGGCGGTAAATACGACCTTGGGGGTCAGGCCGCGATGGCTGAAGGCCTCGTCGAGCTTGGAACGACCAGTAAAACCGAAGACATAGGTCACGATCGGATACTCGGCCAGGGTTTCCAGAGTCAGCTTCGGCAGTTTGGTCAGGGGATGGCCTTGAGGGACGACCACGCAGCGGTTCCAGCGATAGCACGGCATCATCACCAAGTCGCCGAACAGCTCCAGGGCTTCGGTGGCGATCGCGAAATCCACAGTGCCATCGGCGGCCATCTCCGCGATCTGCATGGGCGAGCCCTGATGCATGTGTAGCGCAACATCCGGATACTGTTTGATGAAGCTGCTGATCACCGGCGGCAAGGCATAACGCGCCTGGGTATGGGTGGTCGCGATGGACAGGGTGCCTTTTTTCTCGTTGGAGAATTCCTGGGCGATCTGCTTGATGCTCTCGACCTTGCGCAGGATCTCGCCAGCAGTGGTGATGATCCTTTCGCCAGCCGGAGTCACCCGGGTCAGGTGCTTGCCGCTACGAGCGAAGACCTCGACGCCCAGTTCGTCCTCCAGCAGGCGGATCTGTTTGCTGATACCTGGTTGCGAGGTGTAGAGGCTTTGGGCAGTAGCGGAAACGTTGAGGTCGTGGTGCGCCACTTCCCAGATGTAGCGCAATTGTTGGAGCTTCATATCAATCCCTCAAAGCAGAAAGACGCCACGGGTATCAGCGACGGTATATAACTATATTAATGGTCAGGAGAATAAATCTAGAACTTTTATTCAGAATTTTCCATTCTGACTTCAAGCATCTCCCTGACGTCTTCGCTGCACCAGAGGCACCAGGTAAACCGGCACTTTCGCTAACTGCAGGACCCGCGCCGCCGTGCGCCCCAAAGGGGTTTGTGCCCCGACGCCATGGCTGTGACTTCCTACGATCAGCAAATCCACCGAGAGTTTCGCCGTCTGCTCAAGAATCACCTGGGAGGGATCGCCCTGCAGGACACGCACCGACTGGATCAAAGACAGGTCCTGCATCCCTTCCCCCAGCTCTTCGCGAAAGCTATCAAGCACCCGCTGCTCGATATTGGCCATGACCGTATTCAGGCCCTGGCGATGAAACTCATTCAGCGACTGCTCGTCCAGGTAGCTCTGGAGCACCGATTCAGCGAACAGTCCCATGGGCTCCACAGCGTGGACTACATGTAAGTCGGCATTGAACGTTCGAGCCAGCTCCAGGGCATGCTGCATCACAAAAGGGGCGTACACCCCGAGGTCAGTGGCATACAGCATCGAACGAATCATATGACCTCCTCAACTGCCAAGATGGCGGAGATTGATTCAGCTTAGCAGTGCCTGGATGCATGGGAGGCCGCGGCCTCTACGGGTTTGGATAGACTCAGGTACTGGCTTCATTACTGATGCCATGGGGCACATGACCGGTGGCCACTACTTCGCGTGCCAGTTCGCAGTGCCCTGCCTGGTCATCGAAGAAGACATCGGCAGCAAAAGCCTCGAGGAAGGCGGCCTTCTCCAGCCCTCCGAGGAACAGCGACTCGTCCAGGCGGATGTTCCACTCGCGCAGGGTGCGAATCACCCGCTCATGGGCCGGAGCCGAACGTGCAGTGACCAAGGCGGTGCGGATCGGACAGGCATCAACGGGAAACTCGCCCTGGAGCAGATTCAGCGCCGCCAGGAAACCCTTGAATGGCCCACCTGGCAGGGGCTCTCGGGCTGATTGCCGCTCACTGGCCTGGAACGCCTCGAGGCCTCCGGACTGGTAGATGCGTTCCGAGACATCGGAGAACAACACCGCATCACCGTCGAAAGCGATACGCAACTCACCATTTTCAGCGCGTCGCGCACCACCCGACAGGATAGTGGCCGCAGCGAAACCGGCATCCAGCGCATTGCGCACATCTTCGGCATGGGTCGAAAGAAACAGGTCGCTGGCAAAAGCGGCCAGGTAGGGATAGGGACTGCGCCCGCCGACGAACGCAGCCCGGGAGATGGCCAGGCCGTAGTGCTGGATAGAATTGAAGACGCGCAAGCCGGTATCGGCACTGTTACGAGAAACCAGCACCACCTCGACCCTCTCCCGGCCCAGGCTGGCATTGAGGTTCAAGAGTTTTTTCACCAGAGGGAAGGCATCACCTGGCTCGAGAACCTCTTCTTCGTGCTCGATCTGGTACTGCCGATAAGCCTCAACGCCTTGGGCCAGGTACACCTTGTGACTGTCACCCAGGTCGAACAACGCCCGTGACGAAATCGCTACCACCAGCTTGCCATCCAGGCCCTTGGCCATGCTCCGTCCTCTTGAGGGTGATGAACCGGGCTCAGGAACGATACCGGTCGATGAAACCCAGGGCCTGGTACAGCGCCCGGATCTTGGGCAACTCGCAACCAGCGGCCCGTGCCGCAGCCAGTGGTGCAGCATAGATTGCCTGCAGTTCCAGGGGGCGCCGATGCAGAAAATCATGGTACATGCTCGGCCAGTAATCGGGCATGTGCTCGGTAGACCTGAACAACTGCTGGGCATAGGCCGCCGGAATGACATGGCCACAAGCCGCAGCCCCCTGCAGCACCTCTTGCATCAGGTCCTGGATCAGTTGGCGAATGTCCGGATCCGCCATCAGCGCAGTGGTGCTGGCCCTGAGCAATACCGATAGGCCGTTGTAGGGCACATTCCATACCAGCTTCTGCCAACGCGCCTGGTGCAGGTTGTCCATGGCCTGGGAGTCGAGCCCGGCCTCCCGGAACAGCCCTGCGCCTTCCTCGACAATCGCCCGGGTCAAGGCCGGATCGACAGCAGCCGGACCGCTGTGATAACCCAGGTTCACCGCCCCCAGCGCCTGGTGCTCTATCTGGCCGGGCCCTGCACGATGGACACAAATAAAGCACAAGCCGCCCAACAGATGCAGCGAATCGGGTAATGCACTACGCAACGCATCCTCGACATCCAGGCCATTCTGCAGCAACAGGACCTTGGCCCCGGGAGCCGCAGCCTGGACGATCGCCGGCGCCAACTGCAGGTTACTGGTCGTCTTGGTCCCTACGAGCAACCAGTCGCAAGGAGGCATGTCTTCGGCGCGGACATAAGCCTGCACCGGATTCAGGCTCAAGATGCCATGCTGGGCATGGTTGAGACGCAGCCCCTGCTCCAAGACCGCCGGGAACTCGCTGCGCATTAAAAAGTGCACGTCAAAACCGGCCCGTGCCAGCATCACCCCGTAAAAGCCTCCAATCGCTCCAGTGCCGATAATGCCAACCCGCGGTTTACGACGTGCATCCATCAAGGCAACTCCTCTGGTAATCGTTGCAACGCTTGACGCAGGCTCTCGGTGAGTTCCCTGTACGTCAACCGCGACTCTAGGCCCCCATAAAACTCGGCATCGCGCACCACGAACAAGGCCGGCAGGTGAAAGACCTGATAACGCTCCACCGCTCCACCATTGTCACCGGCATCGACCCAGCACAAGCGGTCGATCGGCAGTCCCAGCGCTGGCAATTGCGCCCGGGCCCAGCGACAGCCAGCACAGCCGGGGCTGGTGAAAACCACCAGGGACACCCCTTTCAGTCCCAGCAAGGTCTGGTCGATGTCGAGATCGGTCAGTTCCGATTCGAACACTATACTGGGGGAAACAATGTCAAATGGACGACACTCGGAGTCTGCGGTCATGGGACGTTTTCTGCCTCATCCTGATGATGTTCCGGTTGAGCTGACATTACGCAAGCATGCCTGTATCTCGCGCCAGCGGCTGCACACTATCAGTCTCGGCGGCATGGCGTGCAATTACCACCGGGCCTGGCGCCGGGGCACCGCCCTCGAAGTCCACATGCCGACACTGGGGGAGAATGCCCGCTATAACGGCTACGTCGCCTGGTGCCTGAAACGCAAGCGCGGCTATCTGGTGGGCATCGCCTTCGTCGACGAGCAAACCCTGTTCAGCGCGCGCATGAGCGAACAGGTCTGCCAGATTGCCCGCTACTGCCGCCAGCATGACGCACAGAGTGAACAGCGATGCATCGAGGCCTTGGCCCTGGATTGGGTCGAACGGCATGCGCAAGACTATTCAGAAGATCGGGTGCATCAGGCTTTTATGCAGCCATAGCCCAATAAAACCGCAGCCAGCCCATTGTCGAGCCACCGCCTAACGCGCTAAGGTTCCGCTCCCCGACGCGCCCAAATCCGCTGTGCTCCGCCGCGCGGGGATCGCTGGCGGCCGGCATCCGTGACCTGACGAGTAACACGATGGCTGATTTACCGATCAACGACCTTAACGTCGCCTCCAACGAGACCCTGATCACCCCAGATCAACTCAAGCGAGACATCCCCCTGAGCGACACCGCCTTGCACACCGTGACTCGGGGCCGCGAAGTGATCCGCAATATCCTCGACGGCACTGATCATCGTTTGTTCATCGTCATTGGGCCCTGCTCGATCCACGACATCAAGGCAGCCCACGAATACGCCGAGCGCCTCAAGGCCCTGGCAGCCGAAGTTTCCGACACGCTCTACCTGGTGATGCGGGTGTACTTCGAAAAGCCCCGCACCACTGTTGGCTGGAAAGGCCTGATCAACGACCCTTACCTGGATGACTCGTTCAAGATCCAGGATGGCCTGCACATCGGTCGCCAGTTGCTGCTGGACCTGGCGGAAATGGGCCTGCCTACCGCCACGGAAGCCCTGGACCCAATCTCCCCGCAATACCTGCAGGACCTGATTAGTTGGTCGGCCATCGGCGCGCGCACCACCGAATCCCAGACCCACCGCGAAATGGCTTCCGGGCTGTCGTCGGCGGTAGGTTTCAAGAACGGCACCGATGGCGGCCTGACCGTCGCGATCAATGCCTTGCAATCGGTTTCCAGCCCTCATCGCTTCCTGGGCATCAATCCACAAGGCGGTGTGTCTATCGTCACCACCAAGGGCAATGCCTATGGCCATGTGGTGCTGCGCGGTGGCAACGGTAAGCCGAACTATGACTCGGTCAGTGTCGCCGTTTGCGAACAGGCCCTGGCCAAGGCCAAGGTCAAGCCGAACATCATGATCGATTGCAGCCATGCCAACTCCAACAAGGATCCGGCACTTCAGCCACTGGTAATGGAAAACGTTGCCAACCAGATACTCGAAGGCAACCAGTCGATCATCGGTCTGATGGTGGAGAGCCACCTGAATTGGGGTTGCCAAGCAATTCCCAAAGATCTCTCGGAACTGCAATACGGCGTTTCGATCACCGATGCCTGCATCGATTGGGAAAGCACTGAGAAGACGTTGCGCAGCATGCACGCCAAGCTCAAGGACGTCCTGCCAAAACGCAATCGCGTCTGATCGCGATTAACACGCGCAAAAACGCCGGGGCAAGCCCGGCGTTTTTCATGGTCGCTCGATCAGAGTTTCGCGCCGTGGCGCTGGTGACGCTCCATGTACCGCTCAACGTATGAGCAGGAAGGGATCACGGTGTATCCCATGCGATCGGCATACTCCAGCGCATGCTCGGTCAACGCCGCAGCGATACCGCGCCCACGCAGCGCGTTGGGGACGAAGGTGCGATAGATATCCAGGGTTTGCTTACCCAGGTCCATATAGGTCAGGTAGGCACGATGACCGTCCACATTGGTCTCGAACTGATGACCAACCTGGTCATGGTGGATGGACAACGCCTCGCTCATCACAACTCCTTGCGGGTCTGGAATACTGACCCGTACCTTACCGATGTTTTTCCGGCGAAGGAACAACTTACGCCACCTCGTACCTGCTGGGCGCAAGTAGAAGCTTTCGCTTTTGCACCACGAACACGTTACAAAATATTAGGCGCCTTTGGCATGAATGCTCAAGCCACACTCGTCACAGATCAGCACAAAAATCCTCGTACACCGCCCAGAGCCTGGCCTGGCCCCATACGCAAGACATCTTTTGGCTGCACATCGCCGGACGCTGAAACTTAAGACGGGACTCACCTCTTAAAGTCACCAGCAACAAGGATAAAAAAACCGACATAGAGCCAAGGTCAAAGTGTCACAGACACGATATAGACCGACTTTAGTCTAGCCCCTGAAACAGTACTTGGAAAAATCCGCAAGCGATGCTGGCAAACAAGCAGCATCCTCCGGGCGGGAATCGAATTGAATGTTTTTTAAACAACTCCTCAAGAGAGTTGCCTGAAAAAGATTCACCACCTAGAATTTTTTTTGCTTCTTGCGTTACGTCAGTTTACTTACTACAAGTAATGGGTAGTATGTACGCCGGCTATTTCCTCACTCTGGGGTGGTAGCTACTAATAGAAAGTCCTTGAAGGGGAACACGATGAACAACGTTCTGAAATTCTCTGCTCTGGCTCTGGCCGCAGTTCTGGCTACCGGTTGCAGCAGCGTATCCAAAGAAACCGAAGCTCGTCTGACTGCTACTGAAGACGCAGCAGCTCGTGCTCAGGCTCGTGCAGACGAAGCCTATCGTAAAGCTGATGAAGCTCTGGCTGCTGCTCAAAAAGCACAACAGACTGCTGACGAAGCTAACGAGCGCGCTCTGCGTATGCTGGAAAAAGCTAGCCGCAAGTAATAGTCCCTCGGGATTGTTATCAAGCCGACCCATCTTGGGTCGGCTTTTTTGTTGCCCGATTTTGTCATCGGCAATAAAAAACCCGCCGCTACCCTCAGGTATCGGCGGGTTGGGCTACCGCCCTTACTGCTGCATATCGAAAGGCGTAGCAGACAGAGAGGTCGCCGGCGCAGCGGTTGGCACCGCAATCTCCACCGGCAGGCCATCTTCCGCCGCGACTACGTCACGGACTACATCCCAGTTCATACGCAGGTTGTTAGCCAGGTCTTCACGCTTAAGCAAGGCGTTGATCACTGCAGTGTGTTTGTCGACCACTGAAGGATTGCCTTTATCATCTAACGGCGTATGTGCTTCCAGATAGACTTTGCCGGCGCTGATACCAAACTTGTAAGGCTCGTTGATGATACGTACGGAAGTTCCAACTGGAACCATACCGGCCATTTGCAGCACGTTGTTATTGAGCATTCGGAAACAACCGTGGCTGGTGCGCATGCCAATACCGAACTTCTTGTTGGAGCCATGGATCAGGTAACCCGGCGTACCCAGGGTGAACTTGAATGGGCCCAAAGGATTGTCTGGCCCCGCCGGCACTATGCCTGGCAGGGGATCACCATCAGCTGCATGTTCGGCCCTGATTGAGGCCGGTGGCGTCCAGGTCGGGTTGGGAGTCTTCGCGGTGATACTGGTATGGGCGATCGGCGACCCCCACCCCTCGCGACCAATACCCAATGGGAAGGTGTAAACCACGCTCTGGCCCTTGGGGAAATAGTACAGACGGTACTCTGCCAGGTTGATCACGATACCTTCGCGAGGCCCTGGCGGCAGGATGAAACGGGTGGGAAGAACCACTTCGGTACCGGCTCCCGGCAACCAGGGGTCGACTCCCGGATTGGCAGCCACCATCTCCAGATAACCCAGGTCATTGGCGGTGCCCAAGTCGGCGAAGGTATCTTCGTACTTGGCCTTGATCACCTGAACCTGGCCTACGACATCTTCGCCAGGGGGAGGAAGAGGAAATTCCAACGCTGCAACGGGACCAGCCACACATAATGCGGCAAGTGTCAGACAGCGGGTGACGACAGGGAGGCGCGGCAACATCCGGATAATCCTTCGCTCGTACAACCAATGAAAGAGACACGATTGTACACCCCTCCCATGGCTACGGCAGCCAAGCCGGGGAGACAAGCGCAGATACATGAAATCCCTGTCGAAACACCCAATAACGGGCGCCTACAGCTCGAAACGCAACTCTGGCCAGATCGGAGGCGTACCTCGCTTCTGCGACTCCAGGATTGCCCTGCACAGCGGACAGAGCCGCTGATCCTGGAAAATCGTCCGATCTACGCTGGACCAACGTGGCTGCGCAGGCAGCAAGGTCCCACACAAGGTCCGGTCGGCGGAGCCGCCCAGCTCCAATTGACGCGTCACCAGATGCACCCGAACTTCCTGACAAGCGAACAGGTCAAGCTGTTCATCAGGCTCGATCAGTTGATAGGCAAACAAGGACCAGGCGGGACGCGGCATCGGGGGCTCCAAATCGGGGGCGCCACATTAGCCGAAACACTGCCACTAGAAAAGCGTCAAAGCAGCGGTTTTAGCGTCGGCCAGACATTTTCCAACAACTTGCCCTGGGCCGCTGCCGCCGGGTGCAGACCGTCCGCCTGCATCAAATCGGGATGCCCTCCGACCCCATCAAGAAAAAACGGCACCAGTGCCACCTTCTTGTCGATGGCCAACTGCTGGTAGACCTTGGCGAATGCCTGGGTATAGCGCACACCGTAATTGGGCGGCAGCTGCATGCCCAACAGCAGCACCCTAGCCCCCGAGGCCTGGGCACTGTCGATCATCGAGGCAAGATTTTGTTGCAATTGCTGGGGCGGCTGGCCGCGCAAGCCATCATTGCCCCCCAATTCGAGGATCACCACCTGAGGCTTGTGCTGCGAAAGCAGCGTCGGCAGGCGCGCTTGCCCCCCAGCGCTGGTATCACCACTGATCGAGGCATTGATCACTTTGTCCGTGAAGCCCTGGTCCACCAGGCGCTTTTCCAGCAGTGCCACCCACCCCTGCCGGGTATCCAGGCCGAAAGCCGCACTGATACTATCGCCCACGATCAGGACCGTACCGGCAGCTGCATTCTGGGCCATGCATATCAAGGCCAGGCCAGCACTCAAAAACCATACACGCATCGGACTCTCCATGGGCGCAAGCATTCTCACTGCACGGAACCTTAGCAAAGTGGTTCCCAGCGCGGAAGGCGAGCTGACTATCCTTCATGAACTCAACCTGCAGCTTGATAAGGGTGACAGCCTGGCTATCGTTGGCGCCTCCGGCTCCGGCAAATCTACCCTGCTCGGTTTGCTGGCCGGGCTCGACTTGCCCAGCAGTGGTGAAGTCATCCTTGCCGGGCAAAGCCTGAGCCAGCTCGATGAAGACCAACGAGCACGCCTGCGGGCCGAATACGTAGGATTCGTCTTCCAATCCTTCCAACTGCTCGACAGCCTCAATGCCCTGGAAAACGTCATGCTGCCCATGGAGCTGGACGGCCGCCGCGATGCCCGCAAACACGCGACCGAACTGCTGCAACGGGTCGGCCTGGGTCAACGCCTGAACCATTCCCCCCGCCAACTTTCCGGCGGAGAGCAACAACGCGTAGCCATTGCCCGGGCTTTTGCCGCAGAACCGCAAGTATTGTTCGCCGACGAACCCACCGGCAACCTTGACAGCCATACCGGCGAACGCATCAGCGACCTGTTGTTCGAACTCAACCAGGAAAACGGCACGACCCTGGTCCTGGTGACCCATGATGAGCGCCTGGCCCATCGTTGCCGGCGCCTGATCCGTCTTGAAGCGGGCATGCTGGTCGCCCCCCAGGAGCCTTGATGGCACGCCTGTCCCTGTTGCGCCTATTCAGCCTTGCCCTACGCCAATTGTTGCGTGATGCACGTGCCGGCGAGTTGAGGGTATTGTTCTTCGCCTTGTTGGTGGCGGTCGCGGCAAGTACCGCCATTGGCTACTTCGGTGCCCGACTGAACGCCGCCATGCAACTGCGGGCGACCGAATTCCTCGGCGCCGATCTGTTACTCGAGGGCAGCTCTCCTGCGCGGGCCCAACAGATAGAGAGCGGATTAGAACTAGGGCTCGTGCACGCCCGCACCGTCGAATTCTCCAGTGTCATTGCCACCGACAACGCAATTCAGCTGTCCAGCATCAAGGCCGTGGACAACGCCTACCCGCTACGCGGTCAACTCAAGAGCGCAGCAGGTCCCTATGCCTCCGAAGAGCCCGGTGGCGGGCCCAAGATTGGCGAAGCCTGGGTCGAGTCGCGTCTGCTGACGGCATTGGAGTTGAAGGTCGGCGACAGCATCGACGTCGGTAGCAAGACCCTGCGCCTGGCCCGGGTCCTGACTTACGAGCCGGATCGCGCAGGCAACTTCTACAGTTTGACACCTCGAGTCCTGATCAACCTGGATGACTTGCAAGCCACGGGTGTCGTCCAGCCTGGCAGCCGGGTCAGCTACAAGGAACTCTGGCGCGGCCCGTCCCAAGCTCTCGAGGCTTACCGCAAGTTGATCAAGCCAGGCCTGGAGGCCAATCAGCGCCTGCAGGACGCACGGGATGGCAACCAGCAAATCGGCGGGGCGCTGGGCAAGGCCGAACGCTATCTGAATATGGCCAGCCTGGTGGCCGTGCTGCTTTCGGGTGTCGCCGTGGCGCTATCGGCCAACCGTTTCGCCGCCCGCCGCTTCGATGCCAGCGCCCTGCTCCGCTGCCTGGGCCTGTCTCGCCGGGAAACCATGTTGCTGTTCAGCGCCCAACTGGGGCTTCTCGGACTGCTGGCCAGCCTCAGCGGTGCATTGCTTGGCTGGCTGGCGCAGTTGGTGCTGTTTTACCTGCTACAGGGGTTGCTACCAAGTGATGTGCCGCCCGGAGGACTGCTGCCCGCCATGGCAGGTATCGGCACGGGGCTGGTGGCCCTGGCCGGTTTCGCCTTGCCTCCACTGGCCGCATTGGGACGAGTGCCGCCGCTTCGAGTGTTGCGTCGCGACCTGCTGCCGATTCCGCCCAGTACCTGGATGATCTACGGCGTCGCTCTACTTGCCCTGGGCTTGATCATGTGGCGCTTGAGCCTGGACCTGGTGTTGACCTTCGCGCTGATGGGGGGTGGCCTGGTCGCGGCATTGGCGCTCGGCGGCCTGTTGCTACTGCTCTTGCAGAGCCTGCGCCGCCTCTTGGCAGGCGCCACCTTGCCCTGGCGCCTGGGGTTGGGACAACTGCTGCGCCACCCTCTCGCGGCAGCTGGGCAATCCATGGCCTTCGGCCTGATCCTGCTGTCCATGGCACTGATCGCCCTGCTGCGGGGAGAATTACTGGATACCTGGCAAAACCAACTGCCGCAGAATGCCCCCAACTATTTCGCACTGAACATCCTGCCGGCTGACAAACAAGCCTTCACCGAGCGCCTGGTGCAACTCTCGGCTCCTTCGGCGCCGCTCTATCCGGTGGTACCCGGGCGCCTGGTCAGTATCAATGGAGAGCCTGTGACGGAGCTTGTCACCAAGGACTCCAGCGGGGACCGTGCTGTCCAGCGAGACCTGAGCCTGACCTGGTCCGCCGACTTGCCTTCTGGCAACAGCATCACGCAAGGAAGCTGGTGGTCTGCCCGGCCTGACGAAGCCTTGCCTGGCGTATCGGTGGAAGCCAAGGTGGCCCAGAGCCTCAAGCTGAAGCTGGGTGACCGACTGACCTTCACTGTCGCGGGCGTCAACCGTGAGGCGCAAGTCACCAGCCTGCGTACTATCAATTGGGACAACTTCCAGCCCAACTTCTTCATGATTTTCCAACCCGGTACCTTGAAGGATCTGCCGGCCACCTATCTCACCAGCTTCTACCTGAGCCCAGGTCATGACCAACAGATCGTCGAACTGTCCAGGGCATTTCCAGCGGTGACCATCCTGCAGGTCGAGGCTCTGCTGGAGCAGCTGCGCAGTATCCTGGGTCAAGTCACCCTGGCAGTGGAATATGTGCTGTTGTTCGTCCTAGCAGCAGGAATGACGGTGCTGTTTTCCGGACTGCAGGCCACCCTGGACGAGCGTATTCGCCAAGGAGCACTGCTGCGAGCCCTTGGGGCTGAACGCAAGTTACTGGTCAAGGCACGGCGCATCGAGTTCGGCCTGCTTGGTGCCGCCAGCGGGCTACTGGCAGCCCTAGGTTGCGAGCTGGTCAGCCTGGCGCTCTACCGCTTTGCCTTCGGCCTGCCCTGGCATCCGCACCCCTGGCTTCTGCTGCTGCCTCTGGCCGGGGCACTATTGGTGGGTGGGGCCGGGGTCTTTGGTACCCGCCGAGCCCTGAACGTCAGCCCACTGAATGTCCTGCGCGAAAGCTGATGGCTCGCCCTGCGGCGAGCCTACTTCACGTATTCGATCTGATTGATCCACCAACAGGTTTCGCCCGCGGGGGTCACGACAACGGCCTCGTCCCCCACCTCCTTCTTCAACAGCGCCCTGGCCATGGGCGAGTCGATGGAGATGTAGTCCTTGCGCTGATAGATCTCGTCATAACCGACGATACGAAAGCGCTTGACCTGCGCCTCGTCGTTTTCGACCTCGACCCAAGCCCCGAAGAACACTCGCCCTTCTTGTTCGGGTGCATATCCGACGACCTTCATGTCTTCGAGGCGCTTACGGATATAGCGCACCCTGCGGTCGATCTCTCGCAGAAGCTTCTTGTTGTACTGATAGTCCGCATTTTCACTGCGGTCGCCCAGAGAGGCGGCCCAGGTGACCTTTTGAGTGATATCGGGACGCTTTTCCCGCCACAGGTAGTCCAGCTCCTGCTTGAGAGCATCGTAACCATCCTGCGTGATGAGCTTGGTACTCAATTGGTGTTCCATCTCCCAGCCAGGTAAAGGCTGCTCCGTTACGTGAATGAACTACAAACGCGACCCGTCATTAGAAATGGCAGCGACTCGTTCTTCCCTTTTCGCCCTCCCCTATCAGATCTGTCCGATTTAGGTTTCAGATAGGTCAGCCAATCATAGAGCCAAGCCAACAAGGTTTACGAGCCAGGCGCATTTTCAGCCACGGCCCCCGTATGCGCCACCAGATACCCAAGGAACTCTATCAATGGCCAATATCATCGTCGTCGACGACCACCCACTGATTCGTATGGCTATCAAGATGGCCTTGGAAACTCAGCAGCATACCGTAGTCGCCGAAACCGACAACGGAGCGGACGCCGTCCAACTAGCACGCCGACATGTTCCGGACTTGTTGATCCTTGACCTGGGAATTCCCAACCTTGACGGTTTTTCGGTCATATCCCATGTCCGGAGTGCACAGCTAGACATCAAGATCCTGGTGGTGACGGCAAGCGACGCCAAGAATTTTGCCTTTCGCTGCCTGCTGACCGGAGCCGCTGGTTTTTTGTCCAAGGGCGAAAACCTGCACGAACTGAATAATGCCGTCAAAGCCGTCCTTTCTGGATACAGCTACTTTCCAGAAGATACCCTCAGTGCCTTGCAGCAGAACAACAAGGCCGCCGACCAGGAAAGCGTGTTGGTTTCCCGACTGACAGACCGTGAGATCACGGTCCTGAAACTGCTGGCCAGCGGCCTGAGCAACCAGCAGATCGCCCAGACACTCTTGATCAGCCACAAGACTGTGAGCACCTATAAAGTCCGCTTGCTCAAGCGTTTCAGTGTTTCCAGCCTGGTGGCACTGGCAGAGCTGGCAAAACGCAACTCGATCATTTGAATGACGGCTCGAACTAGCGGCGAACGATCAGCCCTTGTCGAGCGATGCGCGTCAGTTGCTTGATGACCTCGATCGCTTCTTGTGCCCCTGGGGCTGGAATGACAGCCAGATCGAAACTATCACTGGCAAAACGCGCCAAGGATTCGCCTTCTTCGACAAACTGGATCAGAAACGCCGCCGGCCCTACGGAGCGTTTAGGCCAACCATCGAGATAGCGCAACAAGGTCGGTTGATGCTTGCCGCAGAGGAGGATTTTCGGATTGCGCTGGGAAAGGTTCGCCGTGATTGGCGCAAGACGTAGAAGAGGGCGTGGTGCATTCATCGTATCGTGTCTCTGCCTCAAGTTTCTGCCGGGCAGGTGAGAGGCACCACCGAACCAGCGCTTTAGCGGTACTTCGAAACCTGGAATGGCTTCTGGTAGTGAGCAAGCTGGCTCACCTGGCGCCCCGCAAGTAGCTGTTTAAATCGGCGCATGAGAAACATCCTAGAGAAGCTGGCAGGCCAGTGTCAAGATTCGGCCAAAACGAAAAAGGCCTGCATTGGCAGGCCTTGGATAACTTCACAACGCTCGCTCCAGGACAGTCGATAAGTCTGCGACCTCCTAAAGCTGCGTGGCTCATTTGGTGATGGCGGCGTCCAGCGACAACTTGCCAGCTCCCTCGAGCAACACCGCCAAGGTGCCCCCCAGCAACGCCAGGGCGAACTCGTAACCATTATTGGCCATGAACAAGCCATTGCTGATATGCACCGAGAAGATCGCCACCAGCAGGGTGAATGTCAGCCCCAATGCGGCAGGACGTGCGAGCAAGCCGATGATCAGAGCCAAGCCGGCAAAGAATTCGGTGCCACCGGCCAGCAGTGCCATCAGGTAGCCAGGGGCCAGGCCGATGCTTTCCATCCACTGGGCCGTGCCGGCCAGGCCGCCGCCGCCGAACCAGCCGAAGATTTTTTGCGAGCCATGGGCGGCGAAAATGATGCCAACAAGAATGCGCAGGATAGTCAGGCCGTAGCCTGCACGGGTGCCCAGTACGTTTTTGATCAGAGTGCTCATGCTATGTAGTCCTGTGTAAGGTGAGGAAGTTGGTCGCCATACTAATCAGTTTTCATCATGTTAAAAGCGGAAATAACCCGTAATAACAATCAGTTTTTTCGATTATTTGCGAGACACAACTTTCCGCTCCCGAGGCTCCAGGGAATCTCGTTCACGATCAAAGGCCAGATAGTATTTGTTGACACTATTAACATAGCTGACAGCCCCCACTCCGACCTGCTCCATGGCGATACGCTCCACCTGGAAGAACCACTGGTTGGGGTTCAACCCCCGGCGCCTGGCTTCGTTGCGCATTCCCTGGACCCGCTCAGGCCCCATGTTGTAGGCCGCCAGGACAAAGGCCATGCGTTCGCGCTCATTGAGCTTGGGGCTGGAGAAGAACTTGCGCCGGATCATCGCCAGGTACTTGGCTCCGGCCTGCACATTGCTGTCTACCGATTGAATGTTACTGACACCTACTCGCTGCGCCGCAGAAGGGGTGATCTGCATCAGGCCAGTAGGCCCACTGCCGCTCTTCGCATTGGGTTGCAAGGCCGACTCCTTGAACGCCAGGGCTGCAAGGTTCAGCCAATCCATGCCCTGCTCCCCGGCATGCTTCTGCAGCACCGGACGCAGCTTCTCCAATCGCTGACGATCAGCCCGGGCCAAGGGATAGTGCACCTGATACTGGCGTCGATAGGTACGCAAGAATGCTACATCCTGATCCGCCGGGGTTTTGTAGGTCTTGAGGAAACGATCGATGCTCGCCCGCAGCATCGAAGCGTCGCGACGGACGAACCAGTGCTCCTCCCCCGGATCGCTGATCTTCAATTGGCGATCAAAACGCAACTTCGGCAGGATCTTGCTCCACCGCTCGGCAATCGGCTGCTCCACGATAGTCAGGTGGAAGATGCCCCCTTGGACCATTTCCAGCACATCCTCCACTGCCAGGCTGGGGTCGACCCACTCGATCTTGATCGGTGCCAGCTTGCGCAGCGCCAATCGCTGGTTGATCTGGCTCACCGCATCCCCGGCAGCACTGCCGGTAGTCAGGGTCAGGGTCTTTCCGGAGAGTTGCTCGGGTCGCGTATAGCGACGCTCGCCCTTGATGCCTACCAGTAGAAGGGGAACATTGCTGGCAATTGGATCACTGGAGCTGACGGCATGCCCTGGCTGGGCCTCGAGCAATTCTCCTGGCGCCACCAGGTCCCCTTCTCCACGCTGCAAGGCGCCCAGTAGCTGGTCCTTGGCCTTGGGAATGATCTTGAGGCTGATTTCCTGGCCATCGCGGGCGTGACCGTTAAGGTATTGCTCGAACGCCCGCAAACGATGGTACTCGACACCAATAGGCTGGCCCTTGACCTCACCGGAACTATTACGGCTCTGGTTGACCAGCACTCGCAGTACGCGGCTGCTACGGATTTCCGCCAGGTCGCGCACCTTGCCCGAAGCCAGCACTTCCGGCGGGCCTGCCAAGCGCGCCATTGCCGGCAACGGCAATAGCAATGTCAGGCACAACGCAAACAACATCGAGGATCGGATCATCCGTTCTCCGCAAAGAATACTGTTCAACCCTTCGTCGCTTTTTAAGGATTGGTCGACAGAAACCGAGCGCCTTGAGCGCTGACAAGGTGCGAAAGACAGGTGAAATGGCCTCAGGACGTTGTGGCCACGATCTGCCTCCGGCAGCAAAAGACAGCTTCAACTCGTTGTAGTTCTTGGTTTTTCTTATTAAATCTACAGCTCTGATATGCTTTCCGGCCGCAGGCGGAGATAGCACCATGCAACTCATCGATATTGGCGTCAACCTGACCAATCCGTGTTTTTCCGAAAAACACCAAGCCGTTCTCGATCGAGCTTATGCAGCCGGAGTCTGTCAGTTGGTCGTGACCGGGACCAGTATCGAGGGCAGCGAACAAGCCCTGGAGCTATGCCAGCAACTGGACACCAGCGGCCAGAGACTGTTCGCCACGGCCGGTCTGCATCCCCATAGCGCCAGCGACTGGAACACCGACAGCACACGGCGCTTGCGGGCCCTGCTGGGCGAACCACAGGTACGAGCGATTGGTGAATGCGGCCTGGACTTCAACCGTGACTTCTCCCCTCGCCCGCAGCAGGAAAAGGTGCTGGAAGAACACCTGGCCTTGGCCGTCGAGCTGCAACTGCCGGTATTTCTCCACGAACGCGACGCCAGCCAGCGCCTGCTGGATATCCTCAAGGACTTTCGTGACCGTTTGCCGGCAGCCGTAGTGCACTGTTTCACCGGCGAGCGACAAGCGTTATTCAGCTACCTGGACCTGGATCTGCACATCGGCATCACCGGCTGGATCTGCGACGAGCGCCGAGGCACTCACTTGCATCCGCTGGTACGCGAGATCCCTCGTGGGCGCCTGATGCTGGAAAGCGACGCCCCCTATTTGCTGCCTCGCAGCCTGCGGCCAAAACCGAAGAACGGGCGCAATGAACCAGCCTATCTGCCAGAGGTACTCCGCGAAGTGGCCTTGCACCGGCAGGAAACACCCGAAGACCTGGCCAGCCATAGCACCGCTTGTGCCAGGGCCTTTTTTGGCTTGTCAGAAATTGGTTGATGCATATCAAGATTTTTCTGACCCCATAGGGGCACAATAATGGCACCTTGCCAATACTATTCCGCTCAATCAGAGAAGACCTTCTATGGGTGCCTGGCTTAGCAATATCTCGCTGAAATACAAATTCTGGGCGGTCAATGCGGTCGCCTTCGTCACCACCTTGTTGCTGGTACTGTATGCAGTACAACTGGAACAGCAGGCCCGCGGCCAGAACGCCCAGGCGGCGGCTCAGGCTCAAGCTCGCCTGCTCGATGCCTGGCCTGCTGGCACAGCGCTGCCCAGCGCCGAGAACCTGGTGTATTTCTCCCGTGGACAGACACCAACCCTGAACGACCAGCCCCTGCCGCAACTGAACGGCGCCAATGGTTGGGTCCAGCTCAACCACCTGCCATTGTTTGGCGAAAATCCGTTGCTGGGCGCCGAAGTCATCAGTCGTGCCGATGGCCAGCAAATCGCGGTGGTGGCCCATACGCCCAGCCTCGCCCAGGTTTTCAGCGATCGCTTCACCAACTATGCGGTCGCCGTATTCATCCTGATGTTCGCCATGCTCTGCGCTTCGCAGTTGCTGATCCGCTTCCTTCTCAGCCAGCTCAATACCCTGAAGGACGTGATGCTGCATGTAGAAAAGACCGGCGATCTGGCGGCCCGGGTACCGCTGTCCTGCAAGGACGAAGTGGGCCAGATGGCCAGTGCCTTCAACGCCATGCAGGCCGGCTACCAGCGAGTGGTGAATACCGTGGCCAACACTGCCCGCCAACTCGACCAGGGAGCCGCACGCCTGGCTTCGAGCATGAATGATGTGCGCCACGGCATGCTCGGCCAGCAAAGCGAAACCGACCAGGCCGCGACGGCCATCAATGAAATGTCCGCCACTGTCTACCATATCGCCCAGCATGCGGGCGCAACTCGGGACCTCTCGCAAACTGCGGACACCCTGGCCGGCACTGGGCATGAAGTGGTGGGCCGGGTACAGAAGTCCATCGCCGGGCTGTCCAACGGCGTGCAGCAGACCGCCGAGATGATCCAGAAGCTGGCCGAGGACAGCCAGAAGATCAACGGCGTGGTCAACGTTATCCACAGCATCGCCGAGCAAACCAACCTACTGGCCCTCAACGCCGCCATCGAAGCCGCCCGGGCCGGCGAGATGGGCCGGGGCTTCGCCGTGGTGGCCGACGAAGTACGAAACCTGGCCAAGCGCGTGCAGACCTCTACCGACGAAATCACCAGCATGGTCTCCGCCCTCCAGGCCGGCACCCGCGATGCCGTGGACTTCATGCAGGAAAGCTCATTCAAGGCCGATGACTGCGTACAGCAGGCCCAGGAGGCTGGCGCTGCCCTGGAGGAAATCACTGGTGCTGTTGCCCAGATGCGCGAGAGCAACACCCAGATTGCCGTCGCTGCGGAACAGCAGAGCCAGGTGGCGGAGGAAATGAACCGGGCAGTGGTCAGCATCCGCGACGTGACCGAGAACACGGTGCAACAGACTGTCGCCTCTGCGACGACCAGCAGCGAACTGGCCACCCTCGCCGGCGAACTGAGCAAGGCCATCGGCCAGCTCAAGCTCTGAATCGACGCCATCTGCCAAGGGGTGAGGCCTGCTCACCCCCTCTCTCCCAGAGCCCCGCGGTTGTGCTATCGAGCCGATAGCCAGCCTTGATTCGTCGCCGGGCGGCCCGCGCCCTATCCTTGGTCCATGAGTTTCCAGACACTAAGGATGATCATCATGGGCCAACGCCACCCCAACCTTCCCGCCTGGCAATGGCGAGTCTACCCACACAGCCACCAGCATCCGACCAACCTGGTATTGCACCTGATTGCCGTACCGCTGTTCATCGTCGGTTTCCTGCTCATTGTCTCAGGGGTGTTTTCCCTGAGCCTGGCGAGCCTGGCCATCGGAGTGGTGGGCATCCTGGCGGCCCTGGGCCTGCAACGCCACGGCCACAGCCTGGAGGCACAGGCCTCCGAGCCCTTCAGTGATCGCCAAGATGCAATACAACGCCTGCTGACAGAACAATTCGTGACTTTTCCACGCTTTGTCCTCACCGGTGCCTGGTGGCGTGCCTGGCTGCAGCGCCACCGACACTGACCTCAGGCGAAAATGGTCACCGTCTGCCGGCTCAAGGCGACCAACTGGCCCTGGGCGCTCCACAACGCCGCAGCAGCGTGACCATAGCCATCGCGAGCATGCTCGATGTCTACCCGATACTTGCACCAGTCCAGCGTACTGAGCTCCAGCAACGGCTGGACGAACTCGATCGTCCAGGTCAGGGTGCTGCCGGCCGCGGGTTTGCTCAGGTGCGGCAACAGGGCGGGTGGCCAGGCATCCACCAACGCCAGGATGTGCGCCTCGGTCACCGGCTCCTCCTTCACGTCACCGCGCAGGCGCACCCACCCTCCCATGTCCCGGGAGCGATTGCCGGTGAAAGGCATGCCGCCGATACTCCAGCGCATCGCCAGATGACGCATGAACTCCGGGGTCACGCCCGGGATATAGGGCAGTTCCTGGCAATCGTCCCAGTGCTTCATTTCGGGCGCCGGCAAGGCCTCGACACTCACCACCGACTCACGTGAGGCGCCGAAGCTGCCTTGCACCAGGGTCACGACCTGGCCTTCCTGCATCACCCGCCCCAGGACCTGGCTGACCGCCTTGCCCTCACGCAGCACATCCACTTCGAAACTCACCGGCACTTCGGGAGCCACCGGACCGACGAACGTTACCGCCAGGGAGCGCACGGGGCGATCCGCCGGGACCTTGGCCCGCATCGCTTCATACTGCAAGGCGACCACCAGGCCACCGAAGCTGGCACGCCCTTGGGCCCATTGCGCCGGAATGACCAGCGCCTGTGGCTGGTTGCGGACAGCTTCGAGCAAATCGTGGAAACGCATGAAAACCTCAATGGAGAAAGAAGACAGGGGATGTTAACCAGCGTCACGGATGCACACAGCGCCTATTCCGGCCAAAGCAGCGGACAGAAAAGCCGCAACCTGGCGGCTCACCCCTGGAAGCAATCAGCGCATAGCTTGTCCAGTACCTGATCGGAGCGGGCCTCGGCCTTGAGCATGGTACGCCGCCATACGGCCATGCAGGGCAAGAGATCCAACTCATGCTCGGCCTGAGCTAGCCATTGCCAGCAATCGTGCCAGTCCCCCAGCACTGCCTGGGCCTCCTTCAGCCGCTTGACGGCCTTGGCAGGCAAGCGCGCCAAGTCGGGATAGGCATCTGCGCCATAACGCACGCGCTTGATCAGCAGCCGCAAGCGATGGCGATCATGGGCCGGGTCCTGCAGCGCGTCGCCCAAGATCCGCCACTGCCTGGCCAGGCGCTTTTCGATGCGCTGGCGCAAGCCACCCAACAGTCCTTGATGCTGGGCGGCCCTGAGAAAGCGCGGAAACGCATCCAGTACCATCAACAGCTGCGCCAGCTCCGGCCCACTGGCCACCGCGGCATACTCGCCTTGCAATTGCGCGGTGCGCCGATCGGCAGGCGCATGCTGGCCATGCTGATGCAGATAAGCCGCCAGCACCTCGCGATCACGGATCGGCGTGGTCACGCGTCCGACTTCACTGGCCGCGCCCTCCAACTGCTCGACACCCGGCAAACCACGCAAAGGTCGCAACAGGCTGCGCAAGCGCCGTACGCCGACACGCAGGTCATGCAGGGCCTCGCCATCCGTGGCGGCGGCCAAGCGAGCCTGGCACGCCAGCAAGTTCACATCCAGGCTCAGGATCTGAGCCACCAATCGATCGATCAAGGCAGACATCAAGGATTCCCCCAAGCACGACACACATCCGGCAGCGCACTGCCGTTCCCCTGAACGGCATCGCGGGCCGATGACCAGCCCAATGCCAGTTCATCGACCCGCGATCCCCGTATTACCGTTTCAGCGTAACGCGTATGGCGATTTAACGCCCGGCGCGAGACTCACGAATGTAGAAGCGCGCCTTCTCGGCCTTGTTGGTGCACCCTTCGAAGGCTTCGAATTGCTGCTGGGTCTTGGCACCCGTCAGCAACGACAGTGCCTTGGAGTAACTCACGGTGCCGGCGAAACCCTCGGCCTTGGCCAGGTCCAGCTCATGCCAGGCGGCATCCAGCTGCGTGCCGCAGCTATCACGGTAGGCAGTCTTGCCTGCGCAACCGGTCAACGCCAGTGCTATCAGGGGCAAGCAGATCCAGGCTTTCATCAATGACACCTCAGGAATGGAAAACAGTCGTACAGGGTAAGACGGCGACCGCAGGAAAAAGTGCCAGGCCCATCTTCTGGAAAATATAGCCGCGCCAGTCTATCCGTGCGGCCAGCCAGGCACTGGAAAAACACCGAACGCCCCTGCAGGCACATCGACGATTGAACCCCGGGCTGCTATGGGTGCATTGTTGCAACCTGCTTGGCGAAAGGACAGATCATGAACAAACGTGTCGCACTGGTCCTCGGCTCGGGAGGTGCCCGCGGGTACGCCCATATCGGGGTGATCGAGGAAATCGAGAAGCGCGGTTATGAAATTGCCTGTATCGCTGGCTGCTCCATGGGCGCCGTGGTAGGCGGTATCTACTCGGCCGGCAAGCTCGCGCAGTACCGCGAGTGGATCGAAAGCCTGGATTACCTCGACGTACTGCGCCTGGTGGATGTGAGCTTTCGCCTGGGAGCCATTCGCGGCGAAAAAGTCTTCGGGCAGATTCGCAAGATCGTCGGTGACGTGAACATCGAAGACTTGCGCATTCCCTACACCGCGGTTGCCACCGACCTGACCAACCAGCAGGAAATCTGGTTCCAGGAAGGCTGCCTGCATCAAGCCATGCGCGCCTCGGCGGCCATTCCCAGCCTGTTCACCCCGGTGATGCAGGGCAATCGCATGCTGGTGGACGGCGGCCTGCTCAACCCGCTGCCGATCGTTCCGGTGGTGTCCAGCCACTGCGACCTGATCATCGCGGTCAATCTCAACTCCACCAACCAGCGGCACTATCAGTTGCCGGTGATCCAGCGCCCCCCAGCCTTCAAGAGCCGCTTCGACAGCCTGATCAACTCGTTGGGCTCGCGCCTGCCATTCCGGCGCAAGCAGGCCGAGCAACTGTTGTTGCTGGAGCAAGAGGCATTTAGAAGCGATGCGGCGCAGATCAATCCCTGGGTCGAAGGCGCCGAACCTGAGTCCCAACAGCCCGCCGCGGCCCCGGAAACCGACGGTGCCCCCAGGTCGGCCAGCGGCTCGTTCATCGTCGATAACGTCGGCCCCGCCTCGCTGCTGGACCTGGTCAACCAGAGCTTCGAAGTCATGCAGACGTCCCTGGCCCAGTACAAGATCGCCGGCTACCCGCCGGATATCCTGATCAACGTACCCAAGCGGGTGTGTCGTTTCTTCGAATTCTACAAGGCGCCGGAGCTGATCGCCCTGGGTCGGGAAATCGCCAGCGACACCCTCGACCGCTACGAACAGGAGCAGCTCTAGCTCAAGCTTCGCCCGTCAACAAGCGATAACCGACCCCGGCCTCGGTGACGATAAAACGCGGCCGGGTCGGATCGTCTGCGAGCTTCTGGCGCAGGTGCCCGACCACGATCCGCAGGTAATGACTGTCCTCGGTATGGGTCGGTCCCCAGATGTCCTTGAGCAGTTGCTGCTGAGTGATCACCCGCCCCGGGTGGCGGGCCAGCTGGGCCAATACCGCATATTCCTTGCGTGTCAGGGCCACTTCCACGTCCTCGAGCAAGACCCGGCGGTACGCCAGGTCGACCGTCAAGGGCCCCACCTGCAACGCCGCTTCCTGGACTTCTCCCGACGGTGCCTGGCGCAACAGGGCGCGTATGCGAGCCAGGAACTCCTGGATACCGAACGGCTTGGTGACATAGTCGTTGGCCCCGCCGTCCAGGGCTTCGACCTTCTGCAACTCGCTGGCCCGCACCGAGAGCACCAGCACCGGTACCGCCGACCACTCGCGAAACTCGCGCAGCACCTGCTGGCCATCCATGTCCGGCAACCCCAGGTCGAGCACCAGCAGGTCCGGCTTGTTCAACGCCGCCTGGGCCAGGCCCTCGGTACCGGTGCCGGCTTCAATCACTTTGTATCCTTGGGACGCCAGGCTGATGCGCAGGAATTTGCGGATCTGCGGCTCGTCGTCGATGACCAGGATGGTCGCGGTCTGGCTCATGGGTTCAGTTCAAGACAAATAAGAGACAAGAGAGTAGCGCAACGCCAATCTCCTCCAGAGGGCTTTTGCAGGAGCCCTCGCCCCTGCCACCGATCGCGTCACAGCTCACCCTCGAGTTCCGGCTGGGCCTGCAAGGGCAGGTACAGGGTGATACAGGTGCCCTTCCCATCGATGCCATCGGCGACACTGATGTGCCCGCCATGGGCCCCCACCATGCCCTTGCAGATCGCCAGCCCCAGGCCCGTACCCTGGCCGCCCCGATCGCCCCTGGCGGCGGTGTAGAACATGTCGAAGATCTTCGCCCGCTCCTCTTCGGGAATACCCGGCCCCTCGTCGCTCACAGCGAAACTCAGCGCCTGCTCGTCGGCGCGAACCGCCAGGTGCAGGCGGCCATGAACCGGGGAAAAACGCGCCGCATTCTCCAGCACATTGACCAGGGCCTGTTCGATCAGCGCCGCGTGTACATACAGCAGCGGAAGATCCTGGGGCAACTGCGTACTGACCTGCAACGGCGCCAGCACCACCCGCAGGCGATTGAGCGCGCTGCCGACGATATCCGCCGGGGTGACCCAGTCGCGGGCCAGCTTCAAGGCGCCATGGCCAAGCCGGGTCATGTCCAGCAGGTTCTGGATATATCGATCCAGGCGCTCGGCTTCATCCCGGGTGCCCTCCAGCAGTTCCCTGCGATCCTCCAGGGGAATCGCCTCGCCCAAGGCCAACAGGCTATCGATGCTGCCGCGCATCGACGTCAGCGGAGTGCGCAAGTCGTGGGACACAGAGGCCAGCAAGGCGCTGCGCAGTTGCTCGGTTTCGCCGTGCAAGCGCGCCGCCTCCAGGTCCTCGGCCAGGCGCGCCCGGGCCAGGGCCTGGGCCAACGGCTGGCTGAGCGCGGTAAGCAAGCGCCGGCGTTGATCACTGAAGACCGCGCCCTCCCTGGGACACACACCCAATAGGCCCAAGGGGCCGTCATCCACTGACAGCGGCCACCACCACCAACGGCCAAAAGGCAAGGTCCCAGTGCCCAACCCCGCAGGTTGATCGTGCTGCCAGGCCCAATCGGCCGCGGCTCGCTCGGCTTCGGAGAGTTGCTGGGTGCCACCACTCTCGACCTTCCACGCACCTTGCTCATCGCGGTTGAACAAACAGATACGCAACTCCTCGCGCCCGTTCAGGTGCTGGATCGCAGCGCTGATCACCGCCTGCCGATCGGTGGCAGCCGTGAGTTTGCGCGACAGGTCCAGCAGCTCGCCGGTTTCCTCCTGGGTATCGCGCAGTGCCTGCAACTGCCGGCGCTGGCGGGCCGCGAGGTTACCGGTGAGCGCGGCCATCAGCAGGAAGAACAGCAGGGTCAGCACGTCTTCTTCGCGCTGGATGGAAAGGGAGAAGTTCGGCGGGATGAACAGGAAGTCGTAACTCAGGAACGACAGCGCGGCGCAGGCCAGGGCCGGCCCCAGGCTGCTGCGCACCGCCACCAGCAGCACTGCGGCGAGAAATACCAGGGAGATGTTCGGCAGCGCCAGGATTCCAGCCACGCCCCAGGCCAGGGCACTGGCCAACAAAGTCGCCAACAGCGCCAGGGCATAGTCGAACCACACCAGCGGATGCTTGACTCGCAACCTCGGCTGGCTAGGCAATGGCTCGCTGTCCAGGACATTGATTTCCAGGCCATCGGCGTTGCGCAGCAAACGTGCCGCCAGCCCGCCGCCGAACCAGCGCCGGCGCCAGCGACGGCTCGACTGCCCCACCAGCAACAGGCTGGCCCGCCGCTCGTTAGCGTGCTGGATCAGGGTCTTGGCCACCTCGCCCGCCCGCAGCAGGACCACCTCCCCGCCCAGGCGCTCGGCCAGTTGCTGGGCCGCCTGCAGACGCAAGCGCGACTGTTCGTCGCCAAGACGGCCGTTATCCACATGCACCAGGCTCCAGGGCAAATGCCGACGCTGTGCGACCCGGCTGGCATGGCGCACCAGGCGTTCGGCCTGGAGATCACCGTCGACGCCCACCAACAGCCGCCCGCGCACCGCCGGTGCCGCTTGCCCGAGGCGGCGATAACCCTGGGCCAGGTCGTTGTCCACCTGGGCCGCCGCGGTCTGCATCGCCAACTCGCGCAGGGCCGTGAGGTTGGTCTGGCTGAAGAAGGCATCGATGGCCGCCCGGGCCTGCTCAGGCACATAGACCTTGCCATCGCGCAGGCGCTCCAGCAGCTCCCGGGGCGGCAGGTCCACCAGTTGCAATTCATAGGCCTCCTGCAGCACCCAGTCGGGCAAGGTCTCGCGGACCTGGACCCCGGTGATGCCGCGCACCTGGTCATTGAGGCTCTCCAGGTGCTGGACGTTGACCGTGGTGAACACGTCGATGCCCGCCGCCAGCAGCTCCTGGATGTCCTGCCAGCGCTTGGCATGGCGGCTGCCCGGGGCGTTGCTGTGGGCCAACTCGTCCACCAGCGCCAGCTTGGGCCGGGCCTTGAGCAAGCCATCCAGGTCCATCTCCTCCAGCAGCACCCCACGGTATTCCGAGCGCAGCAGGGGCTGTTGCGGCAAGCCGCCCAGCAGCGCCTCGGTCTCGGCCCGTCCGTGGGTCTCCACCACCCCGGCCAGGACCTTGACGCCCTGGCGCATCTGAGTGTGGGCGGCCTGGAGCATGGCGTAGGTCTTGCCGACCCCGGGCGCGGCGCCGAGAAAGACCTTGAGCCGGCCACGCCCGTCCCGGGGCAGCTCGGCAAGCAGCGCGTCGGCGCGACCGGAATCACTCATGGGGCATCTCTCTGCGACAAGACAATGGGTTTCAATCGTCACTCCTTGGGGCTCGAGCATCGCAAAAGCCCCTTTCGGGGCTTTTTTAAGGCTCGCCAGATTACAGCCGCTCCAGGGCCAGGTTCAGGGTCAGCACATTGACCACCGGCGGGCCGATCAGCGGCCGCTCGGTGTGCTCTGCCACCAAGGCTCGTAGCTGGTCGGCTGGCAGGTTGCGTGCCGCTGCAACTCGCGCCAGTTGATAGTCAATCGCCTGCGGTGGCAAGTGCGGATCCAGGCCGCTGCCGGAAGTGGTCAGCAACGCCAGGGGCACCGGGCCCTGTCCGGGCACCAAGAGCTTGTTGGCATCTTCGATCACCCGGGTCGCCAGCGCCGGATTGCTCGGTGCCAGGTTGCTGGCCCCGCTGGCCACCGTGGCAAAGGCACCTGCGGAAGGGCGCGGGTGGAACCAGGCATCACCGACAAAGTCCTGGGCGATCAGGGCCGAGCCCCGCACCTTGCCGCTGTCATCGCGGACCAGGCTGCCATTGGCCTGGTCCGCGAACGCGACCTGGGCCACTCCAGTGACCACCAGCGGATAGGCCACGCCGGTGATCAGGGTCATCAACACGATCAGGCTCAAGGCCGGACGCAATACGCTAGACATTTCTCAATCCTCGATGGGTCAATCCCGGCCGCCTACACCAGGTGCGCGGCGGTCAGCAGCATGTCGATCAGCTTGATCCCGGCAAAGGGCACCACGATGCCGCCCAGGCCATAGATCAGCAGGTTGCGCCGCAACAGATGGGCGGCACTCGCGGCCTGCACCCGTACACCGCGCAAGGCCAGGGGAATCAGCACCACGATGATCAGCGCGTTGAACACGATCGCCGAGAGAATCGCGCTCTGCGGGCTGGCCAGGTGCATGATGTTGAGCACGCCCAGCTGTGGATAAATCGCCGCGAACAAGGCCGGCAGGATGGCGAAGTACTTGGCCACGTCGTTGGCGATGGAAAAGGTGGTCAAGGCTCCACGGGTCACCAACAATTCCTTGCCGATCTGCACCACGTCCAGCAGCTTGGTCGGATCGCTGTCCAGATCGACCATGTTGGCCGCCTCGCGAGCGGCCTGGGTGCCGTCGTTCATGGCCATGCCGACATCGGCCTGGGCCAGGGCCGGAGCATCGTTGGCGCCGTCACCGCACATGGCCACCAGGCGTCCGTCGTTCTGCTCGTGGCGGATGCGCGCCAGCTTCTTCTCCGGCGTGGCCTCGGCCAGCACATCGTCGACCCCGGCTTCGGCGGCGATGGCGGCGGCCGTCAGCGGGTTGTCGCCGGTGACCATCACGGTACGGATCCCCAGTTTGCGCAACTCGGCGAAACGCTCGCGGATACCGGGCTTGACCACATCCTTGAGATGAATCGCGCCCAGCAACCGGCCAGCGGCGCAGACCAGCAGCGGAGTGCCGCCGCTCTGGGCGATCTTGTCGATCTCGCGGGCCAGTGCCGGAGCCAGGTCATCGCGCTTGAGGCCAACGAAATCCAGCACCGAGTCCACTGCCCCCTTGCGGTAGGCCTGGCCACGATAGTCGACCCCGGACAAGCGGGTCTCTGCGCTGAAAGGCACGGCCACCAGCAACTCGCTGCCCGGCTCGGGCTGTGGATAAAGTTCGCGCAGGTATTCGACGATGGACTTGCCTTCGGCCGTGTCGTCGGCCAGGGATGCCAGCAAGGCGGCCTCGGCCATGTCCCCGGCGTTGACGCCCGGGGCCGGGTGGATGGCGCTGCACCGGCGATTGCCGAAGGTGATGGTGCCGGTCTTGTCCAGCATCAACACATGCACGTCCCCGGCGGCTTCCACCGCCCGCCCGGACTTGGCGATGACATTCAGGCGTACCAGGCGGTCCATGCCGGCGATGCCAATGGCCGACAGCAGGCCGCCGATGGTGGTCGGAATCAGCGTCACCAGCAGTGCCACCAGGAACACCAGCGGCAAGCTGCCATTGGCGAAATGGGCGAACGGCTGCAGGGTCACCACCACCAGCAGGAAGATCAGGGTCAAGCCGATCAGCAGGATGTCCAGGGCCACCTCATTGGGGGTTTTCTGGCGCTTGGCGCCTTCCACCAGGGCGATCATGCGGTCCAGGGTCGACTCCCCGGGGTTGCTGGTGATACGCACCAGCAACCAGTCGGACACCAGCCGGGTGTTGCCGGTCACCGCCGAGCGATCGCCACCGGACTCGCGGATCACCGGCGCCGACTCCCCGGTGATCGCCGCTTCGTTGACCGCGGCGATGCCTTCGATCACTTCACCGTCGCCCGGGATCATTTCCCCGGCATCGACCCGCACCACATCGCCTTTGCGCAGGTTGGCCGCTGGCACCAGCTGGAAGCTGCCATCAGCACTCCTGCGCCGGGCGCTCAGGCCTTCGCTGCCGGCCTTGAGGCTGTCGGCACGAGCCTTGCCACGCCCTTCGGCCAGGGCCTCGGCGAAGTTGGCGAACAGCACGGTGAACCACAGCCACAGGGCGATCTGCGCGGCCACGAAAGTCGGCACCGCAGTGTTGGGCACCAAGCACAGCACAGTGGTGAGGATCGCGGTCAGCTCCACCACCAGCATCACTGGCGAGCGCTGCAGTTGCCGTGGGTCGAGCTTGACGAAAGCCTGGACCAGCGCCGGGCGCCACAGGGCGGACAGGCTGGTGGCCGACGACGGCGCAGAAGAGTGCTTGGCCTTGGCCACCGCATCGGCGACCTTGTTCGAGGTGGGAACATGCATATTCATCATCAGATCCTCAGAAGCCCATGCTCAGTTGTTCGGCGATGGGGCCCAGCGCCAGGGTCGGCAGGAACGTCAGGCCACCTACCAGCAAGATGGTCATGGTCAGCAAGGCCACGAACAGTGGGCCATGGGTGGGAAAGCTGTTCTGGCCTACAGGCGCGGGTTTCTTCAGGGCCAGGCTGCCAGCCAGGGCCAGTACCGGCAGGATGTAGCCGAAGCGACCGATCAGCATGCCCAGGCCCAGCATCAGGTTATGAAACGAGGTGTTGGCGCTGAAGCCACCGAATGCCGAGCCATTGTTGGCGCTGGCCGAGGTGTAGGCGTACAGCAGTTGGCTGAAGCCGTGGGGCCCAGGGTTGCTGATGGCTCCGGCCGGTCCTGGCAAGCTGGCGGCCAGCGCCCCCAGCACCAGCACGCCGATGGGCATGACCATCAGGGTCAGTACCAGCAGTTGCACTTCCCTGGCCTGGAGCTTCTTGCCCAGGTACTCAGGAGTGCGCCCGATCATCAGGCCGGCCAGGAATACCGCGATCAGCACATTGAGCAGCATGCCGTAGAGCCCGGCGCCGACACCGCCGAAGATCACCTCGCCCACCATCATGTTGATCAGCGCCACCATGCCGCTCAGCGGGTTGAGGCTGTCGTGCATGCCGTTGACCGAACCGTTGGAGGCGGCAGTGGTGGTCACCGACCACAGCACCGTGGCTGTGGTGCCGAAGCGCATCTCCTTGCCTTCCAGCGGCGCTGCCTGCTCCACGGCCGGATTGGCCAATGCCGGGTTGGGTTGGTATTCGGCCCACAGCGAGGTGGCACCGCCGATCAGGAACAGCGCCAGCATGCAGGCGATGATGGCCCGGCTCTGGCGCATGTCCTTGACGTAATGGCCAAAGGTGAAGACCAGCGCCACCGGGATCAGGATGATCGAAGCCAGTTCGAACAGGTTGCTCCAGGCCGTGGGGTTCTCGAACGGATGCGCCGAGTTGACCCCGAAGAAGCCACCGCCGTTGGTACCCAGTTGCTTGATGGCGATCTGGCTGGCCGCTGGCCCCAGGGGAATCATCTGGTCGTTACCTTGCACGGTCAGGGCGTCCACATAGTGAGCGAACGTCTGCGGCACGCCCTGCCAGACCAGCAGCAAGGCCAGCAGCACGCACAGCGGCAACAGGCCGTAGAGGGTGGCACGGGTCATGTCCGCCCAGAAGTTGCCCAGGGTGCGTACCGAGCGTCGGCCAATACCCCGGCACAGGGCCACCAGCACCGCCAGGCCGGTGGCCGCGCTGACAAAGTTCTGCACGGTCAGGCCGGCCATCTGGCTGAGGTAGCTCAAGGATGCCTCGCCGCTGTAGGCCTGCCAGTTGGTGTTGGTCATGAAGCTGACCGCGGTATTGAAAGCCAGGGTCCACTCCTGCCCCGGCAGGTGTTGCGGGTTGAGGGGCAAGTGGTCCTGGAACAGCAGGATGAAGAACAACAGGGCGAACCCGGCGAGGTTGAACGCCAGCAAGGCCAGGCTGTACTTCTGCCAGCTCTGCTCCAGTTGCGGATCGACCCCGGCGATGCGGTAGCACACACGTTCCACCGGCCCCAGGACCGGGGTCAGCCAGGTACGCTGGCCTTCCATCACTTTGTAGTAGAAGCGTCCCAGCCAGGGCGCAGGCACCAGCACCAGCGCGAAGAAGGCGAGGATCAGCCAATAGTCATAACTGTGCATCACCGTCGCTCCTAGTTCCGATCCGCGCACAACAGTGCAATCAGCAGGTAAACGAACAGGCCCACTGCAAGCAGTAACGACACCGCGTCCAGAATGTTCATGGAATGTCTCCGAGGTACGGCGATTGCCGCGAATGCAGACATTGTCCGCAGGCTGCCTGTAAAGGAACGAGAGCGACGGGATGGGTAGCCCATAAAGAAAGCGTAAAGACTCACCCCAAGGACGTTTACCAGAGCCATCACAAGGCCTGGGTGATGCCGGCGGCAGCGCTGGCGCCTCTCTTGAGCTCGCCCTGGCTAACCACCCTATATGCCTGCTTTATAAGCATGGCCTGGCCCAAGGCAGCGACCGGACAGGTATTTTTGCGGGGCTGGCCGGAACTGGGCTGTATCTGCCTCCGGCTCACTGGGCGTCGACGAGCATGTACTGACAGACGCCACGCTCTGCGGCACATGGGAACGCTACCCGGCAGAACGATCAGGCATACAATGGAACCCACGCAAAGTGCTTTGACTCAAAGCACCATAGACTGACTCCAGCACGAATCCACGTGCCTGGAGCACGCCCCTCAAGGAGAATCCTATGCCCTGGTATGCCTGGTTGATTCTGGTGGTTGCCATCGGCTCCATCGTCGGCGGCTTGATGCTGCTGCGTGACACCGCCAGCAAGGTAGAGCTGACCGAAGAGCAGCGCAGACGCGTGGCCGAGCGCAACGCAGAGATGGATGCCAAGGAAGCCCGTGACCGTTGAACCTGCCGGCCCCTGCACCCAAGGTGAAGGGGCCGTTCGCGGTTTATCGCTCCCAATCGGCCTGGGCCATCTGCAAGCCGTGCAAACCTTTGTAGGCTGCTCGCTCAGGCGGACTCCAGCCATCGAGCAATGACGGAGCCAGGCGGTAGATCTCCACGCCCAACGGACGGCAAACACTCAGTGGGTCCTGGGCCTCGGGCCCCCACATGGGTAATGACAGGTCGCCCCCCGGACACGTCGACAATGCGCAGAGCAAGTCTATCTCGGCGAAGAACTCCAGATAGTCCCCCTTCTGCGCCGGGCAGGCCTTCATGAAATACAGATCGTCGTGATTCAGGCCCGTGCACTGGAAGATATTCAATACGTCATGCACATCGAACTCGGTGAGGCCGTAAGGCAAGACAGCCCGAGTCAGATTCGAGTGGCAGTGGTGGTGAAAATCCTCGCCAGTGAGCATTCGATTCACATAAGGGTCGCAGCGGGTCCCCAGCAAATCGTGCAGGCGCCCACCATGCTCATCAACGCCATAATGTGCCAGGCTGTCATCGGTAATGGTGACCAGGGGGCGCAGGAACGGCAGGTTGGACCAGAGCCGATCATGAGTACTGACATGTGCCCCCTGTAATTGTCGGGTCCGCGCAGCCCACAAGCGCTCCCGCGGGTCATCGGCGTTCCAGACATTGAAGTCCCCCACCTGCGGTCCCACGGGGGTAGTTACCCGGAACACGTGACCAGCCGGGACCTTCCAGGCCCGACCGGTGCGGATGGGTACTTCGAACTGCTCGATCAACGTGCGTTGTGCCTGGTTATCGCGGATACGCTCGTAAAAAGCCGTATCCACCTGTAGCGCCGAACCTTTACTGACCTGATAAGCCGCCGGGTAGTCCTTGTACATCGGTATGCTCCTTGCCTGCTGATGGATGGATTAGCTGAACATGCTCAATAGCAAACGCTCGGAGTCGTGTAGATACGACTCCATGGCCTCGCCGGCAGAGTGTTTGTCGCCCTCTGCCAGCCATTCATGAATTTGGTGGTCACGCGCCAGCCAGGGTGCCTGGAACAGCGCTTCATCCGGTGCGCTGAAGAACAGCAGCCGCAATTGCGCGACGACTTTGGTGAAGAACTCATCCAGCAGGCGCGAATCCAGCAATCCCACTACATGCTGATGGAAACGCAGGCCATGGGTGCCGACGGAGCGCCAATCTTCTCGCTCCCTGGCCAACTCGGCGGCTTCGAGGGCCTCGAGCATATAATCGGACTGGTATTCGCGCAGCGGCCTGGCGTTGGCAATCGCCTGCAACTCAAGAGTCCGGCGAACTCGAAACAGGTCGCGCACGTCGTCGCTGTTCAAGCGCCGCACGGTCATGCCCTTATGACGAATGTAGAGCGCCAGGCCGTCCTGTCCTAGACGATGCAACGCCTCACGAATGGTGTTACGCGAAGCATTGTAAGTCCTGACCAGTTCACTCTCGAGCAGCGGCATGCCGGGTGGAAAGCGCCCACCAATGATATCTGCACGCAACTCCAGCGTGATGTAATCCGCCAGGGACAAACCATTGCTCATGGGAAGCTCTCGTGATTGTTCAACAATAGTTGAATAACCAGCAATCACTTATCGTGCCAACTGTTGACAACCGGGAGCTCCCTAAAAGTTGTCGAAAAACTGTAACCGGGAGCTAAAGACGACTTATAAGTAGAGTGTGATCTGCCGAACCTTGGTTAAAATGGCGACCTAGTTGTGGAGGTTTCTCATATGCGTTATTCAACAGATCACAAATCCCAGACCCATAAACGCATTATCAAAGAAGCTTCGGAAAGGTTCCGCCGTGATGGCATTGGCGCAACGGGTTTGCAGCCATTGATGAAAGCCCTTGGACTGACTCATGGCGGCTTCTACTCACATTTCAAGTCCAAGGACGAGCTGGTGGAGGAAGCGCTTTGTGCCGCCGCCGCCGACCTCGATGCTCATTGCGCCGCGCTGTTCGAACAAGAACACCCACTGCAGGCATTCATCGACAACTACCTTTCCGAGTGGCATCGCAGCTCTCCCCATGAAGGCTGCCCGTTACCCACCATGAGCCTGGAGCTCGGCCAGCGTGGCCAGCCCAGCACCACGAGCGATACAGTGCTCAACGCCAGGCGTATCCAGATTGAGGCCGCCCTGAAAGGTGAAAACAAAACGCAGCGCAGCTTGATGATCATGTCGGCTCTGGTGGGTGCCCTGATGCTTTCACGCAGCGTGGAGAATCCACAACTCGCGGCCCAGATACTAGAGATCGTACGAGAAGGTTTGAAAGAGCAGGAAGGCGGATAAGAACGGCGGTTGCAGGAGCTGAGTGCAACACGGTCATTGAATT
>MCNF01000011.1_pt1 | contig 103793 bp, 76 predicted proteins | sample 778221 | NCBI WGS metagenome assembly MCNF01 (sample SAMN04296814, study PRJNA304217) | bioreactor metagenome | isolation source: arboretum soil enriched with benzalkonium chloride | place: Turkey | reverse complement strand
TAAAGGAAAGCGCATCTGCGCTGTCCGAAGCGAGAGTGAATGAAGATGAAGCGTGAAATGGCGGTATTTTCATTATTTTAACCACTCAATTGCACTTTCAAAAAAAACATTCAAAACATTTTTTTAAAATAAATAGCGCGGATTCGATAGCTCGTCAACTATTTTTTCAGTCTGTTTTGAATGTCGCCCGTAAAGCAGTTACAGCTGCTGCCAAAGTCGTCGCCGGGCCCCCGAAAGCACCCCGCACCACGCCCCTAGCCTGCTCGTGATGCCGCGAACGGCGGATGCAATATGGTCGCGCTACGCTGCGGTCCGGCCTGCCCGGCAACGTGCCGGACCATGGCGACCACCCGTTCTACCGCGGTAATGGGCAGCATGTGTCCGCGCCCTTGAACGATCTCCAGCGCCAGGCCCGGCACCTTGCCGACCATGGACTCGCCGTGCCTGCGGTAGCTCAGGACCGGGTCCTTGGAGCCGTAGATCAGGCCCACCGGCAGCTTCAGGCTGGAGTAATGCTTGACCATGTCGGGCAAGGCCCGGTTGACCACGGCAATCTCGCTGGAGGCGTTGTAGAAGTTGCTCGTACGCATGCCCAAGAGGCCGCCGCCGCGTACCGCAAAGTCCTCGGGCACCGGGTCCGGGGCGAATACCGCCTTGACCAGGCTGTGCCGCCCGAGCATGGCCATGGGCGCGGCCAACGTCAGTGACATCCAGCGGCGCAGCAGGGCCGGCCGCACGCCCAGGGACAGGAACACCAGGGGCAGCATCCGTTGCGGGTGGGTCAGGGGCGCCACCAGGACCAGCCCCGACACAGACTGCGGGTGATTCAGCGCCAGCGACAAGGCAATGGCGCCACCCAGGGAATGCCCGAGCACCAAAGGTTGCCCAAGGTCCAGGGTCCGGATGAACTTGGCGATCAGGCTGGCCTGGGCCGGCAGGTCGGCCGGGGCCCCTCGGGCCCGGGTGGAGTAACCGGAGCCGGGGCGATCGAGGGTGATCACCCGAAACTGCTCACGCAGTTGTGGCGCCAGGGAATGGGTCAGGTTGCGTGCGCAGCCGGACAGGCCGTGGATCATCAGGAGCACCGGTCCCCTGCCCTCATCGGTGTAGTGCAGGCGTTCGCCCCCGACCTCAAGAAAGCGCCCGTTGATCGGCACCTGGCTTTCTATCTTGCGGTCGATACGAAAGCTCACCAGCCAAAGCACCACACTGACCACCAGGAATACCGTCGCCGCTACCAGCCATTCCATACCACGCCCCCTCGAGCTGACCTGTCTCGCGCGGCAACCGAATCACTGATCCGGCCCGGCTTGTCGCCCTGGCCTGGTACCGCCTGTGGAATCCCACCCAAGTCCGGATGGAGCCCGCAAATCCACAGGCGACGAGCGCAGGTGACATTTTCAGGTGATTTATTTAAATTAATTTTTAAAACATTATTTTAAATTGTGCAATCCTGAGTTTTCACTCACTGACGAAAGTCACCCAAGCGTCACTACAATCGAGGTACACACAATGAATGCGTACTCGCCACCCGACGGCCCCGAGGTCGTCGATATCGCCATCATCGGCGCAGGCTTTGCCGGCTTGTGCATGGCGATCAAGCTCAAGCAGGCCGGAATCACGGATTTCTTCGTTGCCGAACAGGCTGCCTCCCTGGGGGGCACATGGCGCGACAACCACTACCCGGGCTGCGCCTGCGACGTGCAATCCCATGTCTATTCCTTTTCCTTCGCTCCCAACCCGAACTGGACGCGGCAATTCGCCCCCCAGCCGGAAATCCGCGAATACCTGGAAAACTGCGCCCGGGATTTCGCCCTGGCGCCCTACCTGTGCTTCAACATGGGCCTGGAGCAAGCGGTCTTCGATGAGGATCGTGAGCGTTGGCAACTGCATTTCAGCAATGGCCGCCGGGTCAGCGCCCGGGTCCTGGTGTCCGGCATGGGCGGCCTGTCGCGCCCGGCGATCCCCGACATCCCGGGGCTCGAGACATTCACCGGCAAGCGCTTCCACTCCCAGCAGTGGGACCATCGCTACTCCCTACAAGGCAAGCGGGTCGCGGTGATCGGCACCGGTGCCAGTGCCATCCAGTTCGTACCGAAGATCGCCCCGCGAGTGGCTCAGCTCAAGCTGTTCCAGCGCACTCCACCGTGGATCATGCCCAAGCCCGATCGCAAGCTTGGTGCCCTGGAGCGCTGGGCCTTCAAGCACCTGCCCTTTACCCAGCGCCTGGCCCGCTCGGCGCTGTACTGGGCCCTGGAAAGCCGGGTGATCGCTTTCGCCCGGCGGCCCAAACTGATGAAGGTGGTGCAGCGCGTAGCCTTGCGCCACTTGCGCAAGCAAGTGCCCGACCCACTGCTGCGCCAGCGCCTGACTCCCGACTACACCATCGGCTGCAAGCGCATCCTGATCTCCAACGACTACTACCCGGCCCTGTCCAGGGGTAACGTCGGCGTGGTCAGCGAAGCCATCGAGCGCATCGAGGCCGATGCCGTGGTCACTGCCGACGGCACCCGCCATCCCGTGGACTGCATCATCTTCGGTACCGGCTTCCAGGCCACCGACCCGCTGCCCCATGGCCTGCTCTTCGGCCGCCAGGGCCAGGACCTGATGGACTACTGGTCCAAAGGCGCCCACGCCTACCTGGGCACCTGCCTGCCGGGGTTCCCCAACCTGTTCATGATCGTCGGCCCCAACACCGGGCTGGGGCATAACTCGATGATTCTGATGATCGAGGCCCAGGTGGACTACATCCTCAAGGCCCTGGAGCGGATGCGCCAGGACGGCATCGGTGCCCTGGAGGTCAAGGCCGACATAGAGCGCCAGTACAACCAGCGCCTGCAACAACGCCTGGCCGGGGCCATCTGGTCCACGGGCGGTTGCCGCAGCTGGTACCTGGACCCACGCAGCGGGCAGAACACCACGCTCTGGCCCGGCTCAACCCTGAGCTTCAAGAAGACCCTGCAGCACTTCGAACTACGGGACTACCTGAGCAGCCGCCTGCCCGGCCCCGTTCCTGTAGCCGCGCCGATCGTCGCGCATCCACTGAACCTGCAAGAGGCCGTCACCCATGAAGAACTTCAACGGTAAAGTCGCCGCCATCACCGGTGCGGCCTCCGGCATGGGGCGCGCCCTGGCCATCGCCCTGGCCCGCGAAGGCTGCCACCTGGCCCTGGCCGACAAGAATCCCCAGGGCCTGGCCCAGACCGTCGCCCAGGCCCAGGCCGCCACCTTGTTGCCATTGCGCATCAGCAGCCGGGAGCTGGACGTCGGCGATCGCGACGCCATGTTCGCCTGGGCCGCCGCCAGCGCTGCCGAGCACGGTCAGATCAACCTGATCTTCAACAACGCCGGGGTCGCCCTGTCGAGCACTGTCGAAGGCTCGAGCCTGGCGGACCTGGAGTGGATCGTCGATGTCAACTTCTGGGGCGTGGTGCATGGCACCCAGGCCTTCCTGCCCTACCTCAAGCAGGCGGGCGACGGCCACATCATCAACACCTCCAGCGTGTTCGGACTGTTCTCGCAACCGGGCATGAGCGGCTACAACGCCACCAAGTTCGCCGTGCGCGGCTTTACCGAGTCCCTGCGCCAGGAACTCGACCTGCAGGGCAACGGAGTCTCCGCCACCTGCGTACACCCCGGCGGCATCCGTACCGACATCGCTCGCACCAGTCGCATCAGCGACAACGTCAAGGGATTCCTCATCGACAACGAACAGCAAGCCCGTGACGACTTCGAAAAGCTGTTCATCACCTCGGCGCAAACCGCCGCCAAGGTCATCCTCCTGGGGGTGCGCAAGAACAAGCGCCGGGTACTGATCGGCCGCGACGCGCACTTCCTCGACCTGTTCATCCGCCTCTTGCCCAGCGCCTACCAGGCCCTGGTGGTATGGGTCAGCCGACGCATGGCGCCCAAGCCGGGCAAGGCTCGGCCAGCGGTGTATGAACCCCAGGATGAACGCGGCCTGTGAGGCCGCAACCTATTTCCATGTCTAGAGGAGCGACAGCCATGCTGCCCGTCCGCCGTGACATCAAGGTCGAACTGCCTGCCGAGCGCATCTGCGATTGGCACGAACAAGGCAGCCACGTGAGCCATTTCTTCAATGCCCTGTCCCTGCTGTTTCCATCCGGCGAGCTGTTCTTCATGGACAGCGTGCGCCACTACCGCGAGCACATCCACGACCCCGAGCTCAAGCGCCAGATCCAGGGCTTCATCGGCCAGGAGGCCATGCACAGCCGCGAGCACCAGCAGTACAACGATCTGTTGCAAAACGTCGGGTTGCCGGCCCACCTGCTGGATCGGCGCTTGCGCATGATCCTCGACTTCCAGAAGAAGCACTTCGCTCCCGCCTTCAACCTGGCGCTGACCATCGCCCTGGAGCACTACACGGCGATCCTCGCCGACCTGCTGCTGCGTGATCCCAGTCGCTTCGGTGACTCGGTGGAAGGCTACCGGCAGATGTGGCAGTGGCACGCGCTGGAGGAGACCGAGCACAAGGCGGTGGCCTACGACGTCTGGAACACCGTGCTCAAGCCGGGCCCCAAACGCTATCTGATCCGCACCGGCACCATGCTGTTCACCACCCTGACCTTCTGGCTGGTAGTGTTCGATTTCCATGTGCGCCTGCTGATCGCCGATCGCAAGCGTGGTGGCCACTGGCGCGGGATGTGGCAGGTGATCAAGTACCTCTACGGGCCCAAGGGGATATTCCCACGGATCGCCCTGCCCTGGCTGCAGTACTTCAAGCCGGGGTTCCACCCCTGGGATCACGACAACCGCCACCAGTTGCAGCGCATCGATGGCCTGGTACGAGACATCGAGCAGACCCGCTCCGCGGCAGCCAAGTAAGAGACCGTGCCGGGCACTCGACAATCACGGGCAGCCTGGGCAGTTCCCGGCGCAATCCCCGGGGGCTGCTAATCTGCAGCGGACCCTTCGTGCTCCCGAGCCTGCCCATGATCCTGATCCTGCTGCCCCACGCCGACTACGACCCCACCGAAAGCGGCCTGCCCTGGCAAGCCGCCCGGCAGGCCGGTTTCGAGGCATGCTTTGCAACGCCATTGGGGATGCCGGCCTATGCCGACTCGCGCCTGGTCAGCCTGGGCTTCGGCCCGCTCAACCCGATGCTCATGACCCGCGTCGCCGACCTGGAGCGCTACCATGACATGACCCGCGATCCGGCCTTTCGCGATCCGCTGGGCTACGCCGAGGTCGATCCGCAGGCGTTCGAGGGCCTGCTGATCCCGGGAGGCCATGCCCGAGGCATGCGTAGCCTGCTGGAATCTGATCAAGTGCGGCGGATCATCCTGGCCTTCTTTCGCGCCGACAAACCGGTAGCCGCGGTGTGCCACGGCCCCCTGGCCCTGGCTCGCTGCATCGATCCGCAGACTGGCCACTCGGTACTTTACGGGCGCAAGGTCACGGCCTTGCTGGCCGGCCCCATGGAACTGATGGCCTGGATCGCCACCGCCCCATGGCTGGGACGCTATTACCGCACCTACGACCACAGCGTCGAAGAAGAGATCAAGTCGGTCCTGGCCAACCCGCAGGACTTCATCCGTGGTCCGTTGCTGCCCAGGCGCGATTCGGCGCAGCATCCCGAGCGCGGTTTCGTAGTCCGCGATCGCAACTTGCTGACTGCACGCTGGCCCGGGGACTGCCACCGCTTTGCCAACGAGTGGGTGGATCTGCTGCAGCAAGCGCGCACTGCCCAGCCTCAGCCGCTACAGGTCACCCGCTGACCCGGCTTGAAGGCGTATCGGCGAGCCGCCCAGACCAGCACCAGCCCCATCGTGGCCAAGGCTGCCATCGCCCAGGGGAAGGACAGCGCACCGAAACGCTGCAGTAACAGGCCGCCCACCACCCCGCCACCGGCGATTCCCAGGTTGAACAAGGTCACCAGCATCGACTGGGCGACATCGGCCCCTTCCCCGGCGGCGTCTGCCACGGCAGTCTGCAGCAGGGTCGGTGCACCACCGAAGGTCAGGCCCCAGGCGATGATGGCCGGCCATACCAGCCATGGCTGCCGGCCAGCGATCCCCAATAGCAAGCAGGCCAGGGCGAAACCCGCCAGGCTGCACAGGGTCAGGCCCCGCAGCCAGCGATCCACCAGCAATCCGGTGCCCCAGATCCCCAGCAGCGACGCCAGGCCGAACAGCAACAAGGCGCGGTCCAGACTGCTGGCCAGCCCCAGGGATTCGAGGAACACCGCGATATAGGTGTAGAGAATGTTATGGGCCAGGATCCAGACGAAGATCACCAGCAGCGCCTGGGCAATCCCCGGAGTCAGGAAAATCTTCCCTAACGGCTGGCGTTGACCGGCTTGTTGCCCGGGCTGATCAGGGACCGCCAGGCGCACCCAGAGCCACAAGGCCAGGGCCAATAGGGACAAGCTCCAGAACACCGATTGCCAGTCCATCCAGGTCCCGAGCCAAGTGCCCAGCGGCACGCCCAGGCACAGGGCCAGCGGCTGGCCGACGCCCATCACCGCCAAAGCCCGCCCCTGCAACGCAGGAACCACCAGGCGCCGCGCGTAACCGGCCAGCAATCCCCAGACCAGCCCCGCCGCCATGCCAGCGGCAAACCGCGCGACCAGGGTCAGGCCATAGTGAGTCGACAGAGCCGTGAGGCTGTTACCTAGGAGCAAGCCGCCAATAGCCAGCAACAACAAGGGCCGGCGCCGCCAACTGCGGGTCGCGGCGACCAGCGGAATGGCGGCCGCCACCGAGCCCAGGGCATAGACGCTGATCAACTGTCCGGCCATGGCCTGGTCGATGGCCAAGCCATGGCTGATCTGCGGCAGCAGCCCGGCGGGCAGGGTTTCGGTGACGATGGCGATGAAGCCAGCCAGGGTCAGGGCCAAGAGGCGCCAGACCGGCAGCCGCGTGGCGGCGGCCGGATAAGATTCGGGGATGTTCATTCTGAAGATACTCACGCAAGCAACGATCAGGGCTGCGGCAGGCACCACTGTGGCCACCGCAGTAAAAGGCCGGGTTTCAGCCGAGGTAGGAGGCAGCCATGTCCTTGTCGCCATGGCCTTTGTCGAGGGCGCGCTGGAAACGCTGGATCCCTGCCTCGGCCAGATCGACCTTGACTCCGGCCTGCTGCGCGGCAGCCACCATCAGCTGGGCATCCTTCAAGGCATTGGCGAGGGTGAAGCTGGGGCGGTAATCATCGTTGAGCATGGCGGCGGTCTTGGCCTGGAAGTAGCCGCTGTCCAGGGGGCCGCCGGTTACCAACTCGACCACCAGCGCCGGGTCCACGCCAAGCCCCCTGGCCAGCGCCAGGCTCTCCGCGGCGCCGTGGGTCAAGGCCAGCACCCAGCTGTTGAGGGCCAACTTCAAGCGACTGCCGCCGCCAGGCACTTCACTGACCCAGGTCACTCGCTTGGCAATGGCATCGAACAGCGATTGGAGCTGGGCCCGGTACCCCTCGGGCCCAGCCCCCAGCACCAGCAGTTGCCCCTGTTCCGCTGGCTGCCGGGTACCGAGGACTGGGGCGTCGTAGAACACCAGCCCCCGGGCCTGGGCAAAGCCATGCAGCTCATCACAGGCCTGGACGCCCACCGTGGCCATTTGCAGCCAGAGCATACCGGGCTCCAGGGCCGGGCCAGCCTGCTCCATGGCCGCCAGCACGGCGGGGCCGTCCTTGCCCAGGGTAATGATCACCTCAGCCCCACGCACGGCATCCGCGGCCTGCTCGAACACCTGGACGCCCTCTTCCTGCAGCGCCTGGGCCCGCTGTGGCGTGCGGTTCCAGGCACGCACTGCAAACCCACGGCGTTGCAGGTTGCGCGCTACCGCCGCCCCCATGATGCCGATACCCAATACCGCGACTGAACCAAATAGCTTGGACATGATGTGTTTCTCCGATTTCAGCGATTTTTTTGGAATGATCATTCCAATAAAGGGTAAAAAAACAGCCACCCCGCGGGCTGGCTGAGCGATACATCGACCGCTGTACAGCGGCCTGGACAACGGCCACGCCAGGCGTCAGGCCAGGCTGGCCAGGGCCACCTCCACGACATCCAGCAGGCGCTGGCGGCGCTCATCAGGCAGGCTGCCCTTGCCCAGCACCCGCAGGCCCTGGATGGTGCACACCACAAAGCTGGCCAGGGCCCGGGGATTCTTCTGCGACGCGACCTGTCCCTGTTCCTGCCCCTGTCGCAGCACTTGCTCCAGCGCTGCCTCGATGCGCTTGAAGTTCTGCGCAACCCATTGCGCCACCACCGGGTCCTGACCGGCCATTTCCAGTGAAGCATTAGCCGCCAGGCAGCCCAGGCGCTGGTCGTCCTGCAATTCGTTGTCAACGATCTTCATCAGCAGGCGCCGCACCCGCTCCAGGGCCGGAGCCTCTTGGCCCAGTAGTTCGATATTGGCCGTGGTCATCTGCTGATAACGCTTGAGCGCGCACATGTAGAGCCCATGCTTGCTGTCGAAGGCGTTGTACAGGCTGCTGCGGCTCAGGCCTGTGCCCTCCACCAGGTCCTGGATGGAAGTGGCGGCATAACCGCGCTGCCAGAACACCTGCATGGCGGCATCGGCGATCTGGTCGGGGTCGAACTCCTTGGGACGCACGGCAAACACCTTTATGGAATGATCGTTCCATAAATTAAAGGTGCTACGGGTGAGCGTCAACCGTACCGGGGAAAATAATCCCCGGTACCGCCGGCGAGAGACTCATCCGGGAATGGTCCGATGCCGCTCAGGCGTGGGCCCAGCGGCGATGCAGGCTGCGAGCCATGGCATCCAGGGCAAAACCCAGGGCGCCGATCAACAGCACCATGGCCATCAACTCCGAATAGGCCAGGCGATCACGGGTATCGAGAATGAAGTAACCCAGCCCCGCGCTGACACCGAGCATTTCGCAGGGCACCAGGACGATCCACAAGATACCGATGGCCAGGCGCACTCCCGTCAGCACATGCCCCACGCCCCCCGGCAGGATGACCTTGCACAAGGTCTCCCAGCGGGTGGCGCTCAGGCTGCGGCTCAACTGCAACCAGCGCGGGTCCAGTTGACGCACCCCGGCGGCAGTGTTCAGCAGGATCGGCCACAACGCGGCAAAGGCCAGCAGGAAGTAGATCGGCTGATCGCCCACGCCCATCAGCATCACCACCACCGGCATCCAGGACAGCGGCGAGATCATCCGCAGGAACTGGAATGCCGGAGTGGTGGCCGCCTCCAGGTGCCGATAGCTGCCCACCAGCAGGCCCAGGGGCACCCCGACCAGCAAGGCCAGCAACAGCCCCAGCACAATGCGCTTGAGACTGACCCCGATGTGCTCGTACAACTCGCCACGCCCCAGCAGCTCGGCCAGGCTGGAGAAAGTCGCCTCGGGCGAGAAACGCATCGCCAAGCCGTCGCCAGCCAGCAGGTGCACACCCAGCCACCAGCCCAGCAACAGGCTGGCCAGACCGGCCAGCCCCAGGCCCCAATGGCCCAGGGAAGAAGGTTGCTTGTCCATCAGAACGCGAACTCCTCGCTGCGCTCGAAGCTTTCCGCCAGGCCAAAGGCCTTGAGCCCGCCAACGCTGGCGATGGCGTTGCGCACAAAACGGTCGTCCACCAAATCGCCAGCGGCGTGCCGCGGGTCGAGACCGGCAAGAAAGCCCTTGTCCCCCTCGATCAGCGTGTCCTTCAGGCGCTTGACCAGCTCTTCGGTGTAGCTGGGGAACGGATAGGGCTGGAAGTCGATGCGCTGCTCATCCCACTGGCCATTGCGGATCGCGCCACTGGCCAGGTAGGCCTCGCGGTCCGTGGCTGCCGGCGCCAATACCCGACCCAGCACCTGGGGCGCATGGGGGGTGTAGCGGTTGCTACCGTCCTTGGACAGCAGTTGCGCGGCCTCGGCGCGATGTTCGCGGGTCCAGAGCTGGGCCTTGACGATGGCGTTAACCACTTTCTGCGACCACTCGGGTCGGTTGTTCAGATCGTGCTCATGCATGAACACCACGCAGCAGGCGTGATTGCGCCAGACATCGCCGGTAAAGCGCTGCACCCGGCCGACCTTGAGTTCCTCGGCCAGGGCATTGAAGGGTTCGGCGACGATGTAGCCGGCGATGCGCTTGCTGGCCAGGGCTGGCGGCATGTCCGAGGGCGGCAGCACTACCAGGTTGACCTCATTGGCCCCCAGGGCGCTACCGGTGGCCTTGCTCACCGGCACCAGGCCACTGTCACGCAGCAACTGCTGGAGTACCACGTTGTGGATCGAGTACCAGAACGGAATCGCCAGGGACTGTCCCGCCAGTTGCCTGACCTCGGTAATGCCAGGGGCCACGGTCAGGCCGGAGCCGCCGACATGGTTCCAGGCCACCACCTTGGCCGGAACCTTGCTGCCATAGCGGGCCCAGACGGTCATTGGCGACAACAGGTGGATCACGTTGACCTGCCCGGAAATGAACGCCTCGATCACCTGGGCCCAACTGCGCAACAGCACCGGACGCTCGGCCTTGATGCCCTCGGCCTCGAACAGGCCGTTGTTGTGGGCAACCAATAAGGGCGTGGCGTCGGTGATCGGCAGGTAGCCGATGCGCACTGGCGCATCCGGCTCCTGGGCCGCGCGAGCCTGCAGGCTATTGAGCAGCGGCAAGGCGCCACCGGCGGTCAGCAGCGCGCTGAGTTTGAGGAAGTCACGACGCGTGTGGGTGAAGTCGTCCAGGCACATGGTCAATCTCCGACGGTGCAGGCAAAGGGGAATTGAGAGGGTTGCGGCTCGCCCGCCGAAGGGTCTTGAGAATCTCGATACGCAAGGCGCCCAACTCCTCGATCCGCTCGGCACGGGGTGCCGGCAGCTCGATACGCCATTGGCCGAGGATGTGCGCCGGGCTGTTACCCAGTAGCAGCACCCGATCGGACAACAGCAGGGCCTCGTCGATATCGTGGGTGATCAACAGCGCCGAAGTCCGGTGCTGGCCGATCACCTTGAGCAGCAGTTGCTGCATGTCGGCCCGGGTCACTTCGTCCAGGGCCCCGAAAGGTTCGTCCAACAGCAACACCTGCGGCTGGCGGGCCAGGCAGCGGGCCAACGCGGTACGTTGCGCCATGCCGCCCGACAACTGCGCCGGATAGCGCTGGCGGGCGTGCTCCAGGCCGACATCGGCAATGGCCTGGTCGATACGCTCCTGGCGCTGGCGGGCGCTCAGGCGCGGCTGGCGGGCAAAGTCCAGACCGAAAGCCACGTTGTGCTCCAGGCTCAGCCACGGCAACAGGCTGGGGTCCTGGAACGCCACCGCGACCCGCGGATGAGGCCCCTCCAGCACCTCGCCGGCCAGGCTCACCTGGCCCTTGTGCGGTGATTGCAGCCCGGCCAGGACCCGCAGCAGGCTGGACTTGCCGACGCCGCTGGGACCCAGTACCGAGACCACCTCCCCGACCTGCAATTGCAGGTCGAAGTCTTCCAGTACCGAGTGCCAGCCGTCCGCCGCGCGATACCCCAGGCTGATCTGCCGTGCATTCAACAAGCCACTCATGCGGCATTCCGCGCCTGGCGCTGCAGCTCGGCACGCAGTTGCACCAGGCTCGGGGTGACGATGGGCACGAAGGCCGACTCGCGCCAGCGCCGGGCGAAACCACTGCCGTGCTCGCACAGGTAGGCCTTGCCACCGCTGGCCTGGAGTTCCAGCTGCACGGCGTTGGCTGTGGCCTCCGCCAGGGCGATACGGACCCGGAACAAGGCGGCGGGCTCGCCCAGGAAGCGTCCGTCGAGCAAGCCGGCCTTGAGTTCGGCGACGGTCCGTTGCAGTTGTTCGCGCTGCTCCAGCAAAGGCTCCTGGAGCACCGAGCGAACGCCCTGGATATGCTGCTCGACCTCGGCCAGTGCCCGGCGGGCAAGGCCAATGGCCAGGGCGCATTGCAGGCCCAGGAATGCCGGACGCACTGCCGGCAGGAACTGGCGGGCGTCCTCATGCAACAGCCAGTCACGAGCGACCTCGACCTGCTCCAGGTCGAGGGCCGCGGTATTGCTCGACTGCAAGCCCATCAGTTGCAGGTCCTCGGAACGCTCAAGCCCCGGCAAGCCGTCAGGAATCGCCAGGATGAAAGGCGCCCCACCCTCCTCACGCTCTACCGCCGCGGCCACCACGAAACCGCTCTTGCGCAGGTTGGTCACCCAATGCAGGCGCCCGTTGAGGCGCCAGCCATGGGCCTGGTCCTGTGCCCGGACTTGCAGGGCCTCGATCCCGGAGAGGAACTTCATGGCGTTGGACAGCCCGGTGGCACCGGCCAGTTCGCCACTGAGCAGTGACGGCAACAGCCGTTCACGCAAGGCCTGGTTGGGACTGTGCAGTAGGTACTCGATGAAGGCGCGCTGGCCCCAGCAGACGAATGCCGCCGCCAGGGAGTGGCTGGCCACTTCGGCCATGACTTCCAGGGCGTCGCCCAGGTCCCCGCCACTGCCCCCCTGGGCCTGGCTGATGCCAGCTCGCAGCACACCGCCGGCCGCCAGTTGGGCGAGCACCGATTGCGGATCGCACTGCCCCAGGTCCAGCGCCTGGGCCTGGGCATCCAGCCATTGACTCAATTGCGCATTGAGCATGTGATTTTCTCCTTGAAGGGGCGTCGCCGATTGGCGACGCCCTGCTCATTGGCCCTGCACGGACCAGCGATACCTGGCCAGCTCGGGGTTCAATTCAGTACCGGCGAACACGTTGGCGAAGTTGCACAGGGTCGCCAGGCTGATGCCCAGGATCACTTCCAGGGCATTGCCTTCGCTGTATCCTGCGGCCTTGAATTCGGCATAGCGCTGGTCGCTGACCTTGCCCCGGGTAGCGATGACTTCCCGGGCGAACGCCGCCAGGACCTCCAGCCGAGCTTCAGGCAAGGTGCTCTGTTCACGCAGGGCGCTGACCACCGGATCGGCGAGTTTGGCCTTGTTCAGGGCGACAGCGGTATGACCTGCGACACAGAAATCGCAACCATGGGTGGTGGCGGCAATCAACTGCACCACTTCACGCTCGGCCAGGCTCAGTTCGGACTTGGCATTGAGCCCCGAGACCGTGACATAGGTTTCCAGGGCAGCCGGGGCATTGGCCAGGATGCCCAGCAGGTTAGGGATGAAGCCGGAATTCTTCTGGGCGTTTTCCAGGAAAGGCCGGGCCGCTTCTGGAGCGCTGGACAAGGTGTGTAGAGTGACGCGGGACATGGAGTGGACTCCTGTGGTGAAGGTGTGCGCCAAGTCTGTTGGTTATAAGAATTCCGATCCATATTCTAAAGTAGCGATTACTTGCTCCTGAGTGTTTCCCTTAGATGATTTCGTCGAGCCCCCTGGTTGATTGGTTATTAGAAGGACTGGAACTGGACGCCAGCCTGTTCCACGTCGGGCGCTACTGCGGTGGCTGGCACGCCAGCACCCAGGGCCTGGCCCGGGCCAGCTTCCACTTGATCGTGCAAGGTCATTGCTGGCTGCATGTGGACGGCGTATCCCAGGCCGTGCGCCTGGACGCGGGCGACGCCGTGTTCCTGCTGCAGGACCTGGATTACCGGCTGTCCAGCGCACAGCAGGCCTCCCAGGCACAACAGTTGCCGCGCACCGCCATGGGCGCCCTGGACCTGGGCGCCCAGGACGGAGTCGGACTGGTCTGTGGGTTCTTCCACTTCAAGTCGGGACTGTCGTCATTGATCATCGACGGCCTGCCCGGCTGGATCGTCCTGCGCGCTGGCGACCCGTCGCTGTCAGCAGCCAGGGCCCTGTTCCAGTTGATTCTCGAGGAGTGCCAACGGGGCCCGGCACCCTCGAGCACGTTGCTGGAACGCCTGAGCCACCTGCTGTTCCTGTATGTACTGCGCCAGCAGGTCAACCATAACCAGGACCTCGGGGGCCTGGTGGCCCTGGCCCGGCACCCGGCCTTCGCCCCCTTGCTGGAGCAATTGATCCAGCAACCCGGGCAGCCCTGGCCCCTGGAAACCATGGCGGCCCTGACCGGACTCTCGCGATCGGCATTTTTCAAGCGCTTCAACGAACTGGCCGGGCAGTCGCCGGGGCAGGTGCTACTGGCCCTGCGCATGCGCCATGCCTGCCAGTTGCTCAAGGCCAACCAGACCGTGGAGCAAGCGGCCGCCGCCGTGGGCTACCAATCCATAGCGGCCTTCACCCGGGCGTTCACCAAAGCCGTGGGCCTGCAACCGGGGGCCTATCGCAAGCAGCATGAGGGGCGCTGAATCCGCCATCAGCAGCCTGTCGGGCAGGCCACCTTCCGCGGCTGGCGCAAAGCCAGGGCGCAACACAAGGCCGCCGCCAGGGTGACCCCTGCCAATATCTGCAGCAGATGGGCAAACCCCTGGCTGTAGAGCTGTGCCATGGCCGCTGGCGATACCCGGTCGGCCAGCACCTGGACCCTCTGCATATCGCCCATGGCCAGGGCATTGGCGACCCGTCCCAGGGCGACATCCCCCATGTCCTGGCGGTCAGCAAGCCCCACCAACTCGCTGGCGAGCAAGGCCTTGAGCAGGGCCAGGCCCGCGGCCACGCAGATCGCCTCGCCACAGGCACGCATCGTGGTAAAGATCCCGGTGGCCATGCCCGCCCGCTCCACGGGCACCACACTGACCGACAGATCGTCCATCAGTCCCCATGGCAGTCCGGTACCGATGCCGATCACCAGCAGCGGCCAAAGCAACGCCGCGCCCGGCTGCCCCACAGGGACCAGGCTCAACCAGAACAGACCGAGTGCGGCAATCACCAGGCCCAGGCACGCCAGGCCAGCGGCGCTGTACCAACGCACCAGCCAGCCTGCGGCAAACGGCACGATGGCCATCGGGGCCGACAAGGCAATCATCATCGCCCCGGCCCGCCAGGGTCCCAGTCCTTCGATGCCAATCAGGCGCAACGGCAAGAGAATCAACAGCACGATGAAACAGACCGCCGTCGCCACCGGCAGCAGCTGGATGCCAACGAAGCGCCGGTAGCCGAACAGGCTCAGGTCCAGCATTGGCCGCCGGTGCCGCTGCTCCACCCGCACGAACCCCCAGAGACAAGCTGCAGCCCCACCCAGCAACCCCAGGACTGGCAAGCTGCCCAGGCCATCCTCGGGGACTTGCATGATGGCGAACGTCAGACACACCAGGAAAGCACTGAAGGTCAGGCCCCCCAGCTTATCCAGGGCCTGTGCCTCGGGATCGCGGGTCTCCTGCATATGCGGTACACCGAGGATCAGCACGGCAGCACCGATGATTGCTCCCAGCAGGAAGATCGCCCACCACCCCACCTGTTGCACCAGGGCTCCGGCGATGACCGGCCCGCTAGCGAGGCCAATGCCAAAGGCACTGCCCAACAGGCTGAAGGCACGGGTACGCGCCCGGCCCTCGAATGCCTGGGCCAGGGCCGCCGCACCACCGGCCATGGCCAAGGCGGCAGCGATGCCCTGCAAGCCACGCAACAGATCGAGCATCCAGACATCACGACAAAAACCGATCAGCAACGAGAACAGGGTGAAGCTGGCCATGCCCAGGCTGAAGATACGCTTGCGGCCATAACGGTCGGCCAGGGTCCCGGCCAGCATCACCGAGCTGCCAAAGCTCAGGGCAAAGGCATTGATTACCCAGGCCAGGGCGGTCGGGCTACCACCCAGGGCCTGTTCGATGGCCGGCAGTGCCATGGCCGGGCCGGTGTACTCCAGGGGCAGGATGAGGCCCGCCGCACAAACGGCGAACAACAGCCAGTAACGGTCGGCAGCAGAGGCAGGACGAGAGCTGGAAGGCATGGTGACAGGCTCGGGATTCAAGGAATCCTCGATGCTATTGCTGCACTTTTCGCATTGACATGCCCGCCTGATCAAAAGCAAATTGCACAATGCGCAAAACTCAAGATAACGCCGCCTGGCGTATTTTCTTCCGGGTGGTGGAACGCGGCAGCCTGACCCTGGCGGCCGACGACCTGCACCTGGAGCCCTCCTCCGTCAGCCGCCAGCTCACCGCCCTGGAGCATCGGCTCAATACCCAATTGCTCAATCGCAGTACCCGTAAAGTTAGCCTGACGCCGGCCGGAACCCGGGCTTACGAACACATGCGTCCGTTGCTCGAAGCAATGGACGCCCTGCTTGGCAGCCTCGACCAGAGTGCGACCGAGCTTTCCGGCCGCCTGCGGGTCAGCGCCCCGGTTGCCCTGGGGGAGCATCACGTGAGTGCCTGGCTCGCCGACTTCCAGGGCCAGCATCCACAGCTGACCCTGGACCTGGTGCTTTCCGACCGGGTCCTGGACCTGATGGCAGAAGGCATCGACGTGGCCTTGCGCATCGGCCACCTGCCCACCTCCTCCCTGGTGGCACGTCCCCTGGGGCAACTGTCCCACGGCGTGTATGCCAGCCCGGGCTACCTGCAAAGCCATGGCACCCCGCTCCAGCCTGCGGACCTCCCGGCCCACCGGGCGCTGGTTTACTCGTGGATGACCGAACACAACCCGACGCAGCTCACATTCAAGCACCAGGCAGAAGTGGCGAAGGTCGAACTCGATGCGCGTTTCTTTCTCAACAACCTCGGCGCCATTCACCGCGCCCTGCTTGCCGGCGCCGGGCTGCACGCAGGCCCGGACTGGCTGCTGGGTCCATCGGCCAGGCGCGGCGAACTGGTGCGCCTGCTACCCCAATGGCAGTTGCCGACGCTGCCGGTGAACCTGGTGCGCCTGCACAATCGCTTCGTTCCGCAGCGGATCAGTGCCCTGTGCGATTGGTTGGACCATTGCTGGCAGCAACTGCCGGATGTCCACTGATCGCCTGCGCCCTCGGGCTCAGCGCCGATGGGCCAGGGACCGCACCAGGCGATCGCCAACCGACTGTACGCATTGGACCAGCACGACCAGCACCACCACGGTGGCGAACATCACCTGGTTGTTGAAGCGCTGGTAGCCATAACGAATCGCCAAGTCCCCCAGGCCGCCGCCACCGATGACCCCAGCCATGGAGGAAAAGCCGATCAGCAGCACCAGGGTCAGGGTCAGCCCCGCCAGTAGGGTCGGCAGCGCCTCGGGCAACAAGGCCTTGAAGATCACATGGCCGATGTGTCCTCCCATCGCCAGCACCGACTCCACCCGGCCCTTGTCCACTTCGTCCAGGGCGTTCTCGACGATCCGGGCAAAGAACGGAAACGCCCCGATGGTGATTGGCACCACGGCAGCCGTACTGCCCAGGGTGGTGCCCACCACCATCCGCGTCAGGGGAATCAGGGCGATCAGCAGCACCACGAAAGGCAAGGAGCGTCCCAGGTTGACCAGGGCGCCCAGCAGGCGATTGAGCCGCACCATTGGCAACAATCCTTGCGGACGGCTGACGAATAGCAGCACCCCCAGTGGCAAGCCGATCAACACGGTGAACAGCGCCGCCAGCAGCACCATGTACAGGGTTTCGCCCGTGGCCGTCAGCAGTAGCTGCGCCAGCTCTTGCCAATCGAGGCCGCGGTTCACAGGCGCTCACTCCGAATGCCCCGCTGAACCAATGCGCTCAACAGGTGATTGAAGCGACTGGCGTCGGAACCTGCGGCACCGACCCGCAGGCGCCCTATCCGCCGGCCGGCCACGGACTCGACACCCGCTGCCAGGACCCGGAGCGGCACAGCCTGCTGGCCGCTGAGCTGCTCGAGCAAGGGCGCGGCGCGCTGGTCGTCGAAAAAGGTCAGTTCAGCCTGGAGCTGATCGCCGGTAACCGGCAGGTTGTAACCCGGCAACAGCGCCCGCCCAAGCACGGACTGCGGGTCCGCCAGCAGCGACCCGATCGGCCCGCACTCCACCAACCGCCCCTGGTCCAGCGAAGCAGCATGGGTGCAGATCGAGCGCACCACATCCAGCTCATGGGTGATCAGCACAATGGTCAACCCTAGCTCTCGGTTGATTCGAGCCAGCAGCTGCAGGATCGAGGTGGTGGTTTCCGGGTCCAGGGCGCTGGTGGCTTCGTCCGACAGCAGATAACGCGGGCCAACGGCCAGGGCCCGGGCAATGCCCACGCGCTGTTTCTGCCCCCCGGACAGCTGCGAGGGAAAAGCCTGGGCCTTGTCTTCCAGGCCCACCAGTTCGAGCAGTTCCAGCACCCGGTTGCGGCGCTGCTCGCGGGCCAGGCCGGCGATTTCCAACGGCACCGCGACATTGTCCAGCACCGTGCGCGAATGCAGCAGGTTGAAACCCTGGAAGATCATGCCGATCCCTTGGCGCTGGCGACGCAGCTCAGCCCCGGACAAGCGCCCCAGGTCTCGTCCATCGACCAGCACCCGTCCACTGCTGGGACGCTCCAGCAGGTTCAGGCAGCGCAGCAGGGTCGACTTGCCCGCGCCACTGCGCCCCAGGATGCCGTAGATCGAACCCTCGGGAATGCTCAGCGAGACCTGCTGCAACGCTGGCGCCTGGCCTTCGCCGTACACCTTGCTGACCTGTTCGACCTGGATCATGGCTGCGGCTCCGTGACCGGGATGACCGAGCCGGAATAGGTCTGGGCAATGAACCTGGCCACGTCGGGCGAATTGAGATCCTTGGCCAAGCGGCGAATGCGCGGATCATCCTGGAGCCCGGGGGTGGTCACCAGGATGTTGGCGTAGGGGTTGTGTTCGGCCTTCTCCAATCCCAGGGCATCCTTGGCCGGCACCAGCCCGGCCTCCAGGGCGTAGTTGCCGTTGATCACCGCCAAGTCCACATCCTCGAGGGCCCTGGGGATCTGTGGCGACTCCACTTCCAGGATCTTCAGTTGCCGGGGGTTCTCGGCGATGTCCCTGGGCGTGGCCTGATCGCGCGCCGGATCATTGAAACCCGGCTTGAGACGGATCAATCGATAGTCCTGCAACAGGTACAAGGCACGGCTGAGATTGGTGACGTTGTTGGGCACCGCCACCGTGCCACCCAGGGGGACCTGCTCGAGCCCCGGGTGGCGGTGTGAATAGATCCCCAGGGGTTCGATATGCACGCTGGCGACTACCGCGAACGGCTGCCCCAGGGCTTGCTCCTGGGACTTGAGGTATGGCAGGTGCTGGAAGTAGTTGGCGTCCACGTCACCGTGGGCCAGCAATTCATTGGAGTTCACACCGTTGGGGATCTCGATGACCTTCAGCTCCAGCTGCGGATCGAGCTTTTGCACATAAGCCAGGATCTGGGCGTGCGGCACCGGGTCGGCGGCCACCCGCAGCGGCTGGGCAACGGCGGTCACCAGCAACGACCCCGAACTGGCCAACAGGGCCAGGGCGAGCAGGTTCTTCTTCAGCATTGGCTAGGTCCTTGTGATCAACGGATTGGCTCAGGCACCCAGCGCGTCGGGCACCAGCACATCGGCATAGAAGCGTCGGGCCACATCAGGATGGGAACGCAAGCGCCCCTTGAGGTAGTTCCAACCGACATCGCGGAACAACGGGTTATCAGGATCGCTGGCAGGCCCGCGGGCCTCGCGCTGCAGGGTTTCGGGCAACGGGTACAACGGCACTCGGGCATCCAGCCGGGCTCCCAGGAAAAACGCGATGGACAGGCGCTCGCGATCCGCTGGCGGCGATAGCACCCTATGCACCGTGGCCCGCAGGTAGCCGTGGGTGGCCAACTCCAGAAGCTCCCCGATGTTGACCACCAGTGTGCCCTCCCGGGGTGGCGCATCGATCCAGCGCCCTTCTTGTACTTCCACTTGCAGGCCATCCTGGTGGTCCTGCAGCAGGAAACTCAGGAATCCGGAATCCTTGTGGGCCCCAACGCCCTGGTTGCCCTGTCCCGGAGCCTGGCCCGGGTAGCGAATCAGCTTGATGTGTTCGTTGGGGCTTTCACCGTACAGCCCATCGAAAGCCTGTTCCGGCAGCGCCAAGGCCTGGGCGAATGCCCTGAGCAAGCGCAGGGACATGCTGGTCATCGCCTGCTGCCACTCCAACAGCAATGGCTTGAGTTGCGGTAGCTGTCGCGGCCATTGATTGGGCCCTTGCAGGCGAGCCCAGGGCGGACTTTGCGGGTCCCGGGCCAGGACCTGGCGCTCGGCGCCGAGATCGAACTGCTCACGCAGGTCCGGCCGGCCACGGGTGATTTCCGAGGCGGCACGGGTGTAGCCACGAAAGTGCGGCGAGTGGATCATGTCCACCGCTGCTTTATCGGCCTCGGACAAGGCGAAGAAGGCCCGGGCCTGCTCCTGTACCTGGCTCAGCAGGCGGCTGTCGATGCCATGCCCGGTGAGGTAGAAAAAACCAACGTCCCGCGCGGCCTGGCGCAAGTCATCGAGAAAGGCCTGGCGGCGCTCCCGGGGAGCATCCAGCTGGGCCAGGTCCAGGACAGGCAAGGCGGTGATATCGAGCGAAGGCGGCATGTTCCACTCCCCTGTGAATGACCACGTCCGAAGGCACCGCCTCAGAGCTTGGCGATGGAGACCTCGGTGGACTTGACGAAGGCGATGACCTCACTGCCGACCTTGAGCTCCAGGTCCAGCACCGATCGGGTGGTGATCACTGAGGTGACAATGCCCGAGGCGGTCTGTACGTCGATTTCCGAGACCACCTGGCCCTGGTGGATCTCCTTGATCACACCCTTGAACTGATTGCGTACGTTGATCGCTTGAATGGTCATGCTGGAACTTCCCTTGTTGAGAGCGGACTCAGGACTTGAGCGGCTGGTGCTAAACATGCACCTTCGGCAAAAGCCTTCAAAGGAATAAATAATTAGTATTTTATTCTTTTTGGAAATATAAAATGCCAGGCTGGATTTCTCGGCCTTCCCTGCCAGGGCCCCGGAATGCCGTCTTGACCATTGCCAATCGCTTTGCTTTTCTGTGGCCCTCGCCCACCCGCTTGCCAACGACACCAGGAGGTAGCCATGCGCAAATTGCCGCTCGCAGATAGACAAGTCCCGGTCATTGGCCAGGGCACCTGGCGCATGGGCGAGGATCGCGGACGACGCCAACAGGAAATCGCCGCGCTACGCATGGGTATCGACCTGGGGATGACCCTCATCGATACCGCCGAAATGTATGGCGAAGGCGGCGCCGAAGAAGTCGTCGGCCAGGCCATCAGCGGCCGACGCGATGAAGTATTCCTGGTCAGCAAGGCCTACCCGCACAACGCCAGCGCCAAGGGCCTGCCCCTGGCCTGCGAGCGCAGCCTGAAACGCCTGGGTTGCGAGGTCATCGACCTGTATCTGCTGCATTGGCGCGGCCAGCATCCTCTGGCCGAGACCGTCGAGGCCTTCGAGCGCCTGCGCCAGGACGGCAAGATTCGCCGTTGGGGGGTCTCCAACTTCGATGTGATGGACCTGGATGAGCTCGGCACACCGGCCTGCGCCAGCAACCAGGTGCTGTACAACCTGGAGTCCCGAGGGATCGAGTTCGACTTGTTGCCCATCTGCCAGCAGTTACGGATGCCGATCATGGCTTACTGTCCGATCGGCCAGGGCGGCGCCCTGCTCGCCGAGCCGGCCCTGCAGCAAGTGGCCCAGCGGCACGGGGTGACAACGGCCCAGGTGGCCCTGGCCTGGCTGCTGCGCCAGGAAGGCGTACTGGTCATCCCCAAGGCCGTGCATCCCGAGCATGTCCGACTCAACGCCCAGGCCTGCGAGCTACAGTTGCAGGCAGAGGACTTGCAAACCCTGGACCTGGCCTTCCCCGCCCCCCGACGCAAGCAGCACCTGGAAATGGTCTGACCTCCTGCCGGCCCTGCCCAGGGGGTTGTCGCAGACACTCTGGCCAGCGACACACATGAGTCGTAGCTGTCACTTTCAACAAAACTACTTTGTACCCGACAATTTGAGAATTGTCTGATCCCTGCCTGGCATACCCCCCATTTACAGTGGCGGGCATGAGATTAAAAAGCTATCTGCATCAGATCAATCCACTATTTTCCTCCCCTGAAGCAGTTCGCAGGCTGCTACGTATCGTTGCGCTGGTTTTCCTGATCGGGCTGCTGGGCGCGGTCTACAACTTCATGCGCTCCACCCTCAACAACGAGCTTTCTCAGCGACGCAGCTACATGAGTAGCGCCATTGCCGAGGCCCAGACCTTCTTCACCTCCCGCGAGGCCTTGCTGGAAAGCCTGAGCCTGTCGGCCGTGCACAAGCCTCAGGCAGCCACCGGTTTCGACTCCACCGAAGAAGTCCACCTGAAGCTGGGATCACCAGAAGAGGACCATTGGGGCGTATGGCTCACCCGGCGCATGCGCGACTACCTCAAGAGCAAACAGTTGACGCTGCTCTACGTCCACCCTGGACAAAAACCCGAAGTGCAGTACCTGTTCAACCCGCGCCCCGAAACCTCTCATCTACCGCTGTCGCTACTCGCCAGGCTGACCGCCTTGAAGCCTGGGCAGACACCCCCGGGTGAAGAGGTATGGTTGATGGACCAGACCTCGATCTCTGCCAACCTGTACATTTTCACCCGCCTGGACGAACGCTTCGCCGACTCGGGTTGGTTGGGTCTGGAAATGGACGGCGCCAGCGTTTCTGATGCCCTCAGGAACCGCAGTGCAGGCGAGTTCATGATGTTCAACTCCCTGGGTGGCGTGCTTCTGGGCAGCGTCTCCAGCGCGCCACTGGCCGAGGCCATACGGCAGGTCCAGGGCGATAGTTTCTTTGGCGTCCTGGGTGGCGACTGGTGGTCCGAACACTTGGTGATGCGCAAGCAGCTAGGTTCCTCGGGTTGGCAACTGGTCTATTTCTTCGAGCTGCGAACCCTGCTCGAGAACCTGCTGCCGCAACTGATCGCTGCCGTGCTCATCAGCCTGTTCGGCATGGCACTGATCTGGCTGCTGACCCACTGGATAGAGATACGCGTGCTCGCCCCAGCCATGCACCGGATCCAGGCCCTTATCGAAAGCGAGGCATTCAGCCGCGACGTGATCCAGATCGCCCCGGTAGCCCTTTGTGTCCTGCGCCGCAGCGATGGCCGGCTGGTACTGGAAAACACCCTGTCCCAACAGTGGCTGGGCAATAGCAGCGAACGCGAGCAATTGTGTCCCGGCTGGATCGAGCAAGCCTTCGATCCAGGACGCGCAAACAGCACCGACTACTTTGAAACCGCAGACGGGCGCCACCTCTATCTCAGCTCGGCGCCCACCCGCTACAAGGGCGAAGACGTGTTGTTCTGTGCTTTCAGCGATATCAGTGCGCGCAAGCAAATCGAGGCGACCCTGGAGGAAGCCCGGCGCCTGGCCGACATCGCCAACGAAGCCAAGACCTTGTTCCTGGCGACCATGAGCCATGAGATCCGTACGCCACTGTACGGAGTCCTCGGCACCCTGGAGCTGCTCTCCCGCACCCCGCTGGACAACCAGCAAAAAGACTACCTGCGGGCCATCGAGGGCTCTTCCGGGACCCTGTTGCAGTTGATCTGCGACGTGCTCGATGTCTCCAAGATCGAAGCCGGACAATTGGCCCTGGAGCTCAGCGAATTCAACGCCCTGGACCTGGTGCACGAGATCGTCCAGGGCTATGCAGCCGCCGCCCAGGCCAAGGGCCTGCAACTCTATGCGTGCATCGATCCACAGTTGCCGGAGTTGCTGGTCGGGGATGTCACGCGGATCCGCCAGATCCTCAGCAATCTGCTGAACAACGCGGTGAAGTTCACCGACTCCGGACGTATCGTCCTGCGCGTTCGGGTCAACCGCCACGAAGACGAGCACGACAGCATCGTCTGGCAGGTTTCCGACACTGGCCGTGGTATCGCCCAGGGCGACCAGGCGTTGATCTTCCAGCCGTTCTACCAGTCCGAGGGCAATACCAACGTCATCGCCGGTACCGGACTGGGGCTTTCGATCTGCCAACGCCTGACCCAGCTGATGAATGGCAACATCCGTACGGTCAGCGAGTTGGGGTTGGGCAGTAGCTTCACCCTGACCCTGCCGCTGGAAACTCCCACCACGCCACCCCGCCCCCCGACTATCGGCGCCTTGCTGCCACAGATCATCTATGTCGTGTCGCCAGTACGCGAGCTGGCCGAGTCGCTGGCCGGGTGGTTGCGACGCTGGGGCGCACGGGCCCAGCCTTGCTCGCCCAACGTGGTCGGCATCAATCGCGACACGCTGCTCATCGAATTGCACCCGGGCCCGTTGGAGCGCCGGCTGGAGCCCGACTGGCCAGGCCCACTGGTGCTTGCCAGTGGCGACGGCCACCAGGAGACCCGGAGCCAGGATGGTATCTGGCAAGTCAACTGCAACAATCTGCGCGCCCTCCACCAGGCGGTCGGCCAGGCCCAGGGCCTATGGTCGAAACCGGGCCAGGAACACCCCGACAGCCGCGAACTCAAGCCGCTTCACCTGCATGTGCTGGTAGCCGAGGACAACCTGATCAATCAACTGATCCTCAAGGACCAACTGGAAGAACTCGGTTGCAGCGTAGAGTTGGCACGCAACGGTGAAGAGGCCCTCGCCATCTGGAAAAGCGGCCACTTCGACCTGGTCCTGACCGATGTGAACATGCCCAAGATCAATGGCTATGAACTGGCCAGGGAACTACGCCGGCGGGACGCTGCGATTCCGATCATCGGCGCCACCGCCAAAGCCATGCGCGGTGAAGAGGAGAAGTGCGCCGAAGCCGGGATGAACCACTGCCTGGTCAAGCCCTTCGCCCTGAGGGCCTTGTTCAACTATTTGTCGATTTATGCACGAACCGCCCGTGACGCCCCGGGCCTCGCCGACCAGAACCCAACATGACCGACACCGCCTTCGACTGCGCTCCTGGCGAAGGGCGAGCAAAGGCAGCGACCCTGGATAAACCCTCCGGCAGCCACGTCCGAACCTGGCGCCGAATGACCTGCCGCCATCCCGGGTGACGCCACAAGGATGCAGGGCCGGTGGCTCAACGTCCTTTCGCCCTTTACCTGTAGCGCTAAATGCCTTGTTGAAATTGAAGCCGCGATACCTGAGCCCACAAACCTGCTTGGTGAATGAGTGATGAATGACAGCGCAGTCCTCTTGAAAAGCCCGGCTCGCAAGCCATTGTGCGTGTACCCCGTGCTGCTGGCGCCACTGAGCCTGGCACTGCTGCTGGGGACCATGTACTGGACAGTGGCTCGGTCGATCGATGAGCAATCCGGCAACATCAGGTTTCATTTCACCCGGCTGATGGAACACATTCAGGAGCAGGAACTGTTTCTCAGGCGAGTAGCCGCTTATGACCCGATCGACTGGTCGGGCAGAAATACCGGCGACTTGCATGAGCTCAGCCATTTACTGGCGCAATCCCGGGACTGCGAAAACTGGAACATCCCACGCTCGCCGACAACGTCTCTCGCCCTCGATCCGGCGCTGCGCCAGATACCTCGTATCTTCGCCCTCGGCTTGCAGCTCTCGAGCCTCTACCAGGCCTTCTGGTCCTCATCACGCAACCAGACACCGCGAGCCTTTATGTTCAACTCGTGCGGTAACCTCGATATCGCCGCCTTGGCCACACAAAATGACCGCAACGGCTCTGGACACGTGGCCTCGACGGCGATGCTGGAGTTGGGCCAGGCAACCCTGGAGAAGGGGTGGCCTGCGAGCCACCAGGTTCGCTGGCGACAATACCCCGGTTCCCAGGCGCTGGGTTTGCGCCCAGGCATGCTGGCCTACATCAATTTGCATATGGGCTCCGCTCAGCGCCCTTTCTCTGCAAATCAAGGCGAGACACGAGTCGCCTCGTTGTTGGAGCTCGATGACATCCAGAACGTCGAACGCCTCAAGGATTCGACAGCCTACGACGCACTCACCCTGGTCGATCCCGCGGGTAACATCCTGGTCGGCTCTCGAGAACCGACCGAGTCCTTGCACGAGGGCCTGAACGTTGGCTGGCAAGGCATGACCCTGAAGCTCACCAGTCACACCCCCGCTCTCTGGACCGGCTTCTACAACATCAGCTACCGGGAGCTCTACAGCCAAGCGTTGTGGGCCCTGGCCAGCCTGCTTGGCCTGATGGCCGGAGCCGTGGCCTGTGGCTGGAGTGCCAGTCGCTGGTATCGCGCCTGGGAACAGGCACCTCACCCCCTGGCGCAACAGAGCGTTGCTGAAAGTGAAGCCTTCAACCGCACGGTCATCGAAACCTCGCCCACGGGCCTGTGCGTGCTGGGTCGGGAAGACTTCAAGGTCCTGCTGGAAAATCCCCTGGCCCGGCAGGAAGCCATTACCAGTGACCTGCTGGCACTGCTGGAGCAGGACCCACAGTGCATCGACGGCACGGAATCGTGCCTGATGATCGAAGGGCGGTACCTGCAAGTCAGGTTCGCCGCCACACGCTACCAGGACCAGGAGGCGGTGCTCTGCGTTTTCAATGACATCACCTGGCAAATCAAAAGTGCCCAGGCCCTTGAGCAAGCAAGGAGCTCGGCGGATGCCGCCAATCAAGCCAAGGCCCTGTTCGTGGCCACCATGAGCCATGAGATCCGTACGCCCTTGTACGGCGTGCTCGGGACCCTGGAGCTGTTCGGCCTGACAGCGCTGGACCCACGCCAGGCCGACTACCTGCAAACCATCCAGCGTTCCTCGGGTGACCTGCTGCAATTGATCAGCAACGTCCTGGACCTCTCCAGGATCGAATCAGGGCAGATGAAGATAGAACCGGTGGAGTTCTGTCCCCTGGATCTGTTGGAGGACCTCCTGCGCACCCATGCAGCCCTCGCCGAACATCACGGGATACTGCTTTATGGATGCATCGACCCTGGCCTGCCCGCGCTGCTGCAGGGCGACGCCGAACGGATCCGCCAGATTCTCGGCAACCTGCTGGACAATGCACTGAAGTTCACCGACAGCGGCCGGGTGGTGCTGCGGGCCAGGGTATTGGAACTGGACGAGCAGCAAGCCAGCATCGAATGGCAAGTCACCGATACCGGCATCGGCATCTCGACGGAGCAACAGAAGCATCTATTCGATCCGTTCTATCAAGTGCGCGACACCTCGACACAGGCTGGGGCCGGCCTGGGCCTGGCGATCTCCCGCCACCTCTGCGCCCTGATGGAGGGACACATGCAGGTAACCAGCGAACCCGGCCTGGGCAGCAGTTTTTCCATGCGCCTGCAGCTACCGCGCCTGGCAGGCGCCTTACCCGGCCTCCAGTCATTCCCCGATGGGCCGCCCGTGTATGTCCGGGCACCGATACCCGAGTTGCTCAAGAACACCTGCGAATGGCTCGAGCGCCTGGGCATCCAAGCCTCTGCGGTGCCTACTGATTGGGACGAACAACCGCAGCCCCCGTTGCTCATCGACATGCTGCCCCGGGACACCCTGGTCTCGTGGCCCGGCCTGTGCATCAATGCCGTCGGTAACGCGAGCCCGGGCGAGCCAAGGACAGTCGATGCCCACGATATTCGTGCCATTGCCCAAGCGGCCTCGCGTTCCCGGCAAGGCCTGCCCCTGCCCAGCGCCCCCCGCCAGCCTGAAGCCCTACGGCTGTTGAACCTGCATGTACTGGTAGCCGAAGACAACCCGGTCAACCAGGCGATCATCCTGGAGCAGCTACACACCCTGGGCTGCCAAGTCACCCAGGCGAGCAATGGCGCACAGGCGCTGGAACATTGGCAACCGCAATTGTTCGATCTGGTGCTGACCGACGTGAACATGCCCGTGATGAACGGCTATGAACTCGCCCGACAGTTGCGCGGCCAAGACCTGCAACTGCCCATCATCGGTATCACCGCCAACACCTTGCGTGAAGAAGGCCAGCGCTGCCTGGCGGCGGGCATGAACAGCTGGCTGGTCAAGCCCATCGACCTGCAAGGCTTGTACGAGCAGCTCACGCGACTCTGCCCAGTGGGCGCCGAAAAGCCTTCTCACCCCGCCAGCCCGGCACCTTCGCAGACTGCCAGCCCTCCTGAGGAATTCCTCTACGGCACGACGCTAGCCACTGGTGAACACATTCAGATTTCACAGCGCATGCGCCCGTTGTTTCTCCAGACCATGGACCAGGACCTGCGACAGCTGGATCGGGCGCTGCATCAAGGTGACCTGCAGGCCGCCGCCGAACGCCTGCACAGCATTGCCGGGGGCCTGGGTGCGGTTCGGGCCAGCACCTTGTCCAGGGCCTGTGCCGAAATGGAATGTCGCCTGCTGGAATCCCCATCGAACCCACAACTGGTGGTACAGACCAGGCAACTGATGCGACAGCTATCCGAACTGCTGTCGCTGCTTGCATGACGACACGCGGTATGCAGGTCGTTTCTCGACCTGTCATTCTTATTCTCTAACTTGTCTATTACACGAGTGCATTTCTCATGGAAAAGCTCAAAGTCATCATTGCTGACGATCACCCTATCGTGCTGCTCGGAGTCCGTGAGCTGATGGAGCGCGACGAGCGTTTCGAAATCGTGGGTGAAGCCGTGTGCTCCAGGGACTTGGTCCAGTTGCTGGAAACCCGACATGTAGACCTGATCATCACCGACTACAACATGCCTGGAAGCTCGCCCTACGGCGACGGCCTGAAGCTGGTGGAATACATCAAGCGCAACTTTCCGCACCCGCAGATCTTGATCCTGACCGTGATTTCCAACTCGTTGATCCTGGCCCGTCTACATGAGCTAGGAGTGGTGGGCGTGATCCAGAAGAACCAACTGCATGAGGAAATCCAGCTCGCCCTGAGGGCCATCGCCCAGAAAAGCGCCCACCGGAGCCACACCTCCCTCATCCGCTCGGTACCAGAATCGAATGTGGCGATCGATGAACGTATCTCTACCCTCTCACCCAAGGAATTCGAGATACTGCGGCTGTTCGTCTCCGGCAAAAGTGTCAGCGACATTGCTCGTACCCAGAATCGCAGCTCGAAGACCATCAGTGCGCAGAAGATATCCGCCATGCGCAAGCTGGACGTGCAAAGTGACCTGGACTTGCTGACCTATTGCATTGGTCGCAACCTCTTCAACTGACCCCTGTCTCTGAAAGGAATCAACCAGCATGAGCTCTACAATGCCCATCACCAGCGACCTGCTGGAACTGCAACGCCTGCAAGGCACCTGGGAGCAGGTCGAAATGGAGGACAGCGGCATACTCAATCCTCCTGACGAGCACAGCGCTCCAGGCGCCCAGACCCGGATCGAGGGCCAGAACTTTCGCGTGGTGACGGTAGACGGCCAGCTGTTGCTGGCTGGCAGCTTCACGCTCGACAGCAGCACCGATCCCAAGTCCATTACCTGGGTCGATTCGATCGGAGCCGATGCCGGGCAACCGCTGCCGGCCAGCTATCAGTTGACCGACGATGAGTTCGTGTTCATTGCCGCCGACACTGGCCAGCCACGCCCGACGCGGTTCCAGACTGGCCCCGGCCAGACCCTGCGTCGTTTTGTCAGGGCTCGCCAGGGCCATTGATACTTGCCGCGAAGCCTGGTGCCAGGCAGTACCGCGCCCATAGGGTTCAACACAACGCCGCCGGCCGGCCATGGGCTGTCCTGCGGCGTTGTCTATGGCGCGATGGCCCACCAGCGCGGCAGCAACCGCCGCACCCTGGGCTCGTTGAAACGATCGTCGATGAGCATCAGCACCCCGCTATCGGCCTGGCTGCGAATCACCCGGCCAGCCGCCTGCACCACCTTCTGCAAGCCGGGGTACAGGTACGTGTAGTCATAACCGCAGCCGAACAGTTCGCCCATGCGCTGCTTCATCTGTTCGTTCAATACATTGAGTTGCGGCAGGCCCAGGGTGGCGACAAAGGCACCGATGAGCCTCGAGCCCGGGAGGTCTATGCCTTCACCGAAGGCGCCACCGAGCACCGCAAAACCGATGCCCTGGCCCTCGACCTGGAACTTGCGCAGAAAATCCTCGCGGGCGGCTTCATCCATGCCTCGTGCCTGCAGCCACAAAGGAATGTGTGGATGTTCCCGGGCCAGTAATTCAGCCACCTGTTGCAGGTAATCGAAGCTGCTGAAGAACGCCAGGTAGTTTCCCGGACGTGCCGCGAACTGGCGGGCCATCAGCTCGACAATCGGCCCCAGGGACTGTTGGCGGTGGGCATAGCGCGTGGAGATCCGCTTGACGATATGGACTTCCAACTGCGTGGCCGCGAACGGCGACTCGACATCCACCCACACGCTATCCTCGGGCAGCCCCAGCAGGTCCTGGTAGTAATGCCTTGGATTGAGGGTCGCGGAAAACAGCACCACGCTGCGGGCGGCCTCCATCCGTGGGCGCAGTAGCGCGGCCGGCACCACATTGCGCAGGCTCAGGCATGACAGGCTGCGCCGGGCACTCAAGGTGCGCTTGCTGACATCGAAGATGAATGGCTGCTCATCGAACAACTCCGCCACCCGGGCGAACTGCAACAGCTCGAAGTACCAGCCCTGCAACCCACTTTCCAACCCCTGGGGGTGCTCGGCGAAGTAGTCGCCCAAGGCGGCGATGCACAATCCCAAGGCCTTGAGCAAGGCAGCGGGGATGCCTTGGTAGACCTGGTAAGGCACGAGCTGCTCCTTGTGCAGCGCGTTCCACTCCCGGTTCAACCGTTGCAGAGATGACTTCAACGCTTGTGGGGCGCTCTTGCGCACTTGGGCCAGTTGTTGCTGGTCGAGACTGGCGCTGTACATGCCGCGTCCTCGCTCTACCAGGTTGTGGGCCTCGTCCACCAGTACCGCCAGGCGCTCTTGAGCGGCCTGGGCCAGCCCGAACAACAGGGCGCTGGAGTCAAAGTAGTAGTTGTAGTCAGCCACCACCAGGTCACTCCAGCGCGCCATCTCCTGGCTCAGGTAGTAAGGGCAGACCTGGTGCTCCAGCGCCACTTGGCGCAGGGCCTGGCGATCGAGCAGCGGCACCTGGACCGCCGCCTGGCGGGCAGCGGGCAAGCGCTGGTAGAAACCCTTGGCCAGGGGGCAGGATTCGCCATGGCAAGCCTTGTCCAGGTGTTCACAGGACTTGTCCCGGGCCACCAGCTCCAAAACTCGCAAGGGCAATCCGGGCTGCTGGGCGAACAGCATTCGCGCACCCTCCAGTGCCAACCGCCGCCCCGGGGTCTTGGCCGTGAGGAACAACAGCTTGTCCAGCCGTTGCGGGGCCATGGCCTTGAGCATGGGAAACAGCGTGCCCAGGGTCTTGCCGATACCGGTGGGAGCCTGGGCCAGCAGGCAACGGCCGGTGCTGACCGCCTTGTACACCGACTCGGCCAGGTGCCGCTGGCCGGGGCGAAACTGCCCGTGGGGGAACCGCAGTTCGGCAGTCCCCTGGTCGCGCAGTGCCCGATGTTGCAGTTCCTGTTGCGCCCAACTGAGGAATATTGCGCATTGCTGGTTGAAGAACGCCTGCAACTGCTCGGCACTGTGCTCTTGCACAAAAGCCGTTTCCTCCTCGCTCTGGATATCGAAATACACCAGCGACACCCGGATCGCCGGCAGTTGCAGGCTCTGGCAGAGCAACCAGGCATAGACCCGGGCCTGGGCCCAGTGCAGTTGCCGGTGATTGTCGGGCATGCGCGCCAGGTCGCCGCGGTAGGTCTTGATCTCCTCCAGCAGATTCTGCTGCGGGTCGTAGCCATCTGCCCGGCCCTTGACCAGCAGCTCGCCATAGCGGCCTTCCACGGGCACTTCGCTTTGGTAATCGGGGCTGCGCCGGGCAGCCACGGTACGGTGTCCGAGCATGCCCTCCTGGGCGCTGGGCGATGGTGTGAAGCGCAGGTCAAGATCACCGCTCTTGGCACTGAACTCGCAAAGCGCCCGCACCGCAACGCGGTAGCTCAAAGACTCGGCTCCCGCCATTGCACGTAGCACACGGCCACCGGCATCCCATGCTCCTGGCAGAAGTCCAGCCAGCGCAATTGGTTGTCCTGCAGGCGATCTCCCGGGCCCTTGACCTCGATCATGCGGTAGGTCCTGTCCTCGGGCCAGAACTGGATCAGGTCCGGCATGCCCGCACGATTGGCCTTGATATCCAGCAACAGGCGCTCGAACCAATGCTTGAGGTGCGCAGCCGGCAGGCAGTCCAGGGCCTGCTCCAGCAGTTCCTCACTCAAGGCGCCCCAGAACACGAAGGGCGATTGCAAGCCCCATTTGCTCGCGAAGCGCTGGCGAATGCTGTCGCGGTAACGACCGTCGTCCAGCTCATCCAGGCAGGCCTGGAACAGCTCGCTGCGGCGCTCGTGGAAGTCCTCGCTCAAGAGATCCACCGGCCCACGCTGGAACGGGTGGAAAAAGGCCCCAGGCAACGGCGCGAAGATCGCCGGCCAGCACAGCAGCCCGAACAGAGAGTTGATCAGGCTGTTCTCCACGTAATGCACCGGTGCATGGGCCTGCTGCAGGTGCGCCTGGACCACCTGCTCCACCGCCAGGCTTTCATCCTCGCGGGGCAGGCACAGGTCCAATCGCGTTACCTCTGGCCTGCTGGGCCGGGCGACCACCGGCCCTCCCAGCTTGCGCCGTAGCCTGGGCAGCACGCGAGCGAGCTGCTGGGCCTCGGCGGCACTGTGCGGCGCGGCCCAGGCCTGCTCGGCCAGCGCCAGGGCCGCGGAGTATTCGTCGCTACGCTCCAGCACCCGGATCAGGCGCAAGCGCGCTCCGGGATAGGTGCACTGCTGGTAGATCTGATGGGCCAGGGGCCAGTGTGCCAGGCGCTCGCAATGCTGGCCCAGCAGGAACAGCAACTTGCTGCGGCGCTTGTGCAGCCAGGGGTTGGCACTCTCGAAGGCAACCACCAGTGCCAGTACCTCGGGCAATGGATGTCCGGCCTCGAATGCCTCCTGGCAGCGGTGCAGGTAGATGAAGCCGTCCACATCGTCGCGGCTGCGCAAGCCGCGAGCCTGGGCATCGATCTCGACCTTTTCGTAGCTGTAGATCCCCAGGTCCGCCAGCACGAATTCCGACCAATCCTGGTAGAGATTGCCGAAGAACATCAGGCGCAGGCGATCACACAGGGTCATGATCGTCAGGCTGAACAGGCGGTCCCCAAGCCCGGGGCACCATTGGGCAAATGCCCGGGGTTGCGGGTACAACGCCTGCAAGATTTCCCGCCACTGATCCTTGCGTGCCTTGGCCGGCAACGCCTGGGCACTGAAGCACTGCTGGAGCTCGGCCTTTTGCAACAGGCCGAACAATTCGTCCACCGCCAGCGGCGCCTGCTCATCGACCCAGCCCAGCTCCAGCAATGGCGCCAGGGCCCGGGCGCTGTCGCCGATCTCCGGATAGGCCAGCCTGCTCAAGCGAAAGTGATGCCCCTTGCGCATCACCATGCGGACCAGCAATGCCTGGGAGGGCTGTTCGAGCACGGAGAAGTCGGCGATGAAGCGTTGCTCCTCGGCGCTCAAGACATCGGCATAGCGCTGGTCCAGCCAGCTCAGCACCTGCTGGAAGTTGTGCAGGTAATACAGGGGGTTCTCGAGAGGGTTGGAAGTCACAGGAAAAAGGCGCCACGGCGGGATGGATACTGGTTATGCGTACAGATAACAGCGAGCGCCCCAGCCTGGCAAATAGTATTGGATAAATGGTGGAGAGAAGATTTTTATGGGCAACCAGCGAACTTTCGTCGTCTTCACGACACCAAGGCCCAGGATTATAGTGTCCGATACCGCCCGGATGCCCCATTAGAGATAGAGGTCTGCATGAACATGAAGAAACTGGCCCTGCCCCTGGCCATTGTCGGCACCCTGGCCCTGGCTGGCTGCGCCTCCCCTACGGTGGTCACGCTGCAGAACGGGACCCAGTACCTGACCCGTGACAAACCCAAGACCAAGAGCGCCGATGGCTTCTACGAATTCCAGGACATTTCCGGCAAGACCATCCGGGTCAAGGCGGACGATGTCGCCACGGTCCGCCAGGAAAAATAACACCCGCGCCCGGCTCAGGGCGACCAGGGCAACCCCGCCTGCCCCGGCTCACAAAACACCCCCATGGCCTTGCCACGCCTCACCAGCTCGTCACGCAGTTGTCGACAGCGCGCACGCTCCCTGGCATTGGCGTTGTCGATGCTGATATTGCCGGTGCTCTCCGGGGGCCGGTCGTCTCCCAGTCGTAGCTGCAACGCCGGCTGTTCAGGTTCCAGATGAAAACGTGCGGGGGCCGGAGCCTGGCCCATCGACGACCCCGCCTGCCCGGCCGGCAATTGGTCTGGGCTGACACCGAAACGTTGCAGAATCGAACCATGAGGCAGCTCCTCGGCCACTGCCGACAACGCCCATAAGGCCAGCAGCAGGCCGCTCACATACCTCTTGCTGTTACTCACTGTCAAAACTCTCCAACTCCTGGAACCGATTGCACCGTTTGTCCTGCGCCTGTAGTAACGCAACCACGAGGCAACACTTTAGGGGTATTGGAGTCATCAGCTGACCAAATGGTCACTCAATTGCAAAAAAACAGCGCGCACCCTGGCCGGGCCCGCGCTGCTCGCCCATCAGGCGATGGTGATCCCGGAACCGTTGAGTTGCGCGAGGCTGACGCCCACCAGCGTCACCGAGTCGGTGCCGAAAGTCAGCACCGTGTCGCTGCCATGGCTGCTGGCGTGGGCCCGATAGTCCTGGTCGGGCCGCACATCGCTCACCCCCATGAACACCAGTTTGTCCCCCCCCTGGTAACCGACGATGCGGTCCTCGCCGAAGTGCCCGGTAAACAGGAACGTATTGTTGCCGCCCCCCGACTCCATCAGGTCGTTACCAGCGCCACCGACAAAAATGTCATTGCCCTTGCCGCCAATCAGGTGGTCGTTGCCATCCAGGCCGAACAGCCAGTCGCCTCCGGCATGGGCCTTGAGCACATTGTCGCCGGCATCGCCGCGCACCGATGAGGCGTACTGGGTCAACTCGCCCCCCGCCTTCAGGCCCTGCTCGGAAACCTGGTGCAGCACGTCGTCCTTGAACAGGCCCCAGAGGAAACCCGGTTCCTTGCTCTGGATCGCGCCAATGTCGCGGGTGATGCTGATCCCGCCGTTGGCATCGCGCACATACAGGGTGCCGGCGCCATCGCTGGCAAAACTGTAGTCGTTCACCGAATGCTGCAGATCGAGGACATTGCTGCCCTTGCCGCCCAGGATGATGTTGTAGCCACCCGCATCGCGGAAGGTGTCGTTGCCGTCGCGGCCCTCCAGGTAGTCGTTGCCGCTGCCGCCCTGGATCAGGTCATTGCCGTCGGTGCCGATGATGAAGGTACTGCCCTTATGGGCCTGGGCATTGCGATTCAGGTCCTGGACCCAGGTATCGGCCCGGGCCGGATCGGACAGGTTGGCCACCACGATGGTGGAGTCCTTGCTGGTGTACTCGTAGAACTTCGAGTCCAGCACCCGGGTCAGGCCATCGCCATAGCCGGTGGGCAGGTGGGAGATCCAGGTGGAAATCTTGAGGATCGAGAATGGCACCACATTCCACAACGTCGAGGCGTAGTGGTCGTTGAAGTTGACGATGTTATTGGTGGCCGATGCCTGGGGAGTGTCGTGGATATGCAGCGAATCCAGGTTGAATTTCGAGCCGTCCAGGGCTCGGAACACCGGGTCGTTCTCATAGCCGATATTCAGCACCTTGTCGCTGGCGCTCTGGGTCGGCGAGGCGTAGGCGATGTAGTTGGCATCCTTGAAGAAGCCGGACCAGCGTCCGCCACTGAGGTCGGCCAGGCTGTTGACCGCCAGTCCGCCCAGGCTGTGGCCGCTGACCAGGATGTCCTTGCCGGACAGGCCGTTGGCCTGGGCGAATGTCGCGACATCGCCCAACAACCTGCCAAAAGCCTCACCCGCATAGTTCTTGGCATAGTCCTTGGGCCCCAGGGCTGCCAGCAGGTCGCTGATCAGGTCGCCGATGGTGTCGCTGATCAGCGATTCCCGCGGACCGCTGGTACCGCGAAAGGAAATACCGATGGAGCTCAGGTGCCCCTGGGCATCGTACTTGCCGAGGATCTCCACCTGGGCCGTCTCATAGCCGTTCTTTTCCCCGAAGAACGTGCCGCGTGCGTCCACCTTGCCGGTGTAGCCCAACTGCTGGGCACTGATGGTGGACCAGCCAGCCTTGTTCAACGCGTCCTTGGCGGCCTTCTCCGAGTCCGGGTTCCAGGGAATGCCGGGGATCACCCCCTGGGAATCGCTACTGCCGATCAAGGCAGTGATCAGGGTCGCCGGCAGGCCAAGGCCGAAGCCATTGTGCTGGTAGCCCACGGCAAAGCCATTGTCGAGGTTGTGGTAGGAATACAGCGTGATGGCCATGGCATCGGTGAACAGCGCCTTGGATTCAGCCGTACTGAGGTTTTTGTAGTCGTAGACACCCATGGTATTGCCTCTCTTTTGTTAGATTTGTCAGAGATAGCGAGTGCCCTGCCGGCCTGTCGCCAGGCTGGCAGGGCTGGTACAACACCTTGCATATCCGTTGCTGGGGCCTCAGAACGCCCAGTCCAGGGTCAGGCCGACCCCATGGCTCTTGTCACGGCTGCCCAGCAATGCGTTGTAGTCCAGGTTGACCCGGGCCTGGCTGTTCAGGGCAATGCCTGCCCGGGCACCGACCACGGCGGCATCGCGATCCAGGGCGACCGCCTGGACCTTGTAGCTGTCGCCCTGGCCGGCGAAGGCCAAGTGCTGCTCGGACCCCACCGAACTCAGGTTGTGCTGCCAACCCAGGGTGCCGGACAGCTCCACTGTCTGGCCCGTGGACAACTGCAGTTGCTTGCCCGCGCGCAGGCCCAGGGTCGATAGCCAGGCATCGCGATTGTCCTTGGCGCCCTTGAGCGCCGCAGCCCCGCCATGTTCCTTGAAGCTGTCGCTGTCCACATGCACGTAGGTCAGGCCAGCGAAGGGCTCCAGGGCGACACCGGGCAACGCGATTTTCCACGCCGCTTCGCCGAACACCTGGGTGCTCTGGGCGTCACGCTTGCTCTTCTGGCGATCGGAGACCTCGTTGTACTGCAGCTCGCGCTTGGTCTCGATCCGGTGCCAGCTGTGGCTGCCGCCCAGGCTCAAGCGCACCTGCTCCAGTTCCTTCCCGGCATAGGCACCCAGGTGGTAGCTGTCGACGGTGGCCGAAGAGTGACGCCCATCGCCCATGTTCAGCGAGCTGTCGCTGTAGCCAGTGAACACGCCCACGCGGGTGTCCTCGCTCATCTGCCCGTCGACGCCCAGCAGCAGGCCAGCGATGGAACTGCTGTAGCGAGCCTGGGCGGAGTCACCATCGGTCTTGCCCCAGGCCCCCAGGGCCTTGACCCACAACCCGGTATCGGCGCCGCTCACCGCAGGCGCGGCCGCTACACCCTGCTGACGGGTTCGTTCACCCACGGCATCGCGCAGATGACGGCTGTCGTTGAGCAACAGGTTGCTCACCGCCGGGTGGATTTCCCCGGAAAGCTGGTCGAAGGCTTGCTGGGCGCTGCTCGCACTGGAGGACAGCAACAGGCTTTCATACACCGGATTGCCTGCCCCCAGGCGGTCGGCAGCCGCCGCCACCGAGCGCTGGTTGGCAGTCAAGCCGACACTGGCAAAGGAGGTGGCATTGCGCTGGACCGCCAACTGCACACCGGTACCGGAATAGGCCAGGCCGCCACCGAGGAACAGCGAATTGGACGTCACGTTGGCAAAGCTGCCCTGCACTCCGCCTGCGGCATCCAGGATGTCGAACTGGCGCCCCACTAGGCTCGGTGCCTGCTGTGCTGCCAGGGAAACTCCCGGGTTTTGCAGGTCCAGCGCCAGGTTTGCCCCACCCAGCGAGGCCTTGCCATCGCTGACCAGGCGATCGGCACCGTTGGTGGCCACTTCCACGGCATAGGTCGAGCCCGGCTGGAAGGTCACATCGGAGCTCACCTGCAAGGTGCCGATGGAGTTACCGGGCGCCACCACGCCGCCAGCATTGGCGATCAGCGCGCCGATCCGGCCGTTACCGCCCACGATGCCGCCGGCATTGACCGTCACCGTCGATTGCAGCGAGCCATTGACCGCCAATCGTCCCTGGTTGACCAGGGTCGGGCCCGAGTAGCTGTTGTTGCCGCTGAGCACCAGGGTACCGACGCCCTGCTTGGTCAGGCCGCCATGGCCGCCGATATCGTTGCTCCACAGGTCCAGCACGCAACTCAGGTCGTTGCAACGCCGCTGGGTCGGCTTGCCGGCGTCCACCAGGGCGCCGATGCCCGGCAAGTCGGCCACGAACTGCGTTGGCCCGTAGCCGCCGGCGATGCGGAACTCCTCGGGAATGTCCTGCTCGGTGACCAGCATGCCCGGGCCGCGGATACCCTTGTCCAGGTTGATCATGCCCCAGCCGTACAGGGCATCGATGCCCGGCGCGCCCATGTCAGTGGCAGTGGTGCGCAGCACGCTGGCGATCTGTGCGCCGCTCATGTAGGGGAAGCGCTCCATCAGCACTGCCGCCGCGCCAGCGGCATGGGGCGCCGCCATGGACGTACCGTTCTTGTTGGCGTAGCCCAGGGTCAGGTTTTCCAGGCTGGTGCCGCCAATCACCGCGCTGTAGATCCGGGTACCGGGGGCCGAGACGCAGAAGCTTGCGGTATAGCCGCAACGGGACGAGAACGTACTGATCACGTACGGATTGGCGCTGCTGGTGTCGGGGTTCTGCTGCAACGCCGCCACGGTCATCCAGCTGGGAGCGATTTGCGGGACGAAATAGCCCAGCCCGGCAATCGCATCGGGGTTGTTCAGGTTGTAGTCGTTGCCAGCGGCGAAGATGGTCAGGACCCCACTGCGGGCAGCGGCGATGGCGCCGTCATAGGCACCGCCGGGCAAGGTGCCCAGCAATGGCTGGATCTGCGCGAACTGCGCGCGGGCATCGTCCACGGTGAAATGCGGGAAATCCGGATTGCGCCCACCCTTGGCGAAGCGATCGGTGATGCCGATGCCCCAGCTGTTGTTGATGATCCGTGCGCCGCTGTTCACCAGGCTGTCCCAGCCGGCCTTGTACACCGCGCCATCGTTGCCCAGGACGATGCCATCCTCGGGGCCGGGGTCGCCGTTGTCGGCACTGATGATCTGCGCGTCATAGGCCACGCCATGCATCTCTACGCCATCACGGTTACCGGCGGCGATCCCGCCGACGTGGGTACCGTGGGAGCCGAGCTTGCCATCCGAGCCTACCGACGGGCTGCCGTCATAACGAAAGGCATCACCGGCCTTCACCGGGATATAGGGGTCGGTGTACTGGCGGATGCCACTGGTGATGAGGGTCACGATCTTGTCCTGGCCGGCGAACTCCGGGTGCTTGGCATACACCGGCTGGTCGAAGATCCCCAGCTTGACCCCCTTGCCGCTATAGCCGGCGGCATAGGCGCTGTCGGCATTGATCGCCCCCAGCCCCCAATCAGCCTTGAATTCACTGCTGCGCCAGCTACTGGCATCCCCCAGGCGCCCGCTCTCGACATAGGGCGCGGCCTGGGCGGTACCCGCCAGCACCGCCCAGCCCATCAATGCCCGCCCCAACGGGCGTAGCACCCTGCCCTGTCCAACCGTACGACCCTCGCTGCATTTGAGTTGCTTCACTACGACCTTCCTTAGCTGCATTGAAAAAACCGCATCAATAAAATGGCGCGAGAAACGCCCAGCCAGCGGGCGTTCCACTCGCCAGCCAGTGACCTTAGAAACGCCACTGGAGATTGAGCCCGGCACCATGCTGTTGCTCACGGCTGGCCAGGCGGCCCTGGTAGTCCAGGCTCAAGTCCAGGTTGCGCGTCAGCCCCAGGCGCGCCTGCGCCCCCACGACCGCTGCATCCCGCAGGGCCGGTGCACTGTCGACCCGAAACGCGCTATCGCTGCCGGCAAACGCCAGGTGTTCACTGTCCTGGGTGCCGCTCAGGCGGTGTTGCCAGCCCAGGCTCGCCGCCACGTCCAGGCTTTGCTGCGAAGACAGCTGCCACTGCTGGCCGGCCCGCAGCCCAAGGGTGCCGAGCCAGGCGTCCCGCCGCTCTTCACCGGCATGCAAGGCGGCCGCGCCACCCTTCTCATGGAAGCTGTCGCGCTTAAGGTTCTGGTAGGTCAGGTTGGCGAAGGGCTCCAGTTGCAGGGGTTGCAACATCAAGCGATAGGCTGCTTCGGCGAACAGCTGCTGGCTACGAGCATCGACCCGGGCCCGCTGGCGCCCGGACACTTCGCCGTAGGCCAGGTCGCGCCGGACCTGTGCACGATGCCAGCTGTAGCTGCCGCCCAGGCTCAGGCGCCACGCGTCCACGTCATGCCGGGCATAGGCCCCCAGGTGATAGCTATCCACCTTGGCTCGGGAATGGGTATCGCCCATGCCCAGGGAACTGTCGCTGTAGCCCGCCGCCAGGCCGGCCCGGGTCTGTTCGTCGAAATCCCGATCGACACCCAGCAGCGCCCCCCCCAGGGAGCTGGTGTAGGACTCGTTGCCGTCCACCCCCTCGATCCGCCCCCAACTGCCCAGGCCCTTGAACCACACCTGGTTCGCCCCCGACTCGCCCGCCGGGGCCAGTGCGGAGCGTTGCAGGCGCTCGCCCAGGGCGTCACGAACCACAGAGCCCTGGCTGAGCAGCATCGAATCCAGGGCCGGATAGATTTCTCCCGCCAGCTGGCGCATGGCCTCCTGGGCACCCGCCTGGGAAGTCGAGAGCAGCAGGCTTTCGTACACCGGGTTACCCGGTCCCAGCCGTTCCACGGCCGCGCCGCTGGAGCGCTGGTTGGCACTGGCACCGACACTGGCAAAACTCGCGGCACTGCGCGTCAGGTCCAGTTGCACGGCGTTGGCCGAGTAATCCAGGCGGGTATCCAGAAACAGATAACCAGGCTGGACACCGGCAAAGCGCCCGCTGACCCCACCTGCCGCTTGCAGGATGTCGTACTGGCGCCCGACCAGGCTCTGCACTGGGCCTGCGCTCAGCAGGTCCGGCCGACTCTGGGGCAACAGGCTGACATTGGCGCCCTGGACACTGGCCTGGCCGCTGGCCACGATGCGGTCGCTGGCCGTGGGCGACAGCTCCACCCGGTAGCTGGAACCCGGCTGCAGATCCACATTGCCCGCCACATTCAAGGTGCCGATGGAATTGCCCGGAGCGATTCGGGAACCGGCTTGCGCGGTCAGCCCGCCAATCTGCCCGGTCCCTCCCAGGGTGCCTGCGGCCTTGACCGTGACCGTCGATAGCAAGCTGCCATTGACGCTCAGTTGCCCACCTTCGACCGTCGTTGCACCGCGATAGCTATTGGCGCCTCCCAGCACCAGCCAACCGTCCCCGGACTTGACCAGGCTGCCCTGGTAGGACCGCTGTGCTGCGGCGGCATCCCGGGCCATGCCCAGGGCGTAGTCGGTACGGTCCTGCTGGCTGGCCCCCGGCGCCAGGCCATGCTCCCAGCCCCGATCCTTGAGGGTCTGCTGCCAGGCCTGGTGTTCGGCGGCATCCTCGGCCTGGCGCTGGACCAGGGCCTGGTCGGAGATGCCATTGTTCCAGATATCACCCTGCCCGGCCCCCAGGTTGACATTGAACTCACCCAGCAACTGCCCGGGCCCATGCAGCGCCCGTCCCAGGTCCGGCACACCCCAGCCGACCCGCTCGCTGGGGGCCTGGGTGGGCGAGCCATCAAGCTGCCGGGAGGTGGTCAGCAGCACTTGCAAGGCCTGCTGGTTGTTCAGGTACGGATAGCGCTCCATCACCAGGGCCAAGGCCCCGGTGGCATGGGGCGCAGCCATGGACGTGCCGTTGTAGGTCGCGTAGCCGCCACCGGGCACCGTGCTGGTAATCGCTGCGCCCGGTGTCGCCAGGCACCAGTATTTGGCGATGCCGCACTGGTTGTATTTCTGCTGGTTGTTCTTGTCCAGCCCCGAGACGGCCAGCCAATGGCCCTCCAGGTCCGGCTGGAAGTACGGCAGCCCGGCGCGCACGCTGGCATTGGCATAACCGCTGTTGCCGGCGCTGAAGACATTGATCACCCCACGGCGCGAGACCTCGGCCGCGGCATCCAGCCAGGTCCCTTGCTGAAAGTGCTGGGCGTAGGCCGCGCGCAAGCCGTCCAGGGTCTGGTAGCTGACATCCTTGGGCTGGCTGCCCCAGCTGTTGTTGATGGCGCGTACCCCGGCGTCGGCCAGGGCCCCATAAGCGGCCGCGAAGTACTTGGGGTCAGGGCCTGGGCCGAACAGGAAACTGTCGTTGTGGTTGGTGTTGCCCACATATACCTGGGCATTGAAGGCCACGCCGTGCATGCCATTGCCATCGCGCGCCGCTCCCATGGTGCCGGTGACATGGGTGCCATGGCTGTCGTTGGCGCCGTTGAGGACACCGGAGACATTGAATGGGCTGCCATCCAGGTATTGGCCACTGGCGGTGACCGCATGAAAACGCTCGGGGCTGGCTTCGGGATGGGTCGGGTCGAACCCGGAATCCAGGGCGCCGATCTTGACCCCGGCACCGGTGATGCCGGCCGCATAGGCTTGGTTCGCCTGCATGCGTTCCAGGCCCCAGTCCTGCTGGTATTCGGCCGAACGCCAACTGGCGGGATCGCCCTGGCGGCCGGTCTCCTGATAAGCCGCCGCAACCGACAGCGGCAGTCCGGTGGCAAACGCCAGGCACAAGGTGCCCGTCAGCGTCTTGAGCTGATCAGATCTCACATCCATGTCGATGACTTCTCTTGTTTTTGTTGTTGGATCGCCCATTCCGGGTCGATCGATATACCGCTGCGTTGCCTGGCCGCAAGCTTGCGGCCCTATCGAACCAGGGGCGCTCACCCGCCCCTGGCCTGTTACCTCGGCTTCAGGCGAAAACGAAGCTTGAGCCGTTGAGTCCCTCAATACCAACGCCCAGCAGCGTCACGGAGTAGTCGCCGACCTTGAGCAAGGTGTCGTTGCCATCCTGAGACACGTGCTGGTTGTAGTCGTAGTGGGCGTCGATCCCCGGTACGCCCATGAACACCAGCTTGTCGCTGGCCTGGTAACCGTGGATCAGGTCATTGCCGAAGTTGCCGCTGAACAAAAAGGTGTTCACCCCGCCACCGCCGGACTGCATCACGTCATTGCCGCTGCCACCGACGAAGGTCACGTTGGACCTGTCGCTGCCCAGGAAGTCGTTGCCATCATGGCCGAACAACCAGTCGCCATCGACGCTAGCCAGCAGGGTGTTGCCATAGCCATCGCCATTGAGGGAATGGTTGTAGGCGTACCACGCATGGCCATCGAACATGCCGTCGGCGCTAAGGCTGTAGGTGACGTCCCGACCGCCCCACTGCCAGAAGCTGCCCTGCTCGTGGCTGACCAGCGCCCCGATATCGCGGGTCATGCTGATACCACCGTAGGCATCGCGGATGTACAAGGTGCCGTCGCCGTCGTTGGCGATGGAGAAGTTCTGCAAGGGTTGGCGCAGCTCCAGCACGTTATGGCCCTGGCCACCGTGGATGATGTTGTAGCCGCCGTCATCGCGGAACCGATCATCGCCAGCACCGCCGTCCAGGTAGTCGTTGCCCTTGCCGCCGTGCAGCAGGTCGTTGCCATCGGTGCCGATGATGAAGGTGCTGCCGGTGTGCTGCTCGGCGTAGAGGTTGAGGTCCTTGACCCAGACCTGGTCGCGCTTGCCCTCGGACAGGTTGGAGATCACCACCGTGGAATCGCGACTGGTCAGGTCATAGAAATCCGAGGCGACCAGGCGATTCAGGCCCGCGGCGTAGTCCACTGCACTATGGGCCGACCAGGATGCCGGGTTGAGGATGCTCTGGGGCACCAGCTTGCCCAGCAGCGACGAATAGTGATCGGTGAAGCTGACGATATTGTTGGTCGCCGACTCCTGGGGCCGGTCGTGGGTGCCCAGGGACGAGCCGTTGAAGTGGGTACCGTCCAACACCCGGAATACCGGATCGTTCTCATAGCCGATGTTCAGTACCTGTTGGCTATTGGCGCTCTGGGTCGGCGAGGCGAAGGCCACATAGTTGGCATCCTTGAAGAAACCGCCCCAGTGCTCGCCGCTCATGGCGGCCAGGCTGTTGACCCCCAGCCCGCCCAGGCTGTGCCCGGTGACCAGCACGTCCTTGCCGGCCAGGCCCTGGGCAGCGGCGAAGGCAGCGACCTTGCCCAGCAGGTTGTCGAAGGCCAGGCGGCTGTAGTTGTCGGCAAAGCCCGGGGAGAACGCCGCCTGCAGGTCGTTCACCGCATCGGCGAGGCTGTCGGTGCCACGAAAGCTGATGCCGATGGACAGCAACTGCCCACTGGCGTCGTACTTGCCAAGGATCTCCACCTGGGCATCGCTGACCGACGCCTGTTCGCCGGAAATGGTGCCCTGGGCGCTGACGTTGCCCTCATAGCCCAGCTGCGTCGCGCTGATCGGCCGCCAGGACGTCCCCGGCAACGGTTGCCCCGTGGGGGTCGAGGCATACAGGGCCAGGGTAATGGCGTCGCTGTACTGGGCTTTACCGGCACTGCCAAGGGCGTTCTTGTAGTCGAAGATGCTCATCTGCTTTCTCCTTTTTTCATCCCTGTGCCCACGTCCTTCGGCAAAGGCCTAGGGCACTGTACGTTGGCCGAAAGCCTCATCGACCCTGGCCAGGTCTGCTTCACGCAGGGTGCCTGCGTAGTAGTGCAACTTGGTCCAGGCCATCAAGTAGTCGTAACGGGCCTGGGCCAGGTCGCGCCGGGTGGTGTACAGCTGCTGTTCGGCGTTCAGCGCGTCAAGGTTGACCCGCTCGCCCCCGAGGATGCTCTGCTTGGTGGAGACCACCAGCGCCTCGGCCGACGTCAAGGCCTTCTGATAAGCGCGCAACTTGCTCACCCCAGATAGACAGGCACTGAATTGCCGGCGCAGTTCAATCAGGGTTTCCCGGGTCCTGCCGTCCAGCTCGTATTCGGCCTGTTCCATATTGCGGCTGGCCTGGCGGGTCGAGGCCGAGACCCCGCCGCCAGCGTAGAGCGGCATGCTGATCTCGATCCCGATGGTGTTGGTGTCGTAGCGCTGGTTATAGGTGTTGCCACTCTCGGACTCGTTCTGGCGCGAGGTGGCGTAGGCGCTGAGCCTGGGCAGGTGCCCGGCGCGGTTACGCTCCACCTCGTAGCGGGCCACTTCCACCCGCTGGCGCTGGGAGGCCAGCATCGGGTTGTTGCTCAGGGCGATCTCATGCCAACTGTCATAGGTGGCCGGGCTCAGGGCGAACGACTGGAAGCTCTCTTGCAGCGGGTCCAGGTCTCGCACATCGATGGCCGGTTCACCGATCAGCGCCGCCAATTCGCGCAGGGCCGCATCCTGTTCGTCCCGGGCCTGGATCTCCTCGGCAGTGGCCAGCTCATAACGCGACTCGGCCTCGAGGATATCGGTACGCGTGCCCTCGCCCCGCTCGAACAGGTGGCGATTCTGCTGGAACTGCTGGTCGAAGGCCTTCTTCTTGGCCAGGGCAATGTCGATCTGGTCCTGGGCGAACAGGGCCTTGGTGTAGTAGTCCAGGACCCTGAGCAACAGTTCCTGGCTCTTGCTGCGAAAGTTTTCGTCGGCGAACAACGCCTGGGCTACGCCCTTGCGATAGCTGGCATAGGCCTCGTAGTCGAACAACGGTTGCTGCAGGGTCAGTGACGAGCCGTAGCTGTCGTAGTTGCGCTTGTCGGTCTGGTTGCCGCCCCGAGGGCTGGGGTAGGTCGCCTTGGAGTTGTTGTGGCCCTTGTTGTAGTTGTAGCTGAGCCTGGGCAGCAACCCGGCGCGGCCGATGATGCGGTTTTCAAGCCCGGCATCGCGCTCCTTGATCGCGGCGAGAAACACCGGATCGTTGCGCACGGCCAGTTCGTAGACCTGGAACGGCCCCATGGCCTGGGCCCCCTGGCACACCAGCAAAGCCAAGGTTGCAGCGAGGATGGAAAGCTTACTCATACGACGCGACATCCTTATTCTTCGGTCAGTGCAGAGCCAGCCCGGTCGAGCAGGGGCTTGAACAGGTAGTTGAGCAACGAACGCTCACCGGTGCGAACGAACATCTCCGCCGGCATACCGGGCTTGATCACCAGCCCGTTGAGCTTCTCCATGGCCTGGTCGCTGACGCTGCTGCGCAGCACGTAGTACGGCATGCCGGTACGCTCGTCGATCATCTGGTCGGCGGACACCAGGCTGACCTCGCCGGAGACCCGGGGTGTGCGACTCTGGTTGAACGCGGTAAAGAGAATATCGACGGGCAACTGGCTGCCGACCTTGTCCACCAGGTTCACCGGCAGGCGCCCTTCCACTTCCAGATGCGTGCCCTGGGGCACGATCTCCAGCAGCGTGTCGCCCTGGCGCACCACCGCGCCCTCGGTATGGACCCCGAGGTTGACTGCAATGCCGTCGGCGGTAGCGATGATCTCGCTGTGCTGCAAGTCGAACCCGGCGGAAGTCAATTGCTGCTCCAGGGTCTGGGTCTTGAGCTGGGCTTCCGCCAGTTGGCTGCGTACCTCCTTCTGGTATTCCTCGCCATGCTGCTGCAGCTTGAGCCGGGACTCGAGGATGCCCTGCTCCACTCGCCCGCTCTCACCGGTGTTCTGCGCCAGTTCCTGTTGAACCTGGGACAGCTGGCGCTGGTACTCCAGCAGGCGATTGCGGGGGATGTAGCCGTTGTCGGCCAAGGGTTGCAGGTTGCCCAGTTGCTGACGCAGGGACTCGGCCTGGCTGCCCAGGTCGCTGCGAGCCCGGCGCATGCCGGCCAGTTGCGCGGTAGCGCCCTCTATATTGGCGCGGATTGCCGCTTGCTCGCGCAAAAAGGCTTCGCGCCGGCTGCTGAACAACTGCCGCTGGCCCTCGAGCACCAGGGCCAGGCGCGGATCGTCGCTGTTTGTCAATGACGCGGGAAAATCCACCTGCTTGAGGCCGTCGCGCTCGCTGCGCCAGCGCGCCAGGCTGGCCATGGCCATGCGGTACTGGGCTTGCAGCGATTGCACATCCGCCGCTACCTGGGTCTGGTCCAGGCGGAACAGCGGCTGGCCCTGCTTCACGCTTTCGCCTTCACGTACCAGGATGCGGCTGACCACGCCGCTGCTCATGGACTGCACGGCCTTGCGCTTGCCCGACACCACCACGGTGCCTTGCACCGGTATCCCCTGGTCCAGGGGCGCCAGGGCCGCCCATGCGAAGAAGCTGCCAGCCCCTGCCAATGCCAGGAGCCAACCCATGCGCACAAAAAACCCGGCATCGCGTTCGACCCGCTCCGGCGCGTAGTCCTGTTCGATCATCATGCTGCTGTCCTTGCTCATGCGCCTTGATTGCGCGTAGGGGCCTGATACTGGCGGCTCATGCTCAAGCCGCCGGGAGCTGCTGCCGCGGGTCGCTCCCGAGGCGCATCCTGGGCCTGGGTCTGTTGCGCGCCGGACAGTGCCTTGAGTACTTCCTGGCTGGGGCCGAAGGCTTGCAATCGACCTTCGTTGAGCACCAGCAGCTTGTCGGCCAGGGCCAGTACCGAAGAGCGGTGGGTCACCAGCACCACGCTGGTACCGCGGGCCTTGAGCTGGGCGATTGCTGCCGCCAGGGCACTTTCACCAACGGTGTCGAGATTCGAGTTGGGTTCGTCGAGTACCACCAGGCTGGGGTTGCCGTACAGGGCCCGAGCCAGGGCCACCCGCTGCTTCTGACCGCCGGACAGGCCGCTGCCGTCATCCCCCAGCACAGTGTCGTAGCCCTGGGGCAGGCGCAAGATCAGTTCGTGCACGCCTGCCAGTTGCGCAGCCTGGACCACCTGCTCCGGGTCGGCCTGGCGAAAACGCGCGATGTTCTCGGCAATGCTGCCGGTGAACAGCTCGATATCCTGGGGCAGGTAGCCGATGTAGGGGCCCAACTCATCACGGTTCCAGCGGTGGATGTCAGCGCCGTCCAGGCGCACTACGCCAGCCAGGGTTGGCCACACGCCGACCAGCACCCGGGCCAGGGTCGACTTGCCGGAACCCGAGGCTCCCAGCACCCCCAGTACCTCGCCGGCATGGAGGCTGAAATTGACTTGCTGCAGGGTCGCGACCCGGCGCCCGGGAGGGCCGGCACTGACCTGTTCGAAACTGACCTCGCCCTTGGGGGCTGGCAGCGACATGGCGGTGTCGCTGGGAGGGAACTCGCCCAGCAGCGCATCCAGGCGGCGGTAGGCCAGCTTGGCCGAGCTCCATTGCTTCCAGACGGCGATCAACTGGTCGATAGGGCTCAGCACCCGGCCCATGAGAATCGATCCGGCGATCATCATCCCGGCGGTCATGTCGCCCTTGATCACCAGCAAGGCCCCCAGGCCCAGCACCAAGGATTGCAGGCACAGGCGCAAGGTCTTGCTCAGGGAGCTGATCACCGCGCCGGTATCGCTGGCCTGGTTCTGCAGGCCGAGAAAACGCGAATGCACGCCAAACCAACGCTTGCGCAAGGCGCCCAGCATGCCCATGGCCTGGATGGTCTCGGCATTGTGCAAATGACTGGTGGCCAGTTGCGTGGACTGCTGCGAAAAACCGCTGGCTTCGCTCAGGGGCTTCTTGGTCAAGCCCTCATTCAGGTAGGCCAGGCCGATCAGCATCACCGCGCCCACCGTGGCCATGACGCCCAGCCAGATATTGAAGGCAAAGATCACCAGCAGATAGATGGGAAACCAGGGCGCATCGAAGAAGGCGAACAACGCCGGCCCGGTGAGGAACTGGCGGATATGGGTCAGATCGCCCAGGGACTGCCCGGCATGGCCTTCGCCCCGGGCCAGGTTACGCTCGAACGCAGCCTGGTAGACCCGCAGGTTGAAGCGTCGCTCCAATTGGCTGCCGATGCGGATCACGATAAAGCTGCGCAGCACCTCCAGCAGGCCGATGAACACGAAGAACCCCACCACCATCAGCGACAGCATCGCCAGGGTGGTTTCGTTCTGCGAAGACAGCACCCGGTCATACACTTGCAGCATATAGATAGAAGGAACCAGCATTAGCAAGTTAATCAACGCGGTAAAACAACCGACGCTGATCAAGATGCCTTTATATTCGCCCAGTGCCTTGAACAGTGGAGGTGCAGGATGAGAGTTCTTCACCATTTTTTAACCATTTCCCTGAGCTGTTAGTCCGCGTCCATTTGCGAAGAACCAATCTAGTACATAACTAGTTAATTGCTCTTTTTAATTCATAAAGCCTGCGGACACAGATAATTCGGACCGCTGTCTGCAACAGCAACCCGAACATACTCCTGTCGTTCAATCGAGAAACAATCTAGTGCCCATCCAATAGAGAACGAACAACCTCGACCGTTAATTAGCCGCACGCTGTAGAACTATCAGCTCGTCGGCCTTGAGGCGTGCTTCATACACCCCCTCTTGCTGGCGGCTGAAGAAAATCACTTTCGAACCTTCACGCCCGGTGATGGCGATGCCATCGGGCTCCGGGAACCAGCCGACAACGGCTTCCCCGACCCATTGCGACAGGCAGTCGGCGCCCGCCCCCAGGGCAGCGTTCTGCAGCAAGTCCAGGGTGCACGCGGTGCCCGGGCGGGCCTCCTGCTGCAGCTGCCAATGCCCAACCAGTTCCGAGGGGTCCGCCAAACGCAGGCTACTTGCCATGCTCATCGCTCCATAAAACATCATCAACGTCGCCGCCAGCCAGATGGCCGCCTTGCGACTCAGGGTGTGTGGGGTCATAAGGTACTCCGTCCGCCCGGTAGACTCGCCCAGTTGCCAGGGCCGATGCAAGAACACAGGGCGCCGCATCGGCAGCGCCCCGCGTCTACTTCACTCAGGCAACGATGTCGCTGACTGCTGCCTGGCCGATGGTGGTGACCAGGAAGTCCGCCACGCCGTGCCCGGAGAAGTCCACCGACAGGGTGCTGACACCACCGGAGGTGCTGAGGATCGCATCACCCGCCGCGCCGCTGAAGGCGTTGACGAAGTGCAGGCCCGCACCCTTGGTGATACCGGTCAGATCGATCTTGTCCTGGCCACTGACGAAATCCATGATCTGGTCGGCCGCACCCGGCTTGGAATCGGTGCTGGCACCGAACACGAAAGTGTCAGCGCCGGAACCGCCCCACAGTTTATCGGCACCGCCACCGCCGTAGATGATGTCGTTGCCGGCACCACCCTTGAGCTCGTTGGCGACGTTGTTACCGATCAACAGGTCGTTGCCCGAACCGCCGATGGCGTTCTCTACGGTCACCCCCTTGGCAATGGAAACGTTGCCGATCAGGCCACCAACATCGGAGAACGAAGTCTCATTGAGGTTGATCTTCTGATTCTGGGTGAAACCAGAGAAGTCCAGGGTGTCGTTGCCGCCACCGTCCCATACCGAGAACACCAGCTTGTCGGCCGACGAGGTCGCGCTGTAGAAGTCGCGTCCGGTGTTGGAGTTGAAGCCGTAGGTGGTGTCACCGGCACGGGTGGCGTAGTTGGCACCGTAGAGCTTCTGGATGGCAGCGATATCATCGATCAGCGGACCGGACGAATAGGCTTCGACCCCGCCCTTGCTGAAGTTCTGGCTGGTATTGCTTTCACTCCAGTAGCTCATGATGCTGTAGCCACGGGTGTCCTGCCCGTAGGTGGCATCCTTGTAGGTCGGGTTGCCATTCCCGGCGTTGTAGTCGCCAGGGTGGGCCAGGCCCAGGGTATGACCGATCTCATGGGTCAGGGTCTGACGGCCATAGTTGTTCAGGTCAGGGGTCTTGTTCGGGGTATAGCTGCTGTTGATCAGGTACCACGAAGTACCGTCATAACCCGCGCCAGTGCCCGGCAGATAGGCAAATGCCGCCGCGCCATCCTGGCCGCTGCTGTAGTTGCCGAAAGTCATGTGGCCGTCACCACCGGAAGCCTTCTCGGTGAAGACCACATTGGCCACGTCGGCCCAGGACTGCATGGACAGCACGGCCTGGGCTTTCTGTTGGGCGCTGAACTGGCTGAACCCGGCGATACCATGCTTGTTCATGGTGGCCTGGGTCGCCGAGGTCAGGAAGGTATAGGTCAGATCGATCTTGCCATTGCCGTTCAGGTCCTTGTAGGAAGCACCGTCACGCAGGATCTGCGTAGCTGCCTGGTCGACCGAGAACGAAGGTTTGCCATTGACCGTGAGATTGCCGCCACGATCATACTGGTGGCTGAAGCTATTGATCTGGTTATACGCCGAACTTGCTGCGGCCAGAGGCACCAGTTGTTGTTCAGCTGCATCAATAGCGTCATTCACTTTTACTTTCGACATAAACACACTTCCTTGTAATCAATGGAACAGTTTTTGTCAGATAGCGACAATCCCTGGCGAGATCGTCCTATCACTCGCCTTAAGCAGGCGCAAGGAAACTGACACAATTCGAAATCAAACGTCCACTACTTTTTTGACGTCAATTTCCACTGTTCCACGAAACTCCCGAAAACAATGACTGCCCAGTCGAAATATTCCTTTTCCAACTGATTGGCGGCAGCCATTGTCCGACAATCTACAATTTAATTATTAAATATCCTCATATGAAGTTATGCCAACTACGTCCCACTTTTCCGCCTCTTACTTCATGCTCCAACCCGTCGCTTGCAGGGCATCCTTGAGTATCTGCGCCGTCAGTGCCGGAACTTGCACACCGTCGGCACTGGTCATCGGCTCGCCGGCCAGCAGGGCATTGATGATCGCCTCCTCCACGGCCTCGGCAGCAGCACTGAACAGCGGAGAGATCTGATCGTTGTTGAGCATCGTCACCGGCGTCGTCCGCCCTGATTCCTCGAGCGTGTAGTCGGCAGTGGGCAAGTCCCGGTTTCCTGTGGCAAAGGCCAGGAAGATGTCGCCGCTGGCATCCTCGGTGCCACCGCCGGTGCGGGCGATGCCGATGGATGCGCGCTGGGCCAGGCGTTGGCACTGGTGCGGCAACAGCGGTGCATCGGTGGCCAGGATCACGATGATCGAACCCATGCCCGGGGTGCCACGCTCAGCGAAGGGCGAGACGATCTCGCGCAGGTGGCGTCCCACGGGATAACCATCGACCCGCAACTCCACGCGCTTGCCATGGTTGGCCTGGACCAGCGCCCCGACGGTATAGCCGCCCTGCTCCGCCGGCAGCCGTCGGGACGCGGTACCGATGCCACCCTTGAACTCGTGGCAGATCATTCCAGTGCCCCCGCCAACCGCCCCTTCGGCGACCGGTCCGGATTCGGCCCTGGACATTGCCTCACGCACTTGCGCGGGCCCCACGTGCTGGCCCCAGATATCGTTCAACAGGCCATCGAAGGTCTCCATCACCACCGGCATGCACCAGTACACCGAAGGATCGGCCAGCGCCTCGCGCTCCAGGGCAATCAGCGTATCGCGCACCACACCCACGCTATGGGTATTGGTAATGGCGATCGGCGTGGTCAGGGTTCCAGCCTCGCGAATCCACTCCAGGCCCGTGGCATCGCCATTGCCATTGAGCACATGGCAACCGGCGAAACACGGCTGCAGACGAGCATGCTCGGCCCGGGGCTCGATCAACGTCACACCAGTGCGCACCTGCTTGCCGCCGATGCTGGTTTTCAGCGTGCTGTGGCCGACCCGGATACCGGCAACATCGGTAATCGCATTGAGCGGGCCGGGAGTTCCCAGGCCCAGACTGATACCCACTTCACGTGCTCGCATAACCACTCCTTACAATTTCTGGAACGCCGGGCTGTACCGGCCATTGGTGCAATAGAGGATCACCGACAGTGCCAGCAAGCCGATGATTACCATGATGTCCCGCAGGGACGCGTCGAGAAACAGATTGACCAGCAGGTACCCGGCACCGACCACCGCCAGCAGCGCCGGCATCGGCCACAGCGGCATGCGATAGGGATGCTCGCGATCGCGCAGCAGGACCCGGCTCATCAGCGCGCTCAGAGCCACCACCAGGTACACCAGCATGATCAGCAGCACGCTGAAGGACGTCAGGTCCGCCAGGTTCGAGCTGAAACTGAGCAGCGCCGAAGGAACCGCCAGGAACAAGGTGGCCAGCCAGGGCGAATCCCAGCGCGGGTGGATACGGGTGAACAGACGATTGATGCCCGGTGTCCACAGGGCATCGCGGCCGCTGCTGAAGACGACCCGGCCGATCTGGATCACGATGGCGACGATGGCATTGAACACCGAGAGGAAGATCCCGGCGCTGACCACCCGGGCCAGGGTTTCGTTGCCATGGCTGGTGAGCAGGTAGCCGATCGGGTCGGGGCTGGCGAGCATCTCGCTCAAAGAGGGTGCGCCGATAAGCAGCGCCGTGAGCGGCACCAGCTCGATGATCACCACCAGTACCAGGGACCAGAGCACCGCCTTGTGCACCCCGCGGCCCCCGCACTTCATGTCTTCGGCCAGCAACACCGCCGGGCCGTAGCCGTTATAGGCAAACAGGCCGATGCCCACCGCCCCGATCACCAGGGCCCAGGGCGCCGCTTGCAGCACGCCATGATCGAGGATCTGCGGTTGCAACAGGATACTCACCGGCTGCGTAGCGTTGCCGAACCCCAGCCAGACGATCACCAGCAACGCCGCTACCTCCAGCAACAGGCAGGTCCCGGTGATCCAGGCATTGAGCTTGATATTGAGGATGCCCAGCAGGTAGCTGCAGGTGACGATCGCCAGGGCCACGGTCTGGGAATCGTACTGAGTGCCCAGGGCGTTGTTCAGGTAGGTAGCGGCACCCGTGGCCAGGACCGGCGGGATGAACAGCAGCATCACCAGCACCGTCAGGAAGGTGGCATAGCCGGCCAGGCCGCCGAACACCCGCTTGGCATACACGTATTCGCCGCCGGCACTGTTGTGGGCCCGGCCCAGCTCGGCATAACAGAAGGCGAACATCAGCGCCAGCAGGCCCGCCATGACGAAGGCCAGGAACACGCCGCTGCCGGCCTGATGGATGGCAAAGGGGGCGATCACGAACACGGAACTGGCAGGAGTCACTGCAGACACGGTGATAGCCACCACGTCGAACACGCTCAAGGTGGGTTTCAATACGCCGTCAGGCGTAGAGGGAGAGCTCATATCGTTATCCTCGTGCTTATTGTTGGTCTGAGGCAGGAACGAGATTCATCGGGCGGGTGCGCTCTGGGTCGCACTTGACGCCTGCCACTCTAGTCAGTGGCTCGCTGGCGAGAAATTCCCCTATTGGAGTACTCCCCCTTGACGGCATCGGGTAAATCGACGAAACCGTGATCACGCATTTTCAGCACATCGGTGGAGCGCAACCTTTGAGTAACCTGTTCAGGGAAGTCGGCCTGCATAGCAGCCTGGGACGAGCCCTCACGCTGATTGGCCAACCGCGATTCTGGAAGCAGCTGGTCCTGCTGCTGCATCAGGCCACGCCGTTCGACAACGCCCTGGTGATGCTCTACCCCCACGAAGGCCTGCCACAGGTTCTCGAGGAGTACGATGCCCAGCCCAACAGCAAGCCCGCCCCGATGGTTACCTACCTGAGTGGCATGTACCTGCTGGACCCGTTTTTCCAGGCCTGCCGCGAGGGCTACCCCAGCGGCCTGTATCGCCTGGAAGAAGTGACACCGGACCACTTCCGCCAGAGCGAGTACTTCCTCAGCTATTTCCACGACAACGTGCTGGAGGACGAAGTGCAGTTCATCCTGCAACTGCCTGAAACCGGCACCCTGTCCTTGTCCCTGGGTAGCCAGCGCCTGTTCGGCAACGATGAAGTCGGCCTGCTCACCACCTTCGCCGCCTGGGTGCTACCGCTCATGCAGCAGCACTGGCAGCACACCCAGGCCAAGTCCCAGGTGCCAGCCGCCGTCGAGATGGCCAGCCAGGTGCGCGATGCCCTGAGCCAGTTCGGTCATGCCGTGCTATCGGAGCGGGAGCTGGAGATCGCCCGGCTGATCCTGCGCGGGTTCTCCTCCAAGGCCATGGCCGAGCGCCTGAAGATCTCCCCGGACACCGTCAAGGTCCACCGCAGGCATCTCTATGCCAAGCTGGACATCTCCAGCCAGCCGGAACTGTTCTCGTTGTTCATCCAGTCCCTGGGCCACGACCTGGAAAACCCCTGAGCCCGTCGGCCTTCAACGATCACACCACTGCGCCAACCTTGCGGCCGCTACGCGCCCGGGCGCAGCCTGCGGCAGCGGCTACACACAGCACTGGCCTGTAGCCGCTGCCGAGCTTGGGAGGCTGCGACAAGGCCCGCAGGGCCTTCTGGGAATCGCCTCGCCCCACCGACGCCAGCGGCTACACGCCCTCAGGCATTCAATGAACGCGCACGGAAATCCCGGGGCGACTGTTCGAAATGTTTCTTGAAGGTGCGGCTGAAATGCGCCGAATCGGTAAAGCCCCACTTGAAGGCGATATCGGTGATCGATTCGTTGCGCAGGTGCGGGTTGCTCAAATCCGCCGCACTGCGCTTGAGCCGTGAACGCTGGATGAAACGACAGACGCTGTCGCCCTGCTCCTCGAACAATCGGTACAACTGGCGCACCGAGATATTCAGTTGCCCGGCCAGGGACACCGGGGTCAGGCTCGGCTCGTTGAGCGATTGCTGGATCAATTGCCGCGCCTGCTCCCCAAGACATGGGCCATGCAGGCCCTCGTCGAGGCCGGCAAGGCCTGCGGTATGGCGCAAGGTCGGGCCGAGCAAGGCGATCAGCGCTTCCTGCAAGGCCTGCCCTTCCTGCTGCGCCGCGCAGCCGTGGAGGTCGCCGGCACAGATCTGCTCCACCAGCAGGCGCATCAACCGGCCACTGGCGCAGTTTTGCGACAGCTTGCCGAACTTGCGCTGCTGGGCCGGCAGGTGCCGGTAGACCTCCTCCCGGCACAAATGGAACGAGGCATGCTCGATCAGGCCATGGGGCACGATCTCGCAAGCACCAGCGGAATCGAGCAAGGCCATGTCGCCCGGGGCCAGCTCAACGCTCTCGCCGTCCTGGCTCAGGCGCGCATGGCCGCTGCGCTGGACGATCAGGAAGCAATGGCGATCGTCGTCATGGTCGGCCGTGGTGCTCTGCCGGGAGATCAGCCCGGCGTTGGTACGGATCTGCGCCACCTCCAGCCCGGCGTAGTCCTGCAATCCGACCTCGCCAATGAACAACGCCGGATTGCGCGCCGGACGGGCATCAAATCGACCACAGACGCCCTGCAGGGCGCCGACCCAGGAACTGAAACTATGCGAAGCAAGCACTGTGCACCTCCGAAAGCCGGTTCAGACCGCCATTGTTGTTATGGCAATATCATTAACATGTTATCTATTTACCAGGCAAGGCACCTGGCAACCTGGATAACCTGTCGCGGCTCAAGCAGAGGTTGTGCCAGTACGCGGTTCAGTAGCCTCCCAACAAGCGTTGCAGATGGCTGAAACTGCCCAGCAACGCCTCGCGCTGCTCGGTGTTCAAACGGATGTAGCGACGCATTCCCGGTAGCCGGTTGACCACCTCGCTGGCGCCGAAGTGCTCCAGCGTCACCTGCCAGCCCCGCTCGTCACGACACAGTTCCAGGCGCTTGAAATCCAGGGGCAGCAGCACCTCAAGCAGCTGCCGATCCCGACACAGGCGCTGGAGAAGAGGCGTCCAGTCGGCCGAATCGCCCACCTGCAACCGGGCGGCAACCCCCTGGCGCCGGATCGCCCCGGTATGGCGCAGGGTGATTCGGGCCTGCCCCGGGCCGGCACATGGCACCCGCATGGACCATTGGCAAGCCACGATATGCATCAGGAACTGGGCCTGGGGGCACTCCGTCACCTCGAAGGCCAGGCCGCGCTGCAGGCAACGGAAAGTCCCCCGTGCCATGCCCTGTCCATCGAACTCCAGCCCCGCAAGGTCACGCCGCAACTGATTGAGGGTCAGTCCCGGGCGGTAGCCCGAAGGTGGCCGGTGCCAGAACTCAAAGAGATTTTGTCGCCAGCTTGAAAGATTCATCGCCCATGCCCTCCCGGGTACCAGGGATCTCGTCTGGAACCATCCCCAACGCCTGCTCCAGCACCTCTTCCACCGGCACCGGGCGAAACGGATTGACCTTCTGCACCAGCAGGGTCCAGGCCAGGGCATAAATCGCCGTCAGGCCCAGCATGCTGCCGAACGGCAAGTAGATGTCCCTCGGGTTCATCCCCGGTGGAGTGATGAACCACATGCCCAGCAGGATGCCCACCGAAGAGAGGATCTGCGGCAGTGGGAACCAGGGCGACTTGTAGGGTCGCGGCAGGTCCGGCCGGCGAATGCGCAGCATCACCACCGACAGCGTGACCAACAGATACGCCGTGCTCCAGGCACAAACCGCCGCCAGCACCAGGTGCATGATGCTGTCGGTGCTGCCACCCAGCCACCAGGCGTGCAGGCAAGGAATCAGCACCGCCACGGCGATGCACAGCAACGGCGTCTTGAAGCGTGGGTGCAGGTAGGTGAATACCTTCGGCAAGGCGCCGTCCTGGGCCATGCCATAGAGGATGCGCGGCAACCCGGCCATCAGCGTATTGATAGTGGCGGCACCGGCGAACAGCAGGCCGATCCCCAGCCAGATACGCCCGAACGGGCCCATGATCTGCTCGGCGAAATGCGGGATGGCCATGGGTGTCTCCAGCAGGTGCACGCTGCCGTCCTCGCTCAGGGCGACGTTGGCCACCTGGCGCTTCATCGCCGCGCCATAGATGAACATGCACACCGCCACCCCCACCAACCCCAGAGCCATGGCCCGGGGAATGGTCCGCGAGGCCTTGCGTACGTCCGGGGTCAGGGGCGTGACGAACTCGCAGCCGACGAACATGAACATCGCCATGCCCACCAGGGACAGGATGGTGGGCAGGTCGGTGCCCACCGTGGAAGCACCGAACCAGCCATCGAGCTGCACCGCCGGGGCCTTGAGCACGCCCATTACGCCGAAGATGATCAGGGTGCTCCACATGCCGAAGGTCAGGATCACCTCGGCGCGGCTGAAGGCTGTGATCCCTACGGCGTTGAGCAGGCCAAAGAACAGCACCAGCCCCACCCCCACCAGCCAGGCGCTGCCGCTCTGCTCCAGCAGGGTATTGAGGGACTCGAAATTGACCAGGGCCATGACCCCGCTGAGGATGGTTTCCGCAGTGCCGGCGAACACATGGACGATCAGGTAGGCCGACAAGGTGCCGGTAATGGCGAAGAAACGCCCCAGGCCGCAGGCCAGGTAGTCATAGACCGAACCGTTGGTGGGCAACAGGCAGGCCGCCTCGGCGAAGGTGGTGGACTGCGCCAGCATCATCAGCAGGGCGATCACCATGGCCGCGGCGAAGGCCCCGCCGCCGATGCCGAAACCGGTGGTGGCGGTGAGGATCACCGGACTGGCCATGATCAGGCCCACGGCACTGGCCAGGGCCGTGGGAAAACCGACGACACCCTGGTGCAGGTGCCGGTTGAGTCTGTCGTTGAGCGACATGCTGGTAAACCTCGAAAGCAGGGATTGATGATTGTTGTTCTAGGCATTTCAAGGGCACGCGTGGCCGCCATGCTCGGCTGTCTGGCGCAGCCTGGAGTCGTCCCGCAGGGCTGGCCTGCGGGGTGTGGCTCAATAGGCGATGCACACCGACTTGTTCTCGGTGTAGGCCTCGATGGCCGCATGGCCCATTTCCCGACCGATGCCGGACTGCTTGTAGCCACCGAAGGGCATCGAGGGGTCGAGCATGTTGTGGGTGTTGACCCAGACGGTGCCGGCCTTGATCTGCGGGATCAGTCGCATGACCTGCCCCAGGTCGTTGGACCAGATGCTCGCGCCCAGGCCGTACTGGTTGTCGTTGGCCAGCGCCACCACCTCTTCCAGGGTGTCGAAAGGCATGGCGACCACCACCGGGCCGAAGATTTCCTCGCGCACCAGCTGCTGCCCGACCTGCACATCGGCCACCACCGTGGGCCTGACATAGAAGCCGCGCTCACCGAAGGCCACGCCCCCGCACAGCACCCGCGCGCCCTCCTCGACTCCGCGCTCGACCATCTGCAGCACCCGGCGCTGCTGCTTGGCCGAGATCAGCGGGTTGATCTGCGCCTGTTCGTCCAGGCCCGGGCCGATGCTCAGCGAGCCGGCAATGGCCACCAACCGGTCGAGCACCTGCTGATAGATGCCGCGCTGGATGTACAGCCGCGAACCAGCAGTACAAACCTGGCCCTGGTTGAAGAAGATCGCCGCACTGGCGCCAGCGGCAGCGGTGTCCGGATCGCAGTCATCGAGCACGATCACCGGCGATTTGCCACCCAGTTCCAGGGAAAATCGGGTCATGTTGTCCACCGCCGCATGACCGATCAGCTTGCCCACCTGGGTCGAACCGGTGAAGGCCAGCTTGTCGATGCCCGGATGGGCCGCCAAGGCCGCCCCGGCCCCGGCCCCAGTGCCGGTCACTACGTTGACCACCCCGGGGGCGATGCCCGCCTCCAGGCACAACTGGCCCAGGCGCAGCGCGGTGAGCGGGGTCTCGTCCGCCGGCTTGAGCACCACGGTGCAACCGCAGGCCAGGGCCGGGACGATCTTCCAGATAGCCATCAGCAGCGGGAAGTTCCACGGCACGATGGCCCCCACCACGCCCACCGGCTCTGGCACCGTGTAGGCCCGGTACTGCGCGCCGGGCACTGCGGCAATGGACACATCCAGGCTCTTGCCCTCGATCTTGGTCGCCCAACCGGCCATGTAGCGGGTGAACTCCGCCGCCGCGCCCACTTCCAGGGCCCGGGCCAGGTGGATCGACTGGCCGTTGTTGAGGGTTTCCAGTTGTGCCAGCTCCTCGCCATTGGCTTCCAGCACATCCGCCAGCTTGAGCAGCAGGCGCTCGCGGTCGGCCGGGCGCAGTGTCTTCCATTCTCCCTCGAAGGCCCGGCGTGCGGCCCCCACCGCCAGGTCGATGTCGGCCTGGGCGGCCATGGCCACTTCGGTCAATTGCTCGCCGGTGGCCGGGTTATGGACCGGCATCCGCGCCCCGGAGAGCGCCGGTCGGCTATGGCCGTCGATCAGCAGGCCGTGCTGGCTGTCTATGAATGCGGCGACACGTGGGTCGATGGCAACGCTCATCGTCAATCCTCTTGGTTGTACCTGTTGACCGAGACTCTGAGCCCAAAGCCGAGAGTCGTCTTGATCCTGGCTGCCGCAAAACTTGGCGCTGGCTGCCAAGCCCGACAGCCTCGACAAACCCTTGGCAGCCTGGATCAAATGCCCTGGCACACAGAGGCAAGCAACACGTCGGCCAATCGCGCCCTAATGGCCCCAAGCTGTTCGAGCCCTATCAGGAGATCCAACGTGAGCCAAGCAAGCCATTTCTGGCATCCCATGCTGCACCCCAACGAGATGAAGCAACGTGAGCCGATCCGCATCGTGCGCGGCGATGGCTGCTATGTGTACGACGACCAGGGCCGTCAACTGGTGGATGGCGTGGCCGGGTTGTGGAACGTCAACGTTGGCCATAACCGCAAGGAAGTGAAGGCGGCCATCACCGCCCAGCTCGATGAGCTGGAGTACTTCCAGCTGTTCGACGGGGTCAGCCATCCCCGGGCCGAGGAACTGTCGCGGGTCTTGATGAACCTGCTGGAGCCTGAAGACATGCGCCGCGTGGCCTTCAGCTCGGGCGGCTCGGACGCCATCGAAAGCGCCCTGAAGCTGGCTCGCCAGTACTGGAAGCTCGAGGGCCAGGCCGATCGCACCAAGTTCATTTCTCTGCGCCAGGGCTACCATGGCACCCACTTCGGTGGTGCTTCGGTCAACGGCAACACGGTGTTCCGGCGCAACTACGAGCCGCTGCTGCCCGGTTGCTATCACATCGACACCCCCTGGCTGTACCGCAACCCCTACAGCCAGGACCCGGAAGAACTGGGCAAGATCTGCGCCGACCTGCTGGAGCGGGAAATCCAGTTCCAGAGCCCGGACACCGTGGCGGCCTTCATCGCCGAGCCGATCCAGGGCGCGGGCGGGGTCATCGTGCCGCCGGCCAACTACTGGCCATTGATCCGCGAGGTTTGCGACAAGTACGGCGTGCTGCTGATCGCCGACGAAGTGGTCACCGGCTTCGGCCGCAGCGGCTCGATGTTCGGCAGCCGCCTGTGGGGGGTCAAGCCCGACATCATGTGCCTGGCCAAGGGCATCACCTCGGGCTACATCCCCCTGGGCGCCACTGTGGTCAACCGGCGGATCGAGGAAGCGTTCGAGAAGAACGGCAACTTCACCGGCGCCATCATGCACGGCTACACCTACGCCGGGCATCCGGTGGCCTGCGCCGCGGCCCTGGCCTGCCTGGACATCGTGGTCAAGGAAGACCTGCCGGCCAACGCTGCGAAGATGGGCGACTACCTGCTGGCCAAGCTGCAGCCGTTCGTCGAACGCTTCGACAGCGTTGGCGAAGTGCGTGGCCAGGGCCTGATGGTGGCCCTGGACCTGGTGGCCGACAAGAGCACCCGCGAGCCCATCGACCCCACCAGCGGCTACGCCAACCAGGTGGCGCAGATCGCCCGGGAGCACGGGGTCATGGTGCGCCCGGTGGGCACCAAGATCATTCTCTCGCCGCCGCTGGTGATCCAGCCGGCGCAGGTGGATGTCATCGTCGACGCCCTCGCCCAGGGCCTGAGCCAGGCCCGGCGCTGACCGGCCCACCGGTACTGCCCGCATTCGCAGCGGGCAGCGCCGGCACTCTCCAACGGCCGGCCGCCATCGCGCGGCCCGCTACCTGCGCCAGCCCCGAGCCCCTGCCCAGCGGGCAGCCAGGAGCCTTCCATGAACGCAGTCGCCATGCCCCATGAACTGGGCCAACGCTGCATCGCCGCCTTCACCCGGGTAGTGCCCGCCACCCTCTGCGCCTTCTACCGCATCGACCCACAACTGCAAGCACAAGACTTCGCGCTGTACCGCATGCCCGAGCAAATGCACCAGGCCTACTTACAACGCTATCGGCGCTACGACCCGCTGCAACCACAGCTGTGCGCGGCCGCCGGGCGCCCGGTGCTGTCGCTGCACATGGGCATGGCCCGCCAGGATCGTCACGACACCCTGGTGTACCAGGGCTTCCTGCAGCGCCACGGAGTGCTGGATGTGGTGGAGATCCTGGCCTGCGACAAACAGCGGCCCATCGCCGGGCTTTCGCTGCTGCGCGATGCCAGCCTGGGGCGCTTCAGCAACGATGAGCTGACCACCCTGCAAGCCTTGCAGGGGCTGCTGGAAATCGCCGCCCGGGCCCCGTGCCCCGAGGCCGACCCGCGCTTGGCCGGGCTGACGCCCCGCGAGCGGGAAATCGCCTGGCTGCTGCGCGACGGCGCGGACAACAAGACCATCGCCCGGCGCCTGGACCTGGGCCTGCCCACGGTCAAGACCCACCTGATCAACCTGTTCCGCAAGGTCGGCGCGGGCAACCGCACCGAACTGGTAAGCACGCTGTTCCTCTGAAACAGCCAGGACTCAACCATCCGGTTGATGGGCAGGCGCCGCACCAGGCCCGAACATGCAGCTCTACGACAACGAACAAGAGCCTTGCCATGAACCTGCAACCTGAATGGATCACCGTCGGCGCCCTGGCCGACGGGTTTGCCGGCGACAACCATATCCTCCCCGCCCTCGACGATTTGGCCGGACGCCACCTGACCCTGCACTTCGACAACGGCTGGCAGATCGAGCATCGCTTCGGCGCCACCACCCTGAGCTGGAACAACATCGGCGAAACCGCCAGCGAGGAACTGGCCTACCGCGCCACCTCCGTGCGCCCTGGCCTGTACCTGGTGGACTTTCTCAAGCAGGACCAGGGCGCCACCCATTCGGTGAGCCTGGTCCTGGACCTGGAGCGCCAGTGCTTCACCGCCGTCCTCGGGCAGATGCCCAGCCGTGAAGAATCCCGTACCGATCTGTTCAGCCGGGCCCTGGCCGGCGGCGAGCTGACCAGCGTCAAGGCGCAGTTCCTGCACGGCGCCATCGACCGCCCGTGCACTGCCGACACGCCACGGCACGTCCCCACCCAGGAACTGGTCGGCCTGCGCAACCAGTACGTCTACAGCGCCAGCGAGGCCTACGAACACGTCTACCTCAATGCCGATTTCTACAGCTGGCAGTGCCTCAAGGGCGTCGAGCAAGGGCTGGCGGACACCGACCGTTGCCACTACTACAAGGTCGCCGAGCAACTGTACCTGTTCGTCTGGCGGGAAAAGATCGTCCCGACCCTGGGCCTGGTGCTGATCGACCTCGCAGCCGGGCGCAGCGACGGCAAGATCTTCGGCTACCAGGGCGCGGACTTCGAAAGCTTCGCCAACTTCCCGGTGGGCGCCCTGGCCCGGGTGCTCAATCGCACCAGCCATTCCTGAGCCTTTGCCACCGCACACTTTTCACAGGACCTTGCCATGACCCTGGGACTCGACCTGCAACGCGTCGCCGACTGCTACCAGAGCGAACTACAACTGTTTGCCGAGCGCCATCCGCGCTCCGGCGCCTTCTACCGCCAGAACCTCGAGCACTGGCTCTACGGTGCCCCGCTGCACTGGATGCAGCAGTGGCCCGGCTCGTATCCGATCATGGTGGCCGATGCCCAGGGCGCGACCCTGACCGACTGCGACGGCCAGCAGTACGCCGACTTCGCCCTGGGCGATACCGGGGCCATGTTCGGCCACGCCCAACCGGTGGTGGCAGCAGCCATCGCCGAGCAAGCGCGGCATGGCTCGACCCTGATGCTGCCCACCGCCGACAGCCTGTGGGTCGGCCAGGAGCTGAGCCGGCGCTTCAAACTGCCCTATTGGCAGGTCACCACCTCGGCCACCGATGCCAATCGCTTCGTCTTGCGCCTGTGCCGGATGATCACCGGCCGGCAGAAAGTGCTGGTGTTCAACTGCAACTACCACGGCAGCGTCGACGAGTCCCAGGTGGAGTTCGATGCCAGCGGCCAGATGATTCCCCGCGAAGGCGTGCATGCCAACGGCCTGCATCACGAGGCCACCACCCGCCTGGTGGAGTTCAACGACCTGCCGGCCCTGGAGGCGGCCCTAGCCCATGGCGATGTGGCTGCGGTACTCACCGAACCCTTCATGACCAACGTCGGCATGGTGCCGCCGGCGCCGGGATTCCATGATGGCCTGCGGCAACTGACCCGGCGCTATGACGTGCCGCTGATCATCGACGAGACCCATACCCTGTCCTGCGGCCCTGGCGGCTATTGTGGCGAGCATGGCCTGGAACCAGACTTCTTCGTCCTCGGCAAGTGCATCGCCGGGGGCATTCCCACCGCGGTCTGGGGCGCCAGCCAAGCCATGGCCGAGCGGATCTGGCAGGTGCTGCCGCACTTTGCGCCGGGCCAGGCGATCAACCATTTCGGCTTTGGTGGCACCCTGGCCGGCAACGCCCTGCAGATGGCCGCCATGCGCGCCACCTTCAGCGAGGTGATGAACGAGGCCAACTACCAACGCATGTTCCAGCTGGCCGAACGCCTGCGGGCCGGGGTCGAGGCGATCATCCAGCGCCACCGCCTGCCCTGGCACGTGACCCGCATCGGCGCCCGGGTCGAGTACCTGTTCATGCCCCATGCCCCGCGCAACGGCGGCGAAGCCCACCATGCGCGGCACGGGCTGATCGAGGCCTACCTGCACCTGTACCTGCTCAATCGCGGGGTGCTGCTGACGCCGTTCCACAACATGGCCCTGCTGTGCCCCAGCGCCAGCGAGGAGCAGGTGGACCTGCACAACCGCCTGCTGGACCAGTGCCTGGCCCAGGTGCTGCCGGGAGCAAGTTCATGAGCGGCGAACAGGCAGGACGCATCGCCCTGGTCACCGGCTCCGGCCAGGGCATCGGCCGGGCCATCGCCCAGCTGTTCGCCGCCCAGGGCGCCAAGGTGATGCTGGCCACCCGCAGCGCTGCCTCCGGCGCCGAGACCCTGCGCCTGATCCGCGAGGCCGGCGGCTGCGCCGAGCTGCTGGCCATCGACCTGGGTACCCGGGCCGCCGCCGAGCAGGCCGTGGCCGCTACCGAACAGGCCTTCGGCGGCCTCGACCTGCTGCTGCACAACGCCGGGATCTTCCCCATGCAGCGGCTCGCCGAACTGGAGGACGCGACCCTGGACAGCACCCTGGCGGTCAATCTCAAGAGCTGCTTCTGGCTGGCCCGGGCCGCGCTGCCGGCGCTGCGCCGGGCCCAGGACCCGCGGATCGTCGTGACCTCCTCGGTCACCGGGCCGCGCACGGCGATACCAGGGCTGGCCCACTACGCGGCGTCCAAGGCCGGGGTCAACGGGTTCATCCGCGCTGCGGCGCTGGAGCTGGCGGAATACGGGATCACGGTCAATGGCGTCGAGCCGGGGTTGATCGCCACCCAGGCCACCGACAACCTGGGGGATGCCGGTGCCCTGGCCAGGCACATTCCGCTCAAGCGCCTGGGGGCGCCCCAGGACATCGCCTGGGCCATGGCCTTCCTGGCCTCCCGGCAGGCCGGCTACATCACCGGACAGACCCTGGTGGTGGATGGCGGCGCCGTGCTTCCAGAGAACACCCAGATCTAGCAAGACGTTGAAAACTACCTGCGTTGCCATCGCGGTGTTAAAAACAAGCGGGGGCGCCAGCCCGGTCAAATGCTCATTTAGCACGCGTAAACTGCGTTTTTTCGCCTGTTTTTGCCTTGCGCTGGCTGCCTCGCCTAGGTTTTCCAATGGCCTGTTAGCGGCTTGGGTTGTCAGTTGCCGCTGCGGATCTTGTTCCACAAACGGGTACGGAGCCGGTCGATATCCAGCGGCATGGCCTGCAAGGCGAACAGCTTGTCCATCATCGCCGGGCTCGGGTAGATCTTGGGGTCGTCCTTGATCGCCGGATCGACCCGGCTGTCGGCTTGCTGGTTGCCATTGGCGTAATGCACGTAGTTGCTGATATCGGCCATCACCTCTGGACGCAGCAGGTAGTCCATGTAGGCGTAGCCGGCCTTTTCATCCGGGGCATCCACCGGCATGGCCACCATGTCGAACCACAGCGGCGTGCCTTCCCGGGGAATCGAGTAACCGATCTGGATACCGTTGCCGGCCTCCTTGGCGCGGCTTTCGGCTTGCAGGATGTCACCGGAAAAGCCCACTGCCACGCAGATATTGCCGTTGGCCAGGTCGCTGGTGTACTTCGAGGAATGGAAATAGCTCACATAAGGCCGGACCTTCATCAGCAAGGCTTCGGCTTTTTTGTAGTCCGCCGGATTCTTGCTGTGGTGCGCCAACCCCAGGTAGTTCAGGGCTGCCGGTATCAGTTCCGGGCCGTTATCCAGGATCGCCACCCCGCACTTCTGCAACTTCTGCATGTACTCGGGCTTGAAGATCAGGTCCCAGGAATCCAATGGTGCATCGTCCCCGAGCACTGCCTTGACCTTGGCCACGTTGTAGCCGATGCCGGTGGAGCCCCACAGATAGGGGAAACCGTACTGGTTGCCCGGGTCATTGACTTCAAGGGCCTTGAGCAGCACCGGGTTGAGGTTCTGCCAGTTGGGTAATTGGGTCTTGTCGAGCTTCTTCAGGGCCCCGCCCTGGATCTGCCGGGCCATGAAGTGGTTGGAAGGAAAGACCACGTCGTAACCGGATTTTCCGGTCATCAACTTACCGTCCAGGGTTTCGTTGCTGTCATAGACGTCGTAGGTGAAACCGATCCCGGTTGCCTTCTGGAACTGGCGGTTGGTGTCCGGTGCAATGTAGTCGGACCAGTTGTAGATCTTCACCGTATCGGCGGCCTGGGCCAGGGCGGCGGCCAGGCACAACGGGCTCAGCAGCAAAGCGCGAGTCTTGCGGGTCATGGAGCGATACCTGTGGTTGGTTTTGTTATTGGCAGGCAATTGGCGATCAGAAGATCAGGACATAGGTCTTGCGCACGGTCTCGAGGATGTCCCAGGTCCCGGTGCTGTTGGCCGGCAACATCAAGGCATCGCCGGCCTGGATGTGCACGGTTGCGCCGTTGTCGGGGGTGAAGGTGCAGCGGCCCTGGATGAAGTGGCAGAACTCCTGGGCGACGATCTGTCGCCGCCAGCGTCCTGGCGTGCACTCCCAGATGCCGGTCTCGACCCCGTCGCTGCGCTCCACGGCGGTGACCGAGGTCACGGCCAACGGCTCGCCCAGGGGCACGGCGACCGGAGCCGATTGCTCGAGGATGGCCGTGGCGGTGTTCTTCAATTGCGTGATGCTCATGGTGCTACCTCAGGCGGAAGCGCCGAGCGCACAGCGCCCGGCAGGTGAAGCCGGGTCAGTGCATGAAGCCTTCCATGAACCCGGCGATCCGGCTGGCCATCCTGCGCCGCCAGGGAGCCGTGGCCGGATTGGCCAGGGTCTGGTCTTCGTGAACGAAGCTTTGAATGATCGCGTTGTAGCCCAGCCAGCGGCAGGGCTCGGGCTCCCAGGCCCGCAGTCGGTCCAGGCCGCCTTCGGGCAGGACCCAGGGCTGGCGTACCAACGGGCTGTCGCGCTGCAGAATCAGCTCGGCCAGGGTCCGGCCGCCCAGGTTGCTGGCCCCTACGCCCTCGCCACCGTAGCCGCCAGCCAGGGCGATGCCCTTGTGGCGGTCGCAGAGCATGTGCGGATGGAACTGGCGCGACATGCCCAGGTTGCCGCCCCAGGCATGGGTGATGCGCACGTTCTTGAGTTGTGGAAACAGCTCGCCGAACAGGTAGCGGCGCAGTTGCACTTCGTCCTGGCTCAGGTTGAAGTCGTGGCGCAGCTTGCCAGCGAACTGATAGCCACCCCGCGCGCCGAACACCAGGCGGTCGTCCAGGGTGCGCTGGCCGTAGGTGACCTGGCGACTGCCCTCGCTGAAGGCCTGGCCCTGGCTCAGGCCGATCTCGTCCCAGGTGGACTGGGGCAGCGGCTCGGTGGCCACCAGCAGGCTCTGCACCGGCAGTTGGTAGCGCCCCAGGGGGGCCAGGGTCACCGAATAGCCCTCCACCGCCGGCACTATCCAGCGGCTGCGCACCGCCGCCCGTGGAGTCTGCAGGCTGCCGGACTGCCAATGGGTCACCGGGCTGTTCTCGTAGAGCGCCACCCCCAGGCGCTCCACCGCCCGGGCCAGGCCGCGCACCAGCTTGGCCGGCTGGATGGTGGCGCAATGGGTAGCCTGGATCGCCCCATAGGCATTGGCCACGCGCAGTTGCCCAGCCAGTTGCTCGGGAGTCAGCCAACGGTAGTCGGCCTCGCCAAGGCCCTGGTCATGCAGATGCGCCAGGTACTGGCGCAGGCTGGCGTGCTGCTCCGGATAACGGGCCGCGCAATACAGCACGCCGCCCTTGCGGTAGTCGCAGTCGATGCCTTCACGTTCGATGACGTTGGCCACCTCATCGGGTATGCCATGCAGCAGTTCATAGGAGGCCCGGCGCTGTTCGGGCGGCAGCGGCGCCAGCAGGCGGTCCTCGCCCAGCAAGTTGCCCATCAGCCAGCCGCCATTGCGCCCGGAGGCACCGAAACCGGCGATCTGTGCCTCGAACACGGCGATCTTCAACCCAGGATCCAGGCGCTTGAGGTAATAGGCGGTCCACAGGCCGGTGTAGCCGGCGCCGATGATCGCCACGTCCAGGTCCAGGTCCCGTTCCAGGGCTGGCCGGGGGGTTAGCGGCTCGTCGAGCTGGTCCATCCACAAACTGATATTGCGCCACGCAGGCATGCCAACACTCCGCCAACCGAACTTTCGATGGCCGATCCTAGTGCCCGGCCTCAGGCGCTGTCTTGTGCCCGTGCACGCAAGGAAATTTTCCGGGCATAGGCCTTGGGGGTCTGGCCGGTGTGCTGGCGAAAACAGTTGTAGAACGCCGACAGTGAATTGAAGCCCGCGGCGAAGGCCAGCTCATCGACCCGCACCGGCGGCACGGCCTGTTCCAGGGCCGCCAGCACATGTTGCAGGCGCGCCTGGTTCACATAGCGGTAGAAGCTTTGGCCCAGCACCTGGTTGAGCAGGTAGGAAATCTGGTTGCGGCTGTAGCCGGATTCAGCGGCCACCCGTTGCAGGTCCAGCTCCGGGTCCAGATAGGACTGCTGGTGCTGGAAGTATTGCTCCAGGTCGTTGGCCATGCGCCCCAGCTGGCGCGGCGACAACCCCAGGCGACTGGTTGCCGGACGCGGGCCGCCGGTAGCCTGGGCCGAAGCCCCTTCGCGCACCAGGGCCGCATATTCGTTGACCCGCCAGATCAGGCCGTCACGCACGGTGATCGCTTCGCTGGCCCGGAACGACACCAGCCCCTGGCTGCCCCTCAGGGTCACCTGGTACTGGATGAAGGCCGTGTCGCCATCCAGGCGGATGCGATCGCAATGCTCCAGGGTCTCGTCCGGGGCCCGCGGCATGCTGGCCTGCACGTATTCGCGCAGGTCAGCCAGGGCCAGCGTGCGATTCTGGAAGAAATCGTTGTATTGGATCTGCGGGTGATACAGCGCCATCACCCCTTCCAGATCGCGCAGCTTCCAGCACAGGTGGTAGCGCATCACCGTGTCGCCGGTGATTTCGGTTTGCAGGGGCCCGTCGTCAGCGCCAGCCATAGATTTCCCGAAAAGAAAAAGTGCAGCTTGCCGAACTTGCCGACAGGCGGCAATCACCACCCTGATAACCGGGACAAGCCGCGCGCTCGGTCATCCAATGCCTGCAGGGCTGGCATCAAACTTTCATGAACGAACCGCCGGACGGTGGCCAAAAAAACTGCAAGCGGCCATGACCCGGTGCTATTTTTAGAACCTCAACCGAGCGGCTCAGCGACGAGCCCTCGTTCCTACCGCGAGCACAAGGAAGCGCTCAATGAATCAAGGTGGGCCATCGATGAACACAGCCTGGGCCAGCAAAGTCACCTTCCCCAACGCCTGCCAGCTGATGCGCTGGCATTTTCATCCCATGGGTTTCGAAGCCAGCATGGATGCGCCTGGCAGCATGATCGCCCGGCTCTTCGACCGCGCCAGCGGCGAAACCATGATCGCCATCGCCGGCATTCCCTGCGCAACGGTAATGAGCGCCGCGGATGTCGAACGAATAATCGAGGCGGTGGAGGATGAGCTGGAGGCCTTCTCGCCCTCCCTGGTCCTCAAGGCCTGACCCCTTCACCCAGGCCCGCCCAACCGGCGGGCTTTTTCATGGCCGTTGCCGCAGGTCCTGGAAATACGGCTTGTCCTTCGGCACCCGGTCCGACGCCCTCGGAGCATTGCCCGCACTGGAGTCCTGGCGCTCGACATACCAGTAGCAGTGCTTGACCGCCCGAGTGATGCCCACATAGGCCAGGCGCAGGATCTCGTCTTTCTGGGCGCTGTCGTAGGGCGTGGCATCGCCGTCCTTGCCCAGCCCGGCCATGCGATACACCTGGTTCTTGTAAGGGGAGCTACTCAGGTGCTGGCAATCGCCCAGCAGGAATACCACGTCGGCCTGCAAGCCCTTGGCGCTGTGAAAGGTCAACTGCTTGAGCCGCCTGGCCGCTGGCGGCAAGCTAGAATCAACATTAACTATTTGTGAAATTTCGTTTTCAATCAATAACTTATCACTTGTTTTTCGAAACAACATCAAGATTGAATCGCCCTGTCGATAGTGCTCCGTCAAACGCTGGGCCAAGCCCTCGTCGTCCCGATCCAGCACTTGCACCGGCCATGGCTCGCGGGCCTCGCCGCTGGCCTTGGCTTTCTTACCGGCAATCGTCGGGGCCGAGCGGACGATGTGCTCCGCCGCATCAATGACGTACTGGTGGCTGCGGTAGTTCTCGCTGAGCATCACCCGGGTGACGCCCGGGGATGGAAACTCCTTGTTGAACTCGATGAAGTAGCGCGGCGAGCTACCCCGCCAGCCATAGATCGACTGCCAGTCGTCCCCCACGCACAACAACGAGGAATGCTGCGCACCACGCCCGACATGCAGCGTCGCGCCACGACGGCGGATCTCGCCGAGGCTGGCCTTGATCCAGGAGACGATCTGCGGCGAAACATCCTGGAACTCGTCGATCATCAGGTGCGACATCGGCCTCAGGCAGGCGTCGGCCAGCAGTTTGAAGTTCTCCGGCGAACGCTCGCTGAACAGGGCGAACATGCGGTTGTAGGTCATGATCGGTGGCGACTGGTCCAGCAGATGGTCTTCCAGGGCGCGCCAGAACAGGCTCAGGGCCTCGAAGAAGTACCGGTCCGGGTCATCCTGGGCAAAACTCATGCGGCCCACGGCGTCGCCCACATCCAGCCCCAGGTTCTCGATGAACCCGGCAGCGGCGACGAAACAATCCAGCAGCGGTGCCGAAGCCAGCTCGCCCTTGGCCCGGTAATCGAAGCCAGGGCCGGCACTGGCCTGGGCCGAAAAAGCGCCAAGGGCGCGTTTTGAGTCTTCATAACTATCAAGCCAAATCAATGGCTTACGACAGAAAGCTTGAAACAGGGTGCGTTTTACCGCCCACTCCGCACGGACACTCAGTTTGGCTCCGGGGCGGGTGATCTGCGAGTTTTCCCGCGGGTCGAAGCCCAGCACCACCCAGGCATCGAGTTCGGCGCAGTAACCATGGCAGTGGAACGATGCGCCGTTGATCTCGAAGCGTTGACGCTTGGGTTCGATGCCCTTGATCGGCCAGGCTCCGGCCCTGAACCACAAGTCCTCCACTGCGTCGCACAGTTCCTCGTCGCGCTTGGCCGCCAGCTCGGTGACGGCCATGCGCTTTTGCACATCCGGGTGATCACGCTCCAGCTCCTTGAGCTGCAGGGCATGGCGCAACAGCGGTTTCAAGGCCAGGCGAAAGCGCTCGTCGCTGTTATACAGCCCCTGATAGCAGGCGTTGAGGTGCTTGCGCTGGGCATCGTTGATACGCAGGTCGAAGGGGTTGCTGTCCACCTCGGCGTCGAGGCCCGGCTGCCGCTCGTTGAGGTTCTCGAAGGCCTGCAGCCGTTCGAACCCCGGCAGGCTGCGGACCATGGGCAGGATCCGTGAATGGAAGGTGCGCACCAGGTCCCGGGCCTGCCGGGCATCCAGTTGCCGGCCCCACAGGGCGAACACCTGTATCAGCTTGGCGATGAAATCCTTGCGCGACTCCCGGGTGAAGGTCACCACGGTCATGGAGTCCAGCTCGAACCCCAGGTAGTGATGGAGCAACAGCAGGCGCAGCACCAGCGAGGTCGACTTGCCGGCCCCGGCCCCCGCGATCACCGCGGTGGCTGGAGTATCGCTGAAGATCATTTTCCATTGCGCGGCACTGGGCTGGGCCTCGGGCGCCAGCAAGCGCGCGACATCGGCCTTGAAGCGCTTCTTCAGCTCGGCCCCCAGGGGCAGGCGCCAATCGTCGAACAGGCGGTCGTCCACGCCCGGGGGTCTGTGCTCGGTATTGCGGCTGTCGCGAATCAGCAAGACCTGCCGGCCTTCCTCCAAGCCCTCCAAGCGTCCTTCCCGGTAACCGTACTCCACCCCTGCCGTATGGCCACTGCGAAAGCCATCCGCCTGGCCATGCAGCCAGGACGCCCGATGCTGGGCCCGCAGGCGACTCAGGCCATGACCGAAGAAACGCGCTGCCAGGCGCTTGAGCAACGGCATCTGCGCCAGTGGCATGAGTTCGGGAGGTAGATCGGGGGTGTGTTGCGACACGCGGACTCCAGGGTGTGAGGCTTGAGCGGTTATGGTCGCCGGATTTTCTCGCAGCATCCAGTCAATTGCTTGCAAGTCATCAACTTAAGCGATGAACCGGAGATTCGGCATCCTCTTCGTCAGCTTAAAAAACATCTACTTTATCGATTGGATTACGGTATTTTTTGCGCTTTTTATCGATCAATGACTGATAGATGATGCTCGCCATCAACCAACGGTTATCGTTTTTGGCCAGACGCAACGTGCCATGACGAACCCTGACGAGGAGACGATCATGCTTGAACTCAGACCCTTCAGTTCCCTGGGCGGCGCCAACCACGGCTGGCTGGATGCCCATCACCACTTTTCCTTTGCCGAGTACTACGATCCCGAACGCATGCACTGGGGCAACCTGCGGGTCTGGAACGACGATGTGATCGCCCCCGGCACCGGCTTCCCGCAGCATCCGCACCGGGATATGGAGATCATCACCTATGTGCGCGAAGGCGCCATCAGCCATCAGGACAACCTGGGCAACAAGGGGCGTACCGAGGCGGGCGACGTGCAGGTGATGAGTGCCGGCACCGGCATCGCCCACAGTGAGTACAACCTGGAAGACACGCCAACCAAGATCTTCCAGATCTGGATCATCCCCAACCAGGCCGGTTCTGCGCCTTCCTGGGGCGCCAAACCGTTTCCCAAGGGGCAACGTGAAGGCTTCGTGACCCTGGCCAGCGGCAAGGATGGCGACGTGGAGAGCCTGCGTATCCGTGCCGATGCGCGGTTGGTGGCAGCCAACCTCAAGGCCGGTGAAAGCGCCGAGTATCGCCTGGACGCCGGGCGCCGGGCCTACCTGGTGCCGGCCACCGGGATCATCGAGATCAATGGCTTGCGCGCCGAAGCTCGAGACGGCGTCGCCGTGCAGGATGAACAGGTGCTACGGGTAACCGCAGTACAGGACAGCGAGATCGTCCTGGTGGACCTGGCCTGAGACTAGGCGCGACACAGCGGCAAATAAAAAAGGGGCGACCGAGATGGTCGCCCCTTTTTATTTGCCGGCAATCGCCTGATCAGTTGCCGCTGATGGCGCCATCCACCAGGGCCTGGGCTTGCTGCACCAATTGCTTGAGGTGATCATTGCCGATGAAGCTTTCGGCGTAGATCTTGTAGATGTCCTCGGTACCGGATGGCCGTGCGGCGAACCAGCCGTTCTCGGTCATTACCTTCAAGCCGCCAATGGCCTGGTCGTTGCCCGGAGCGTGGCTGAGGATCTGCTGGATCGGCTCGCCCGCAAGCTCAGTGGAGGTCACCTGCTGTGGCGACAGCTTGCTGAGCAACGCCTTCTGCTGCGGGTTGGCCTTGGCATCGACCCGTACAGAGAACGGCTCACCCAGCTCATCGCACAATGCACGATAGGCCTGGCTCGGATCGCGACCCGTACGGGCGGTCATTTCCGCCGCCAGCAATGCCGGGATCAGGCCGTCCTTGTCGGTGCACCACACACCGCCATCCCTGCGCAGGAACGAAGCCCCAGCGCTTTCTTCGCCGCCAAAGCCCAGGGAGCCATCGAACAAGCCGTCGGCAAACCACTTGAAGCCCACCGGCACTTCATACAAGCGCCGGCCCAGGCGGGCCGCCACACGGTCGATCAAGCCGCTGCTGACCACGGTCTTGCCTACCGCGGCATCAGCGCGCCATTGCGGACGATTCTGGAACAGGTAGTCGATGGATACCGCCAGGTAGTTGTTCGGCGCCAGCAGGCCACCGCTCGGAGTGACGATGCCGTGACGGTCATGGTCCGGGTCGCAGGCGAAGGCCACGTCGAAGCGCTCCTTCAAGCCGATCAGGCCCTGCATGGCGTGGCTGGAGGATGGGTCCATGCGGATCTGCCCGTCCCAGTCCACTGACATGAAGCGGAACGTCGCGTCCACTTCGCGGTTCACCACATCCAGGTCCAGCTTGTAGTGCTCGGCGATCGCCGACCAGTAGCGCACCCCTGCTCCACCCAGCGGGTCCACGCCCAGGCGCAGCTTGGCATTGCGAATGGCATCCAGGTCGATGACGTTGATCAGGTCGGCGACATAGGTATTGACGTAGTCATGGCGATGGGTGGTGTCGGCCTTCAGCGCCTGCTCAAAGCTGATGCGCTTGACCCCGGCCAGCCGGGCCGCCAGCAGTTCGTTGGCCTTGGCCTCGATCCACTTGGTGATGTGGGTATCGGCCGGGCCGCCGTTGGTGGGGTTGTACTTGAAGCCGCCGCTTTGCGGCGGATTGTGCGACGGTGTGATGACGATACCGTCCGCCAGGCCCGAAGTGCGGCCACGGTTGTAGCAGAGGATGGCATGGGAGACGGCGGGCGTCGGGGTGTATTCGTCGCCTTCGGCGATCATCACGGTCACGCCATTGGCAGCCAGGACCTCCAGGGCGCTGGCACCGGCCGGGGTCGAGAGAGCATGGGTATCGATCCCCAGGAACAGCGGACCATCGATACCCTGGGCTTCGCGGTACAGGCAGATGGCCTGGCTGATGGCCAGGACATGCCACTCGTTGAAACTCAGGTCGAACGAGCTGCCACGATGCCCGGAGGTGCCGAACGCCACGCGCTGGGTAGGGACCGATGCATCAGGCTGACCGGTGTAGTAAGCCGTAACCAGTCGCGGGATATCCACCAACAACTGGGTTGGTGCCGGTTTGCCCGCAAAAGGACTGAGAGTCATGCAAAACCTCAAAAGATGGGTGGTTCGAGAATGCCGCGCAGTTTACTGGCAGTTTGACCGCAGCGCGATGGAATCTATCCGTCGGCCACGGCAACATTTGCCACGAACCCAGGGGGCACGCAACGCCAGGAAAATGTATGGGCAAGAGCAACAGGCAAGCATTTGCCAGGAAGGCAGGAACAAGAACGCCAGGCTTCGAAAGCGAAGCCTGGCGTCAGGGAATCAGGCCGGTTCGACCTGCAGTGCGACCCGCTCGCGGCATGGGCATTCATCCATATAGCGGTGCGCCTGGACAAACTCGCTGAACGGGAAGACCCGGGTCTTCAATGGCACCAGCACCCGGTCGGTAGTCAACTGGTTGATATCACGCAGCGCCCGTTGCAAGGCTGCCTGGTCCTGGGTGATCCCCAGCTCGGGTTTACCGGTGAAGTTGCCGATGCAGTGCACGAAGAACTGGATGTTCTTCTGGAACGCCGCGCAAGCCGGGAACGGTGTCTGGTTGCCGCCTTGCAGGCCGTACAGCACCAGGCTGCCGCGAGGCGCCAGGACATCGCCGAGCATGGACATCTGCGGCCCGCCGAGGCCATCGAACACCACATCGACGCCACGACTGTCCGTGAGCTTGTTGACCTGCATCAGCAAGTCCTGTTCTTCGGTGACGATCACCTTCTCTGCACCGAGGGACAGCAGGTACTCGCGCTCCTCGGCGGTCTTGGTGACGGCAATCACCCGCACGCCCAGGGCCTTGCCCAGTTGGACGAAGGACGGGCCGGCGCAATGGCTGGCATCGGTAACCAGGGCGAACTGCCCAGGCTTGACCCGCGCCAGGTCGGCATAGGCAAAGTAGGCGATCAGCAGCGGCGTGTAGTGCACGGCCGCCTCGATCGGGCTCAGGACCTCCGGGTAACGAGTCAGGGCCGAGCGTGGCAGGACGATCTGCTCGCCATACACCGGGTAGTCATTGGGACTTTCGGCAGGAAAGCTGGCGACCTTGTCGCCCACTGCCAGGTCCTCGACGCCCTCGCCCACGGCGGTGACCACACCGGCCATCTCATGGCCCAGGCCAGAAGGCAACCGGGCATGGGAGGAAGCCAGGTTCTGCCGCCAGAGCACGTCATACCAGCTGATACCGATGGCTTCGACTCGTACCTGCACTTCGCCTGGCGCAGGCAACGAGGCCGCATGCTCTTCGCACTTGAGCACCTCGGCCGGTCCAAACTTGTGAAAACGAATCGCGCGGGACATCGCAAACCTCGTCAAAAAAAACCTCTAATGCCGCGGACTTTATCCGGGCTTTGAAAGCAAGACTATCAGTGCTGATTAATAGTCGACATGCCTGTCATCGATTCCAGGCCCTTGAAAATCGGGGTCGGGCGCTCTCCATGGGGCGATCCAGGCAATTAGCCGGTGCAGAGTAGCAGCCTTTACCCGTAAGATTCACGCCGGCCATTGTTTCGATATGGCCGCTCCCGTCAAGCTCGCTGACTCTGCCAGGACTCCAGATGAATCGTAATGACCTGCGTCGTGTCGACCTGAACCTGTTGATCGTGTTCGAAACATTGATGCACGAACGCAGTGTGACCCGCGCCGCCGAAAAGCTGTTCCTTGGCCAGCCCGCCATCAGCGCGGCCCTCTCGCGCCTGCGCAATCTGTTCGACGACCCGCTGTTCGTGCGCACCGGCCGCAGCATGGAGCCTACCGCCCGAGCCGTGGAGATCTTCGCCCTGTTGTCTCCGGCGCTGGACTCGATCTCCACTGCCGTGAGCCGCGCCGCCGAATTCGACCCGGCCACCAGCACCGCGGTGTTTCGCATCGGCCTGTCCGACGACGTCGAGTTCGCCCTGCTACCGATGCTGCTCAAGCGTCTGCGCGCCGAAGCCCCGGGCATCGTCCTGGTGGTACGCCGGACCAACTACCTGCTGATGCCCTCGCTGCTGGCTTCCGGGGAGATATCCATCGGCGTCAGCTACACCACCGACCTGCCAGCCAATGCCAAGCGCAAGGTGCTGCGCCGCAGCATGCCCAAGCTGCTGCGCGCCGACACCATGCCCGGCCCCCTGAGCCTGGACGACTTCTGCACCCGCCCCCACGCCCTGGTGTCGTTCGCCGGCGACCTGAGCGGTTTCATCGATGAAGAGCTGGAGAAACTCGGGCGCAAGCGCCACGTGGTGCTGGCGGTGCCGCAATTCAATGGCCTGAGCACCCTGCTGGCCGGCACCGACATCCTCGCCACCGTCCCCGACTACACCGCCGACGCCCTCACCGCCGCCGGCGGCGTACGTGCCGAAGACCCGCCCCTGCCGGTGCGCAGCTTCGAAATGCACATGACCTGGCGCGGCTCCCAGGACAACGACCCCGGGGAGCGTTGGCTGCGCTCACGGATCCAGATGTTCTTCGGCGACCCCGACAGTCTGTAAGAGCCCTACCGGCCAGGGTTGAACGACGCAGCGGGCCGGTATCGGCCGCTCGCAACTCAACTGACCACCCATGAGCAAGGCCCGGGCTCCTGCGTTCAATCCCTAAAGAGCAGCTGGCCTCGGCGCCGGCAACCCCACCAGTGCCAACTCAAGAAACGGCCGGGCGTCTTCCAAGACGCTTCTTGTTAACCCTAACGGCCCACCTTCCTAGAATTTCCTTGCGCTGATTCAAGGCGCTTTCTGCCTGATATATACCTGCAAGGAAAGACTCTCCCCATGAAAGCAATCAAGTTCCTGATGATCGCCTCGACTGCCTGTGTTCTGGCCAATTCCGCCCAGGCCGCCGATGGCACCATCAACTTCACCGGCGAAATCACCGCCGCCTCCTGCGTCGCCTCGGCAGGTGCCGGTTCCTCTGTCGGAGGTGGGCAAGGCCAGCAGATCGTCGAGGTCAACCTGGGTAAAGTCAGCATGGATGCCCTGGGCGGCTCCGCCGAGGCAGGACTGGCTGCCGGGACCTCGATCAACCTTAACCTGGACTGCGGCAACACCGCAGCCGGCCTGACCACCGTGAAGTTCGGCTTCGACCCGATGTCCGGCTCCGGCATCGATCCGAACAACAACAGCCTGCTCAAAACCACTGGCAGCGCCGGCGGAGTGGGCATCGGCATGTACGACGAAAACAGCCAGTTGATCAACCTCTCGGCGAACGAGGCCTACAGCGCAGCGCTGACTGCTTCCGGCGAAGGTGAACAGGCCAAGTACTCTGCCGCACTGAACATGCGTGCCTCCTATGTCGCCAACGGCAGCGAGCTCAAGCCGGGCACCGCCAACGGCACCCTGCCGTTCACGCTGACTTACGAATAAGTCGCCCTGGCGGGGGTGTATCGCCCCCGCCCTCCTCTTCGTTTTTTTGCTTTTTCCGAGTCCGTAATGAAACCAGGATTGATTTTGCGTCTCTGCATGCTGCTGACGCTCTCCATGTCCTCCGGGATCTGCCTGGCCGGCATCCAGGTCGGTGGCACGCGAATCATCTTTCCAGCCAGTGACCGCGAAGCGTCCATCCAGGTCAGCAACCTGGGGGCCGAGGACATCATGATCCAGGCTTGGATCGAGGCCGAACCAGGACATCAGCAAGCAGATGTACCATTTGCTGTCACACCTTCGCTAGCGCGCCTTGGCCACCGCAAGCAACAGACGCTGCGCATCTTCTACCAAGGCAAAGGCCTTGTGCAGGATCGCGAATCCGTGGTCTGGCTGAGTATCCAGGAAATCCCGCAGGTGTCTGATGCCAACAACAGCCTGCAGGTCGCGTTCCGCCAGCGCCTTAAACTGTTCTACCGGCCCCAGGGCCTGCCCGGCAACGCCGAGGAATCGGCCAAGCAGCTGCAGTGGGCTGCGCTCAAGGCGGGCAACGTACCGGCTCTGCAGGCAATCAACGACACAGCCTTTCACGTCTCGCTGGCTCAGGTACGGGTTCTGGCCAACCACCAGGAGTATGCGGTCGAGTCCGCCATGGTCGGACCGCACGACACCCGCAAGATGATCATCAAGGGCCTTCCCTCCGACTTCAGTGGGGTAGCGCAGGTTCGCTGGGAATCCATCAACGACTACGGCGCCCTAGAGAAACACAGCGTTTCTCTCCAGTTCTGACGCGCTTTCCACACCCCTCCCTTCTCAATTCTCGCGGACGCCGAGCGGTCGGCTCGAGTCCGCGTGCACAGGAAAGTGCTGTCAATGAACATGAATGATTATCCAAAGAGGCCTGGCAACAAACGAGCCTGGAAATACTCGAATGCCTGTATCCCGTTATTTGCCACCGCCAGCTTTCTTGGTACCACTCCCGCCAGCGCCGCGCAGTTCAACCCCATGTTCCTGCAGAACAAGGGGGCCGAAGTCGACCTTCGCTACTTCGAGCAGAGCAATGGCGTGGTCCCGGGCAGCTACAGCGTCGACCTGTACCTGAACCAGCGCCTGGAGCGACGCGAGGAAATCACCTTCACCCTGGATGACGAGGGTGATTCCACCAACGCACAACCTGTTCTGAGTCTTGGCCTGTTACGCGAGATGGGCATGGATATCGAGCGCCTGAAGCATGAAGGCATCGTCTCGCCAGACAGCTTGGACACCGACCCAGTGGTCCTGCTGCGTATCGAAGGTGCATCCATTGAAATGGACGCCTCAAGGCTCGCGCTGTACGTGAGCGTGCCCCAGGCCTACCTCAAGCGACGCTCACGCGGGTATGTCGACCCTTCGCTATGGGACAACGGGATCACTGCGTTTTTCAGTAACTACCAGTTGAACTACAACCGCAACACCAGTGACGGGTTCAACAGCGACTATGGCTACCTGGGCCTGCGCAATGGCTTCAACATCGGCCAGTGGCGCCTGCGTAACGAAGCAGCGATCAGCCAGAGCACCGGCATGTCGCGCCATTTCTCCAGCAACCGGACCTACCTGGAGCACGACATCACCGAGCTGAAGGGGCGGTTTGCCATGGGTCAGCTCTATACCAACGGCGATATCTTCGACAGCAGCCGCTTTCGCGGTTTCCAGCTGGGCTCGGACATCGGCATGTTGCCGGACAACGAATCCGGCTATGCACCGGTCGTTCGCGGCATCGCCGAAACCCACGCCACGGTGGAGGTGCGCCAGAACGGCTACGTCATCTATTCCACCACCGTCTCGCCGGGCGCCTTCGAGATTCGCGACATCTACCCGGGTGGTTCCAATGGCGATCTTGAAGTCACCATCGTCGAGTCGGACGGCCGTAAACGCTCGTTCAGCCAGGCCTATTCCTACCTGCCGGTGATGGTACGGCGCGGCACTTTCCAGTACAGCCTGTCGCTGGGCAAGTACGACAACGATGGGCAAAAAGCACCGAACCTGCTACAGGGCACCGCGGTCTATGGCGCCACCGACAACCTGACCACCTACGGCGGACTGCTGGGTGCCGACGGCTACAGCGCCGTCAACCTGGGCCTGGGCCTCAACACCACGGTCGGCGGCATGTCGCTGGACGTCACCAATAGCCACTCGCGCCCGGGGCACGGCAAGGCCGCGACCGGACAAAGTGCGCGCTTCCTGTACTCCAAGACGCTCGACAGCACCAACACCACCTTCACCATGGTGGGGTATCGCTACTCCACCTCCGGCTACCGGACACTGAGCGAGCACATCCAGGAGATGGCCGAGGCCAATCGCCAGGACTTCGTCAGTGCCAGGCCCAAGAACCGCCTGGATCTGAGCATCAACCAGTCAATCGGCAACAACGGCTCGGTTTTTCTCAGTGCCGGCGAAACCAACTACTGGGACCGTACCGGCAACACCCGGCGCATCCAGCTGGGCTACAGCGGTAACGTCGGCGAAGTGAGCTTCAGTATTTCTGCATCGCATACCCAGAGCGCCGGCACTTCGCAGGCTTCGGACAATCAACTGGCGATGTCGGTGAGCATCCCCTTCGGCTCCAGCACGCGCTCGCAGCGCCTGTACAGCAGCTATACCCACGCAGGCAAGGGCGATGACAGCCTGCAGACGGGGGTTTCCGGCTATCTGGACGACGCCGGCACGCTTTCCTACTCCGCCCAAGCCGGAAGATCCGACCAGGAACGCTCAGGCAGCGTCGGCATGGGTTGGGATGCGCCTTCGGCCAAGGTCGCCGGGAACTATGCCAAATCCGGTGCCTCACGCCACCTGGACCTGACGGCGACCGGCTCGATAGTCGCCCACAGCGGCGGCGTGACCTTCGCGCTGATCGAGGTCCCGGGGGTCAAGGGGGCGCGGCTGGAAGGTGCCAGCGGACGTACCGATGGCGCCGGCTACACCCTCGAAGGCTACGTGCAGCCCTACCGCTACAACAACCTGAGCCTCGATACCCAGACCCTGGGCACGGACGTGGACGTCAACGAGACCTCGACCCGAGTCGTGCCACGCCGCGGAGCGGTGGTCAAGGCACACTTCGCGGCATCTTCCGGACGTCGCGTGCAGTTCAACCTGCTGCAGTCCACCGGGGCCAACCTGCCCTTCGGCGCACAGCTGTTCGAAGGCGAGAAGCTGCTGGCCGTAGTGGACAACCAGTCGCGGGCGCTGGTGTTCGGCATCCCGGACAAGGGCCAGTTGCAGGCGCGCTGGGCAGGCGGCAGTTGCCATATCCCCTACACCCTACCTGAGCGCGACGCGTCCCTGGTGTATGACCAGGTGAACGCGGCATGCAGTGCTCAGCCGCTCACGGAGTCATGAAATGAAACCGCAGGTTCTGGCCCTCGCTGCAGCCTTCGCTGCGCTGGCCTTCAATACGGCGCAGGCCGCCAACTCGGATGGATGCTTCTGGTACACCGGAGGCAGCGGCAGCCAAAAAAGGTATTTTTCGATGACTGCGCCAAGCGCCATTGAGCTCAAGAGCGCGCCCGTCGGATCGGTCATGGCCACGGCGCCCAAGGCGACCATCCACACCGAGATCTGGCAGATCAAGTGCCCGTTTCCTGCCACCCCCAACTACCACGGTGAACACTACATCGCCGACGGCGAACTGGCAGACGGCTTCACCGATGTCTACAAGACCGGCATCCCGGGAGTGGGTGTGCGTTTCATGAGCGCGGCCGGCAATGCAAGCGGCAGCTTGCCACTGAAGCAGGGTTACCGTAATAGCGCCAGCATGTACATCAACGTGATCAAGTCCATCCAGCTCGAATTCATCCGCACCTCGCGCGATGTCAGCCAGGGAACCGCGACGATGAACTTTCGTATCGAGCAGGACATCAACGGCTGGAACGCAGCGCAGATACTGGTCGCAGGCAGTACCAAGCTTGAAACCCGCAGCTACTTCTCTGGCTGTGCTGGCGTTGAGAAACTCACCATTCCCATGGGGCGGGTGTCGATCGGCGATATCGGCAAGCAACAGAAATCATTCAACCTCGACGTACTCTGCGCCGGCATGCCGGCAGGAACGAAGATCCCGGTGCGGGTCTATTTCGAAGGGAACTCCAGCGGTCCTGGCCGCCTCAACCTCGACGCGGGAGGGGCAACAGGGGTGGAGATTTCGTTGAGCAACGGCAGTGGCGCGCTGCTGCCCTTCTCCAGGGGTAGCGCGCTATCCATGGGCTGGATCAACAGTCAACCTGGCGGAGAACTGTATCGCCTGCCCGTCAACGCCGCCTATGCCAGAAAGGCCGGGCAGCAGGTCAAAGCGGGCATGGCGAACGCAACGCTCAACTACATCATCGAATACGATTGACCGGCAGCACTGGGCGGCTGCTCCAGCCAGCCTCCCAGCGCGCCCAGTGACATGGGCCTGGCGCAGAGATAGCCCTGCCCGAAACGAACCCCCAACCCCATGAGGATCGAACGCTGCGCCCGGGTTTCGATACCTTCGACAATCAACTCCATTCCCAGCTCCTCAGCCAGGGTTCGCGCATGGCCCACGATCGCCTGCGCGCGCCCCGGTGTGGTGAGCTGACGCGTGAATTCCCCCGCCAGCTTGATCTCATCGAACGGCAACTGGCACAGGCGCCACAGTGAGGAGTGGCCTGTACCGAAATCATCCATCGACAGGCGCACCCCCAATCGCTTCAGGCGAAGTATCCGTTGAGTCACGACGGGCAAGATGTGGGTCCCTGCATCCTCGGTGATCTCCAGAGTCACCGCCGACAACGACAAGGGATGCGCTTGCAAGCGTGCCTCCAGGCGGTCGACCAGCCCTTCGTCGACCAACTGATGCAAGCTGAGGTTGAAGGCAAAGCCCATTTCGCGTCCTTGCCGGTGCAGCTCCAGCTGGCAGGCAAGGCCCTGGTCCAGCAGGCTGCAGAGCAGCTCGTCGAGCAACCATCCGTGCCCCATCAGTGGGAGAAAGGTCGCGGGGCCCAGTAGGCCACGCAGGGGATGGTGCCAGCGGGCAAGTACTTCCACGCAAGGCACTTGATGGCTTCGCAAGTTGAACTTGGGTTGCACATAGGCCTGGAACTCCCGGCGGTGCAGCCCTCTGCGCACCTCGTCGACGGTCAGCAACTGGGGGGATACTGCAATGGACATGTCTGAAGCCCTGGTTCGAATCACCCGCAAAGCCTATGCGTGCGGTGGCTCGGACCCTCAAAGATGCATCTGCGATACAGCCAGGAAAAGTCTTGAAGCAAACCAGGAAGCTTCTTGGTTCATACCGCCTGCAGGGATCCTGTGATCACTTCCAGGGTGTCGAGCAAAATCTGCACCGTTTCACCGAACTCCTCGGTGAGTTCACCTGAGCACAGCTCCTCGACTTCCACGCACTGCTCCAGCAAGGCCTGATGATTGAGCAGGTAGGCAGTGCCCTTCAGCTTGTGGGCAATACGCCCGGCCCCAGGCAGGTCACCCTCCTCCAACGCCCTGCGCAATGCGGCACTTTCCTCCTGGTTGCTGGCCACCACCTGCCGGGCCATTGAGGCGCGGATATCGTTGGTCCATGACAGCCCTTGGCTTGCCCACGATTGATCGGGGCCGAGCTTGGGAATGAAGCGATTGAGCGTGGCCAGATTGGTGGGTTTGGCCAAGGCATGGTCCATACCGGCATCGCGGCAGAGCTGCAGCGCCTCGCGCTGGGCATCTGCGGTGAGGCCGATAATCAGGCAAGGCTTGCCGCCCTGCTGTTGCTCCAGGCGGCGAATGGTCCGGGCCATCTCAAGGCCACCCATTTGCGGCATGTTGCAATCGCTGATGACGATATCGACGGCGTGCTCGCTCCACGTTGCAAGCCCCTCCAGGCCATTGCTGGCAGCCAGCACGCGATGCCCCAGGTATCCGACCTGCTGGACCAGCAAGTACTGGCTGGGCAGATGGTCCTCGACGACCAGCACGCTCAGCGGCTCATTGATGTGGCTTTTCGGCGCCTCCCCTTCGGGGAGCGTTGCACAATCGGCCATCACCCGTTCCAGCACGACGACGAAGCTCATGCAAGTGCCCGTGCCCTCCTCGCTCTTTACCTCCAGCGTCCCACCCATCAACAGGCAAAGGGCCTGGCTGATCGCCAGGCCCAGGCCCGCGCCAGCATTAGGATCGCCAACCGCCCCATCGACGACGTAGAACGGTTGGAACACCTGCCCCAACTGCGCAGCGGCAATACCCGCCCCAGTGTCAGTAACGCTGACTCGAAAACTCAACGCCGAGTCGCCGGCCGCCTCTACTGAGCAGCGCAGGTCGACGCCCCCCTGCTCGGTGAACTTGATCGCGTTGCTGAGCAAGTTGGAAACGATCTGCTTGACCTTCACCGCGTCCACCCAGACCTGTGCCGAGGCCTGCGCATCGATGTCCAGGGTAAGACGCAACTGCTTCTGCCGGGCAAGCCCCGAAAATACATTGCCCACGGACTCCAGCAACACCGTCATCCTCGCCGGTTCGGGCGCCAACTCCAGCTTTCCCGACTCGATGCGTGAGATGTCCAGGATGTCGCCAATCAGGGCCAGGAGACTGACCGCCGACTCGTAGGCGATATGCATCGACTGGTGATCGAGCTCGGTTTCGCCCCGACGTGTCAGCACCAGCTCCAGCATGCCGATGATCGCGTTCAGCGGCGTGCGGATCTCGTGGCTCATGGTTGCCAGGAATACCGTCTTGGCACGACTCGCGTGGTCCGCCGACTCCTTGGCCACTTGCAACTCATCCATCAACAATTGACGCTGCTGCAAGTCCTGGCGCTTGCGCCGAATACGCCGGCGCTGAGCGACAATCAACATGCCTGCCACCAGCAGCATCACTCCCAGCAGTCCGAAGGAGCGCCAGATGAACGATGCGACGCCTTCCCAGTACTTGTCATCGGTGGCCGAGTTGGCACGCCAGCGACCGACGATCAGCAGAGACTCCCTGGGGGTGATTTCCAGCATCGCCTTGTCGAGAATGCTGATCAGCTGGGCCTGGTCATGCGGCGCAGCGAACACTATCCGCACGCCGGGCCCGTCGAAGATGCCTCCGACCTTCAAGCTGCTTTCGTATTTGTACGACAAGTAGTAGCGCGCCACATTGGCAGGAGCGAGAACAAGATCGGCGCCGCCGTCTCGTAGCTGCTTGAAGGCTTCGCCCATGGTCTGCGTCTCCTTGAAGACCAGGTAAGGATACTGGGCACGGAACTGCTGTGGCTCGACATACCCCTTGGCGATGATGACCGTGGCCCGGGTCTGTGCATCGAGCGTTTCCTGAGCCTCCTGGCGCTGTATGAAGAGATATGGCGCGGTGGCGAGCGGATCGGAATGAGGATAGGGCAGCTCGACCGGAGAGGTTTCCGGAAGGATGCTCAGGCTCGCCGCTCCATGGTCGAGCAATTCGTTGGCCTGGCTGAGCGAGCTGACACGATCGATTTTGAAATGCAGGCCAGTCTTGCGTCGGATGATGTCCAGCACGTCCGACGCGATGCCGTTGAAGCGCCCACGGTTGTTGAAGAATGCATAGGGCGCCAGGTCTTCGCTGACCGCCAGGCGCACCGTCCCAGCCCTGTCGAGCCAGTCCAGTTCTTGTGCGTCGAGGCGGCTGCGAAAGTCGCTGGTACTGCAGACTTCGTTATCGCCCCAAAGGTGCTGCGCGCGGATCTTCTGGCAGCGGGTCATTCCCCCCAGCGCGCGCTTGAGAATACCTTCGAGTATCGCGTTACCCGGTTTCAGGCCAAAACCGACCTTCACTTCTGGCAGCTTCACACTCTGGTTGACCACCAACTGGTTGCTGAACAGTTGGCTGGACAGGTAGCGGGTCGAGAGTGCATCACCGAGGAACACCTCGTTCTCGCCGGTCAATACCGAGGCCATGGCCAGCAGCGCCGAGGGGTAGTGCTGGAACCTGCCACGCCCACCGGCGCTGCGAAACAGCTCCAGCATCATGCCGTTGGCGACTGCAATGCGTGTCTGGCCATCATCAATGCTGTATTCATGCAAGTCCCCACCTTCGGAGAACAGGGCCAGTTCGGTCAGGACATAAGGTGGGCTCAGGACCAGGCCATGACTTGCGGCCATCAACGGATTGATATTGCTGACCATATCGAGGTCGCCACCACGCAAGGCGGCATACATGGCGTCGCGGGTCAGGAAGCTGCGCAGCCGGATCGGCACCCCCAGCTCGCGTTGCAAGGCCACCACGTAATCGGCCAGCAATCCCTCCAGGCGCGGGCCTTCGACAAAGATGCGAAGCGGCGGCAATGGATCATGCAAGATGCCAACTGTCAGTGACTTTCTTTGCCCTAGCCACTGCCGCTCGGGCGCGGACAGGCTGATTTTCAGCTCATCGAGCGGCTGCCGCGCGACAGGCTGCAAGTCCGCGCCTCCAGCCATCCCAATCCGATGGCACATCAACAGGAGTAGAAAACACCCACAGCGAACCAGAGGCCAACGGGACTTCACGTCTGCAGGCTCAGATCAGATTGTGCCGACGAGCGATATCGGCCAGCTCGATGACCGAGACAACGCCGAGTTTGGTCTGGATATTCACCTTGTGGCCGCTGATGGTCTTGTTGCTGAGGCTCAAGCGCTTGGCGATATCGCCGTTGGAAAGCCCCTGCGCCAACATCTTGAGGATTTGCAGCTCCCGATCAGTGAGGTCTTCCAGGTCTCCGGTCAACTCGTGCTTGCCGAGCAACGGCATGAAGTCTTTCGGAAAGAAGATATAGCCGTCGGCGACCGTCTCGACCGCCTTTATCAGCTTGCCTATGGGCTCGCTCTTGCCGACGAAACCAGTCGCACCGGCCTGCAGGCAACGAGTTGCGTAGTTCTCCTTGGCCTGCGCGGTAAATACCAACACACGGGTATCGAGCTTCTCGCGGGTAATGCGCCTGAGCACGCTCAGGCCGTCAAGCTTCTCCAGGCCAATGTCGAGGATGACCACATCAGGCGCCAGCGACTCGATCATGCGCAACGCCTCCACGCCATCGGCGGTCTCCCCTACGGCCTCAAAGCCGATGGTCACTAGTGCTTGGCGAATTGCCTGGCATACCAGGGGATGATCATCAACGATCAAGACTTTCCTACTCATGCAATCACCAAAGTCATCAGGCATAGACGTTCCGAGAGCGACAAGGCCGATCCTGCAGCGTCTCACTAATAGGCTTACCCATATGGTGTAGCCGATTGGCTTGAGCTGACGGATTTTTCTTGCTGCCGGTGTGAATAATTCTGTCCGGCAACCGGGAAAAAAGCCTCAAGACACCTCTCGATATACGACAAGAATATTCTTGGTCCATGACTCTTGCTTGCCTTCGAGAATCCGCCCGACTGGAAACCAGGCGCTTCTTGCACATGCCGATGGCGCAAGGGCTTAGGCTTGGACGTTTTGAGGATCTTGCTGTGCATCGTCAATGCAAAGTCGCCGTGTTTGGCAGGTGTTTCAACGGGCTGCTGGAGCTCTGGCGCAAGCTCAACGGGCTGGGCGTGTTCAGCGTTTCAGTGCAAAGCAGCACCCAAGCACTCATCGAACGGCTGGAGGCAGGCGAGCGCTTCAATGCACTCTTTTTCGATGGCTTTGACTTAGACCGGGATGACAGCCTCCTGGAGACCATTGCCAAGTACCAAGCTTTCGACCTGCTCGTTCTGCTGGCAGACGTTAATTCCGTCCAGCGCCAGCAATTGTTCCAGCGGACGCATGAGCGCGCCATGGCGCATGTGCAGGTGCTCCCGCTACCGGTTCGGGCCGAGGACCTGGCGCTCGTGGTCGAGCTGCATCCTGCCTGTGGCCAAGTCGGCAACCTGGAGCCACCAACCACCGGTCGGCGTGCCAAAAGGAATAGGAAATTTCCTAACCCGAAGCTGGAAAACCTGAGCATGGGGCAATACCCTGCCACCACCGCCCAAGGTTACGAGCTGAAACATGTCAGGGAATACACCGTTTGAAAGCCCACGTTGGATGCGTGACCTGGTCCGCTTCCTGCCACTCAAGAGCCAGTTTGTCCTGTCCGGCAATATCCGCGACTTGCAGGCCAGCGAGGTGGCCCCCGGCACGGTCACGGCCCTGAGCTTCAACCAGACCCTCTGCGACACCCTGCTCGCGGCCGGCTACGCCCATGTGCTGACGTGGGACCCGGTAACCGGCATGCGCGCCATCGGCAAGCCGGACAGCGATCCCGCGGCGGGCCAGACCCTGCTCAAGGAGCTGGGCCTGACCCCGGTGGATGGCGCCGCTCCGGCAGGCCCCGATCTCTTGGCCGCCACCGTGCAGCGCCTGGTGAATCGCGCCGGCCCGCCGACTGCCCTGGTCATCGACTTCGCTTCGCGCCTGGTGGTGCGCAATGACTCTCTCAGCGCCGCCGAACACCAGCTGTTCACCCAGGCCCTGGTGCACTCCCACCAGGCCCGCAGCCGGCCGCTGCCGGAGCTGCGCAAACCCTTCTTCAATACCTTGCTGTGGCTGGTGGAAAAGGAAGGCGACCTGCCCGACTGGCTGCTGGTGGACAACCCGCGGCTACGCCACATTCCGGTATCCCGGCCCGATCAGCTGACCCGCCGCGCCCTGGCCCCGGCCCTGCTCAAGAGCCTGGCCGGCAGCCAGGAAGCCAGCGAGGACAGCACCCGCGAGGCGGTGGATGCCTTCGTGCAGAATACCGAAGGCCTGCTGCTGCTCGATCTGAGCGCCATCGCCCAACTGGCACGGGTCGAGGGCGTGGCCATGGAGCAGATCGCCGATGCCGTGCGCCGCTACAAGATCGGGGTCACCGAAGATCCCTGGCTGCGCATCGACCGCCAGCAGATCCGCCAGGCCGATGAACGAGTGCACCAGCGGGTCAAGGGCCAGGATCATGCGGTGACCCACATGCTGGACATCGTCAAGCGGGCGATGACCGGGGTCGGCGCCAACCGCAAGGGCAACCGGCCCCGGGGCGTGGCCTTCCTCGCAGGTCCCACGGGCGTGGGCAAGACCGAACTGGCCAAGACCATCACCAGCTTGCTGTTCGGCGATGAAAGCGCCTATATCCGCTTCGACATGTCGGAGTTCAGTGCCGAGCACGCCGACCAGCGCCTGATCGGCGCGCCGCCCGGTTATGTCGGCTACGACGTGGGCGGCGAGCTGACCAACGCCATCCGCGAAAAACCCTTCAGCGTGGTGCTGTTCGACGAAATCGAGAAGGCCCACCCGCGCATCCTCGATAAATTCCTGCAGATCCTCGACGACGGCGTGCTCACCTCCGGGCGCGGTGATCGGGTGTATTTTTCCGAGGCGCTGATCGTGTTCACCTCCAACCTGGGCATCTATCGCCAGGGCGATAATGGCGAGCGCGTCGCCAACGTGCTACCCGGCGAACCCTTCGAACAGATGCAGGAGAAGGTCCACAGCGAGATCGACCGCTACTTCAAGCTGGTGCTGAACCGTCCGGAGATCCTCAACCGCATCGGCGAGAACATCATCGTCTTCGACTTCATCCGCGAGGATGTGGCGATCCAGATCTTCGAGCAGATGGTCGACACCACCTTCAAGGACCTGCAACAGCAACAGGCGTTGTTCGTCGAACTGAGCTCCCAGGCCCGCCAAGGCCTGCGCACGCTGTGCCTGCATGACCTGTCCAATGGTGGCCGGGGCATTCGCAACCAGCTCGAGGCGCGCCTGCTCAATCCATTGTCCCGGGCCCTGTTCGATCAGGATGCGCAGCCGGGCGAGCGTTTCTCGATCACCGCGCTGGACGCCGGCGGCCTGCTCATGGAACGCCGCTGAAAATGCAGTTGAGCCTGTCGCGGGTGCATTTCCCGGTCACCACCCTGGGCCCCGGGCGGCGCCTGGGCATCTGGTTCCAGGGCTGCAGCATCCGCTGCCCCGGGTGCATTTCCGCCGATACCTGGGGGCCCGGCCAGCGGCGCCTGGACATCGACCAGTTGCTCACGCAACTGGCGCCCTGGCTGCGCGAAGCCGACGGCATCACCTTGTCCGGCGGCGAGCCCTTCGATCAGTTCGAGGCCCTGCTGCTTTTACTCCAAGGGCTGCGCCGCCAAAGTCCGGTGGACATCCTGGTCTACAGCGGCTATCCGCTGGAGCACCTGCAGCCCCAGCTAAGCAAGGCCCAGGGCCTGATCGACGGGCTGATCAGCGACCCCTACGAGGAACGCCTCGAACAATCCCTGGCGCTGCGCGGTAGCGACAACCAGCGCCTGACCCTGCTCACGCCCCTCGGCCATGCGCGCCTGGCGTCCTATGAGCGTCCCCTGGCAGCCGCCGACAAGGCCCTGGACCTGATGTTCGACGCCAACGGCAGCGTCTGGATGGCCGGTATCCCCCGACGTGACGACCTGCTGCACCTGCGCGACCTGCTGCAGGAGCAAGGCCACCAAATACAGACCAGTGCGCACCGCCACTGAATGGAATTCTCCCGATGATTCGCTTCTGCCCCAATTGCCAGACCGAACGCCCACTCCAGGAGCTGTTCTGCGAAGGCACCGTCGACCAGAACCCTTGTAACTGGGACCTGGCCGGCGAACCGCTGCGCGCCGACGGCTGGCGGCCCCAGGTCATCGTCACCCAAGACGCCATGCCCCAAGATCCCGTGCCCCAGCACGGCCCAGGCCAGGACAGCCCGCCGCCAGAGGCCCCGGCCCAGCCCGAGACCACCGCGCCGGGCCTGGTTTGCAGCAACGGCCATGCCATGGAACCAGGCGACCTGATGTGCCTGGAGTGCGACGCGCCCCCGGCCCAGCCCCCTGGCAACACGGCACCTGGGCCAGCACTTCCTGATGCCGAGGTCGACCCGGCCAGCGCCAGCCAGACCCTGATCGACGGCTGGGCGCTGATCCGCCAGATCAGCAGCACCGACGGCGTGCGCGAACGCTACCTGGCCAGCCACCAGGCAACGCCACTCCAGGCGGTGTTGACGCTCTACCGTCCCGGCGCCGAACCCGACCCGGCGATCTACGACGTGATCCGCCGCCTGCCCCGTGCGCATGTGCCCGAGATCATCGCCACCGGACGCTGGGACGGCCGGGCCTACGAGGTCATCGAAGAGCTCAGCGGCGGCACCCTGGCGGACCTGGGCAGCATCATTCGCGACACCGACAGCGTGCGCCATGTGGTCCGGGAACTGGGCCAGGCGCTGCATGCCTTCAACGAAGCCGGGCTGCGCCATCGCGACCTGCGCCCGGCCAGCCTGCTGGTACGCGCCCACGAGCCGCTGGACCTGGTGATCAGCGGCTTCGGCTCGGCGCGCCTGTCGGAGTTCGACCTGGATATCGTGTCGCCGCTGGAAACCAGCCGCTACATGGCCCCGGAGGCCATCGCCGGTGGGGTAGCCGCGGCCTCGGACTGGTGGAGCCTGGGGATGATCCTGCTCGAGCAGTTGACCCAGGGCGCCTGTTTCGAAGGCATCCATGCCAATGCCTTCCTTATTCATGTACTGGCCAACGGGGTGCCGATCCCCGATGACCTGGACCCGGGGCTCAACCTGTTGCTGCGCGGGCTGCTGGCCCGGGACCGGCACCAGCGCTGGCAGTGGCCCGAGGTCGAGGCCTGGCTCGATGGCCATCCGGTCGCGGCGCCGGCCTCGTCGTTCCAGGAGCGCGACGACGGCGAAGGCGCCACCTTGCAGCTGGGCCAGCGCCACTACCACAAACCCCGGGTGTTCGCCCTGGCCGCGGCCCAGGCCGAACACTGGGCCCAGGCCCTGGACCACCTGCTGCGCGGGGTGATCGTGACCTGGGCCGAACAGCTCGGCCTGCCCTCCTCGCTGCTCGCCGGCCTGCGCCAGGTGGTCCAGCATGACGGCCTGGAAGACGACTTGCGCCTGATGCTGGCGCTCAAGCTGCTCAATCCGCAAGTGCCGCTGATCCATCGCGGCGACATCGTCACCCCAGGCTGGTTGCTCGAACACCCGTTGGAAGGCTACCGGCTGATCAGCGGTTCGGTTCCCGATCTGCTGGAGCAGCTGCAGACCGACAACTGGCTGTCGCGCCTCAAGCTGCGCGCCGAGCAGGTGCGCCAGCGCGCCCTGCACCAGCAGGTCGAACTGGTGGAAGAGACCCTGCGCATCTACCTGCTGTCGACCTCTCGCGCCAGGCTCGCCACCCAGTGGCAGGAGCGCCAGCGCCTGCTGCCGGATACCGAGCATCCTGGCCTGGCCTACCTGTCGGAACGGCGAGTGATCGCCGAAGAAGACCTGATCGTGCTGCTCAGCGCCGCCATCGAGCAATTCCGCTCGGCCGACTCGATCATCCAGGAAGCCACCGAGCTGGCCCAGCGCACCGAGGTCGGCTGGTTCGACAGCGAGCAAGCAAGCGCACTGCTTGAGCACCCGCGCCAGGACCTGTACCGCAGCGTCGACGAACGCATCCGTGGTTTTGCCCGCAGTGGCGTGCCGGCGGTGGATGAGTGGGCCGAGCAGTTTCGCCTGGAACGGCGCATGCCCCTGGCCAAGGTACTGGTGCTGCTGGCCATTCCCGAGAGCCAGTGGCTGGAGCCGCAAAAGCAGCACTACGTATCGCAGATCCTCGACTTCTTCGAAAAGAAGGTGGTCACCGCGGTGATGCGCGGCCCGCTGGTGCGCATGAACATCGGCAAGACCACCGCCCGCGTCGACCTGGCCGAATTGCACAGCGAACGCCGCCCCGCCGCCGCCCTGCTCGACCACCTGCTGCAACGCAACGAGCGCGCGGTGAACCTCGACCCGGAATGCTTCCAGGCCGATCCGCGGATCGAGGCCCGACTGCATGCGCTGTACCGCCAGAGCGCGTTGTACAAGCGCGATACCGGCATCGACGGGCTCTACCTGGGCTTCCCCTTCTTGCTCAGCCGCGATCCGCGCGGCAACGCCCGCCCGCGGATCATCCCGTTGCTGCTGTGGCCGGTGAAACTGCTGCTGGAGCTGGGCCAGCGCGGCAACGCGCGGCTGGCCTTCGACGGCGAACGCGAAGAGGTGCGCCTGAACCCCGCGCTGGACAGCGTGCTCGGCGCCGAGACCTGCAAACTCTGGCGCAAGACCGCCGATGAATTACTCGGCCGCTCGTCCATCCGCACCAGCGACGTGATGGATGCCTTCGGCATGCTGGCCGGCGTACGCTCGCGCACCTTCGCCAGCCTGCCGGCCAGCACCGTGGAGGTCGCGCCCTACCAGGACGAACTGGCCTGCGCGGCGGTGCTGTTCCACGTCACCTTCATGGGCCAGGCCATTGGCGAAGACCTGCGCCAGCTCAAGTCGCTGTCACCCAACGGCACGGGCCTCGAGACCGCCTTGCGCCTCAGGAATGGCGAGGACGAACAGCCACCGGCCGATCCCGGGGAGTTGCAGCGCTATTTCACCGTGGCCAGCGACCCGTCCCAGGAAGCGGCAGTGCTCCAGGCCCGGCAAGGCCCCGGCCTGCTGGTGGAGGGGCCACCCGGCACGGGCAAGAGCCAGACCATCGTCAACATGGTGGCCGACGCCATCGGCCGCCAGCGCAGCCTGCTCATCGTCTGCCAGAAACATGCGGCGCTGGAGGTGGTGCACAAACGCCTGGTGGCCGAAGGGCTTGGCCAGCGCATCATCATGCTCAACGACGTCAACCGCGACCGCGAGCCGATCATCCGCAGTATCCGCGAGCAGCTGGAGGCCCTGTTCGTCGCTGGCGGCGACAGCCAGGGCTGGTTGCGCCAGCGTGAACAGACGGCGGAGCGGATCGAGGCCCTCGAGGGCGAGCTCGATCGCTACCATCAGAGCCTGCATCACCCGGACCCGGCCAGCGGCCTGAGCTATCGCCGCCTGTTGGGCGAGCTGATCGAACTGGAAGATGGCCCCGCGCCCCTGGAGTTCCCGGCCCTGCGCCAGCACCTGGCGCCCCTGGACCCCGCCAGCCTGACCCACCTGGAGGAGCGCTGCGCGCCGCTGGTTCGCCTGTGGTTGCCGGCACGCTACGAAGGCAGCCCCTTGGCGCAGCTGCAAGCCTTCGCCGCCGATCGCCCGACCCTGCAAGCCTTCGACGACAACCTGCGGGACTTCGCCCTGGCCGAGGCCGATCGCCAGGCCACGCTGCAAGCGCATCCGGCCAGTTTCGAGATCGACGACCCCGTGCCCTACCGCGCATGGATGGCGGCGCACGTCGCCACCTTGCTCGCCCTGGAGCCGCAGCAGCGGCTGCGCCTGGCCCGCTGGCTACCGCTGTTCCGCCTGCGCGAGCATGAGCCGCTGCCCCGTGGCGAGGCCATCCTCGACGAGCTGCGGCAATTGCAGCAGCAACTGCGCCAGTTGCCGGAAGATCGCTACCAGGCGGCGCTGTCGCCCGCCCTGGGGCTGATCGACCACAAGCGCCTCGGCAGCCTGGGCCAGGATTGCGCCAAGGTCATGGCCGCCCGTTCCTGGTGGTCGCGGATCAACCCCTTGCACCTGCTGCGCCGTGGCCGGCTGCGCGAGTTCCTGCAGGAACAGGGTGAAAACCGGATCGAGGAAGTCCTGCCCGCACTGCACGCAGCCATCGACCTGGAGCGCCAATGGCGCCCGCTGCGCGCCGAACTCACGGCCCTGCAACGGGAGCTGGGACTGGACGCCCCGGCCCCCGAAGCCGGCCTGGAGCTGAGCGCGACGGTCACCCACGACATCCGCCAACTGCTGGAGATCCAGGTCCTGGCCCAGGCCCTGGCCCAATCGCCCCGCGCCCACCAGGCCGACGCTGCGGTGCTCAGCGGCGACAAGCGCGAGTTCGAAGCGTTGCTCGGTGACCTGGACGCCTCGCTGATTCGCCAGGGCGTACGCCAGACCAGCCTCGACCAGCTCAAGCTGCTCGGCCACTGGCTGGGCGCCGAACTGCTTGGGCAACTGCAACAGGCTATCGAGCACAACCAGAGCAACGAGTTGCCCCTGGCCCGCCTGCAACAAGCCCTGCCCTGCCTCGGCGCCTACCAGGCGTTCCGTGGCCGAGCCAGCCTGCTGGGCGCGGAGGAGCTGGAGCTGCTGGCCCTGCTACGCCAACGCCAGGCGCAATTGGACGCCTTGGCGCCCGAGCAACTGGAAGCTGCCGTGCGCCGTCTGCTGAACCGCGAGGCGCGGCTGGGCTGGAAGCACCGCATCGAACAAACCCATCCCGAGTTGCTGTACGGCCAGGACGAAACCCAGGCCAAGGTCGCCAGCCTGGCCCAGGCCGATACCCGCATGCGCGAGCTCAACCGCGAGCTGCTGGCCAAGGGCATCGACCCCTCGCACCTGGGCAATCGCAAGCAATGGGAAGACGTGACCCGGCTCACCGGCAAGCGCTCGCGGCGTCTGCGCGAATTCATCGAGCTGGGTGCTCCGCTGGGGCTGATGAGCCTGCGCCCGGTGTGGCTGATGAACCCGGACGTGGCCAGTCGCGTGCTGCCGCTCAAGGCCGGCCTGTTCGATACCGTGATCTACGACGAAGCCTCGCAGATGCCGGTGGAGTTCGCCCTGCCGACCCTGTTTCGCGGGCAGGTCACGGTGGTCAGCGGCGACGAGAAGCAGATGCCGCCGACGGCGTTCTTCTCCAGCCGGGTGGAAAGCGACGAAGCCGAACTGTTCGACGGCGACGAACCCGACGCAGAAGCCGACCAGGAGCAACGCGAGGCCTTCGAAGACACCTGGAACCGCCGGGAGATCAAGGACTGCCCCGACCTGCTGCAACTGGCACGCAATGCCCTGCCCAGCACCACGTTGCAGATCCACTATCGCTCCGCCTACCGCGAGCTGATCGGCTTCTCCAATGCCTCGTTCTATGGCAACCGCCTGAATGTGCCCGTGCGCCATCCACAAGCCAGCATCGAGCGGGTCAAGCCGCTGGAGCTGATCCAGGTCGAAGGCCTGTACCAGAACCAGAGCAACGCCCAGGAAGCCGAGCGTGTCGTGCAGTACCTGGCCGAGCTGTGGCGCCAACCCTACGAGCAGCGCCCCTCGGTCGGCGTGGTGACCTTCAACCGCAAGCAGGCCGAGCTGATCGAGGAACACCTGGAGGCCCACGCCGCCCAGGACGAGCTGTTCCGCAGCGCCTACGCCCAGGAGCGCGAACGCAGCGAGGACGGCGAGGACATGTCGGTGTTCGTCAAGAACGTGGAGAACGTCCAGGGTGACGAGCGCGATGTGATCGTCTTCTCCTCGACCTTCGGCCGCAACAGCCAGGGCACCTTCCGCCGCAGCTTCGGGGTGCTTGGCCAGACCGGCGGCGAACGGCGCCTGAACGTGGCGGTCACCCGCGCACGGCACAAGGTGGTGATGATCACCTCGATGCCCATCGGCGACATCTCCGACATGCTCAATACCCACCGTGCGCCGGCCAGCCCCAGGGACTACCTGCAAGGCTACCTGGAATACGCCCGGGCGCTGTGCGCCGGGGAGTTCGACTACACCGGCAAGCTGCTCGACCGACTGCAGACCGACCGCGGCGACCTGCAACGCGGCCAGGGCCAGGATAGCGACGGCTTCGCCAGGATCGTCGGCCAATACCTCCAGGCCCAGGGCTGGCAGGCCGCGCCGACCAGCGAGGGCGACGCCTTCGGCCTGGACTTTGCCATCGAAAACCCCGGTACCGGCACCTACGCCATCGGCATCGAATGCGACGCCCCCAGCCACACCTTGCTGGAACGCGCCCGCGCCCGGGAGATCTGGCGCCCCTCGGTCCTGCGCCGGGCGATCCCGCATATCCACCGGGTGTCGTCCCAGGCCTGGTACCACGATGGCGACAACGAACGCGCCCGCTTGCGCGAGGCCATCGAACGGGCACTGCCGGCCGCCCAGCCAGATCCGGTCACGGCCCCTTCCAGCGATACGGAGATCTGCCCATGAGTGGTCCCAAGGTAGTGCGGATCGTCACCCGCGAAGAAATCATCGCCCTGTGCGAGGGGCACCTGCAGCGCCTGGAACAGGCCGTGGCCCGCTGGGAAGCCCAGGCCGCCAGGCTCGGCGAATTGAACGAGGAACAACGCAACGCCACTCGCGCCCGCGCTGAGCGCCTGCGCGCCCTGCTCGGCCAGGAACAGTTCGCTCAATTGCAGAAAGCCGTGCCGATCGAGATCGAGTACCTGCGCCGCGACCAGACAGAACGTGAGGAGCGCGCGGTGCTGCGTGCGACCGAGCAACGCCAGCGCCAGCGCCGCCAGCAAGAAAATGCCGCGACCCTGCTCGGCGCCCTGCGCGCCGCACAGGCAGCGGTTGCGCCCGAGCTGTTGCAAGACGTGGCGCGCCTGGCCGAAGGCGCCGACCTCGACCATGCGCAGCAGGTCCTGGCCCAGGGCTTCAGCCAGCTGGCCAGGGTCGACGAGACGGACAGCTTGAGCGAGCGCCAACGCGAACTGGCCCGGCAACTGCGCGAAGAGACACCCCAAGCCAGCCTCGAACAGTGGATCGCCGCGCAACAGCCAGCCGAGCGTGATCCGCGCCTGCAACGCATCGACCGGCATATCGCCGAACTGCAACTGCTCCAGGGCGCGCCAGCCGCGACCCCGTTCCTGCAACGGCTGGCCCGGGCCGAAGCCCAGGAGCAGGCGCAACAGCGCAACCTGTTGCTCGACAGCCTGGTGATCGAACTGGCCGAGGCCACGCGCGACTTCCAGCAGCGCCGCGAACTGCTTGGCCAGGTGCAGGACCTGGCCAGCGAACTCCATCCCCACGCCGCGGCCGATCACGCAACCCTGCTACGCCAGGTCGCCGAGTGCCACGAGCACAGCGACCTGGCGCTGCTGCAAGCGCTGAAGTCCGAATGCGAGGCTGCGCTCACCGCTGTGCTACAGGCCCAGGCTGCACTGGCCCAGCGCCAGGCCATGCTCGAGGGGCTGGCCCGGCTCGGCTACGAGGTTCGCGAAGGCATGGCCACCGCCTGGGCCGAGTCCGGCAAGGTGGTGCTGCGCAAGAGCGCCACCCCAGGTTACGGCGTCGAAGTCGGTGGCAAGGCCGACAACGGCCGCCTGCAGGTGCGCGCAGTGGCCCTCGACCCACAGCGGGACAAGGGGCGCGATCGGGATATCGAGACGATCTGGTGCAACGAATTCCAGCGCCTGCAAGCGCTGCTCAAGGACAACGGCGGCGAACTGCTGATCGAACGCGCCTTGGGGGTGGGCGAGGTGCCGCTCAAGGAAGCCACGGTCATGGGCGAGGAACGAGAGGCGGCGAACCTCCAGCAGCGGACGCTTTGAGCCGATCGCCCAGCAGCGCTTGGGTTTCCCGCCTCCTGGCACGCCCCCTAACCCTCCAGCAACAGGTGCCGGGGCGGGGCCTTGGCCACATGCTGCAGCACCGCCAGGGTCGCGGAGATCGCCTCCTGCGGGTGCGGGTTGTCATGCAGGCATTCATACAACAGGCCGGTAATGGCGATGCAACAGAACTCCAGCACCCCCGGCACATCGAGGCTGGGCGGCAGTTCCTGGCGCGACACGGCGGTTTCCAGCAGCCGCCGCAGATGCAGCTGGAGCAGCCCCCTGACCCAGTCCAGCCGCCGCTGATGGGTGCTGGGGTCGCTGCCGCAGGCGCCCTGGTACAGCATGATTTCCGAAAGACGGCGCGGCCCCTCGCCACTGACGGTGGCCACCAGGTCGTCGTGCAGCCGTTGCCAGCCGCGGTGGAAATCCACGGCTTGCGGCCGGTCGTTCTCCAGGGGCAGGGTCTGTTCGCTGAACAGCGCATCGAGCAGGTCCTGCTTGCCCTTGAAATGCCAGTAGATCGCCCCCCGCGTGACCCCGGCCTGCCGGGCGATCTGATCCAGGGTGGTGCTGGACACCCCTTCCCGGGAGAACAATTCGCTGGCGGCCTCCAGGATCCGGCGACGGGTGCGCGCGGCCTCGGCTGCGGTCTTCCTGGCCATGGCCCGGGCTAGTCCTGGGCCACGCGAGGAGTTCGGCCGATCATCTCCTCGATCTTCTGCTTGCACGCTTGCAAGGCCTGCTGGAACGCCTCGCCCCTGGCCGCCGCCCGTGAATTGGGGGCAACGATGGAGATCGAGTAATGGCCAAGGTAGGTGTCCAGCAGCACCGCGTAGGAACACAGGCCCTCGATGTACTCGTCCTGGTCATTGGCTGCGCCACGACCCTTGATGGCCCGCAACTGTTCCAGCAACGCCGCACGCCCCAGGCTCTTGGGGGTGCACACGGGCAACGGATCGGGCAGCAGCGCCTGCTGGGCCTCGCTCGACAACTGCGCCAGTAGCACCTTGCCGCCGGAAGTGGCCGTGGCCGGCACATGGATGCCGATGGGGAACACCACGCGCAACTCACGCTCGGCGACGATGCGATCCAGCACATAGACCTTGTCGCCAGACAGCGACGCCAGGCAGGTCGACTCCTGCACTTCCTCGGACAGGGCGCTCAGGTATGGCCTGACCAGGGAAATGATATCGACCTGGGCCTGGGTCACCAGTTGGCCGAAGGCCGGGCCCAGGCGAAAGCCGCCGGCCGGGCCCAGGGTCTCGACCAGATGCTCCACGCACAGGGCATTGATGATGCGCTGCACCGTCGAGCGCGGCAGTTCCACCACCTGGGCGATGGCTCCCAGGCTCAAGCCCTGGGGGTTGCTGCCCAAGGCCCGCATGACCGACGCGGCCCGCGCGATGACCTGTATCCCGCCGTGCTTGGCGCTGCTTTCTTCCGAATCATTCATACGACTCCTTGGGGCTGGCCGCGAGGCCGTCGTGCCGGGTTCTGTGAATTGGCCGCCACTCTAGTGGCAAGCGGCCGATCAGGCCAGCCGAGCAAATCCGAGCTTGCATTCGCTGAATCTCATGGTGGTACACTGTATCGCAATACGGACAACAAGTCGTAATTTTTGACTATTCAGTCCCACAACAGGAGACGAGCGTGAGACTCAAGCAAGCTTTGTGTGCGCGGCCATTCATTCCCCTGGCGGCCTTGTGCCTACTGGCCGGTTGCGGCGCCAAGGAGACGGAAATGGCTGCCGCCCCCGCGCCGGAGGTCGGCGTCTATACCGCCAAGGCCCAGGCACTGACCCTGACCACCGACCTGCCGGGCCGGACCTCGGCCTATCGCGTCTCGGAAGTCCGGCCCCAGGTGTCCGGGATCCTCCAGCGCCGGCTGTTCGCCGAAGGCGCCGAGGTCAAGGACGGCCAGCAGCTGTACCAGATCGATCCGCGCACCTACCAGGCCCGCCTGGCCCGGGCCGAGGCCAGCCTGCTCACCGCGCAGAACCTGGCCCAGCGCTACGAGCGCCTGCTCAAGACCAATGCTGTCAGCCAGCAGCAGTACGACGATGCCCTGGCCACCTGGAAACAAGCCCAGGCGGACGCACAGATGGCCCGTATCGACGTGCAATACACCAAGGTCCTGGCGCCGATCTCCGGACGTATCGGGCGTTCGGCCGTCACCGAGGGCGCGCTGGTGACCAACGGCCAGGAACAGGCCCTGGCCACGGTGACCCAGCTCGATCCGATCTATGTCGACGTCAACCAGCCCATCACCAAGCTGCTGGGCCTCAAGCAGGCCCTGGAGTCCGGGCGTTTGCAGGCCAGCGGCCCGGACCAGGCGCAAGTCAGCCTGACCCTGGACGACGGCACCCCCTACCCGCTCAAGGGCACCTTGAAGTTCTCCGAGGTCAGCGTCGATCCCACCACCGGTTCGGTGACCCTGCGCGCCGAGTTCCCCAACCCCGACCGCAAGCTGCTGCCGGGCATGTTCGTCCATGCCCAGCTCAAGGAAGGCGAGCAACAGGCCGCCATCCTGATCCCGCAACAAGCGGTCGGCCGGGATGCCCGCGGCGTACCCACTGCCTGGGTGGTCAAGGCCGACGACACCGTCGAACAACGCGAACTGCAGACCCTGCGCACCGTGGGCAACGCCTGGCTGATTGGCGCCGGCATCGCCGATGGCGAGCGGGTGATCACCGAAGGCGTACAGCGCGTGCGCAGTGGCCTGGCCGTCAAGCCGGTGGCGGCCGGCAACGTCAAGCTGGTGGCCGAGTTCGGTGCCGCCGCTGGCCCCCAGGCCCATTGAGGAGTCACTGATCCATGTCTCGTTTTTTCATCGACCGGCCGATCTTCGCCTGGGTGCTGGCCATCGTCGCGATGCTCGCCGGCGCCCTGTCGCTGCTGAAGATGCCCGTCAGCCAGTACCCCAACATCGCTGCACCCGCGGTCTCGATCCAGGTCAGCTACCCCGGCGCCTCGGCCAAGACCGTGCAAGACACCGTGGTCCAGGTCATCGAACAGCAGCTGGCCGGGCTTGACGGCTTTCGCTACATGTCCGCCGAAAGCAACGCCGATGGCAGCATGAACATCATCGTCACCTTCGAGCAGGGCACCAACCCCGACATCGCCCAGGTCCAGGTGCAGAACAAGCTGCAACTGGCCACCCCGCGCCTGCCCGAGGAGGTCCAGCGCCAGGGCCTGCGCGTGGTGAAGTACCAGATGAACTTCTTCCTCATCGTCGGCCTGGTGGACAACACCGGCAAGCTGGACAACTTCGACCTCGGCAACCTGATCGCCTCGCAGTTGCAAGACCCGATCTCGCGGATCAACGGCGTTGGCGACTTCCAGCTGTTCGGCTCGCCCTATGCCATGCGCATCTGGCTCGACCCCGGCAAGCTCAACAGCTACCAGCTGACCCCCGGCGACGTGGCCCAGGCCATTCGCGAGCAGAACGTGCAGGTCTCCGCCGGCCAGCTCGGCGGCCTGCCGACCCGTTCCGGCGTGCAGCTCAACGCCACGGTGCTGGGCAAGACGCGCATGACCAGCGTCGCCGATTTCGAGGAGATCCTGGTCAAGGTCAAGGCCGACGGCTCGCAAGTGCGGGTCAAGGACCTGGGCAACGTCAGCCTGTCCTCGGACAACTTCGCGATCTCCTCCAAGTACAAGGGCAAGGAATCGGCCGGCCTGGCCCTGCGCCTGGCCAGCGGCGGCAACCTGCTGGAGACGGTCAAGGCGGTCAAGGCGGTGCTGGAGAAGCAGAAGGCCTACCTGCCCGAGGGCGTGGAGGTCATCTACCCCTACGACACCACCCCAGTGGTGCAAGCGTCGATCCATTCGGTGATCCACACCATCTTCGAGGCCGTGGCCCTGGTGTTCCTGGTGATGCTGCTGTTCTTGCAGAGCATCCGCGCCACCCTGATCCCGACCCTGGCGGTGCCGGTGGTGCTGCTGGCGGCCTTCGCCCTGCTGCCCCTGTTCGGCCTGAGCATCAACGTGCTGACCATGTACGCCATGGTCCTGGCGATCGGCCTGCTGGTGGACGATGCCATCGTGGTGGTGGAGAACGTCGAACGCCTGATGCATGAGGAAGGCCTGTCGCCGCTGGAGGCGACACGCAAGTCGATGCAGCAGATCTCCGGTGCGCTGATGGGCATCGGCATGGTGCTCTCGGCGGTATTCGTGCCCATGGCCTTCTTCGGCGGCTCGGCCGGCATCATCTACAAGCAGTTCGCGGTGACCATCGTGGTCTGCATGGGCCTGTCGGTGCTGGTGGCACTGATCTTCACCCCGGCCCTGTGCGCCACCATCCTCAAGGCCCCCAAGGGCGATGCGCACCACGAGAAGAAAGGCTTCTTCGGCTGGTTCAACCGCACCTTCGAGCGCAGCACCCAGCGCTTCGAGCGGGGCGTGGGCGGCATGCTCAAACATCGTGGGCGCTACCTGCTGGCCTTCGTGCTGATCACCGGTGGCACGGGCTTTCTGTTCACCCAGATACCCAAGGCGTTTCTGCCCAACGAAGACCAGGGCCTGATGATGGCCGAGGTGCGCATGCCGCTCAACGCCACGGCCGAACGCACCGAAGCGGTACTCCAGGAGGTCAAGGACTACCTGGTCAACGAGGAAGGCGAGCGCGTCGAGCACGTCATGACCGTCAACGGCTTCAACTTCGCCGGCCGCGGGCAGAACTCCGGCCTGGTGCTGGTGGTGCTCAAGGACTGGGCCGTGCGCAAGGCCGCAGGTGAGGACGTGTTCAGCGTCGCCCGCCGCGCCAACCAGCGCTTCGCCAAGATCAAGGACGCCACGGTGATGGCCTTCGTGCCGCCGGCGATCCTGGAGATGGGCAACGCCATGGGCTTCGACCTCTTCCTGCAGGACAACTCCGGCCTCGGGCACGAGGCGCTGATGGCCGCGCGCAACCAGTTCCTCGCCCTGGCGGCGCAGAACCCCAAGCTGCGCTCGGTACGCCCCAACGGCAAGGACGACGAACCGCAGTTCCAGGTGCGCATCGACGACGAGAAGGCCCGTGCCCTGCAGGTCAGCATCGCGGCGATCAACGAAACCATGAGCGCGGCCTGGGGCTCGATGTACGTCAACGACTTCATCGACCTGGGCCGGGTCAAGCGGGTCTACCTGCAAGGCGTGGACAGCTCGCGGATATCCCCGGAAGACTTCGACAAATGGTACGTGCGCAACAGCCTGGGGCAGATGGTGCCGTTCTCCGCGTTCGCCACCGGCGAGTGGATCTACGGCTCGCCCAAGCTGGAACGCTACGGTGGCATTCCCGCGGTGCAGATCCTCGGTGAACCGGCGCCCGGCTACAGCACCGGCGATGCGATGCTGGCCATCGCCCAGATCATGCAGCAACTGCCGGCGGGTATCGGCCTGAGCTACAACGGCCTGTCCTACGAGGAGATCCAGACCGGCGACCAGGCGCCCATGCTCTACGCCCTGACCGTGCTGATCGTGTTCCTGTGCCTGGCGGCGCTGTACGAGAGCTGGTCGGTGCCGGTGTCGGTGATGCTGGTGGTGCCGCTGGGTATTCTCGGTGCGGTGCTGGCCACCCTGTGGCGCGGGCTGGAGGCCGATGTGTACTTCCAGATCGGCCTGATGACCACGGTCGGCCTGTCGGCGAAGAACGCGATCCTGATCATCGAGTTCGCCA